>Ga0126342_10000557_pt1 | contig 42180 bp, 40 predicted proteins | sample Cyp1metagenome_FD_92528 | JGI IMG/M metagenome (GOLD analysis project Ga0126342, IMG submission 92528) | Coral microbial communities from Lord Howe Island, Old Settlement Bay, Australia - Cyphastrea 1 metagenome | ecosystem: Host-associated > Invertebrates > Cnidaria > Coral ...
AACCAGTGCTGCTGTGCAGGAGACTACCTGCACAGCGTTCCAAAGCACTATCCTGCGAGGAGCAGGTTGAGACCGCACGAAGAGTTTGGGAAGAAAAAGCCATGCGGATGTGAGCCTGGACATTGTGAACCTTTTTAGTATCTATGCTTTACATCTCACAACTAATGTATATATATATATATATTATATGTATACGCTTTCTTGTTGAAGGCGTGGAACAGGTTGAGTAGGAAATGAATGATTGTATTTTTCATTGCTGAACTGCTGAATCGCTTCAGGAAGCTTCGCTGCCGCTTTCTGGACACTTTGATGAAGTCGAATCTGCTTTTGATGCTGTACGACTGTCTGCCACCCAAAAAAAGAGAGAGGCTCACCTCCAGAATTTCTCTGCGCCGCCAGGATGCCTGGAATTGCGACTCTCAACAACTTCGTCTCAAGGCCACTTCGTAGCAAGATGTAATGATGAAGTACAACGAATCGTGTATTTTCGTGTAATGTAGAGGCGAGGTCGATGGGGGTGGATGCTGCGCACAGCACAATTCAAAGTTTCTTGTCATCTTACTAGGTTTTGTATTGTTTTGCTGGAAATGGCAAGCGTATGCTGGGTTTGGACGGGTTCTGATGTCAAAACATGTAGTAGCCAGTTACAATCATGCCGGTTCTTGTGCAGATAAAGTTTCAAGCAGCAACGACCTTCAAGCTGCGAACCTGTATCTGAGTGACATCCTGTTCTGACATGTCCTGGCTGATAATTAGCAGAACTGCCAGGCCGTTTCTGAAATGCGAAAGCGTTTCCCAGATGCGTTGCTTTGGAAGCACGTATATTATACAAATTTATACAATCTAGCACTAACAGGTCTTGTGATTTCCAATGATTTCCATGTGGAAGGTTTGTGCTCGCGTTTGTTTCCGAACATGTTCCAGCTAAAGAACTTTGTCTTTGTAGCCTGACATTTGTTTCAAGTTTTCCTTGCTACTCAAAACGAGGAGATTTTCTGAAAGCGTGTGCTCCGTGCAATCAACCCCGAAGATACCCAAAGAATTTCCGAAGCATTGTCCACCCATTTTCATCCTAAAGTCGAGCGGATATACAGCAACCAGCAGAAATGAAATTCAAATGAATTTCCAGTCTGATGTCGTGCGACATACCTTCTGCATGAAGTGTGCACAAGTATATATTTACAATGAAGTCATGGGAGCGCGCAAACACACTTAGACACACAGAATCGAGCAAACACCCTTGCCAGTCTTGTCAGCCGAGGCAACTCTTCCTTTGGCAAACTTCTTTTCCGTCTGATGCTTTGGAACAACTTAACAAGCCACTGGCATCAGTAAGCGCAACGCCAGCAGCGACACTAAGGACAAGGGTAGAACAGGTAGAACAAGTGAAGCCATGAATCACTAGCAACATCTAGCAACCATATTTCCAAGAAGTTTCGAGACTTGTTTTCAGGGGAAGCGCCGCAAAGTGATTCAAAGCAGGGAAGGCATTCGCCTCAAAGACGATTGCATGTAGATCATGTATGTAGCTGTAAAGCTGAGATAAACTGCTCCAAAGGGAAGTGTGCCACTGGGGCGGATTAGCATGTTCATCTTACGTCTTTGGACTCTGATGTGCGAATGTTTGGCTTGCATGGCTTGCGATATTCACCGCAAGGGTAGATTTTTAGTGAGGGAATTTATTGAAGTTATTTGAGCCTAAGACCATCTAAGAACTCCAACCATCTCCAACCATCTCCAACTCATATCCGAAGATTTCCTCAATTCCTGCACCTCACCATGAACGCGTGTGTTCCCAGTGGATGATCGCATGCCCTGAGAGGATTGGCTCTGTCACATTGACTATGAACTTACGTCTCTTCACAGTTTCGGAGCCCAGGGTTTGGGCCACTTTCCAGCACTTTTCACATCTTTGAAGCACTATTCCGACTTTCATGATGATGACATTAATGGTATTCCACATTCGGAGATTGCACAATATTGCACGATATACCACGATCATGTTTTTGCGGGGTTGAACCGGCGACCAATTTGATACCAGCCCTGAAGGAGAGTTTTTTTGATCCAGTACATCCGCTTCGGCGCTTGCTGTCTGAAACTGAGAGAGTTGCTACTGGATTGACATGTCAAAACGTTGATGAGGGAAGCAAAAGGCTGCACACCTAGACTCTTTAGTCCGTTGTAACAGAAGCTTGCCCGATAGTTTTCTGCTACATTCACACAGACCCACATACAGATTTCATAAGTATTGTTTTTGCATTGATCTTAGACGATCTTAGACGTATCATTCGCCTTGTGTGTGCTGATAGAATGTTGTCAGTCTCAGTGGGCTTACTGCAGAAGTCTGCAGACTCATATGTCCTTCTGTACTGCAGGTTGAAACTGGATCTTCAAGTTCAGCAAGGCTCCATTTTGTGGCCTGCTGGCGCTCCTGGCCCGTGAAGCTCCAAGATCTTGGACGGTTTCCAGCATATCAATGTCATATCATATTTGATGATATTTCTATATATTTCTTGATATTTATAGAATGTATATTTATGATTATATTTATGCAGCATTTATGCATACCATAATTTTGATATCCCGTTAACATTTTTGCTGAGGCCAGAATCTCGATATCTCTGCGGGGAAGGTCATAGATGGGTTCCCTGGCTGGTCACGCTACCAAGACACTTCAAATCCCGGGCATGTGTAAAACATATATATTAAAACATGACATACGGAATCAACACCTTTGGCAGTCAGCTTTTGACTATGCAAGTATGCAATGCAAAGCCTGAGTTCAGGACACGAGTGTCAGGTTGCGGTAAAAGGAAAGTGAAGCTGGCCAGCAAACTTGCCAAACTTGTTGCAGGAGTTCTTGAAAAATGACTTTGAGGGTTCCTCAGAAAAGAACGCATCTTCTTTTCAGAATTGTTTGTTGTGTATTGGTTGAATCTGTTGAACCTTGTTGAAGTTTTGCTGATTTTTGGAGAATGTGGTTCTAATTCGAGGCTTGCGTTTGTCGTGATGCAGACCTCAGAGATGACGGGCCTGCACTTCCTCTTTTCTGCAGTCTGAAGGAGTGCAGCAGGGACGAAGCAGGGAGAGAACTACGACTTTTTTGAAAAACAGTCCATAGTGTTGAGGTGTTTGAAGTGTTTGAGGTGACCTAGTACAGCGTCAGAACAAACGAAGGTAATTTCCAACAATGCAAACTATCTCATGTGTGTGCAACGCTACGGGGCAAGTTCTGGCAAACACTAACGGCTAACGTTCCTGTCTTGAACATTCCGGCCTTCACCATCCGCACGGACTGGAAATTGACACTTAAACAAACTTAAAAATATCTTAAAATATCTTAAAATATATAATCTATATAATCTTAAAAGGAAGAAATGAAGGCTGGGTAGTATGATATCAATGATATTGTCCTGCTTGGAGCCAATATTCATGGGTTGTGTCTCGCAGGATGTCAACTCGCACAGTACCCTCAAAGCACCTACACACACATGAAGGAAAAAGGCGCCACAGAGCATATTCTTGTGTGATTTCTTGTGTGTAGCTACATTCAGCTAGCAGCTAGCTAGATTACAGTTGATTGTCACAAAGCTGTATATATATATATATATATGATATAGCAACCGATGACAGATATAATTAGCCTTTTCAGAGTCTTTGCAAATGCAAAGCACCTTAGAGTGGTCCCATTTATATAAGGGATTTGGATACGACATGAGCTGACAACCTGTACCCTACCTCTTTGGGGGAGTGGTTCATAGATTCTATCCTAGGCTATTTGCGGCCGGCTTGGCGAGATCCGCGCGTCTTGTTGCACAAAGAGCGACCTTTGGTGCACAGGCTCGTGCTGACATCTCACACATCATCACAGTCTTAAATTTCGCGCGGTTTTCCTTTCGCAATCTTGGATGTAGTCATATGTAGTCTAAAACCAAGACACTGAGTTAAGCAGCACAAATCTATTGTGCCTTCTTGACAGGTGTCAAGAGCTCAATGGAGAACTTCTGCCACCCTTGGGCCCTCTACGTGTTGTTCTAGCAGTATACCGTGCAGATGACGATGAAGGGCCGGATGAACCGTGATTAATGCAAAGAAATAGAGCTCCTGCCAGCTCCCACCCTCAGGTGTGAGTCTCAATTGCAGTCATCTCGTCCTGCGTTTCAGGTTGTTTTTGAAACTCCAAACAAAGTACATAACCGCTGCCGCTGTTGTTGTGGCGGCTGTTGGTGCCGCTGTTGCTGCCAATGTTGCTGCCTTTGCTTCTTGGGTTGCTGTTACTTTTCCGCTTGTCGGTGTAGCTGTCACTGTCAACATTACCCTTGCTGTGGTTCTGGTGTTGCCCTTTTGTTCATTTTGGTTTGAGAGTTTCCGCCTTCAAACATATAAAAAGAGTTGTCGAACGACATTCAACAGTTGACACTAGGATCTACACGGAAACTACAGAACGTCGAAGAGTTGTTCCTTGTTTGTCCACGAACTCAGAAGTGGTTTTGTTTTGATGCAGGCTGTGGACAGTAGTTAGTCTGACTGAAGACTCGGCGTAGAAGAGAGTTTGACCAGAAGCAGCAAACTCCACTTGCTCAACAATGATTCGTGTCCTCTTGGCAAAGATCCAATGCAGCGACGCTTCTTTAGTGAAAGGGAGAGATGGGGAGAAGGTCGGGCACGAAGACCAACATTTATGTCAATGGCAAAAAACAAGGCTTATATCAATCTCTTCGTCTACGAACCTACCGGTACTATGCCACTGTCAGACTATCAGAAGAAAACTATACTCTCACACGCCATGCGGAATCTTTCAAGAGTTTCAGTCAGTGATACTGCCGCTGCAGGCTTCAGGAGCGTGGTGTGCCCGTCAGTGGTTGCACCTTCCATGGATGGATGAATGCTTTGAGACACTAAGCCTTGCAAGATTTGAAATGCAAGTAGATTTTAGATGACTTTAGATGACTTTAGGCCATAGGGACACCTCAGTATACTCGGTAGAGTATATCCATGGCGGCTTGTCCTGCCAGGGACGAAACGGACTACGCTCGCCACGTGGTTCACCGCCGCCCCCTCCGGGAGATTGGCGAGGACCCATCAGTTTCAAAAAGAATCTGCAAACTAAAGATAATTGTTCGGAAAGACTTGGAAAGACAGTGAACATGCTATGTAGAATCGCGCGCTCGCGTTCACATCAGGGACTGCTTTAGATTCTATAATGTTCTAGATACGTCTTGTTGTGACAGCCAGTCAGGAGCGTCATAAAACATTGTGCATTTTGTGCACTTAAGTTTTGCAACTGATCATTTAAACTTGCCACTGCGTAATATGCATGGATGCATGGATGCACTTTTTTTTCTCTGATGCTGATGCAGTCAACTGTGTGTGACGTTTTTTTTTTAAACGGAGACATAATCTGATATTCACAACATGTTTCAACACTTTTCGCAGCGAAACAGTGACAAAATGAGTCATGTGACAGTCATGTGGATGAAATCAAAGACTTTGAAAGTGGACTGGTCGGCTTGTGCTTACTGGTACTGTAAAGGACGGGGCAATGAACCACCAGCACCGCCACCACCGCGTTGAACTCAGCAATACACAGCGTCATGCCAATCGTCGATTCTTTTTATTCCAACGAACCTCAGTGTTATCTCTAAGGCGTTCACGGAGGCTTGCGTGATGTTGCGTGTTCAACCAGTTGGAGATTAGCAAGACTGCTATAGACAATACATTGATGTAGCAAAATTGGGTTTAAATGGGTTTGACCGGTCCCTAGTTACTAGTTTGCAGGGCTAGGCTTTGCATTGTTGCTATTCAAGCTGATGTTGCACCAGAGCACGTTGCTTGTGTTTGGCATACTCCCTAAATCCAGCAACGCCTCTTTCGCCTGTGACAGTGAGTGTGCAGCACGGAGGCGTTCTTCCCGAAGCAGATCACGAGATGCACCAGCCTTGGATGGACAGAAAGGTCATGACACACAATGATCACAATGAAAAGAACACGAATCATTCTTAATTCTGGATAAGTTAGAAGTGGCAAAACGTACTTATTTCAGCAAATTCACTGCTGTGTGTCACCCGTCCACAAATTCATTGGTGCGCATGAGTGAAACTCGTACCGTGAGTCAAGAAGAATGAGGTATAATGAAAATATGGACGACATGGCATAGGTGAAAACTCGAACTCTCCTTCTGTTTTCTTCTCAACTGTTTATTTGGCTGCGTCCAACCTTCTTTGACTGTGGTTGTACAGCTGGCATAGCTACGCAATTTTAGCATGGATCGGCTGGATAGGAAACGTCACCCGTAAAATGTGAGAATCTCTTCTCTGTGTAGAAATCCAGCAGCCAAAGGAAGACAGACGTCCCAGAGACGCCCGGGCGCCCCAGGGACAATCAACAAATGAATGAGTCATTCCGTCGAGTGATAATTGAGATGTTTAGCGCACTTTGGAATTTATTCATGAATTCCGATGCATTTTCCTTGCAGAGTTTGAAGTTCGAGGACATGTGTCGCCCTAAGAGCGCGGGCCCGCGAATATCTCTTCTGCGACCGAAGAGTGCTGCAAAACCTGGTGCCCGATACTGAGTGCATTGCCACCAGCGGGTGGCTTTAGGCACTCCGTGGGGCTACGGCTAGCGGCTAGGATAGTTCTGTTCAAGAAATCCTTGAAACATCTTGAAATGCAAAAGTTTACTCGGTCTATCTTGGTATATCTCGGTATTCTACTCGTTTTTCACTCGAGGATTTCGCGGTTGTGTTGCAAGGCCTCGATGCTCGGCTGTCAGCTTGACAGCTGGGCCCAGTAGGATCCTGTGAAAGTGTGAAATGAGGTCACAGGATGTCACACTCCACAGGACTACAACAGGACTACAACTTCATTCGGTTTTTCATGTTTTTTTCTCCCATTTTCTACCTGTCTCCTGGCTTTTTCTATCTTCCTTTCTATTGAAATTCATGAAATTCAACATATTCAACGCCTTGCACCAGCCATAAGACTCGATGGATCTCGTGTAGTTCGTGGCCGGAGAAAGGTCAAGATGTTGGAAGATGGATCCAAAAAGGGCGGTGCCTGCGGTGTCAATATGTCAAATAATTCAGATCAATACAGATCACTAGAGAATTCAGCGGGAAGAGGAAGGATCATCCTTTGCATCCAAACCCAGTGAGTCTGTTGCGTTTTCTACTGTGGGCTCTACTGTTCAGGCCAACTTCACAAAAAAACATGTTTCCAGTGTTTTGTGGCTCGCTCGTGGATCTTGGCTCAGGTGAAAGTGATAGAGACAGATCATGGACGGACCAAGCATACTCTAGCCAGACTTCCCAGCCTTACAACTGATGGTGGTCCAGAATAGTCAACACTGAGCAACACAGCAGCATAGCTGCCAACAAGACGGATTGCGCAGAGGATACCACAATGTCACACCGTATCAACCGAAAGTATGAACATAGACATCGCCAACATGAAACATTGCGGTACTTTGCGTGATATTTTCCCAAAGGATTTGTTGCTCCGAGCGCCAGCTGTGCCATCAACAAGCCCTGGAGTCCGCTGGACAAGACTTTGCATCTCGCATTTTGATATATATATATATGATTATATATGAATAAATGTACTGTAATAATAATAACAGTAATAATACATAAATAAATAAATGAATAAATACATAAATGAATAAATAAATAAATATTTATTCTGTGAATCGATATGGTGTATGCTATATATTATACATATATATAGAGGGCTGTATGTTTAAACCTCTTTGAAATTATCTTGCACTTCTGAGGTTTACACTTATATGATTTCTACAGTTTGTTTCAACACGTTCAAGCTTGCAATCGAGGTTGCGCAGGCATCATTGTCTCTGAGGTCTATGAGTGTACGAGTGTGTCTAACCATGCCCAAGTCACTCATCACCTGTAATGGTGCCAAATCTCCTTCCTTTGGCGGCTTACATATTCGATGGACAATGTCATGTGCAAACCTGGAAGCATCATAGGACCACCACTGCTTCGCGAGTGAGCTCCAGAAAACATCATGGGGCGAGGTGCCATCTAAAGCGCAATAGACACGATTTCAGCACATTTGAGACTGAGAAGATGTGATCCTTGTTTGTCCCGTCCTTTGGTTTACATCAGAGCAACCTTTTTAAAGACATGCTCTTCCGAGAAGTGCATCAGTGGCACGCTTTGGATGTTATGCCATTGCGTTTGCCTAAGTATGATGATTTAGTTGGCATCACGGTAAGGTCTGCCAGAGAGAATATCTTTTTTGGATCTTTTGGGTTGTAAACAGAACTCGACAAACTGATGCTTTGGCCATTACACTAATTAGATAGATGAACTAGTCACTAGTCACCCTTGTAGCCCTTGCGATAAATCATGGCGTACTCTTGGGTTTGAGTCTGAAGCTGAATGAGTATCTAGCCACGCGCGCAGGAAAGAACCCCCGTGTCTACCTCGACATTTCCATTGGCAGCCGAACAGGCCAAGGACCTGGTTGCATAGTGAAACAATCAGCTGGACATAGCTGGACATGGCTGGACATAGCTGGACACAGCTGGACACAGCTGGACAGTTATGGATTGTTATGGGCCATTTTGCGCAGCACAGATTCTTCCCTGAACAGCTGCTATTTCGAGTCTGTGGCGGCTGTAAGATACTGTGCACAATACTGTCTAAGACTAAGACTACATTGACTACATTGACTACATTGACTACACTACATACTACAGTAATCTACAGTACCAAGCTGTACCAAGATGTACTAAGTATCTTTCTACTGCCTAAGGTGGCCGTGTGATCATCGAGCTTTTCCCCGATGTCACTCCCAGAGCTGCGGAGAATTTCCGTGGCCTTTGCACCGGTGAATATGGCCTCGGGCCCCAAGCTGACAGCTGCTTCGTTGTTCTTGTTTGCAATTCCGAGATATTCTAGGTTATTAGAGGTTACTCAGATTTACTCAGTAACTTCAACAACTGTACTCACTCTACTCGTATGCACTGTGCCACATGTTTCTGACTTCGGCAGAGCTTTGGTGTTGGCGCAGAGGAAGCCTGGCATGTTCATTGCAATTGTTCAAGATTCAATACGTACAGTTCATTGAACCTGTCTCGTTTGAGCACATTTTGGAGGCTCTCTTTGGCATTCTTAAACTTCCAGACCTGCTTTCCATGTCTTTTTACACAGTGCATGGAAGTGAACTTAATGCAGATAAGACTAGACACATGTGCAGACAGATCATAGTTTGGCGGCACGGCTGAGGCCTTGGACGAAATACCAAAAAGAAACTGAGCTACGAGGGTTGCCAAATCTTTCGCTCAGTCCGAAGACCTTGGAACCCCGAGATCAGACTTACACAATCTTCATATGAGTGGACAATTGTGGACGTGAGCTCTCTCTTGATTCGCATGTGTAAGTCCGAAGATGTGTTTTCCACGACCGTTGTGGTAACTATCGCAGCAGCTGATGCAAACGGCGAGAATCCGTCCTGGTAGTATGTGACGCTTGTTTGATGAACTTGTTATCAGTTTTTTTTGACAATGACAACAAATGACAGCAAATGCAACGACAAGCTTTGCAGGAAAGAAGAATAAATTTTAGAAGAAGAAGAAGAAGAAGAACAAGAAATGGAAGAAATAGATGGCGGAAAGTTCTCCAGTTCCATTGCAAATAGATGCGCACACCGCACATGCATTTCCTGCAGGTTTTAGATGCGGTTTTAGCTGTGGTACAAACACATTTGGATGTACCGTTTCAACTCTGCAACAGATATTGCTGTCCATGTAACCATATGTGCAAAAGCAATCACAAGACATCACAAGTATTATCACACATCTGAGATGCCCTAAAATTCCTCACCACATTTTTTTGCCAAGGTCAAGAATTTCATGATCCAGACTGGAGACTTTCAGTTCAACAATGGTGACGGTCCATAGCTGAGAATAGTGGGACTAGAATCTCAATGACAGATAGTAAAAAATTGTCTACATCTCACTTTCTCTTCTCAAACCGTCATGATAACTGAATCCTTTTCCCTAGGATGTTTGGACTGAAGACTACATCCTGGGGATTCCTGGGGCAATGTATGCTGGTTTTGGAGTGCAACAATGTATTGAGGTGGCGAAAGCATCTATGGCGGCACCTTCAATGATGAAGACTTCGTCCGTCGCCACACGCAGGAGAGGTGTTGTCAAAATTTGCTGCCTAAGCAACACCTTCGTACGCCTTCATTTTTTGAGACATTGCTGTGCTGGCAACTGCATGTAGATTCTCAGCAGCGCTGCTTCTGGTGTAGAGAGGCCGGCGTTGTCAGCATGGCCAACAAAGGCTCGAAGCCAAGAAGTTTCATATTTCAGGAAGACTCCGTTCATAGGAACTCTCAAAATACTTGTATTGAATTGACTCATTTTGGATTAAGTATTAGGAGTGCTCATAGTGGGCAGAACTTGTAACATTGTGTTGGGATGTGTTGGGCAGTTTCGGACGCATTCATGGTGTTCCTTGCATGATGGATGTTCTTCAAAGGTTGTGAAGTCAAGGAGCCATCACCAGCACAGTTTTTTTTTGACTCTGAGACAACGCCAGTGGCATCCATTAATCCTTGCAAGCTAGCTGTAAGGTCGGAACAGCAATGGATCGCAATTCTTCATCACCCTGAAGTGCGCTTGTTGGAATGGTTGCAGCGTGACAGTTCTGTCAATATATGATAGTGTATGTGTCCATGATTTGGAAGAGAATCCCTGTCGTAACTTATTGAATACACTCTGGAGTCTCAATCTTGCTTCCACTCTCCGTTTGGCATCAAGTCTATATCAGTGCCATAGCAATGTAGCCCCATTAGGATCCATTAGGTGGATCATTTGAAACTTGTGAAACTGAACCCCAATTTGGCGATTCGACATCAAGGCTCGGTAAAGGCCATGGCCTGTATGCTGTATGCCTTCTCTATTTTCTTATCGCTGCGATTTGATTCATTGCTTTCAATTGCTTTCAGGCGTTCTGTGCAGCTGGACAACAAACACATCGCTTTTGGTCAGGTGTGGTTCTGGATTGCAGGAACACTTGATCTATTGATCTGTCTCATTCTGTATCATGTAATCCACAAGTATGATTGCAGCAATTCGAGTGTATGCGAAAGCATACATCTGAAGTGTAAGAAGAAACTGAAACTATAGGTGCGCTGCTTTTTTCAGATTGGTCAACAACCCTGACAGGGAAGTCATGCCTCATCCTAGTCCCTCTATGGGTGTGTCGCTGCAAGCGATCTAAGGAGCTTGAGGTAGCACATATACACTGTGTACACTACAAATATCACCAAATATCTACAAGGCCACTACAGGCCACTTATCGTTGGATAAACAAAACCACAGTTTAAACTTGTCTCATCTTGTCTCCGTGGTCGCATGCATATGACATCATATGAGACTGTACTAGGTGACATGAGAACAAATGCCAATGAATCATGTTTCAGCCAGGCCAGTTCCGATTTGGACTCCTCCGTACTTGTATATGCAACGATGTGCAACGTCTTCCTTTCGGAGTTGTTGCCAGCGTGATCTTCCCATAAATACATGACGCGTCTTTCAGGTGTGCTGTGTAATGCAAGCCCTCTGACCTTCACATTGCATTTGCGGAATGGTGCTTGAGGTGGTTGAAGGGATGGATGTCATCCGTGCTGTGGCTGCCGTACCCACGGATCGGAGACTCAGTTCGCGCAGTGAGTGTGCAGGGATTTGAAGAGCTCTCAAGTCTCAAGCTGTGGACATGCTCTGGTCATGAACCCAAACGAAATGCTCAAAGCTTGCAGAAGGCTAGCGTTTAGCAGTTCTGATCATCCAGGACCGAGATGAGCGCCCACGAGTGGCTTGCACCATCGTCGGTTGTGGAGAGGTGTGACGTGTTTTGTCTTGTTGAGAAAACGCTTTGCAATGATGGTCCCTTTGGACAAGATTGTTTGGAGTCTTCAGCGACTCAGATGTTTCCTCAGAGCTCCAAATTGCACATTTTGACATATTTTGACTAGCACTTGCATTTTGACTAGCAGGTCGGCTCAAAGACGCAAAGCGGAGTTGACTTCCACACCGAGTCACTTGACTGGCAATGGGTACAGTACTCGTAGGAGATGGTAGGAGGTTTGCAGTGTGAATGCTTTGACTTCACCAGACTGATGTCCGACAAACTATCATAAACTATCTATCTACTTGGTACCCGCTTGTACCAAAAATGAAACTCAATCTTGCCAACGATTCTGGTGCTGACCGCAATCCATCAACCCTTACTTGTGCAAGCTCTACTTCCGAGGATGAGTAAGCAGATCCAGAATCTGACGGAAGAGGAAGCTCCGAAGGCTGGACTGTGAAAATCGAGGTGACAGGGAATGTTTCAGTGACTTCAGTGCTTTCTTCCCGTGAGGATCAACAAAGCTCTCATGCTGAGCGTGAGTGAGTTGCTAGTTGCTCGAACATTAATGTTGTCAAGACAGTCAAGTCACGTACATCAAGAACATCCTATCCAACTGGTTTAAAGTCTGACCTCTGAACCTCTTGGTTTCACGGCCTCTGTTTGTGCCCATCTCTCAGGTTGTGACATAGAATGAGATCGTGTGACTATCATCGTTCTATGTCAAAAAATCAGCAATATTGCCACTGTAGCATCTTCCATTTCGTTTTTGAGGCAAATGCTGCTCAACAAGGCAAACAAATTCTAGCTGGCAAGCCAGGCCGGTGATGGAACGGGAAACAAGATGACACAGAGCCGCTAAAGCTATCGAATCGGCTTCGAGATATTTCTATAAATTTCACCCTTCAGGGCAGGGAAGAGGCTGCAATGAGTGCAACCGATGAGACGGGCTAGGAGTTGTTGCTTTTTGTCATAGTTTGTCATTGTCTGCGCAATGTACATCAATGTACATCAATGGTTGCTTTTGGTTTCTGAAAGACTGCCTTCATTTGCAACTGCTGCTGTTTCGCAGTGAGCCACTAGCACAGGTGGTGCTGCCACCGGCAATGAAATCAGCGGTAGCAGTCTGAAGCGAAAGGTCGAGGAGGCGGAAGTGATTTACACAACTGATGGCCTGACGGTGTACCCCGAAACCCAAAAAAAGTCCAAATACCTTAAAAGGTGTTGAGACAGACAGGAACCTGATGTATCTTTTTTGGAAGAAAGCTGCCACAAGGAAACTTTGACATCATTGCAGTCACATTTATTGCGACAATTGAAGATTTTCATGCTCACTCTCCTTGAACTGGCAGGAGGCTTTCCCCAGTGAAAGCTGGGACCCTGGATCATGGCATGGTCAGCCAGTCCAAAATTCGCAGTGTAGAAGATGCATTGATGTAAAATGGGTACAAATTGATGGTAGGCTCTTTTCCTTCCATAGGTTGAATATCTTTTTTCCTTCTCGATTTTAGAGAGTTAAACTACTCCAAACTTTGTGGGGTTCACAGGTAAACTCGTTTTTGCGATTTACCCAGCTGAGATGAGTTTCATGACTGTTTGGTGACCAAAAACATTGGAACTCATGAGCCCTTTGAGTGGAAGAATTTCGCCACATGGCCATGCGACTGGTCGTCTTACCTTACCCTGTTGCTAAATGTTGGATCTCTTGATGACCTCTCCCTCAGATTGTCCTCGTTATTGCTATGGGCTATGTCCATCTATTGAAAATATCTATTTCCACTTTCGTTGCATTTGTGTCTCCGCCTCAGCTGCTGGACTGCCACCGCCAAAGACGGAGCGAGAGAAGAAACTCTACGAGCTAAGGTTCGACAGGGCCATGCAATAGTCGCCTTGTGTTTGAGACACCTGTTGGCAACATGGCATGTTGACATTTCCCAGCAGAAGCGCGCTTGACTGCTTGACAAATTTTGAGCGATTGTCACTCCTGTACTGTAATAGATGACCATATAGGACCCAGGCAGCTGTCAAAACAGAGAGTTGGGGGAGTCAGCTGGCAGATAGCCGAGTCACATCAGTGAGTCAGGCTCGAGAGTCAGGTATATAACGACAATGGTTGAGTCAGATGAGATGAATAGGTGAATCAGGCACAAGGAAACCAGCCGAACCAAGACACACACGCATACAGACGCACACACGCACACACACAAACAAATTAGGGTCAAAAGCACGCTCGAAATTGAAAGTATCGTCCTGGAGACCGTCCCCTTTCAAACAAAAAGAGACACAAAAGGAAAATCAGAAGCAAAGCTTGGAAACGTCTGGATTTTTTCCAGGGATGAGTTGCACCACTATGAGCCACATTGCTTGGCCTCAGAGCCGTTAAGGTTGAAGGGACATTTTCTATTCATAACCCGATGGGATGGCTTCCCCCACAAAGCTGTACGTGCACTGCAAGAGCATTTCTCCATTCTTGTTACGATTCCGAGTGATTGTTGAAACTTCTACCCCCAAAGCCCTAGGTGCAATAGTATTTCTCCATTCGCAGTCCCTCCTATTCCGAGTCCAATTAAACTTCCCGTCTAGCCTTCTCCCGTCTAGCCTAAAGTCATCCGTCTACATTCCAATTAAAATTCCCATCTAGCCGCCCATCTAGGGTCCAATTAGAATTTAGCGTCCAATTATAATCCCGTCTCGACTTCTTCTGTGTGAGGTACACCTCCCGACTCGGCCCAATTGAGTTGCTATAATACCCTTGTGCAGTTTAATTATGTTTAATTTATATCCACTGCGTAAGACATTATACTATCATTACTCCATCCAATTGAGAAAAAGAAAAGGCTTGGCAGCTGCTGCTGAGAGTGACAAAATGCACTGCGAGGGCAGGAGTTACCACGGTCAAGATTAGGGTCAAGATTATGGTCCTGGAGACCGTGGGAATTCAAATCTAAACAAGGCAGCAGAGGGTCAAAATTAGGATTCTGGAGACCGTCCCCTTTCACAAAAGGAAAATGAGAAGCAAAGCTTGGAAACATTTGGATTTTTCCTGTGCGAAAAAACGAACTGGCAGGACACGTGCGGTTGTGCTGTGTGAGGCTTGACAAACCTAGTCTCCTTATGTCTCCTTGAAGCTTGACTCACCCATTCATTTTTTCCGACTCACCCAATCGATCCTTTCTGACTCGCTCATTCTCTCCGGCTCGGCCGACCTGACTCAGCCGACACCCGTCAAAACAGCACAAATTCTTACGTCGCAATGGCAGAATTGTGGAAACCACAGAAACCAAAAATCAGCTAAGAGATGCTACATAAAAGTAAGTTGTATATAGTTGTATAAGTTTATAGTGCTTGGACTGGGGAGATAGCTCCTGAAGAGATCCGCAGACAATGTCCAAAAAGAGTTCATTCCGCTTCAGGCTGAGGATGAATCAAGGCGGGAGCTGCATGTCGCCCACAGAGACTCGACATATGTGTGATATTGTGATTATTGTGTGATGCATTTTGAAACAATCCCTCTGTTTGGGCTGCAGATGCGACCACTCTCTTGGCCACGAAATTCTAAAGCTTGAAGCTTGTGTTGTTTCATGACGACAAATGCTTAGAATCTAGACTGATGTGTAGTGAGGCATTCAGTGTGTTGAGGCAGCATGAGGCAACCAATTCGGAGGTTTGGCCGCCTTTGTTTCTGTAAAGTTCTGTAAAGACCAAAAGCCTTCGATAGGTGATTTCCACGAATAGCATTTATTTTTTTTCGATCCTTTTGATTCCTTTTGGCGATAAATGCAGAGTGGCAGAGTGGAAATTTGGGGCCGTCCATTGGAGGCCGGGTGGCGAACAATAAAGAGGCCGTGGCTTGCATGGACTGAAGCGACTGAAGCGACTGAAGCCTGAGCCCGTCGATCAACCTGTCGATCAACCTCCGAAAAACAGATCTGTGTCATTCTGTAGACTCCACTTTTCTCATGGTCAAAAGCTGAAGAAGCGTGGATAGGAAAGATGTTAATGACTAAATGACTATAAAACCTATCAAGGACTTACAAAAATTACAGGGCGATCTAGTCGATCTAGCCTCCTTGTGAGTTTGACAGGTCATTGAAGAGCAGAAGAGAGACTCAGATCCTGGCTATAGCAAGAAGATGGCTGCGAGGTGCCGGTAACTGGAAATGGCTCAGCGGCGCTTCAAGGCCCCAAGGCATTTTCATGCAATTTAAAACCATTTAAATCACGTTTAAATCCTCATCATGTTTAGAGTTTAAATCATCATTTGAGGATATCAACTGACGAGTTTGGCTTCAACATGCTTTCAGCTGCTAACAGTTCCTCAGAACAGGCTGAAGCACCGTTTCACAGTGAATCATAATGGGAAACTCGAAAATGCAACAATATACAATATGATACAATATGTAGATAAACATATAAAAAATGAGAATAATATGCCGCCCCATTGGTGTTCATCAAGCAAGTACACAGATTGCTGGTCAGTTATTTAGCGGATCAGCTGTGCTGCAGGCGATCTGCTGAGGAAGAGAAAAAAGAAGAAGCCTCTTGTCTCACTTCAGTACCAGATAGGAAGTTTCAACGAAGATTTGTTTTTGGAATATGTGGAAGGTGGACAAATGACTGCATTTGTTTGTGGTTAGCGTTCTTCTAGACATCTACGAAGGAGAAGTGTAATCTTGGTCGCTCCATTTTGCTGGTGAACTTTGCAAACTGGAACATCGGTCTGGGAAACATATAATGACTCTGACGCTTCAACATGTTGCCCAGGACGACAAGAAGAAAGATACACGGAGCAGGACGCTTGTGGGTTTGCAATAGTTTGAGGTGACAATAGATTACAATATTTTCTGGGACAATGGCTTTCATATTATATAATATACATATATACATAATAATGATAATAATGATAGTAATAATAATAAATATATGTATAAATATATAAATATATATATATATATACATACATACCTACATACACACACATATACATATATATATTCTTTATAGTTACATCCTGGTACCGACCCATCAGTAGCTACTTGTGAAGATCCGCTACTAAACAAACAGCTCGGCTCTGTAACTGAAAACAAAGGACCAAATCAAGATTTATTTCACTCATCAAACCTCCACTTGAATACGCTAGTGAGCACCGGATATTCTATGGACAGGGCAAAGTTTCCCACAAGCAATCGATTCAGAGTCCCGCCCAATCCCAGCTTGCCTTGCACAGGAATTCAAACCTCCCAGATGGCAAGGAGTACCTTGCAGACACAATTGAGCCACTCGGCCTTCAATAACAAAAGCAAAGCCCTTTGGGCCAAAGAGGAAGATTTGTTCCAACATATTCGGCTATATTCGGCTATTGGAAAGCGATTTTTGCTGTCCTTGATAAAAATAAGATTCAGGTTCCCGTCCCAGGTCTTTTATCGGCATGTCAAACTCCGCACTTTGGGCTTGTAGAAACTAGAGTTGTGCAACTTGGCCTCTCTCTCACTCTCTGGATATCTTCAACATGGAACTTCGAGACAGCCTATGTAGCATCAGTGCAGCCGGAGTATGACCAAGGTATGCCGAGCAGCGTGAAGCAAAAAAGAAGAAAGGCAGACCTGCGTATGAAACAAGAGTACCATCCACGGTCATGGGGGATCAATCTGAAGGATAATTTGAGTTTGCGTGGTCAAATTCAATTACATCTCTTCCCTCAACGACTCTGGATAAGATTACTTCCTTTAGCTTCATCTCCATACTTTGCGTACTATTGTCCAAGACCTTTGTCTCCCAAACAGCGCAGATGCATAGGAAATCCTGATGCATTTGGCTGGGATGTCTTCAACCAGGAGCACAACGTTTGGGTTTTACATTCGTAAGTAAGATATTGGAGAGACCGCAAAGAGGCAAGGTGATCCAGTACAATTTGTTCTCTTCTTGACCGATACGCCGATACGTCTGTCAGTTCAAATGCACCACCTTTGGCAACTCCAAGAATTTGCCAAACCCTCACGTCCAGGACTCGTTGCTGCGTGCACATGAGAAGCGTTTGAAGCATATGCAATTCAACCAAGAGGCAACACGGGAAGGATTGCAGATAGGTTTCCTTGGGTTTCCTTGTGGTGCCGTGATGAATTGTTGCTCCCTTCTTTACATTGCCGTAGTGATTTACAGTTCGTAGAAAGGGAATCGATTCGAATCGATTGAAGATAAGGCAACCGGGCAGGAGCTACGGGTGGGCTAAATCCCTCCTTACTTGGAAGATCTCGGAAGTACGCGCGTGCATTTCGTGCATCAAACTGAATAAGCCGAGATCAGCAGGGCTTCTTTGCATGGAGTACTGCAAGAGGTGAACAGAATCATGTTGCATTTTTAGTGATTTTGAGTGATTCTGTTTCATATTTTTCATCATGACGTTTCTCGAGATGTTGAATGAAGTTGTCGACTTGTTCACCAGGCCTACGAGAGACAAAAGAAAGAGATTGAACAGGACGGTGAAGGCAGAAAGCGCCTAGGGTTGTTTACAAACGCGTTTCAGTTGCTATTACATTCCCATGGAGTACACTTTATTCCGATGTACTGCAACCATACTTGCTTGAGAGGGACTCTTCAGATCACTTCTAGACACTTCTAGTATCTCTTGGGCACTGCCCGTCCCAGCGTTTGATTCTTGTCAGTTCTTGCTGGGTCACGGCAATGCTTGATTTCAGATATGACTCGATATGACTCGATATGACTCATATGATATTGTCATTGCACCATTATGCGACCGTACGGGATTGTGGAATCTACGCAGCAGGTCTGAAGTTTGCAGGTTTTGGCTTCAAGCCGACGGAAGAGGCTTGTTTCGAGAGGATTCCACATGAAGACACGACAATGAAGACATGCACTTTTTTCTAGCATGGCTGCATAAGATCTTGAATTCAAGATTTTGTAAGATTTCAGTATTTGGTCGTTTTGTATCAAGTCCAGGCAATTCCAGGCATATCCAAACATGCAAGAGCCCAGATACTTGTAGATTTTTGTAGATTTTTGTAGATGGTTCAAGGTTCTGAACATGCTCATTGTACTCGTATGACCAGAGCAGGGCCAAGAACATCAGAAGGGCAAAGCCTTATATACCATTATAATCCATTATTATATATTATAATGTACCTATTCTTTTTAAAGACGACTTCAGTTTGCTGCATTCAAGCTTAGTAGAGCGCAAGCAGCTCCTCGTACGAAACCATCGTGACTCTACCCAGAAATAATAACTATTCCGCGTGTCTTTGCAGGAAGTCATCATTATTTTTATTCAACCTATATAGTTTAGCTGGTTTAGCTGATTCAATGGAGGATTATCTCTGATTGTGCGCCCCTTGAACGAAGGATACCGAAGGATTGTACTCTGTCACTGATGATTCTGTGTAAAATGTTCGGTTGATCGGCTGGAGAGGCAAAGGACCGCCTTGGAGAGGCAATGGACAAGATCTTGGCCACTTGGCTTTGAGTGGCATAGAGTGGCATAGAGCCTGACAGAGGGACTTGGCAAATTCGGACCGTTTGTTGATGTTTGTTGAGTGTTTTGGCTCTTTGGTTGTATCATGTTGTATCGTGTTGTATCCAAGGAGAAGAAGAAGGACTTCTCCAGAAGGTGCACCATGACACTAGCATGACAGTAGCATTGAGTTTGTTCGTTCTCGAACTGTTTGCATCACTCTGTTTGTCCACGCTGCGCATTCTGGTAGCTAGTAAGCTGATATGAGCGGATTGTCTTGTAGTACCCATTCAGAAACCTTTGACGACAGGCGTGCCTACAATGATGATGAGGACAGGACTTATGTCAATGATAGGAATCGTTGCTCGGCTAAAGCAGTCATTTTTGGTGCAAAAGAGTCCTGGGTTTCTGGATCTGCACAAGAGAGTGGCAGCAGGTTGTTATTGACTCCTTTGGCCGAGGCATCAAGAATGTTTTCACATTCCATGTTATGTAGAGGTCACGTTTACTTGGTAAGATCTGGGTTTCAAACCACAGTGTTACTATTAGTGTCTTGATTCATGACCAGAGTGGTTTTTCCATCTTTTTCCTCTATTTCAACAGTTTGCCTTTGCCTGTAAAGACTTCCGCGGGGATACTGGATACTGCTCTTTTGGCTGTCCTTCTCGTACGAGCGTCATCGATTGAAACAGATACTGGATGTGCTTGACTCTTTGCGCTCATTGATTGAAAGGCACTGCAAGCAGCAAGATTTAAGCACTGCAAGCACTGCAAAATTTAGGCTTCTTCAACAAGAAGTTGGACCGCTTCTTTGGCGACTACACCGAGGCGCGGCAATACACACCTACACTGCCAGTCCCTTGCACAAACACAGATATGTACAGACTATGCAACATATGTAATATGTACATTAATATGTATATGCCACATGCATGCATACTATTGCATACTAACATACTTACACGCATTGCTCACATTATCTCCACCCCTTGGTTCATTGCGATCCTCCGTCGAACTTCTTGATTAGCATCGATTTCCTCCGAATGTTCGGTTGACAGCAAACGGCAAGGGGAACCATTTCAGGGAGTCCACGACCTGTGATCACGAAACGATGCCATCCTGAGGAAACTCGACAAAACCTGGAACGTGGTACAGCTCTTTAAAGCGACCATCAGATCTCAGGCCAGAAATCAGACTTCGGGGATTAATGGAAAGCATTTTCGATGTCAAAGTCTTACAAGGTGCAGTTGCATCACTTGACGCGGACGACTTTTAATCTTGGACTTCAAACTTCTGTCACTCCTTTCTACAATTCACGCTTTGCATCGCGTTATATTTGGACCCCAGTACGGACCAGGTCCCTGGAAGACTAGGAACGAAAATCTGTTTGCTTTTCACAGGTTCAAGTGCTTGAATCCAATGCGGACACACCATTATGGGTGTTACCTCAGATATGAGGTAAAGAGAGGCTTTTGTGCACAAGAAACTGGTACAGAGAAAACCCCTTCCGTTCTCAATCAATGCGTTTCGGGAAAACTATTAATCAACAATGTATTCTCATGTGTTTTATGTACACTATTTGGCAAATTTCCTCATATTTTCTGCCTCCCTGGCCAGGCGTTCTGTGTCAATGATCTGCAGCTGCATCGCAGACTCAAAAGAACGCGCATGAAGTCCCTGCTCAGATCACATATGATCCAATATTAAGTCTCGACAAACCATTTGCACAGATGGTGTATGGAACATCATGGAACTTCGTGTTGGGATCTGGCTAGCGCGAGATGTTGAAGCACCCCCGTGGCGTTTCTTGCCGGTTCAAAGCGAGCTGACGGAAGAAGATGACTCCGCATCTGCACCTGGCACACCTGGCACACACACAGACTAAGTCGAATGATCATGAATGATCTCTTTCCGAGGCACACAATAGCAGATGCGGCATAGGTGAATCAGACTGAATCAATCTGAATCAATCTGAATCAGTTCAAAAGAATCCCAGAAGTACTTCAGAGATCTTCAGAGATCGTCCGATGTTCTGAGCTCTTGGTATCTCTTGATTGCCTTTGATGGGTGGCCGAGATGTCCGAGCAAAGTGTCAAGCCAGCTGGAATGCTGCGCGTCTATTTCCACGATCATACGCAACTTGAAGCAGTCTGTCGCACCAACCTCACAGCTGACATCAGCTGACTAAGTCCATGATTCCTGAGTTGAGAGTTGGTTGATTTGGTTGGGCGCCGAGGCGCTATTAGACTCATAGTGACTTCCTTCTCACAGCTATGAGATTTACATATTAGATTTACGAAGTTGTTTAAAGCTCCCTTGACCTGACAAAATTTGTTTAATCTTCTGAAAAGATGCAACAAGGTGTGTGGGTTGTCGCTTGGTGCGACATGCAGGATTTGAAGTTGCAGTGCGAGTTGACAACAAAGGTACAAAACCCTGCATTTGACACAAGACTCTTCAGTACAGGACACCTCTTTCACTGTTGATTCAGGGTCATTGCATCGGCACATATCGACACCTTGTTTCATAGACTAAGAAAATGCTGTGTATCATGATTATCATGGGTATTCCAAAGATGAGGACCGGGCACGATGATTTCGTTTGACAATCTTTTTCATACATTTTCTTCAGTGTAGACAGAAAATCTTCAATACTCTGATCTCAGCCGGCTGTTGCAGGAGGTTATCGAACGCCTGTGCCACAAAATTGGCGCCGATCCCACTACGTGCGGCGAGTTAGAGCTGAAGTTCTAAACATATTTTTTGCCCTTAGATTTCCAAGTCGAATTCGCCTGCCCGGGCCTGAACTGCCTATCAGCACTGAAAGGTATGAGTTGCTCATCATCGCACCTGTTGGCCCCTTGCGCGAGCGAAAGCTGCTTTTGGAAGACCGACCATTGCGTATCCAGGAGTTCTGACTGCTGAGACAAATTGACATCATGAGAATTATGCGTCACCAAACTCATCTATGCCTGTATGCTACTGTATGCTACGCACATTCGATTGCCCTTACACGAAGACATATGGAACAGTAGACAGCCAAATGTATGTCATTTTTGCATAGCCAAGTCAACTGCAATGACTTCACACCTGGAGACGTGATGAGAAGTGCATTTGTTGCGTGGCATTTTGCGCATCGACTGCTGCACAGAGAGGAGAAAGCTGGATGCACAGCTTACAAATTCCTCTTCCGGCAAATGCAAAACTCAGGCCTGCAAGTGTCACATGGGGAAGCTCCCGCTTGCTTGGATAGGTCGAATATGCTTGACAGTGTTGTTGTTCATTCTTGCATGGGGGTCGTTGCAAGCAACCTGTGCCGGTACGCAAATTTGCATGTATCTTTCAAAGCGGGGACTGTTTGCCAGTCTTTTCGATTCTTTGATCCTGAAGATTATCCAGGTCTTGAACAGGCAAATTATATGCCTTTAGCCTAAATGCAGTCCCATGGTTCAATGAACATGATTCGCCCCGCTGAGGAAAGGGCAAAGCTCCCATTATGGATGAGAGTTGCAAGCTGAGTCTGCGGGACAAAGCCAGCGGGAACAATTTTAGCAACAGCAGTGACTTCTCCTTTTCTGAATCCACGAGCAGTCTTGAGGAACCGGACGATCTAAAGTTGATTACGCTCATTAACCTATGTTAACCTTACTTTGGAATGAGGCAAAGCTTCAATTAAACTTGGAAAGTGGTGTCTCTAATCCCCTGACTTGCCTGGCTGTATGACTTTTGTTTACAGGTTTTTAGAGGGTGAGAACACAGTGATAGCAGTTTCAGTGTCAGGGATCATCCTAGTGTGACAAGGGGGAAACCGAGGTGTGGATTGGCCGCTACCTTCGGTGTCAGAGGCAGCTTTGCAACAACGAAGATGACAAGATGGTTGATGTTTGAAGATGTTTGAAGGAAATGCAGGACAACAGATGGCCTCCCGCAATCATTGCATTGCGCCAATGTTTGATGGTTTTTCTCGGTCCTCAACATATCCCAAAACCATGCTGGAAGCATCTGGAAGCCATTTCAAGATATTTCAAGGTTTGCAGGATCTTTGTGCAATATGCAGATTGTCCTCACACCAGGAAGGCATTTTGGAGCGTGGAGAACTTGAATGTCTCACAGAGAGTGCCTTCACCCATGATGTCCTGTGTCAGGATGAGCCTTTTATATAGCTCTTTCAAATGTTCGATCATGTTCGATCGTTTATTTTCTTTTCTTTTCCGATCCTATATAATATATATATGTCCGATATTATCCAATTATCCCAGCACATATCCAGGTGACACTGACACTCAGGAAGCCTCGCCAATTGCATTCGTTTGTTTATCTTTTGTTCCTGACCTGAGCTTGAACTTCAGGAATTCTACTCAGGGTTGACATCAAGCATGTACCACGGTTGACAAGAATTTCTTGGCACTTCGTTCCTGTCATCTGCGAAGTTTCCTCTCCCTTTCCTATTCTTTCTTTTCCCTTCCTTTACTCTTCCTTTTCCTTCTCCCTTTCCTCGCTCATGTGAATCCTTTGGTCAAGATGTGAAGCCAGCGCTTGGAAAAACGATAAGAGGAAAAAAAATGATAATGTGTGGAAAAACCATTTGAAAGGGCTCGGGTTTTTTACAAACTCCCAATATAATGATTCCTGCGCAGCAACTCATCTCTGGCAGACGCCCCATCCTTGGATCTGAGACATCCGTAGTCTGAGGTGGCTGGCAGATGTGCAGTGCGTCGCAGCTGCATTTCGGAAAGAAGTGGAAGAAGTGGCGTTTGAGTGTGTTTGATGGTGTGTGGCAGCATCGGCTCAGTTCATGTGCAAAGACTTTGGTCATTTTTGGTCCTTTTTCCCCAACAGCGTAAGCTAAGCTCCGGTGTGCACTGGTGCAAGCGCCAGGTCAGGTTCAACAGGGTTCCGGAGAAGGTTCCGGAGAAGGTCTGGGAGGCTTTGGTGCAGAGCCAGGTGAGGTTCAACAAGGCTTCGGAGAAGGTTCCGGAGCCTTGCTGCAAAGCCAAGTCAGGCTCAACGGGCTCCGGAGAAGTTTGCAGAAGCCAAGCTAGGTCAGGTTCATTTAAGTCACAGATACCCAGAGGTGTTTCCAGCGCTTGGCTTCGCAGCACGCTTCAGAAAGATTTGTAAAAATATAACGCTGCGGCTGTTGGGGATACCACCGAAGTTTTTTTTGTTCTTGTCTTGGAAGAGCACTGCTGCAATGAAGGAAACACCGTACACTGAAATTGCCCGAGTGCTATTCAGGATGGGGCTCTTCTTTTGAAAAAATGGTTCAAGTCACAGCTTGAGACATAGAAGCTCATACCCCGTCATCCTTATCTCCAATATATACATATTATATTATATAATATTGTATATATATATACTTAAAAACACTTTATCCTTCAATCATCCAGCTGTGTTCGATTCAAACGGGCGTCTTGAGGTTGTCCTAGATCGAGATAACCTTTGGCACTCAGACCCGGAGGCTATGGGGCAAGTGAACAATTGAACAATGAAGGTGATCGAGATCTGGGTCATGATTGGCCTCAAGGAGGATCAACGATTAGAGAGCGGCACACTTGTGGTGTGCTCTTCAAGTGTGTTCTTTTGTGTTCAAATAATTTCGATATGTTCAAAATGATTTAAAATGATTCATTTGAAGAAACAGAAGAAACATGCATACGGCATACGATAGCATCACAGTGGCCTTCGGAACGTATTCCGCTCCAGGCGGTTCGGGGTGCTGGCATGGTGAAGCTGCCCCTACGCTGCTTTAAAAAAGTCGAAGCGGTGGAGGATGAGGCGAATGCGATCGAATGCGATCAAATATGACCCAATAGACAATAGATAAGAGGATGAAAGAGGATGCATCTCACACAGATTCGCAGTTTCACTGACTTTCTGCACTCGCTCTTTACCTTATTTCATAATTTTTCAATACTGTTCACATCCGCTCAAAAGTTGTCCGAGGCCTCAGGCCATCCTTTCTCCCAAAACGGTATTAGCCCCATTTGCCTGCCGACTAAGATGTTTGAATTGTTGACTTTTGTTTGACTTAATTGCTTCACCAGGCTTTCTGCAGATTCTTGCGTCTCAAAGGGTCATTTCCTTTCCTTCGTTTGGTATTTGCGCGGCAGCCTTCCAGCTTTCTGATTCTTTCTGGAGGCGAACTGCACTTTGCGAATACGCAGCAGTGACGGAGAAAGCACCTGGTACCCTCCCTAGCTAAGTGGCAACCGCCCTGGTCAGAAAAGGCCTGAAGGTTGAATAAGCTTGTGTTGAAGTGCATTGAGATGCACTGGCTAGTGTGAAGCATCCTAAAAGGAACTTGGATCGATTTTGCATTCTAAGCTAAAGACTAGAATCGACGGATATCGTAGGTATGGACATGAACATCAGATGCATCCAGAGCACCTGCAGCGCTGCAATTGATATTGAGGCGTGCAAGGAGCTGGCTTGTCGGCGCATTCTTGACCAGACAGTTACAGAGATAGTTTTGGAACTCACAAGATCTCACAAATGCGTTCAAAGTTTTTTAAAGTTGAGTCTTGTTGTTTTGAAGATGAAGCTAAAGCCAATGGCTAGTCAATTTGCTTGGGGCGCTACTGTAGCAGTGCTTCACCGTATAGAGCCCTTTGATTGATTTCCCATGCTCATAATCTGTCCTGTTTGTCGAATTGCTATGGGAAAGAAGGATGAGAGCCTACTCAGTGTCATGTCGCTAGGTACAAAAACCTTGCATCTTCATGCATCTTCCTACTGTAAGGATCTGTAAGGCATATTTGTGGGTTTGATGGGTTTGTGCACACTTCTTGCACTGGCACTGATGGCGCTCGTAGTCTCAAAGAAAAAACTGCACCAGGAGCACCAAGCATCGAAATAGCGGCTTGTTTGCAGTACGCAACTGCTCCACCATTTTTCAAGCAGCAAGTTTGTCACATTTGTGGGTGAAGGGACAGTGAAGTCAAAAGTCAAAACAGTTCATGTTGCGAGTGTGCATTCTACGACGCTGGTCGAATCCGATTTGTTCACTGTTCGGTGTTTTGCACCCAATTACCGCAATCAGAGCAGACTTAATTGAATAGATCGATGGATAGATGAATGAAGGGATGGAGGGGAGGGATGGATAGATAGATGGATAGATAGATGCATAGATCTAAAAGCTCTACATTGCTCAAATACGTTCTATGCTTCTTCAATGACGATCGGGGATCAGCAAGACCAACCTGTCAGGTTGGCTAAAGGTCTTGACCACCCAGTTGCAGGCAGAAAATCCTGGTGATGTATCGCAGGATATAACGATTCGACTATCCTCATCTAATTTTCACTGGATTTTACTGGTACTTTGAGTTGCAGCATAACGCACAGATTGATCCAAATAAAACCAGATGACCTCTGAAGCGCTCAGCCTTCTCTTCTGAGACTTGATCAAGATCGTCCCACAAGCCAGGGAATCAACATGAATCAAATAGGAAAGCTAGGCCAAGGGGCAAACATGTGTTGTGTCAGTGTCCCTCTCGGACGTGAAGATATTGGTAGCATTTGGTAGCCTTCACGTGAGTTCACCATTTTTGCCTTTTCCATCCTTTTTCCATCTATTCCCCTTCTCCGTAATTTCCGTCCTGAAGATCCTGAAGCTTCACGTGACAGTCGGGATTTCAAAACTGCGCCAGGCGCTGACGGAGGCTGAATTATTTTTCAAAGCCCAAAATGCAATCGGTGATCTCGAGGCAGGGAAGCACACACCAGTGACATTTGCAATCCCAGGAATTCCATGGAATTCCCAGGATTTCATTCTCAAGGATGAATGACGGAACTTCACGGAACTTCGAGATTCATCCAGATTCCACTTGCTGGAAACATCAAAGATGTAAGTTTCTATACGTCCTACAGACGCTGCTTTGTCGCTTGGTGATCACCCACATTCACCAACAATAACCAACCATAAGCAACGATCTGCCATAATTGATACTTATCATACTGTACGTTGTCACCTTTTTAACTGTGCAAACTTTACTCAGAAGAGGCCCGACGCTGCGATGACGACTTGGCTCGGCTCGAGACCTTTGACACGGTGCCCTGCATTCCACCAATTTGTTTTTTTCCTTGAATATCTTGAATGGGCGCTGGAGATGGATATAGATGGATAAAGATGGATATAGACGGATATGTATATATACATATATATATACATACGCAAAACCCCTGGGCTTTGCCCAGGCGTTGCAGCGTAGAGGTTTCCCATTCCCAAACAAATGTTGATGCAACTTCACAAAATTCCTATGGGAAAAACAACAAAGGTACTAGGGAATATTAAACTTCCACCCCCGTTGAACCTTAAATTCCTATGGGAAAACAACAAAGGTACTAGGGAATATAAAACTCCCACCCCGTTAAACTTTACATTCAATTGGGAAGATCAACAAAGGTACTAGGGAATATTAATCCCCCCACCCCCGCTAAACTTTACATTCAATTGAGAAGATCAATAAAGGTATTAGGGAATATAAAAGTCCCACCCCCGTTGAACTTTACATTCAATGAAGATCTTCCATAAGGGTTTATTTATTTCTCCCACCCCCGTTAAACTTCTACATTCATTGAAGATCTTCACAAAGGGTTTAGTTCTCCCACACCCGTCAAACTTCTACATTCATTGGAAATCTTCAATAAGGGTTTAATTCTCCCACCCCTGTTAAACTTCTACATTCATTGAAGATCTTCAACAAGGGTTTAGTTCTCCCACCCCCGTTAAACTTTACAGTCATTGGAGATCTTCAATAAGGGTTTTATTCTCCCACCCCTGTTAAACTTCTAAATTCACTGAAGATCTTCAACAAGGGTTTAATTCTCCCACCCCTGTTAAACTTCTATCTTCATTTTGAAGATCTTCAACACGGGTTTACTTCTCCCACCCCCGTTAAACTTCTACATTCATTGAAGATTTTCAATAAGGGTTTAATTCCCCGTTAAACTTCTATCTTCATTTTGAAGATCTTCAACAAGGGTTTGATGATGATGATGATGATGATGATGCTGATGCTGATGCTGATGCGTTGCCTGTCGTGGTTGCGGTTCCGGGCAAAGCCCAGGCATATGCCGTATATGTATATGTATATATATATATATATATTTACATATATATATATAGATATCATTGAGATTGATAATATATGTATATAGTACATCGTAGTACACATATGCACAAACGTTTGTAAAAAGATGCGCAAGGCGCGGTATTGTATTATTACTAGGTGTGTACTGTACCAACTGATGCAATGGACTGCAGCATCATACGACATGACTCTCTGACGGATCGATTCCAGGCCAGCCCTTTGCATATCTACTTGTAATATCTTGTAATACCTATTAATACCTGGCATATTCGAAAGTAAATCTTCTTGCCCTGATGTATAAAGGCAGTCACCGCTCATGCTATACCTGCGTGGTGTTCTTCACCGGAGTCGGAATTTGTACTGCTTTTGAGTGATATCGTTTCTTAAGAAATCTTGAGAACACTTATTGATCCTGTATGATTTTGTGACCGTTAAGATGAATCACCGGGCAGGTGCAAGGGCTGTTGGCTGATCCCGAAGCCCGAGAGCTATTTCTGTGGTTTCTGTCTGAGCCTGATGTGCAGATGCAGAGTAAGCCCGGTCACAGGCACTGTGCTCTTGCAGTTTCCTCTGTGAGCTGCAGTGAAATGCTGGATTTCCCTTCACGTAGTACCTTGGTCCAAAGTGCTGGCAGAGTTGTGTTGTCACAGTAGTTGACTTGTGGAGGCAGAAAACATCAGAAAGCAATTGAAAATAGACGTAACAGTTGCTGGTTTGAGGCTGCTTTGTTGATCAATCTGCAGCCTAGAGCTGTTACCACCGAGCAGCTTAAGCCGTACGTGGTCTTAAAATCTTGGTTGAAACCAGCAGGTCACAAATGGCAGCGGACTCCGAGGACCCTGCTGTGGCTGAGGCGACAGCAAAGAGTATGTGGGGAGGTGTGAAGGGGTTTGATAGAAGGCAAATCAAATGAATTTCCATGACATCAATGCCATTCAAATAATTGCAGTCACTACAGTATATGTTACTATAGTCTACAGTCCGCCCCGGAATTCTGCAATCATGTTTGAAACTGTTATACAAATTCAAACGGGGTGCTGTGGTTCTAGCGAGGTCCGACACGATGGCAGACCCCATGAATCATTCAGGCAGACGCCGATTTCGCAGAGTCACAACTTGCAAGGCCAATAGCTGCCTGATTTGTGCAACACACCAGACAAAACCAGACATGTTGCGTCACCACATGTCTTGCTTGCGTACCAAGAATAGTGGACAGGGTATACAGAGAGCATTGTACCATGAGCTACCTCTTGTTCCATATTTATATATATATATATATTGCAAGCTTGAACCCCTTCAAGCGCTGCCATTCGATACATTCTTTAAAGATGAAACGTCGGACCACCACTATCATCCTCTATCTGAGGGCAAGAGCACTATCATCCAGTGGCATTCTGAAGGATGTCAATGGATGAAATCTGTCTTTGACTCTCTTGCAGGTTCAAAGAACATCCTGGCATCCAAAATCGGCTCTGTCGAATAGCAGCTGGTGTCGGGGCCGTTGAGCAAAAGGGTGGGAGGCTTTGTGTGCAAGGATGCGCTGGAGCACTTCCTAGCAAGGTTTGCTTGTAAAGCGGCAATTCGCGGGAATACTGCATCCTATTCCCAGAGTGTGAACTGAGCAGTTTTAGCTCAAGACTTCCATGCAACGCAAGGTCCAAGAAATGGTTTTGTCATCATCAAATCAACACGACTCGTCAGCAGTTACTGCAATGTTGGACAGTCTTCAGACACAAGACACACAAGACACACGAGATGTTCTCAAGCTTTGCATGACATCCAGGCAACTACAATGGAAGAAACCCTGAACTTGTCTGAGTTTGTGTGCAAAATCCACAAAAAGAGACTTCCGCTTGCTCCATTTGTTCTTGCCACAGCTACACATGGGATAGGTAGGACTGCTTTCATATTTGACTCCCGCATTGCAGCATGATTCCCAACTGCTGTGCACCTTCTTTCATGCCAGCACTAACCTCAGGGATGGGGCTGCATCGACAGGGGTTGCAGTCTTTATGCCATGGTGATGCTTCAGTCTTTTAAAGTACTCTTGAACAATTGCTGGAGTGGCATACTTCCGGCAATTCCATGCTACTGCACAATGTGATTGAGACAGTTTCACACGGGCTTTGAAAGAGCAACACATACATGGTACACGCCCAGGTATGCATACCTGTTTGATATTGTTTGATCCTATCTGTTTTCAGCAGTGCCACTCCAAATGTCCAAGTTTAGAAGTGTTTTCGTCTATAGAATCCATCCGGCTATGTCAACTAATTAGTATGTACAGGAATTGTTGTGAGCCCATTGTGCTCGCGGAAAAAATGTGTATGTATGTATATATTATATTATATATGTACAAACCTTATAGACTATAGATGTACATACAGTTACATACATGTGTACACACACACACATATATATATATATATACATGTATATGTATATTATGCAACATGCCCGTACTTTTTGGATATATACGCGTAGCATGATCATCATTAGTGTTTTTAATTTATTATTGTTATCAGTATTATTATATGTGCGTGTGTTGTTATGTTTGTTACCGTTACTATTATCACGATCATCGCAATTATCATAATTATACAGTATATAGTACTTATCAGTAAGACTTATCATAATCATCAGAGTCATGATACATATTTGTAATTATCACAATAATAACAATGATATATATATATATAATTATAAATATATTATATGCATATTCTATAAACATCATGGAGATGTTGCTCTGGGCTGCAGGATGGGAGACAAAACCGGAGAAGGCCTGGCCTGCCAAAGTAGACTCGACTGAATGCACCAATGCTTGGTGGTAGTAAGCCGACAGCAAGTGACGATATCATGTCAGCCGTTTATGCATTGGAATTGGATTTGGGGTACCATTCAGCAAGTAGAAAAGGACAAACCGTGAAGCATCATTTGATCAAGTCCTTCTTTGATACCTTTCCATCGTTGCAGCTGTGTGTTTCAACGCTTCAACTTCAACTTTCAAACACTTGCTTGATGGGCTCACAAGCCGTGAGTGACCAAAAGTAGAAGCCTAACTTGTATGCAATCGAAAGCACATCTTGAGTAGTTGAAAGAAGTTGTATACATGTATATACATGTACAATAAAAACGAAACAAATCAGGACCTTACGGCCAAGTGATTTTCCTCACCAGTAGGTGATTTGGAAAGAACTGTCAGTCGGAAATCACTTCTCCCCAACATTGAATACCCCCGCAGAAACCATGGTTAAGTATTGGTTTTGTTCATTAGGGCATCAGGGAGTGTCTATGGGTATCTAACATTGGGGGAAGCGATTATCTAATATGGATCAACTAGTTAACTAGTTACTTCGAGATTGACAATGTAGCCGGGTGTTCATTGTGCCCAGGCCGTTACGTTGCAGGTTCAATAATGTGCAAACAGATTTGCAATAGTTGCACTCGGTCACTCGGTTGCGCGCTGTCACATCCTTTGATTAGTGGTGTGCAATTGTGCAGCATGCATTGCTACCACCAAGCTCTTCCCTTCATCCCTTTCTCTTCATTTAAGCGGCTTTAAGCACTGAGTCCTAGGCTGACCCCTTGTCACTGTGCCAACCCATGGCACAAATGTCTGACTGACCTCACTTTGACCTCCCTTTCCAGGCACTGTGACACTGAGGGTTTCAAAGGCCCAGGCCCGGGTGAACAGAAATGTGTTGGCTGCTCGATGCTGGAAAGTCAAGCGCGGCATCGCAGCATATATATACATATACGTATACATATATGTATATGTACGATATATATATATATATATAGATGTGTACGATATATATATATATATATATATATATATATGTATACATATATATACATACATACATATATATATACACATACATGTATACTGAATTAACCTGAATTACTACTGTACTCGTAACTTACTTAACACATCTTAATACATCTTGACAGGACAGACAGAATCAGTAAAGGTTGCAACTGTATGATGCAGAGGTGTCAAAGTGTAGGGATGTGATGGGATGTGTAGGGTGAAGGTGCGAATGAGCCAGTACTGGTAGCTTCCAAGGGCATGACTTAGCCTTCACAGTTCGCAGGGACCATTGAGCTTTGAGGCACAGCTTTCAATGCTTCCTGCCCAAGGAGAAGTGGCACGTTTGGACGCCGAGTGCATCCCGAATTCACCAAATGACTTGGATTGATTTGGCCATGAGTGAACTAATTTCCCGTCGTAATATCAGTCTTGCCCTCTAGTTTTTGAGAAAAAGTACTGGAAATATCTGAAAATCAATTTTGTACAATGCGCGAAGGATCTATTCGTTTCCTGGGATTCATGTGTGTCAGATTCTTTCCACGTGAGGCTGGATTGCTTGGCTGGACGCTTAAGACAAGCACATTTAGCAACTGCATGCAAGTGTGAATGAAGATGTTGAAACGAAGTGGCCTCGGACAAGCATGTTGTGTCCACCGGGGCAATGTAGAATTACAGAGGAGAGTGCGTGATGTTGTGGTGAGGGTGGTGTACCCGAAGCAAAAGGACTGATGGACCAAACAATTACACTATGACAAAATCCCATCACTTGGCACATGGGACAATGAAGCAAGAGAAGCACTGGTCAGTGATGCGCTTGCCTTCACTTGCAGGCCCGCTGGCATGCTGGCCCGCTGGCAAACGGAGAACATGCTCCTGGTGGGACTGTCAGATCTTGCTGACATTGCCATTTTGACTCATTTTGAGTGAATGATCTGACGAGTGTGCCTACAGCGCAGTACTCGCAACATGCAGTATGCAGTAGTTAAACTGGGTACACTGCCATTGATGCCGATAGTGAGAACTCATATTCCTTAGACTCTTGACTGGTTCGACTAAAGATTAATAGGTATAGACTTGGAACACAGTCTCGCAACTTTGGTAACAGGTTCAAGGCTTTCTTCTTTTTCTGGACCTCAACAAGCCGTTCAAAGTGACGTACTCGCCGGAACGCCCAGACAATGCGGCCCGCAAACTACAGTGGCCCTGTTTGACCCCAAACGCCAAGATTGACTCTTGATCTTATCGACAGAAAGAGACACCAATGGACCATGTCATCTTGATATCATCTTGTTCATGGGTCAGTTCTTGCTATCTTCCATAGCAGTTTTGCAACACCACACGTAGCTTGGAAGGTTTTTTTAAAGCCTGTTTAAGTTTACAGGAAAGAGGGTCTAGAACCATCCTCCCGTAATTTTCGGCAGAGGGAAGGCTCGGCTTACATGCATAAACCTGGCTACGGCAACAAAGAGAAGAGGACACCGGAAATGTCAAAACCCATATATATTATATATATAGTTATATATATATATAGATGTTACATATAATTATATGATGCTTTCATTCATTCATATTAGTCGAGGTAGAAGTAGCGCTGGAATCATGGAGGAGTGTTCTGTCTACAGCAAACAAACAGAAATGAGTCCCGCTTCCGTTGGCACACACTCTTTGTAGATCAAAAGGGTCGAGCACTCCTATTTCTTGGAGAATCCACTTCAGCTGCACAAAGAGCAGTGTCGTTGTGAAACCAGTGTCCTGACTTCTAAAGGCATGGGCTGTTTGTACCAAGCTACTCCGATATATTGAATATTGCAAATATGTACAGTAATGTGCTATAAATGCTTCCACCCACGCACATCAGCCCATATTATATCCCATATTCATATAAGCACTTGGCACTTGGTACATTTCATAAGACAACACAGTGCAACACAAGAGAAGACAAGTGAAGACACGCGAAGCCAACCGACGACAACAGAAGACGATACAGCCAGCACGACACAGTGCTTGCACTGTATTAAAGATTAAAGTGCGCTGCAGTGGATTACATTCTCTATCCATGTCCATGCTGGCATTCATACACAAGCACTACATTGAGTAGGTTTCTGACAAAACATATTTTAGGCCAAAGTGGTTGGGTTCCCAGCGATCGCAACAGGTTGAGTGTGTCATCCATCACTTCTGTAGACCTTGCAGACGAAAATGAGGACAGGGCCGGTTTTCCTGGAAAAAGGATTCAAATGACAAGCCTGGCCCAGTTCAGCCTCTGTGTAAGGTAGTTCTTGATTTGCTACGCTGTCATGCTCCACTGTAGTTCAAGCCAGCATGATCCAAGCTAAACCCAAGGTCCGGACTTCCTACAGTAAGTGATTCTGTGTAGATGATTGACGATGTGAGTTTGAAGGGGACTGAGGAGCCATGCAGCACAGAGCTCTGGCCTCTGCAACAGGTGGCGGCGCCGTGCCTTTCGATTCAGATCATTGTGGGCGGACGACAAGAGGTGCCATGTGCGGAGGTGGAGCCACTGAACGGAAACCTGCACCACAGCGATGCTGCACATGTTTGATCGGTACTTTGCTGAACTTGCTTTTGGGACTTGCTTAAGATATCTTAAGATCATCTTTGAGTCAAGGCTTGAAATAAGGATGATGGCAGAGTCAAGCAAAGTGATGCCACGTGACCATGGTGCACTGTGTAGATAGCCATGCAGCCATGTAGATGAAAAAACACTAGACCTTGCTGATTTTATCTGATTTTGGTCTTGAAAACATTGGCGGCATATGCCTGCCAAAATAGTCATTTGGAGTTCCTGGAAAAAATGAGTGCCTGGAAGTTGAACGTGGAAGCAAACCATGCAGAATAAAGGCAAATAGACTGATGCATGCACACCCCAAAGCTGTTTCGATTTCATGCTTTGAACAAATCATGTTTTATGATTGTTCTCGTTCTTGCAGGCATTGAAAGCTAAGTGAACAACATCATGTGTGATGCGAAAATTTGTGCTTCCCGTAGGCAGTGCATTTGCACTTGGCTGATGGGCCAATGGCCACATCTTGGCTAAGACGACTTGAGGCGGAATCCGGTCATATCCTGTCAACGACGGGCTGTCAAGCTATGTTACAAGATGTATGTATGTATGTATAGTTATCATATTATGTTATCGTCGGAGGAAGTTTAGAAGTCAAACTTCCGACAATATGGACAGATGAAAAGCAGAGATGGGAAGAGTCAGAGAGAAGAGAAGAGTAGAAGAGAGAAGATCAGAGAAGAGAAAGAGTTAGAAGAAAGAAGAGGCAGATGCGCGAAAAGGTAGGAAAGTCGCGAAACACTGTGTTTTTCCAATGATTCGTGGCTCCGGAGGGTCGAAAAGTAGGCTCGCTAAAGCGGCGGGTGCGGAGCCGGCTGGCCAGATGAGAGATGAAAAATTGCACGCCATTGTGGCGCGAAGCACATTTCGAAGTCAAAATGTACAAAACACACCATGTTCGGACCACTTTTGGAAGTTGAGATGTCCAAAAAGTGCACGCCATTGTGGCGCGAAGCACATTTCGAAGTCAAAATGTACAAAGCACACCAGGTTCGGACCACTTTTGGAAGTTCCGATGTCGAAAAAGTGCACGCCGTCGTGGCGCGAAGCACATTTCCAAGTCAAAAGTGTTAAAAAAAACACCAGGGGTTCGGACCACTTTTGGAAGTTGAGATGTCGAACAAGTGCACGCCGTTGTGGCGCGAAGCACATTTCGAAGTCAAAAGTGCAAAAAACTAAGGGGTACGGAGCACTTCTGGACGTTCAGATGTTGTTTCGCGTGGCAGGCGCAAGGGATTGTGCACCTTGGCAAAAGTGAGCAAAACCTGCGGGTTTTGTCGCATTTCCAAAAACCATGGCAGGCGTCGGGCATGTGAAGAGGATTTGAAAAGATGCATTTTGCGTGGCAGGCGCAGTACAAAAGACATGTTCATCAGAGATGTTAGGAGGTCAGGGCTCTGATTTCCTGAGAGGGGTTGCATTTTGGAGCATCAGATCTGTAGGTTTGGTAAGATGATTTTGCGTGACAGGTGCAGCACTTCGTATAACCTGTCCTCAATTTTTCGTGGCGGGCGCAGTACTTTAGACAGGTTGGAGTGGAAAAATCGCAAAACGCATTGGTACGAGGCCGTCAGCGCTGCACTCAACCTTCGATGTTTGAAGGATGTCTCGCAGAATTGCTTCGTTTTTGATGTTGTCAAAAATTCAAGAAGTCTTGCAGAATTACTTCGTTTTGGATGTTGTTCAGTTCAAAAAATGAAGAAGTCTCGCAGACTTGCTTCGTTTTTGATGTTGTCAAATTCAAAAATTCAAGAAGTCTCGCAGAATTACTTCGTTTTGGATGTTGTTCAGTTCAAAAAATGAAGAAGTCTCGCAGACTTGCTTCGTTTTTGACGTTGTCAAGTTCAAACATTGAGGAAGTCTCGGAAATTGCTTCGTTTTTGATGTTGTCAACTTTGAAACATGAAGAAGTCGCGAAGAATTGCTTCGTTTTTGACGTTGTCAAGTTCAAACATTGAGGAAGTCTCGCAGACTTGCTTCGTTTTCGATGTTGTCAGCTTTGAAAAATGAAGAAGGCTCGCAGAATAGCAGAATATCTTGGTTTTCAAGCTTGCAGATAGACAGGTAGATAGACAGAGAGAGAGAGAGAGATAGATAGATAGACAGACAGACAGATAGATAGATAGACAATTAGATAGATAGATAGATAGATAGGTTAGATTAGATTAGGTTCGATTAGATTCGATTAGATTAGATTAGATAGATAGATAGATAGATAGATAGATGGGTAGATAGGTAGATAGACAGATAGGTAGATAGATAGATTAGATTAGATTAGATTAGATTAGATTAGATTAGATTAGATAGATAGATAGATAGATGAGAGAGAGAGAGAGATAGATAGATAGATAGATCGATCGATAGATCGGTAGGTAGGTAGGTAGGCAGGCAGGCAGGCAGGTAGGTAGGTAGGTAGATAGTCAGGGAAATAGACAGAAAGAGAGAGAAAGAGAGGAGACATCAATCACCTTTTGATCCATCAGTGCTTCGCTCTGCTATCCGTGATTCACAACAACCAACCTGTCCTATAGGTTTCCAATTTTTGAAACTTCCGCCGCCGCCTTGCGCGGTACTACTGGTAATATTCGCATATATGCTTTATTAATCGATCTTATATTATCTTTACATATGTGTTTTTTTGCACACCTGTGAAGTCCCTTATATACTTCTGTATAGTTTTTTGATCTTGCCTACTCAATAGCATCAAAGTGACACATGTCGTAGTTGCCAAGTCTGAATTACATAAAACCTTTTCTGAGGCTTTTCGGAGCCAAAACTGTCCTACAGTAGATGGACAAATTAATCAAACCCCAGGTGGATAATTTACAAGCTCCCCCGAGCCCCCTGAATTTCAAAGTTATTGTTTTCTGTCTCCAGGTCAGTCCTCAGGGATCTGATTTGTTTTCGTCCATTTGTTGCCATGCTGTGTGAACGCCAATAACATTGAACTCTGGGGGGATGGGGGTTCGGGATGTCTAAATGGGTTTGAATAGTTCGTCCAGCTACGGTAGTGTTCTGTAACGCAGTACAGTAGTCCCTGTTCTGGGTGGAGGTGGCGATGGAAGTGACAAAGTTCACCCAGACCTACTTGCTCGGATCTCAGAGAAAGTCTTCTGGATAGTTTTCAGATGTTTTCAGTCTTATATAATTAGTTTCAGTGCGAGTATACAAACTCTCATTCTGGCTAAGACCCTTGAGCATGCTGTCAAAAACCTTGGAGGCGATGGCAGCAACATTGTAGTTGGAACGACAGGAGAAACTGCTCATGGCAACCAAATGTGGAGCAAATATTTGCGTGAGCGCAGACAGTGCAAGATTCCAAAAACATCTTATATATTTATATTACGTGACTTTTCGTGATAGTGTTTCTTGTTTACAGTGCCCAAACAGCGGTGCTTGCCACGCTGATACACGGGAGGCATGGCAGCTGTGCAATGCTTCGAGCTGTGCCATGGCAGACAGCCAGAGGCGGGAAAGATCGGCAAAGTAGCAGAGATCACGTGAGAACTGTGAGTCTTTTTCTATCTGAAGCCTATTGTCGAAGCAATGCAATACTGATCAATTTGGAGGCGTTTGATAATCAACAATGTTGTGTTACATTTCTGGTGTTGAATATCAGATCAGTCTTGCCAGGAGCATGTGTTTATGCTCTAAGACATCCACATTTTTCTTGTTCGGAAAAAGCACATGCGTTTTGCCATTCTTGCTTCTTCAAGTAATCCGCTTACTGACTACTAGCAGCTCTTTCCCTTGCAGAAAGCGTTTGTGAGTTCATATCACCTTTACCTTTACAACATGCAAAGAGACGCCACGGGCGCAATTACAGAGCTCATTTGCGGAGGCAGCAAGACTGGAGTGACCTGTGGGGAGACTCACTCGGCATTGTTTTCAGACATTCTGTCTTCAGATCCAAATAGCCAAACATAGTCAAGCAAAGTCAAACACTAAAGTGTCAGCTGTTGTGCACAGGACCTTCAACCTACTTTCTTGGCCCTCTCACTTCGGATGCATACATACATTACATTGCATGGCATAACATAACATAACATTATATACATTACAATACATTAGATTACATTAAATTACATACATTAAATATAATTTTAGATATGCGTTAGTCTAAAGTCAGCTGTTGTGCACTTCAACCTACAGATGAATCCATGCACTCATGATGAGCTGAGTGCACAGACGATACGCACATGAAGAACATTGGGGAAGGTTTAAATTTGTTCCGCCCAACCCGGACATTGCTCCACACTTACAATCATCATGATCATGATCATGATCATGATATATCATGATCATCATCATCATCATCATCATCACCATCATCACATCATGATCATCATCACATTAAAATTCACCACCCCCCTCTGAACAATATGTTGAATGGGGCAATAACATCAACCATATCTCCATGAGGGATCAAAATTCGCCACCCCTATGAACAATATGTTGAATGGGGCAATAACATCAACTAGATCTCCATGAGGGATCGAATTTCGCCACCCCAATGAACAATATGTTGCTTGGTGTGAAAAACATCAACTTTATCTCCATGAGGGATCACAATTCACCACCCCCTCTGAACAATATTTTCATTGGGGTAATAACATCAAGTATATCTCCATGAGGGATCAAAATTCGCACCCCTATGAACAATATTTTGGTTGGGGTAATAGCATCAACTAAATCTTCATGAGGGATCAAATTCGCCAACCCTATGAACAATATGTTGCTTGGGGTGAAACACATCAACTTTAATATCTTCATCAGGGATCAACATTCGCCACCCCCTCTGAACAATATGTTGCTTGGGGTGAAAAACATCAACTTTATCTTCATGAGGGATCAAAATTCGCCACACCCTGGGAACAATATGTTGGTTGGGGTAAAAACATCAACTTTATCTTCATGAGGGGTCAAAAATCGCCATCCCCTATGAACAATATGTTGCTTGGGGTGAAAAATATCAACTATATCTTCATGAGGGATCAAAATTCGCCACACCCTCTGAACAATATGTTGAATGGGGTAAAAACATCAACTATATCTCCATGAGGGTTCAAAATTCGCCACCCCTATGAACAATATGTTGCTTGGGGTGAAAAACATCAACTTTATCTTCATGAGGCATCAACATTCGCCACACCCTCTGAACAACATGTTGCTTGGGGTGAAAAACATTAACTTTATCTTCATGAGGGATCAACATTCGCCACACCCTCTGAACAACATGTTGATTGGGGTAATAGCATCAATTTTATCTTCATGATGGTGATTATGATGATGACGACGATGAATGTACATGTTTATGATCATGACTATCTGATGGTGATGGTGATGATTTTGATGATGATTATTATTATTAATGTACATGATTATGATTGTCATGATGTTGTTGTTAATGATGATGATGTTGATGATGATGATATGCATTTCGACATTCCACTTTTGGTGAACTTCAACAATTTGCAACCGTTCCACGATTCAGGCGCGGAGCAACGTCAGGGTTGCACCGAAATTGTTTAAACCACATGTCACCAGTCTCGAGACGACAAGTCTCTCACACATTGAGGTGTTCCTATGTGCGGACTTGTGCAGTGCAAGCTTGGTTGATGAGAAGGGTGTGGGAATCTTGAAAGGGAAAGAGAGAGAGAGAGAGAGACACAGAGAACTGATACTATCGTGAACTTGACCTTGTGGAACATGATTGGCCTTCTGCACCGCAGACAACATAACTCGATCCAGCAATTCTGTACAATTCTGTTAGCGAATCCACAAGTAGCCGCGGAATTTTCGGCAAATAGAGTGTTTGATGATGTTTGATTCACAGCATTGTCAACCATCCCTAAGATTATCTGACTCTATCTAAGTCTCTAAGCGATGTCTTTTGGCAAGTTCAGGATGTTGACGATGCAGGACGATATGACGATGCTTTGCTTGTGATTTGTCGCTGTCCAGGTCCTGCCGCCTGAATGGATTCCTTCATCGCATTTGTCGTTTGAGTGACCGAAGAGGCTCACGGGAGAAAATTGTGAAGCACGAAGCAAATCGATACAACGTGATACAATATGATACAGTAATTAGTTTGGGGAAAACAAACATCCGTGCTCGACCCTTGCTTGTGTGAAGCTAGTCTCACTTGATCCATTGGTATCAGTTCGTATATTTTGATATCATATGGTCTTCATTGTGCAAATTCAGTGTGACTTGCACGGAGGAGCCTCCGTCGTGCTGGCCTCTTTGGGTGCACTACACCTTGCTCGCATGCGGCTCTGGCAGCGTCGTGTTTTGCAGGCAAACACAGCATTTCCGACAAGACCTCGGTGACATTCACGGTGGCATGGGTCATTTTTGGTCTACTTTCTAGGGACGTGTATGTAGACCAGGAAGCTGCTGGCCAGTCTGGCCAATAGTTAATGGATGTTAATAGGCTAAACACGAGTCCATTTCCTGAGTTGTTGCTTATGCTGAAGACTATTGACCCTGAGGACTGCTGATGACTTGGTAGATGTTGCATTTGCAGCTGCAGAGATGATTTTATGTGATAACCTTGCACTTTCACATGATTTCATTCAAACTGCGTCAAGTGTTGCACAGGCATTTCGAGCATTGCAGCGCAAGGAGAAAGGTGCCTTTTCTTTGCTGCCAATATGTGAGCCTATCAACTGCTGTATTCATAAGTGGACCGGGGCTGGAGACACTTGCTGGAAGTTTCCTTCAGAATAGCAGGCTTTGCCATTGAAATTCGACAGGGGAGGAGAATGGAGGAGAGAGGTCTGTATATGTACAGTATTGTTGGCATCTTTTTGTGAAAGATCATGATGATCTTGTCAATGCCACTTAGACACTCTGCCGTGGTGAACCCACTCATTCTGGCTGCAGGCCTGTCAGCCTTACAGCTCTGTCGCTGGGAACGAGATTTCATGAAGGCAGGGTGAGAGGTCAAGAGGTCGCAAGTTTGAAGGAAGTCGAAGTGTGTAGCTGCCACATTCTCCTTTACGCCGCCTGGATTCCCAGACTTTCCTATGGTCATGTACCAATATGTACCAATCTTTTGCATCCTCCTGGGAATTTAGCCTAAAGAGTTCAGGACATGATGTCTTTAAAAAACTGTATTTTTTAAGGGACATACCTGGCCGGCCAAAAAAAACAGTTTCATTTTTTAAGATATATACTGTTTTTAACGCTCTCCTATTCTTTAAGAGGTCTTCCTAGGAAGATTCTAGGAACTTGTTTTTTGGATTTTTTTGGTATGTTCATCAATGTTTTTGGGATTGTGTGTCAAATGAAAACCAGCTTGCCTGCCGCTTGAACAGATGCTCACAAGCAG
>Ga0126342_10000558_pt1 | contig 42161 bp, 25 predicted proteins | sample Cyp1metagenome_FD_92528 | JGI IMG/M metagenome (GOLD analysis project Ga0126342, IMG submission 92528) | Coral microbial communities from Lord Howe Island, Old Settlement Bay, Australia - Cyphastrea 1 metagenome | ecosystem: Host-associated > Invertebrates > Cnidaria > Coral ...
ATCTAATCTAATCTAATCTAATCTAATCTAGTTATAGTCCAATCTATTTAGACCGACAAATACTTAGAACATCATTTGGAAAACGCTGCTCCAATGTTTAGCAGGGATTTAAGCTTTGATGATCGTTGTGCGTAGAACAGAATGTGTGGGACAAACTATGTTTTCAGTGATAACTCCAGTGTCAAAAAAGAATACCAAAATCATTGCCCCTCCAAAATCCAAACTTTGGAATACCCTCTGGTAAACTAACATAGCTATGGAAAATCACCATTTTCAATGGGTGAATCCACTATAAATGGCCATTTTCAATAGCTATTTTGACATAACCAGAGGGTAAATACTTTGGATGTTTCTCAAGGTGTGGCCGAGGATGTGGCCGATGATTCAAGGCAACTATTAGCACAACCGTGCATGCAATGACAGAGACAGAGACCGCATGAGACCGTGCAATAAAAAAATGTGCATGCGGTATGTGCAGGTGGGTGTTTGAATTTTCAATCATTTCTCCTTAAGCGAAGAGACACTTAGAACATCAGACCACTTTTTCCCTGTCAAAATGCATGTTTTATGTGTTGATGTTCTAAGTGGTGGATTTCTTGATTTTTGATGTTCCAAATGATGCACTTAGAACATCCCCATCTTGATTTTTCTGATGTTCTAAGTGTGTGCGCCGGTGCATTTGGAAAACGTTTGATGTTCTAAGTATTTGTCGACCTATTTAATCTAATTTTAATCTTAATCTTTATCTATATCTTAATCTCAATTTTGATCATATCTTAATCTTAAATAATCTTAATCATTATCTAATCTAATGTAATCTAATTTAATCTAATCTATCTATGTGGTTATATATATATATTTGTATATAAAAACATATGTAAACAAATGTCGGGGAAAATGAAGAGGGGAAAATGAAGACACCAACATTTTGGTTCAAATTGATCATATTTTTTCTTTGAGCTGAACGTTGGGTGCTGAATTCAGGTGAGCGTTTGCCACCCCGACCTGAGTGGTCCAGACTACTCGCTCCACTGCCTGCGCCTTTGCAGATGTGGGGTGGGGCCACGAAACTCACCGTAGCCCCAAAAAGGTGACCAAATCCCAACCGGGGGTTCCAAATGGAGTTGCGAATGGCACCTGGTTGGTCCTGGTTGCCCCCCAAAACAAGGATTTTCCAAAGGCATTTCTGCTGGTGAAGATGACTTGTGGATGATGATTCCCAGCACATGGGCGCGTTGCGGGAATACAATCACCAAAGCGGATGTCATTTGTGTCTTGATCCCTTCTCGGAATTCAAAGGCAACAAAATTCCTTTACCAAAACGATGATTTTCAGGCTGAGTTTGGGGGCTCTCTCACTGCCATGCTTAAACATTGATTTAGCGTGGCCATGATTGTTCCATCAGTATTGCGATCTTGTGCGAAACGCATTCCAGGATATTCCAGGTATTTTTCAATATTGTCCAGTCACGAATTCAGTTTGCCTACTTCATTTATAATTTATATAAGGTATCAGGTGTCCATATTTTTTGGTTTGCACTCATCTCCATGTGGCTATGGGTCGTTGATTCATAGCCTTGCAGCCTATGAACAAGTTGAAAATGGTAGGTTTTGTATTTTTTTTTGATTCATTCCAATATTAGTACTATTATTAGTACTGTGGTTAAACCCAATAATAGACCATCCCCAAAATCACCATTTTTATGGGTGCAATCAACCATGTAACCATCCCCATTTTTGGTCGTTTTTTTTTTGGGGGGGGTTGCCATGGCTTGCGCCAGGAAGGAGGCGCGTTTTGCCACCGAACAGCTCGGCGATACAGACAAATACGTAGCTAGGGCTGCAAAGATCACCTTTATGTGGCTGAGATGTGGGTGATGATTTCATGGTATCAATGGGATAAGATATCTAAATGGTAGAATAATGGGATGAAAATCATATCTAATATGTATATAATAATGGGGTAGTAATGATAATGATTATCATAATAAGGATGGGATATTTATGTATACATACATACATATATATATATATATTTATAATGTGGGTAAAACTATGCCATAAAACACCCATGACTGGGAATGGTAAACATACCACCTATAAAAATGGTGATGACTGGGGGATGGTTTATTATTGTTTTATATTGTTTTAATTACCCACATTGCACGGTTTTTCCCAACCACTAATCTCACTTTGGTGTTCGTGAAACAAATCCCAATTTAAAGAAACATCGCCAATATAAGCAAAATGGGTAGTGTTTGAACCCCAAACGGGAGGTGTATTTTTGAGTTTAATTTAAGTGCGGAGTTTCATGTGTTTTCTCGGGAAAACAACTATAGTCCACAATATGCTACCTCAACTGCTAACAACACCAGGATTTAGTCTTTTCCACCTACTTGGCAAATTTCAACCAGTGGTCAACCGGTGGTTTGGGTTGCTCGCTATGCAAAACAGTTAAACATCCTGAAATCACAAACCAGCAACCCATACAACCGGTGAAGCACTTGTTGAATATGCGGGTGTGCCTGAAAATGGGGTACCAAAATCCAGTTGGTGATCATCATTTTCGCCATGATTTTTCCATATTTTTCCCATGAACATTGCCATCTGAAGGGTATACCCTAGACATCCCAGCCCTTTTTGCATCAGCCGGGCCTTACCTTGGAACGTTCCCAGGCCGTAGTAGCAACCTGCGCCCTAGAACAGGAGGACTTAGCGGAGATGCTCGGGAAGTTGAAGCGAGAAGTTCCAGGCGCAGAGTTGAAGTATGATGAGTGCTGCCAACTTGTTCTGGTTGGTGGTTTCAAACATTTTATATCTTCATTTTTCTTGTCCATAATATATGGGATGTCATCCTTCCCAAAGGTTTCGGCTCGAAACTGGTTTTTCCCCCTTTTACGGTTCGTTTAGGGGCGCCGGAACCTTAGTGGGCAACCGTCGAATTTTTGCCCACGGGTCATTGACGTCATTGACCCTTTGCTATTCTCCATTCCTGGTGTCACTGCAGTTCAATTTGCTGACATCCTTGGTTTGGGTTTGGTTATCCGAGTGAACCTGCACAGTGAACATTGATTTTTTCTGTTCTACATTGCTCTTCGCTTGGTGGACCGGAGTCCCAGCTCCGAAACATCCTGGGTGGCTTGGCCGGTTTTTGCGCTTCTGCAGTTGTGCGTAACAACTGAGTGACATCGGTTTGCTCTATTGCTTTGTTCCTGTGGGGATCCTTGGTGTTTATGCACCCAGTTTGGATCTGGGTTCTGTTATTTCATCTTGGCGCCCATTTCTGCAACTGCGAGAAGGAAGGCTCGGCGATTGAGGGCATCCGCCCGGCTTTCGTGGCATTTGCACAAGAAAGGCATCAAAGTGTTGAGCAAGGATCGGTTGCAGCGCATCATACATCGGCTTTCAAATCATCATTCAAGCGATTTCAGTTTCCTACGTCGGATTGCAAAGACAATGACCACGTACGAGGCTTATCCTTGGAAATGTCAATGCGGGCGCATCAACGCCAAGAAGGCGGAGTATTGTCCCCGATGCTCAGCCCACTGGTCCAAAGGCAGTCGTCATCCGACAGAGCCCAGTTCCAAAAACATGGATCAGAGCTACGTGCAGCATCAGTCCGCAGCAGATTGGGGGTACTCACAGTGGCAAGGACGTGGATCAGGCTCACAGTCGCCTCGTTGGCGGCAACCATACAGTCCACGCCATCGCCAACAGCACAGTGGAAAGAAGCAGAAACAGAATCGTGGCAAGGGGAAGCACAGAGACCAAAGCCAAGCTCGTGAAGAGCAGGTCGAACAGTATCCGGTTTTTGGTCCCCCAACGACGCCACTCCATCCTACAGACACTCCTTGGTTAGTGCATCAACCACAGTTAGCTCCCCCACCACCGCCGCCATTGGTGTTGTCGGAGGCAGAGGAAAAATTGAAAGAATATCAGGCACTTTGCCGGAAGCATCAGCAGAGTCTGCCGCTGGAAATGCAGCAGCTTCTCAAAGCCGAAGCCATCAAGCAAGGAGAGGTAGCCACAACCATCATGCACAAGCAAGTGAACAATCTAGGCAAAGTTGGAGGAGGCACATGCAGCAAGGCTGAACCTCCACACCTCCTGGCGTACGTTCCTTGTGGATCAGGTGCAGAGATGGCAGACCTACTCTGCGAATTTCCAGCATCAGGAAGCACAATTGGCCGAAAGAGTCAATCTAGCTATCCAAGCTCTCGAGGCTGCCAAAACGGAATTGACTGCCTCGAAGAAGTCCCTGGGAGAGGCTGCGACCGAAGACGACAGTATGCAAACTGCCGAGGAGGACCAGCAGGCACAGCAGGTCAACGAGAGCACCTCCTCCAGTGCTCGTCGTATTACAGAAGGGTTGCAACACCTTTCCACATCGTTGCAAGGCCTCAAAGAACAGGCAGATCAGGCAGTAGAGCTAGAAAAGCAGTCACTCAAAAGGCCTCGCATTTCGGAAGTAGTTGCCGTGCCACCAGCAGCAGCACCGTCCGAGCTACCAGAGCAGCCTTTTCAGGCGGCCGGGCATGCATGACGCTTTTGTATGCTGTCCAATGGCCTTTGGCTGCGGATGCTGATTTAGTTCCGAAGTGGACTCACAGTATCCTGAGTGAAAACCCCTGTCGTTCAGAATGGGCTGCGCAGGCCTCTGCTAGCTTTCTAGCTTTTGAGCTTGGGCATTCGACGTTTCATCCTCCTGGTGACATGCAAATTCAGACCTGTAAGCGTAGGGTTGCCCTGCAGGTTTCCTTTGCAACTGAGGTGCAAGTATTGATTGGACTCGAAGATAGCCTGTCATGCTGTTCCGTTCATGTGCTGCCAGAGGTCTTGAAGTCGTCTTGCAAACCATGGAGGTTGAGACCGCCAGGGTTTCTACCTGCTCCCACACCTGAATTTGTTCCCCTTGAGGGTGAGGGGCCAATTTGGGAAGATGTGCAATATCAGTTCCTGCAAATACCTGAGTTGGATCATCCATGTTGGATTTCTTGCATGCATCCGCTTGAAGATTCCCCGGTTGAGTACCTCTCAAGGTTGAATCGCAACTGTGCCTCAAATACAGCAGGGTTGCTTTTGCCAGGTCGGTCTGTCTTGTCATGCCCTGTTGACTTTGGTGATCCGCTGTCGCTTTCGGCCGCGTTGATCTCAAGTCATCAGTGTGTCTCGTGTCCCAGTCCGTCTCATGCCTGCCAGGGTTGTGAAGTAACTCCACATGGTAGAAATGTGTTCTCCAGTTCCCCCACACATGATGAAGTGCCCCCTGTTAGTTCTGTCGAAGGTTCCCGCGTGTTCCCAACAGCTGCTGGCTGTTCTAGCAACTCCGCACGATCCAGTTCTGCCAGTGTTGGGCCTTCAGTTGTCTTTTCCTATTTGAGTCAGCCGGTTGATGTCGATGATTTTGATTGGAGTGAATCCTCAATTTCAATTTTGCGGCCAGATGCTCTGCAGTGCGCATCCCAATCCCTTGCTAGTTGTCCCGAGCCGGTTGTTTCTCAAAATTGCAATGTCACACTGAACGTTTTGCCTGGCCTTGACTCTCCTGGTGATCCGCTGTCTGCACAGGCCGTGTTGATCTCGGAGGATCATGTTGGTGGCATTGATGAGCTAGATAAGGCTCCGACTGAGGATGTTTCGCCTGGGCTGGCGCATGATTTGGTGGTGATTTCTCCAGAGCCTACACCAAGGTCACACAGTCCTGTCAGGTCTGTTGCCACTACGGTGCATGTTGTTGATGACAGCAGCGATGAGCATGAGGAAACCACGGAACTGCATGCGTGTGTAGCCATCAAGCACATGTCCATTGTCCAACACAAGCTTTCCGACCCAGCCACCAATCAGTGTGCACAATATACTGATACTCCGACGGAGACTCCGGTTGGATTTCCATTTGCATTCGGGTTACCAGTTTTTGTTCGGGAGATGCTTATTCACCTGCCTGCTGGTTTCACAGATCAACCGCGTCCGGCCAATGATGGGCCGCTTGTTCGGATATGGTATATTCATCTAGATTTTCAAGCCCGCTCATTTCAGGAGAGGCAGCTTCAATTGACTGGCCCCCCACACTTTTGGAAAGCACAGATTGTTGCCACATGGTTTGATGCTCTTGCACCACATCAAGATGTTGTAATCGACCTCGTCGTGCCTGTGCCACCACGCCGATGGTATGAACGCAGCTTGGTTTTTGACGTCATTCTGTCGCAGTCCACATTTGCCAGGAAAAAGCCAGCACTTGTCACGGTTTTGCCTAATCCCATTGCGCGTAGTTTGCAGCTGTATTCTGGAGCTGTGGCTCTTGATGCTCAGATTACAGGTTATCAGGCAATCCAAGGCATTGCGGCTGATCGACTATGCAATGATCGGTTTTGTCAGGTCACGTTTGGACATCAAGTAATTCCCAATGACGGTCCTGCCACCCATCAAGTGTCAGCTGGAAACGGTTTTGTAGTTCATGTTGGTCGACGGCGTAGCCAAGCTGCTGCCAGTGCAGATGATGTCGTCACATCTACTCCTGTCCCAATGGATATTGATGCTTACCAATCGACAGGCTCAGTGTCCGCTACTGTAAGCCCAGGGCCGGCTGATTTTGGGTCAGCTCCAACCCAATCATACGATGAAAATGCCCAGCCTTCAGTGCGTGCCAGCCTGTATGCCTTGAACAGGCCGACCAAACATGCCATGGTTCGCTTGCACTTGCCACATTGTCTGTTGCACGATGTTGCCAATGTTTTTGGAGTGCAGCCGTCTCAGATTTCTGATCTGCATTTTGTTCAGGCTACCCCGGTAGGTGAACCACCGCTTTCAGTTCATGTCATTGTTCAATTCCTTGGTGATCTGGTACCGGGCAGTACGGAGCAACTCCTTTTGCTTGATGTTGCTTTCCATTGTCATGGGTTCCGTGTTCAGCCATGCGTCCAAGTGCCGGTTGATCGCAGGGTTGTCATTGTCCCGCAGCACTTGGTCAGAGCACGCTTGTTGGACATTGCGTTTGTTGGCACATACTGTGAGTTGCATGGACACACGTGTCTTGTTTCTCTCAATAGACAGCAGTGGAAGCAGCAGGACGTGATGATCAGTGGTATATCGTCAGGTGGGTATCTACGTATTGAGGTCCCGCCGCCACATGCCCAGGATGCTCACACTTGTCATGCAGTTGAATTGGTGGAAGACCTTGGTCTCGATGAAACGCAGCCTCATTTTGCTGATCATTATCCGGATCTCCCAGAGACTTCAGTCACTAGGGATCGTTCTAGGGTCGTTGAAAAGACATCTGCTCGGTATGATTCTCCACCAAATGTATTGCCAGAACACCAGCTTAGAGGTATTGCGCGTGATGCTTATCACATTGGTCCTTATCATCACTCAGAGGCACCGCAATTGCACAGTGATTCGCAACTTCCGGCACAACATCTGTTGCCTCGTTTGCAGGATGTCTCGGCATTTGAGCTTGAATTTGCCGCAGTTTTTAGGGACCATGCAGTCACAGAGCGAACAGAAGAAGGTCGTGTTGCGTATGTTGCCACATGGTATGTCCATCATGATCATCACCCAGTGTGCCTTCAGGGTAGGCTTGTCAGGGTGTTGTCGCAACAGCAATCTTGGTTTAGAGAGTTGTGTCGCCCTTGGCTTGCACAGCTCAGACGGTTTGAAGCCATTGCTATCAGGGTTGTGCAACCCTCACCGCCGGCCATTGATGCAGGACCTAGTATTGCCCATGTTATTCTGGAACAGGGATTGTATCGCCCCAGAGTGGCTGCATTGTGCTCAGTTCTGATTCAGGCTTTGCATGGTGACTCCAAGCATCAAAGAGCGCAATCACTGCCTCAATCAGTTTCGGCAAGAGATTTGTATCATTCCTTTGACATTGCGTCACTTTGCTCGGCTAGGCACTGTAGTGCCTGGTCTGGAGTCATTGGGTTCCAACATTCAGTCAAGGATGATATCTTTTCAGGCATTGGAATTTTTGTTGATGTTCGGCTGCCACGGTATCGGTTTGTCAGACGGGGTTTGCCGTCAGATGGTGCCACTGAGACTGCCGACCAGCCGCCTACCTTGCAGTTCCACCGTCTTGAGGATCCACCTGTAAGCCCCTTAGGTAGCTCAAGTAGTCTACCTCCTGGCCCAGGAGAAATGCCTCGTGTTCCTGATGAACATGTTGAAGGCCATTTTTTGCCAAATTTGCGCACAGCCTGGGAACGGTATCTCATGACGGCTGTGACCCGACCCTATGTCTTCCAGGTTGAAGTCTGGTATTGTGATCATGACCGACACCCCAGATCTGACATAAGCCGCGTGGTTACCCTTCCAATTGATCCAACGTTGTGGAAACCGCGGTTATTGCAGGCATGGGATGATTGCGTTGACCCTGCGGCTGAAGCATTTTTCTATGTTGTGGATCCCATGCCCATCGGTGGCACACCAGGCCTGGTTGCCCACATAATTGTTGCCCAGAATCAGCATCCAGGGTTTGTGTCTGCGCTTATTACCACCATGGTGCCTGGTGATGATCCATGGCACCCACATCGGGTAGTATTGAAGCTACCGACGGTTGTTGATCACTGGTTGTTGCTCACTGAAAGCTATTTGCTCCAGTTTTGCCCGCCGTTTGTGCCAGCCAATCGATGCAACTCGTGGTGGGGAGTTGTCGACCTCACCCCTGGTAATTTGATGCCTGTTCATTCTGGCTATGGCTTTCTTTGTACTGCAACACCGGCTCCAGTGCAAGTGGCCGACCATGCAATCAGGTCTGTAGATCCTTTGGACGCATCACTGATTTCTTGGCATCAAGAGGCTTTCCGGCAAGCCCAGGGGCTATTCCAATGTGTTACTCATGCTCTTGTTCGTGCTTTCCAGTCAAAGGCCTATGTGGAGTCACTGATCGGTGAAGCTCAAGAGCTTGAACGCCTGGCTGGTAGTGGTCCAACCCCGCTCATACCCAACCATGCGGGCGTGTCATCAACGACTATTCCAGCACTTCACACGCCTGGGGTAGCTGATGTGTATGCCTCCGTTGACAGTGATTCATGCTGGTTTGCGCCACTTCAGCGAATTTGGCAGGATAGTTCAACTGGCAGATTGCTGCCTGGAGGTACCCTTGCAGTGAGAGTCTGGTATTCAGATCATCTCCGGCATCCCAGTCATGATTCTGCGCCGGTTGTTCACTTGACGGTCGACTCACTCAATTGGTCTGCGCAATTGCTTGCCCCTTGGGTCCATTGCTTAGACCCGGCAGTTCCTGTGTCCTTTTTTGTCACTCCGGCTGGTGCATTAGGACCATGGGATGATGTCCAGGCTCATGTCACGTTAGTGCAAAATCCACTGCCATGTCTTGCGTCCGTCTTGTTGGTCTCGCATTTTGTTGGGCAGGGTTGTTCAATGCCGCACATTGCAGTCGCCCTTGTTGAGGTACCCATTTCGCCTAAAACGGTAGCCAATACAGTTCGGTCCTTGCATCCGTTGCATCCGTGGGATGATGATGCGAAGTGGTGTTGTAGCACAGTGCAGGATGGAGAGCCCTGTATGGAATTTCTGATTGATAATGTGGCACATGGCACATGTTTTGCTGCGTGGTCTTGGCAAGTTGATGATCCTTGGATTGGGCTTTCGGACATTCAGTTTCAGGGTGCCTTACAAAACCATGTCTCCCAACACAGTGCTTCGCTACCCGCCAAGGTTTCCTCCTCTCCAGTCACATTGTCTCTGCAGGCAGCCCTTCCTCTCAAGGATGTTGCTCCTTATGCTCGGGCCTTTGATGACGAATTGCCGACCATTTCAATTCTTGAACAGCCAAACTGGCGACAATGTCTCTCAGATCAGGAGCTGCCACCATTATGGCCGCTGCCCGATGGTTTGATTTTGCCGCCGGCTACGTACTGGGCGATGCTTGATGACACACCCCTTGCCTCAGGCAGTCCTTCCTGGGCAGAGTTATATGTAGATGGCTCCACCAATGCCACAGGCGCTGCATGGAGTGTAGTTGTTGTTCAAACAGATGGGATTGCTCATCAATTTGTCGGCACTGTTTTTGGCCGGGTGGAGCATGAGAGCACATGCCCTGAATGGATTGGTGCAACTACCTTTGACAATATTGCAGCAGAATTCACTGCCTTTGCTGTGGCGATGGATCTGGCTTGTCGCATTGGACCAGTCGTGTCAGTCATCAGACCGGACTTGCAACTTAGTGCCCATATTGCTATGCAGCAGTGTGTTACTGATTCCAATGTGCAGTTGGCCAAGCTCATTGCCGCATTGCATGCATGGCTGCCATCAGGTTCCAGCGTTCAAGAAGTACGTGGTCACTCTGCTCATCCATGGAATGATTTAGCTGATGCTCTTGCGCGTTGGGCACTTCTGCATGAGCCTCCCAGTCGGCACTCGGTGCCGGTCTTACATCAGCTAGCGCAACCCACAGCTGATTTACAATGGGCATGGATTCAAGGCGGTCCACAGTCTTTGTTTCAAGCTTTGCCACCGATTGTTGATGGCCAAGTGTGTCAATTTCCCCTTTCTTTGCGTCGTGTGTCCACACCCAAATCTGCTGAGCAGGTTGCCGTTGAGCCAAGCAAATGTGTAGTCCAGGTCATTTCACTCAATGTGCTTGCGTTAGACCCGGTGCGTGAACAGTTGCAGCATGGCCGTCACCGGGGCCATCGCACTGCAAGACTTGATGAACAATGGCACCGCCAGAAGGTTCATATTGTCGGCTTGCAAGAAACTCGTACCATTTCTGGCCGTGATGTTACGGAGCACTACATTGTCTTTTCCTCTGGGTTTCAGGACCCTGCAGCGCCGCGGTTTGGATGTGAAGCCTGGTTCCATCGTACCTTGCCTTTTGTTACCATGCCAGATGGTACTGCAATATTTGCTACGGATTTCAAGTTTGTTGTGGTGCATGCTGATCCACGCCGACTGGTGATTCGAGGTGACCATTCATGCTGTTCCTTTCTCCTCTTGGTGCTGCACGCCCCATGCTTGGGAAAGACCAAAGGTAATGGCCATCGCCCCATTGATGACATTTCTCATTGGTGGAATGAAACCTCGGACATCATTCAGGCCTGTCCACCCGCGACATTTCAATGGGTTTGTGTTGATGCCAATGCACCGCTAGCGTCCCAGGAATCAGAATGTTTTGGCATGTTGGATGCTGAAGCCACCAACCCACAGGGAGGAGTGTTTGAGGAGTTCTTGCTAAAGCATGGTTTTGCGGTTCCCTCCACTTTTCATGACATTCACCAGGGTCAATCCTGGACTTGGACGCATTCGTCAGGTGCTAGGTGCAGAAGGGATTATGTGTTGGTGCCGTTGCCATCCTTGACTTCTGTGCAGCACTCATTTACCCTGACCTCATATGATGGAACGTTTTGTCATGACGATCACATCCCAGTTGGCATTGAATTTGCTGCTTTTGTGCACGCACCAGCTGCCAGAGCGCGTTTGCATTGGGATGAACTGGCATTCCTTGATCCGGTTAAAGTTGCCAATTTCCAAGCAGCCTTGGCCACGTTGCCTCTGCCCACCTGGGATGTGCGAACAACAGATCATTGTGCAGTGTTTGAAGCGCAAGTTTTGCAACTTGGTCAGCAGTTTTTTGGTGGCCACACCAAAAAGAAATTTCGGCCGCAGCTCCAGCCGGCCACAATTCAGCTCATTGCCTTTAAGCGCCATATTCTTGATGTTGGCAGAGCCTTGCAACTGATGACCGATCCGTTGTACAAGGCTGAGCTGCGTGCAGTTGAGAAGGTTGTTCGTAGTGCTGTCTATGCGGATCTTGCAAATTTTTATGACCAGTTGTTGGTGCGCCTGCAGAATGCTGATCAAGCTGCCGATGCCAAACAGCTGTACAGGATCCTGGATCGCTTTGGTAGAAAACGCAACAAGAATGCCGGGCGTCGCCCATTGCCCATTCTGCGTAGCCCTGACGGAGAGTTAGCCCAGACGTTCCAGCAACAGCAGCAGATTTGGCTCCGTCAGTTCGCTGCAGTGGAAGCCGGTCTTCCGATTTCCTGGCAAGCTCTGCATAGTCTCGCCCGCCCTGGAGTGTCCCGAACTGAATGGGAGATCGATCCTCAAGCATTCATCTCGCCCTGGCAGCTTTTGCAAGCAATGCGGAAGCTTCGAAGAGGTAAGGCCTGCGGTCCCAATGCCATACCACCAGACCTGTTGAAGGCCGGAGGTGCACCCTTTGCTATGCAACTCTCTTGCTTGACAAACAAGGTAATAGCCCATGTGCATGAGCCAACTTCGTGGCGTGGAGGGAAACTCATTCCCCTTTATAAGGGGAAGGGATTGCCAAGTGATCCATCTTCTTTTCGAAGTATCTTTGTGTCAGATTTCACAGCCAAGTTATATCATGCTTGTTTGAGACGTCCCCTCGAGCGGGCCTGGACTGCGAGCTTGCACTCGATGCAGTTCGGAGGGAGAGCAGGCTGTGGGGTTGACCTTGCCCACCATTTCTTGCAGATGCACCAATGTTGGGCTCGTCATGGCAAGACCCCAGCAGCTATTGTGTTCTTCGACATGAAAGCTGCTTTCTACTCCGTTCTGAGGCAAGCGCTTACTGCATGCAAAGATACTAGCAATGCGTTTCAGTATGCTATGAAGTGTCTTGGACTGGCAGAGGCCGAGATTGCAGACATGTTGGCAGCTGTTGATCAGGAGTGTGCCCTGGAAGGAGTGTCTCAGCATGTAGAACGTTTGGTTCATGACACAATGTCACATACGTTTTTCACGGTCGAAGGCATTGATTCACCTGTGGCTACGCATTTGGGGACGAGACCAGGTGATCCGATCGGTGATTTGCTGTTTAATCTCACAATGAGCAAAATCCTGGCTGAAATGAAAGACTTGGTGCTGCAGTCAGGAGTTGCTACATGGTTTGGTGATCCGTCCTGCTGTGCCGATTTCTTGTCGCCAGGTGATTTGCCAGTCAATGGATTTGCAGATGTGTCTTTCGTGGATGACTGTGCGGTTGCTATTCATGCTAATGAAATTGGCCATTTGCAGACCATTGCTCAGCACGTTGTGTCAGCCATGCATGTTGCAGCACGTCGACGAGGCTTGCACCTCAATTACGAGCCAGGCAAGACTGAAATGTTGTGGCAAGTGCAGGGCAAGGGATCGCGCAAGTTGAAGCAGCAGCTTATGCACAATGGGAATCAAATCCGTTGGTCGGCTTTTGATGTCTCCTTTTGTCTCCGAGTTGTCCAGTCTTATAAGCATCTCGGCACATGGCTCCAGACTGGTGGATGTCTGTCCAGGGAAATCCAAACCAGAGCCCATGGCGCCAAAGCTAGCTGGGATTCGCTGGCCAGGCAATTTTTTGCCAAACGCTATGTCTCTACCGTCACTAAGGTCAAAGTGTTCCGCTCACTGGCATTGTCTCGTCACATGTACAATGTTCACACTTGGGGTGACCTCAAGCCTGCAGATCTCACCAAATGGGCCAACTCCATCAGGCAGCCATTGTGCTCACTGGCCAAGTGTTGCACTAAAGGTTTCGCACCGAAGTTGTTTGATGTTGCCACTCTAGGAGGGTTGATTGGCTTGGAAACCCCACAAGACCGATTGCATGTCGCACGGCTCAGGTACTTTGCCAGATTGCTTAAACAGTGCCCTGCTGCGCTTTGGCAGTTCATTTGGCAAACACAGCACATTCCTTCCTCATGGTATGGTTTGCTGAATGATTCTTTCAAGTGGTTTTGTCAGTTTTACGGCCCAGCTTGGAAATTGTCCGCCGACAGTCCCATTGGTGCCTGGATCCTAGCTGTTCAGACTGATTCAGCCTGGAAAGGAAGACTCAAAACTGCACTTCGTAACTGCCAGCAGTACCGACAGTCTCAGGCGGAGTATTTGGTGTGGCAGAAGGCTTTTGACAAAGAGTTTTATGCACTGACTCAGACTGTGCCGCCTAGTTCTGACTCCGCTCCTTTGCAATGGGAATGTGATCTGTGTTCCAAGGCATTTTCCTCTAAACGAGGGTTGGCCACACATTGCCAACGGGTTCATGGATATCGTAGGCTAGTGAGATTCTTTGCTTCTGGTGACACATGCCCAGCCTGTTGCAAGCTTCATCACAGCCGTATGCGACTCTGCCAGCACCTGACGCATTCTGAGCCTTGCATGACGCAATTACAAGCTTGTTTCCCTCCCATGTCTGATGCGTGTGTCCAGCAACTTGACTACGAGGATGAGCTTGAGTTTGCGACCCTCAAAAAGGAAGGCTGGTGGCGCACCAAAGCCCTGTTGCCAGCCTGCAAAGCATATGGACCGGTCTTGCCAGCTAGTGATAGCCCTGATGCGCGCCAAATGTTTGCAAGATGGAGCGCCAGGTTTCCACAGGCAGGTACTGCGTTCACTCAGCTTCAGGGTCGTAAGATAGATCTAGATGCAGACGGTGAACTCCATGCTCAAACTGCGCAGCACTCCGTGCAGGGATTTGTGTTACAGTCCCCCCATGGTAGTCTTCATGAGGGTGGACTGTTTCAGTATGCGGGCTTAGCAACCCTGAACGCTCGCATGAACATTTCCACACTGGTTTTCGTGCATTTCTTCAGTGGATTTCGAAGATCGCAGGATTTGCATGGTATCTTGGAGCATCTTATTCTTCCGAATGGGTTACAGATTTTTGCATTGTCGGTGGACATGTGTATTCAGAAAGCAGCTGGGGATCTTGCTTCAGATGCCTCTCTTGCTTTTTGGAAGAAGCACATTCTGTCAGGAAGGGTGTTTGGTGCTGGCGGGGGCCCACCGTGCGAGACGTTCACGTCTGCGCGTTTCTCAGGTGATGGCCCTAGAGCTGTGAGAACCGCAGACGATCCCACAGGCCTGCCGTATTTGACGGCACGAGAGTGGCGACAAGTGCTTGTGGGCACGCGGCTCGTCCAATTCATCCTGGACATTTTACTCCTCCTTGCACAGACAGGAGGCTGTGGTTTTTGTGAACATCCTCAATATCCTGTGTGGTGCGCTTCGAAAGCACCATGCAGTATATGGAGTTTTCCATCTGTCCTTCAACTTCGACAGCTTAGCTGTGTGTCGATCGTATCCTTTGATCAGTGTATTTTTCATGCTCCAGCTGTCAAGCCCACCACGGTGATGCTTCTTCGGCTGGGACATTTCCGTGAATCTACTCTGGCTCTGGGAAATGTGGAAGATGCGCGCACGGATTCAAGGCTCACGAACGTTTGCTGGGTCGGGATGAAGCTGGTTGTTTTAGGACGGCGCGTGGAAAGATTTATCCTCCGCTTTTGAATGCGGCACTCGGCAGGGCCATTGGAGTGTACGTCGAGCAGACTTTTGCTACCGAGTCCAGCTCCGTTGCCAAGGGCCTGCCCGAGGTTTTCCAGCGTTTTGTTGCTGCCGATTTTGTGGACCCAGCTGAGGTTCAGCCTGATTATCATGGCTAGTACAGGGCAGCAACAGATGCTTTCGTCTCTTCATTTGCAAGACCAAGTGCAGACCTGCACAGTATTGCGAAAGTGAAAAGTGTCATCCTTCCCATTGACTTTCATATTTTTCAAGATGGTTGCACCACCAAGCAGTGTTGTTTTTTCCCAGTTTTTCATTGAAGACTGTCAGTGGGTCCGAAAGATCCAAAAGCCATCGAGTTTCGTAAGATGTTTCAACATCTCTGGCATCGCCAGTCGCCAGCCATCTCCCAACAGCCCCTGCAGGCCTTCGGGGCATTCGCCAGATCGCGAACCATGAGCCCAGCTGGCCGCGGAATCACCGACTAGGCGATCTCTTGGAGAACCCCCAGTGGCAGCGGGGCTTCGCGACCTTGGAGGCTGGGAGATGGGAATCTTCCGGCCATGACTACTGGAGGGTACAGCCTTGATGAATCCAATATCTGTTGATAAAAAATCCCCTTTAAAAATGGTTCCATCAGTTTCCCATGATATTTCTAGATGATATTTCTAGATGATATTTCTAGATGACATAAAATGTTTCCAGTTTCCATAAAATGATTATATCCCCATGAAATCCCCATATTAATCAACAATCCACAAACTTCGGGATTCCCCATGATTTTGCCAGGGGAACAACCTCAGCTTCGACCTGCAGCTGAATCCGTGCCTTGGATCATCATGTTCCAGGGCTATGGTGAAGCTATGGTGATGGCCCGGCTGGTCTGAAATCCAGCTGGAAAAAAAATCCGGATGTGAAAGGTGCAGAGGCTAAGAATTTGATCAGAGGCCAAAAAAAGGGGATAGATCGTGGGACTCAATCCTGTTGCGTTCACGGCCATGCCGTTCAGAGAAAGAGGAGACACACTCGGATACAACATTTTGATACATTTTGGATGTCCATTACTTTCATTCATTTAATCTGTTCCTCATTCTTTTCTCCAATTTTTCTTTATCATCAATGAACCCACTGCCCCAACAGGCATCAGTTCCAAAAGGCAGCCGAGCTCTTGGGCAAACACCCAGAGACCATGGTGATCATCGACCATCTGGGCAGTCCCTTGATGGAAGATCTGCAGGAGAATGCCGATCAGCGCCTTGGAAGTGCACATCCAAACTTGTGAAAGTGTCCAGTTGGATTCTTGTTTTTTTTGGGATCTTGAAGTGGATAAAAATCATGGGCGGGAGTCAGGTTTCAAGAAGTTTGGCTAGTGGATTTGGAACCCGATCTGCTGCCACCTATGTTTTGATCCAAGATCCCCCTGAGGTATTGGCGCGGATTAGAGAAGCTTGCGGCGTTGCCAGGGACCTTCATGAAAATCAGCATGTTGCTTGGCAGAGACTGCCAGACATTGAGGGTTTGAGAGTGATGGTGCTCGAATTTCCATTTTTAGATATTTCCATTATATTTCCTATATTTTCCTGTAGCTGATTGATGACCTCAGTATTATTCCATTCATAAATCTGTGGCTGACACCGGAGGCATTGCTCTCCGAAGCTTGGATCCCACCTGGTGGGACCTCGTGTATGTTTATTTGGCTCAAGAGTCTGTTTAAAATGTTTCAAGCAAACTCAGATTGCATTTCACCACTATTTTCTCCAGAGCAGTTTTCTTTTTTTTCCAACTAATAGTTCTCTATCCAAAATGTTCCTACTTGTTTCACCACCTTTTTTTGGGTCCGGTTTCCCAGCCCCCACCCTGCCTCAGCCCCCCAAGGCTCAGCCGCTTGCACCCCAGCTGGCACGAGCAGCCGCTGGTGCTGGAGGCCCTCCACCGCATAGTCCGCCTCTTCGGGCCCGGGCGCTGCATGTTCGCCAGCAACGCGCCGGTGGATGGTAGCGATGGCTGGGGGCCGGAGCGGGTTTTCCAGGCTTTGGGGGTTGCCAAGGATGGATGGGGATGGAATGGAATGGCCTCGGTTGAGTCTTTTTTGCCAGGTAGAAATGGATGAGAGTTTCTGAGATGCATATTACGAGGCTTTGGGCTCATATCAACAACTAAGTAACACACTTAGATGATCTTAGATGTATTGATTACTTACTTATTGAAGTAATTACTATGGGGATCTATGGGGGATATGGCGGGTGGAGGATTGTATGCCGGGTAAGCCCCTGACAGGCCTTCCTGAAGTTCTCTGAAACTTATCCCCGCGAAGATGTGCGGGAACTCTTTGCGGGCACAGCGAGGTAAGGGGTTCAGTTACGGGGGAGGTGAGTGAAAAAAGGCCAGGTGGTTTCAATTAATTCCCATTCCCAATGTTAAATATCCCCGAAAATAAGTCTACTTGGTTTAGTCAGTTTAGTCTTGAAATTATTCATATCCCGGGCGCAGTTAAGGGGTGTTTACTGTTAGGGGGATGTTGGCCAAAGATTTATTGGGATTCTCGAAGAATCGATGGGCAGATCACCAACACTGATGGATATGATCCGGAAAAGCTGCCCGATTGTGTTTTCATTTCAACAGTGCATATCAATACATTTGGGATGCTGATCCCCAATTGACTTTGCCATTGTCGGATGGGTTGGAAGAACCCACCGGATAATGATGATAATGGTTGCAACCACCAGCGATGGAATGGAACTTGTGTTTTTTTTAGCTTCAGAACTAGCTGCAAAAAGCATGTTTGCCCTCTGGTAAACTAACATAACAATGGAAAATCACCATTTTTAATGGGAAAATCCACTATAAATTGCCATTTTCAATAGCTATGTAAACGTTTACCAGGGTAGATCATTGTTGCACCTGTGACGTGACAGAGAACCAACCAAGATTGAATTGGCTGGTGCTAAACGTGCGGCCCAGGCGCGCCTACCGCATGTGACGCCAAGAAGTGCGACCATGTGCCACAGCGGCCGCCAGCAAAAGAAGCCGAAGGGTTTTGTGAGGTTTGAACCAGACATGGCGGGGTCCAAAGTCCTAAAGTAGATGTATGTGGATGTTGAATGGGACATCTGATGTTAATGGATGTTTAATGGATGTTTAATGGATGTTTAATGGGAAATCTGATGATGAACAGTTGCATTTCGGGGTGCCCGATTTGCAGACAAACCCAAAGAGGACATAACCTTGTGCATCCTTGTGCAACCATCAATAGGTGGAGATTATGCAACCATCAACAGGGGACACCAACAAAATGGAGCTGGTTGGTGGTGTCCACGGTTCCTTTCCCCGATTTTTTGATGACAAGACTCGAATTCTGTGCGCCTTGCGAGGCTAATTTCCTTCCCCAAATCTGACAAGTCATGCTGTGAAATACATTAGTGCGCAGCGATGCAACCGACCAGCCATCTTTGACCAAAACCCATTGTGCCACATCGAATGCCCGCCTGTTCGCGAACTTTCACTGCGGGCCCGGTGGATTTCTTTGATGGTCACCTCATGTCTGAAACGGGCAACACCGTTGATTTGGTGATGCGGTACCTCTGTTGGGCTATGACTAGCGCCAGGTTTCTGAGCCATGGATCTTGACATCACCATGGAGTCTGAGTCAGCAAGCGACCACACCCTTTGGGTGTTACAAGCCTTTCAGGTTGTAGTTGGGTGCTGCCTGGAAGGGGATCACGCGTTGCGGAGGGAAGGCAGGGGCAGGGAAGGCAGGGGGCTGCGGGCTGAGCTTGGTGTCAGCTCTGTGATGATCCGAGATCCGACCTGCCAAAGGAGAGAAAATGCCACGATTCCGGGCTTCCGGGCGAATGACTTGATGACCAAAGGCCTCCTGTGGAACTGGCCAACGTCACATTTTGAGATATGTAGAATCAGTGGCCCTGAGCATGTCCCTCCCGTTTCGTGCGGGTTGCACATGGTTGCACTTCGTTTTTTAAAGTACTGGTCCGCATTTCGATCTTGTCAACGCACTGTCAACGCATCCCAGCTGGACAGTGGCTATAGTACAGTCTGCGTATTTTCTTTTCACAGCGGGCCCCCCAAGACCATACTGTCCCTGAGAGAGTTTAGGGCGCTGTTGCCAGTTTTCCATAGCAAACACCTGGGTTCCAACCGTAGACTGTCCCATCAACACCTATAAACCAACCGATTGATATTAGGAATGCGGTCCAGCCTCTGACAGGTGAGACAACGCTCCGAGTTGGGCACCAAGATCACCAAACCGCGGGGCAAAGCATTGCAGATGGTTCACGGATGCTACTGTAAAAGTCTGTGGAGCCCAGAAAAGTTAGCACAACATACAGAGAGACCTGTGTTTTACAATGTTTTACATAGCTCAACGAGCCAAAAACTTGTATCAATGGATATCAATGGCGAGTGAGTCAGTCAGGTCAGTCAGTTGGTGGTTTCAACACGTTTTTTTTTTTTGTGTTTTCCCATGTTTTCCCAATGTTGTCCACCTCACCTTGGGATGAGCCCAACTGACATCTTCGGTCACTGGGACCCAGACATCGAAAGACCTTGATGTTTCTGGAGCAGTTGATCCTTCAGCACAAGGCCGTGTCGGAGCGGAGGATTGATGGATATGGAATTCCGATGAATTTTGATTGAGTTCCCGAAGTTGATTCGTGTTATTCTGGTTGGTGGTTTCAAACATTTTTTATTTTCCATAATATATGGGATAATCCTTCCCATTGACTAATATTTTTCAGAGGGGTTGAAACCACCAACCAGTATTATATGGCTAGAATATGTTAGAATATCTATATGAATATCTGTGATTTTTATCGTGTTAGAAAAAATCGCATCCGTCACCATCAATGAATTAGTTTCAATGAGTGTTTCATACCAATCATACCAGCCCAAGTGAGACAGATGATCCCATAGGATCCGGCTGGTGCTGGTATTTATGCTAACATGACTGGGGCATATTGATGGGATTAATGTTACCATATATACCAGCACCATGGATCCGTCATGGGGATGTTGGATGAGTTTTTACGCCTCTCCTCCTGCTCAGCTGTCCAAAACACCGGAAAAAAATGGCACAGATATGCACTGATAACATGGAGATAGCGAGGTGCTCCTTTCGCAACTGACTTAGGGCAGAAAGAGAGAGAGCGAGAGAAATAGGGCGTACACACACATAATTATATTATATATATAATATATATATATATATGTTATATATATATGTATATGTATTAGATTTTATCTATCTATCTATCTATCTATCTATATATATATTAGATATTATAGCCAGGGTTATTAACCAGTTCCCAACAGTGGGATGATCCTCCAAGTAAAACCCCCCTGCATTTCACAGAGCCGGGGCCCTTAGGCGCATAAGAACATGATCCAGTTGCAGAACGTCAAGGCCGGGCGAATGTTTGGGCGGATGAGGCCGCGAGGCCGCTTCGACTTTCAACGGACTTGAATAAAATGGCCCTGGTAAACATGCAAAAAGCTATTGAAAATGGCCATTTATAGTGAGTTTTCCCATTAATAGCATGGTGATTTTCCATAGTTATGTAAACGTTTACCAGAGGGTAAAATGGCCCAAGCAAGCCAAGAAAGATCCAATCATGAACCAATGGCATCCAAGAACCAGATTGTTCAAGAATGGACATATTGCATATGCGAAAAAAAAAGCTGCTGTACTTGGCTCCTTGATTCCCGAGCCAAGGATGGATTGGATTTCTTCTTCCACCGGGAACGCGATGCTCAGGTTAGGGCTAGGGATTTCATTAGGGAGGGTTGGCCCGTGAATGTTCCGCTCCTGCTTGATCTGATCTAATGGGGGCGAAAGGCCAAGATCCGTTTTTTTTTTAAGTAAGGGTTTTTCAGCTGGTTGATCTACCCTTTGGAGAAACTATTGATATCATTTGATACTTTAGTAAGTAACTTTTCTTGGACCTCATTTGCAAATCCAGAGGCATTTTGTTGTGATGTCTCGTGTTCCAGAGATGTTTTCCGCATCATTTTGAAAGTTTTTTGAATAAATATATAATAATATATATATATATAAATAAATATACATATATATATAATATCTATTTAGCTGACATGTTTGTTTGTTTGGGATGGCTGCCACTCAGCAGGATTTCGTGGCCTTCTTGAAGACCTGGGTGGTGGTCCGCAGACTTGGTGGGTTTTTCCTGAGAATGTCAGGGTGAAAGGGTTGATGGTAACCAGCAAGTTGACCACTAATCATTATAAATCATAGCAAGTCTTAATCATCTTATTATTATTCACTACTCATTATAAATTGACCACTAATCATCTATATTCATCTGCCATTCTTGGGGGGTCACCTTTTTCTGGGGGCTGAATCCCCGTGACCAAGCTATGTTTCAGATTACCGCGAAGCAGGTCAAACCCTGCGATGGGGAGCTCTGAAACTGAGGCCAAGCACCAGGAATCCAAACACTTGGTGAGCCACAACGCGCAGAGCACCACGTGACCCGGTTGCTGAGGCTAGCCATAAAGAAAGTGTTAGGAAGCTACGGGAAGATTTGGGAGATTGAACAAGACGTCAGGAAAGCATTAGGACCGTTCAAAGACTTCGAATTTGCAACACTTGCATATGCGTGCTGAAGTCTGGGGGAGGTCTGCAGGAAGATGTAGGGGATGCTGTGCCTTTCCAGCAGCACCAACAACGAGAAGCAATTCGTAGTTTGTATAAAGGCCCCATGGCATCATGGCGCTTTCATTCCCTTTCCATGGCGATGTCTTTCATCTGTTTGCAGAAGACATGGGAAAGCCACAGCTCTGAAACAGCTCTGCGCTTGCTGGCCTGCGAAGGGGTGGTTGGTACAATTGGCCCAAGTAAAGTCTTAACTCATCACATCAAACTCTGAGCCCATCAGGGATCAACAATCAACATGATCAAACTCTCCTTGACAGATTCCCCCATGATTTTCCCGCACCCTCTCTGACCAACTTCTTAACCTCCAGGATCAGCCAACCAAGCCATCACTTCATTGATTTTTCCGTCTTCCTGGCCTTGCCATGGCAGAAATCAGCGAGATCCCCTCCTCTCGCGCGCGCTTTGCGGCGCACGACACCTTGCGCTGGAAGTATCCCTTTGCCTATGAAACGTTGAAGGCCAATACCTTGCAACGTGACAAGGAGCTGAGTAAACTGAATGGTGAAGGGAAGTTGGATGGGGTGTCTTGTTCAGTTTTGATTCTGGTGATGGAAAACCCAGAATGTTTGGACTCACCTAGATGGTAAATATATGGTAATTTTGATTCATTTGTGATATTTTGTGATATTTTGTGATATGCAGCCACCAATTCGTCGCTGAATTCCCTAATGGACTGACCATATAATGTGGTTCTTACCTACCGTGGTAAGCGCAAGAACAGATCATCCAAAATTGGGTTATTTTTTGACTGCCTGGGAATGATGTAAACATGACATCCGAATGGTTCATTGCTGGTTTTTTTTTTATCGATTTTGCAATGGTATCTATGGTATAGTAGTAGTAAAAAATGGATAAACATGGTATCTATTGTATCATATGGTATCTATGGTAAATATCTATTGTATTCTATTGTATTTATTATTTGTATTTCTATTTGCTATAGTTACCATTTAAGTTACCATTACATCGTTAGTCAATGGGAATTCCAGGATCCTAAAATGGAGGTACTGTACCATATGTTTGGCCATATTTTGTGGGGTATATCCCCTTAGGCCTAAAAAATCGGCCTTAGATGTGGTAGGTACCTCCAATTTAGTTTCCTATGTTTCCTGAGATGGCCAGTGAATTTAGGTTCCAAAATAGCCTAAAAAGATCTTTGACCAAAGAATTTGGGTTTCCCCGGTCTCCAGGAGCGCTCCATCCGCATGCAACGCATCGTCGATGCGCGCGGAACCGGGCCTCGCGGTGCTGACGCGACCAGTGAGCGCCACGGCAAGCGTTCGAAACCATTGGGGGAACCATTGGGGAAATCTATGGGGAAATCTTTAGGTCATCCATGGGGAATCTCTCTAATCTCTATGATTTTTCTACAGCAAGAGTTATATAGGTAGTGTAGATCCCCCATTATCACTTAGATTCACTTAGTACTTTGAATCTCTTGCTATGAATGGGAACCTATACCATGCCAGGTATGCCCATATCATCCCAAGCCAAAAAGGTGTTTTTGCAGGGTATCTAAGATTTCCAATGCTCATTGACAGTAATTAATGGCTAAGAAGAAGGCTAAAAAAGAACATAAAAGGATGCTTTGCAGTCAAAAAGGCACCATCTCGCAATAATCGGCTTTCAACGTCAGATTCCCATTTGAAGTCCCGGAAACCCGGTACCACCAACCCTACAACCTAATGTCCTCAATGGTTTCAGGTAAGCATCTCAGCGACATCCTCAGTGTTTGTTAGTTCAACCTCCATTTTTAACATTTGCTTCATATGATATTGGTCAAGTGAAACAGAGTGAAACCATGTAAATTCATGTAAATTCCTTTTTTAGTTGGTTAAGTCAAGTCCCACTCTTTAAGGGACTTGGCTCAACCAGCAGCACAGAGGCATGAGCCGCTTGGAAGATACCTTGCGGAAGCAGCTGCGACGCAGCCGCAGCGATCTTCATCCCGGATGTTTGCTGGATGGGGTGAAGAAGGACTGGCGCTGTTGATGTTAGGTGGATTTAGGTGGTGTATAGATGTGTATGGTGGTCAACGTGATTTGTTTATTTTTTCAATATATTTTTGTGTATGAAATTATATACTTATATCGTTGAACCACTTTCCATTGCCAATGTTTTGAGATTTTTGCGGTTCGCAAACCAAGTTTCAGATGATTTTTGTAGATGCGATACCATAGTTGGATGAGTTTGCGGTTTCCATCCTTCCTGGGATATCACATTCTATCCCATAATGGGGCAATTTTCGAGATTTCATTTCGACCAGGGACCAACAAAAATGAGGACTTTTGATAGAAAACATGAACTGGTGCATTTGTTTGATCCCTGGGATGATTGGAGCCCCATCTATATCCATTTACACATAAGGCCCGCCAGGACGCCAGGTTGAGCCCACTGCAATCCATGGCAGGAGATGTGTCAGTGCGCCAGGATGACGGAGGCGCAGTTCAAGGCCATTGCGCAGAAGTTGCTTTCGGAGCAGGCGCAGACTACGCTGTGGAGGGATATGGTGCTTGTGGGATGGTTGGAAATGCACTCTTCAGCACCATTTTTCCATCATCCAACGATCATCAACCCATGTATATTTCATTTTTATTCTTATAGATCTTCGGTGACTTCACCATTTTTTTCCCAATGATCAATGGTAATTCCAGGATCCTAAAATGGAGGTACTGTACCATATGTTTGGCCATATTTTGTGGGTATATTCCCTTACATAGGCCTAAAAAATAGGCCTTATATATAGTAGGTACCTCCAATCAATCGGTTCCTGAAATTCCCATTGAAATGATCAGTTGCTTTCCCTTGCTGCGAGCTTCGAGGATCCGCGGGTCCCAACGCTGGACCGCTGAAAACAACGGAACGGCAGCAGAGCGTCTCTCGCGCGAAGTGCGGGGGATGCTGAGCCGGCGGCCAAAACATCGACGTTTGGGGGTCAGTTGGGTTGGATTCTGGAGTTGGATGATAGGAAAATTATGGAAAATTGATAAATATTAATTATACATAAATATATTGTTAAGATATGAACAAAATGATAAAATTGCCTTTTTAAGCAAATTTTGCAAACATCTGTGCCCCCAATTCTTGGGCGGTCGAGTTTTGGTCCTTAGTTGAGTTAGGTTAGGCTTCAGTTTCACCACGTAGGAAGGTGGCTCTCAAGCCACAAGCAGACAAGAGCCCTTTATAGCAAGCATTCTGGATACCCTCTGGTAAACTAACAGTTTGCTATGGAAAATCACCATTTTTGATGGGTAAATCCACTATTTCCATGGCCATTTTCAATAGCAAACTGTTAGTTTACCAGAGGGTAATTACGGAGCACGTATCCATATGCTGCCGCATGGTTTGGTCCCCGGCAATTTGTTGGTCTGCTTCCCAGTGTCAAACGCAAATCAATGCCATGCACCCAGGGATGGGACTTCCAGCAGAACCTAATCACACTAGTGTCGCAATCCATACACCTGGCGGAAAAGTGAAGCGGCGTGTGCTGCCTTCTGCAACAGCTGATGTTTGTAGGAAGCGTCCTTTTCAAGAAGGGGAAACATGAATGGCACAACCGGACCCTAAAATTCCAAGCGATCTTTGAAAGTTTGAAATGGGTCTCCTGCACAACCCATCGCCAGACCAAACCTTTAGGAGCCCAGGCCGATTTGATTTGGAGACGCCATAGTTGGCCTCAAGCTTGCTGACTAGGTACCGCTTCAAACGCACTACTTGCGCCCGGAGACCTGTATCAAAATTTCTAAGCCACGGACAGTATGAAGATGAATCCTTGTGGCTTGGGAAGCCTGCTTGGTCATGCTTTCTCCGTGTTTTTTCTGCAAACTCCCAGGGATTTTTGGCTGTACGGTGTACGGTTTATCTGTGGACTTTGTCCCAAGCAGTTTTCGTTTTGCCAGGTTTTCTATCGATCTTGGTTCTTTGCCCAGCTGAGCAGGTCGAAGTATGCCCGGTTTGCCTGAGCCTCAGAGCTCTCTTGTCGCACCCTGAAGTGATGCATGGCAGATCTCAACATTTTTTAATATTGTTTAATGGTGGCTAAATGCTCAAAATGAAAGAATCACCTAGGGACGGTGGCTGGGAGGGGTGGTCAGCGCACCTTTCAGGATTTTAACCTGGGATGGTTTGGACAGTGCTGGGCCATGGTATCGTCTTCTTACCTCGTCCCCTTGAGGTCCGGAGGACTTGGTGTACCTTCCCAAGAAGATCGCCCAGGTCAAACTCGCCTGCCAAGTTACTATACATCTGGCATTTTGTGGCCAGACCAAGCCACAATTCCACGATCATGATACGATCATGTGCCAGAATGGAAGAAAAATAAGAAAAGAAACAGTGGTTTTGCACACACCTTTCTAAAAGTTCAAGGAACATCACTTACCTACAAACAATCCACACACAACTGCGACCCCTTTGATTTCTGGTTACTTGCTGCGAGGCTTTGGGAGGCCTGCCGCCGCTGATGTTTTTGCGCCTGAGAGGGGGGTGTGAAACTGTCCACGAGAACTCAGGAAGAAACGCTGCCTATGGAAATGGATGGAACTGGTATATATATAATATATATAATATATATATAATATATATATATAATATATATATAATATATATATAATATATGTATAATATATATATATATATAAATATATATATATATGTTCCAAATAGTGCAGGTGTTGTTTGATCTGAAAGTTGAGCAGGAGTGTTTCATCATGAAAGTTTGGTTTCAAGAAGCCATCTTGCAATTGCATTCCTGATGTCCCATTGAAGGAAGAGATGGCACAAGAATGGGCGAGGTGAGATTGTCAATAGAACATGGTATAGAACATCTCTCAATCTAACTCTTTATCTCTTGCCACATATTTCAAATTTCATCAAGATCATCAAGGGGGGAGTTCTTCACAAATATTATAAATATATTCTGGTGGTTTCCTGAAATATTTTTTCCCCCAAATCATCCATTTATAGATGGAGTTTCCCTAACAAAAACCAACCAGCTATTGGATACCTCCATGGGGGAAACCCCATCATCAAGCCATCCCATCCAGCTATCCCCGTCCATCCAAGGCTGTGCACCAAAGCCGCGGCACATCTCGGTTTGGTGGATCCAGCGTCCATGCGTTCGCTGGAGGCGTGCGGGTGGGCCACGTCCTCCAAGGGGTCGGCCGAAGATGCTGGAGGCCGAAGATGTGGTGTCAAAATGTTCCTAAGAAACATATAAGAAATAGTGATCCAATGTGATCCATACTAATCCAAATCAACCTATATTACCATATTACCATTTATGTCCCGTATTTATTTGTTGAGTTCCAACTGTGATAATAGGGGGGTCCCTCAGCTCGCCAGGTGCCTGCCACGGAGTACTGGAGGAAACCGTTCCACTCCGTGGCCGTGCCGTCCAAGATGACAGCCGGGGGGCTCCCAGGGTGAAGCAGCCGGGGTGTTTCTAAGGGAATGGGGGGATGGTTTGGGGCCAGAAATGGATAGAAATGGTAAAGATTGAACGAGGCATCATTAAGAAGAGATGACCAAATCAGAAAAGCGAAGAAAACCAACACAAGACAACACGATAAGATTGTGGAGGCTCATCCTTTCCAGCCTATTGAGAGGGTCCAACTGGATCTTTTTGGCGTATTCCTCACTACCTTGCCGCGCATTTGACACATCGCTCCGCATCACTGAGGAGTTCATCGTCTTGGACGTGGACGAGGACGTGGGCCATGCTGCTCCAGGGTCACGAGGCGCATCATGAACGTTGGCCGGGCTAGCAATGTGTGTTCGGGATTGTTCGGGCACAATGCACTGTTGACTGGTATGCTGTATTTCTTACAATTCAAAGTGTGAAACCATGTGAAACCCCTCCTTCTGGCGGATGTTTCGGGGCTCACAGGCACAGGTAGCACCCGGAGGGTGCTGATCCGTGCTGCAGGTGTGCCGTGTGAAGTGGAAGTCGCGAGGGCTTCGGACTTTGGCAAAAATGCCTGGGGGCCAAGGTCGATGGAAGGAGATGGCCATTGCATGCCATTGCCATGGCATTTTTTTGGCCCATCCTGACACATCCTGAACTGCCAAGGTTTTTTTCCAATAACTGCTGGTGAACACATTGAAATTGAAATGCATTGAACTTGAAACATGTTTTGGGTGGAAATAAGACCTGGGGTAATCATAGAAGTTTACTCAACCTGCGTGGTTTATAGAAATCTTTCCGGTGATGTGCCTGAGGATGAGCGCTTGCTGGTGCGGTCGCACCTGGGTCTGGTCCTTGGGGACTGGGTGATGTGGATGCCAGATGTCTGCTGGTCGACTACTAGGGAAACGATCCCCCATATTTTGGGTTTTGAAAGTTGGGACTCATGATACTTCTGGGTAAATTTAATCACGACCTCACTGTTCTCCCGAACCCTGGAATCATGGTTTATTTATGGGGAATCATCCCAAAATGGCCGAACTATTCAGGTTCGTGAAATATTATAATTTACCCTCTGGTAAACTAACATAACTATGGATAATCACCATTTTCAATAGCTATTATTTTGACATAACCAGAGGGTACTTTGCCAAGGGCAGTGGGGTTTCAAGATGTTTCAAGCCTTCAAAAAGCCGTGGGTGCACAGGTGGCAGCATCCGCGTGGGTGACTCGGTGATGGGTTACGACCTAAGGACCTTGCACCTGGGCCGGGCGGCCGAGGGCTGGTGGAGGGCCTGGGGGAAGGTCATCAGGGTCATCCAACCAGAAATGGATGGACTTTTGAGTTTTTTTTTTCCTCCTCCTCCTGTTGATAGATAGATATAAATAGATAGATAAACAAAAGGGAGTGGATTTTAATTGATTTTAAGGTTTTGCTTCTGATAAATAGATCAACAAGAGTGATTTGAAACCAAACCCAAAGTGGAGTGATTTGGCAGCAGACATGGCAGACATTGAAAGAAAAGGGGGTTTTCAACCTCCCAAAATGAGTGATGTCTACCCAAGAATGGATCGGGAACGCGATGGAATGCATATGATCCTGCTAGCCCCAGTTGAATGACCTCTGAGTCATGGTCATCGTTGGCCAGTTGCGGTTAGCTGCATGGTTCCCTGAAACTGAGGTTAATCCCAGTCAGCCAACAACACTCAACAAGGTCAAGTCGGCCAAACAACTCCAGACGATTTTATATTGGATGGAAAAATGTTTAAACTTGTGAGCTTCTGTAGTTTCTGAACAATTTCACACCCTTCCACACTCACCCTTAAACCCCCCTAAAGGGCTTTCTTTAATGGCCCAGCTGTCCTTTTCTGCTGACCCTGGGCCCCTGGGCTCTTTGCTTCGCCCATCAGGTGTCGATGACGAAGAGATGAGTAGTGCCTGGCACCTCAGTTGTTTCGTCCCACCACCGGTGATTTTGTTTGGTTTTTGCCCTGGGAACTTTCAGGCGGGGATAGGGCCTTTAAAACCCCACCATGCGTCGCGTGAGCGTCGCGCTTCGCGCTTCGCCCCGAGGTGCCACTGGAGGTCTACTTGGTGAAGAAGAAGCGACCGGAACGTGTGCCACCCAGGGCCTGGTTGACCCTCAGCCGAGTTTCACAACGGCTTGGTTCTTGGCAGCTACAGGGTGGCTTAACAATGGTTTATCGTAGATATAGCTATAGTTAATGGGGATTATAATGGTTTATAAACCAACTTATAACTGGGGGGCCCCATCCTGTAGCTATGTGCTGTTTCCAAGTTGGCCTGGTTGCCTTCTTAAAGCTGATCCCAATCGAGCTGAAGATCTTTGAAGCATCAGGGATGTGCTGTTTCTGCCAGCTCGTTTGTGCCACTCACCGTTGTTGCCACATGTTGCCACAAGCCAGGGTCCCCCACAGGATTGATGATCTCAAGCCAAGGCCAAGGCCAGCATCCATCTAACGTCGTTCCGTCGTTCCCGAAGAGTCAGTGCTTTTGATGTCCTTCGCGCAAGAGCTGGGGCAGAGAAGCCTCGCTGCTTGTGTGGACTCCCACAATTCGTGGGTGGAGGAGACTCTGCGAAAGCTCATGACGGAGTGTGAGGCAAAGGCGGCGCAGGGCCATTGTGTTGCGTGTGTGATCCAACCTAGGCCAAGCCTGTTCCCAGAGGATGCGATGGCCCTGTTGGATCAAAGGCTTGCGGATCTCGGCTTCACAAGTAAGGCGGTGGTCCTCAATTGGCACAACAATGTGTACGCCCATGTGACGTGGAACATGGCCCAGATGCCTGACGAGACGAACTCGACGCCCCAGGGCATCAAAGGCACCTGTCCCATTTGCCACGAGAATTGGCACCTGGTAGCTCTCACTCCTTGTGGCCACACGGTGTGTCAACAGTGCCAGAAATCTTCGGGGCTTCGCCAGTGCCCCATGTGCCGTGAGAACTTGACGGGTGCAACCCGGGCGCTTTTTATGGAATGAATTGCTTGGCAAGAATGGTCATGAATGGTATAGCCCCGTGTGGCTCAGATGCAGCAGCCTTCATGGAAATCGTCACAGGTCACTTCGTGCTGTGCGGTTTCTTCGTTGCGAGGCATGTTGCGGTTGAACAGTGAGAGATTCTGCCGAGGCAGTTCGGAATTTTGGTTTATATAAATGTCTAGATCCCACTCCGGATAGTTCTCATGGCTAGTTGGGATAGCTTCACAAAATTTGAAACAGGGACAAAGGTCCAATCAATTTATGTGGCACCCCTGGGCATTTCACAAGAATGTGCCCGGTGCAAACTGCCAAGATTTGCCAAGTGTTTTTTTTGTTTAGACGCTTTTAGCTAGCATTCTGAGCATTCTGACAGGGAAACCGGGAGCCATGAGACCAAAACACCACGCGTTTATGCGATAGCTGCTTGAGATTCAAGCATGACAATTTGGAAAAATCACATGGCTTCAGCAGGTAGCTTGCGGCAGTGTGTTTTGCAGGCATGAAATTGAAAAAGGCAGATACAACCACATGCTTTCACATCAATTTCCTGGATGTTTGCAAATCTTGGAATCATTTTCGAGGTTTCCGTGCCTGAGGGTCTTGCATCCCCCCATGCTCCAAATGCATTGCTATAGTTTTCATTCTCCACGGGCAGTTTGGGAGCTCAAGCCTTTGTGCTCAATCGCATCTATTGTTCCCAGGCTATGTCCTTCGGACAGAAACTCGCGAACAAAGCCCAGGCTGCTCGCAAGCGGCACTGCGAGCCGTGGGTCAAAGAGACGCTGAACGACTTCATGGAAGGATGCGAGTCTTCGGCAGAGGATGGTTACAATATTCACCACAAAATGTACGCAGATGTTCCTAACCGTGCCCGGGATGAGGCTGTAGCGCTCTTGGAGCAAAAGCTTGATGAACTTGGCTTCACGAATGCTGGTGCTATGGCTTATCCTGGGAAGAAAGTGGAGGTTTTTGCAGAATGGAATATGCCGGCCGAAGCCCCTGGCAAGTCCAAAGCCACCCCTCAGGGCATCAGGGGCAAGTGCCCCATCTGCCAAGAGACTCGGCATTTGGTGGCGCTTATGCCATGCGGCCACACGCTGTGCACACAGTGCCATGCATCGTCCCAACTTCGCCAGTGTCCCATGTGCCGTGAGAGATTAACTGGTGCAACTCGAGCACTCTTCATGGACATGAGCAGATGCGGTTTCCTTCACTGCAGGCTCCGCATGTTGCAGTTGAAGAGTGAGAGATGCCCTTAGGACCTCCTTGGCAATTTTTAGATTTCATTGGTTGATCCCATTTTTGCCAAAGCAAAGGCAGGTTGGGATACCCAGTCAATTCATTGACGCGGCTTCCGATAGCAGCTTAGACACATATGCCGCCATAAACTGGCCTTCTGATTGCACAACGGCTCTGGAGCCTTGACACAGTGCCAGCCGCGGAAAATATGATGTATACATTCAGCAATTGTTTTCTGTATTTTTTTTTGGGGGGGGTTTTGCTTGGTTGCAACCAAGGCATCAACACCAACCTTTCAGGGGAACTCAGCTGCGCCGCCCTGAGGAGCCTTGCGGCAGAAACGGCCGGGCAAAGGATCCAAGATGGCGCAGCAACTTCGACATGTTAAAGATGCCAAGGTGGGAAGCGGGAAATCCGAAAGTCGGGATTTACCCTCTGGTAATTTAACATAGCTATTGAAAATGACCATTAATAGTGGATTTTCCCATTAAAAATGGTGATTTTCAATAGCTATGTTAAATTACCAGAGGGTAATGATTGGCCAACATGTTCAACGGTAGGCTTAAGGCTTAAGGAATTAAAAAAAAAGGTGGTACTCTCCGGTATTTTCGGCATCCATGTGCACGAGATTTTTCGGTGTGATGGTCTTTTAATATTCTTCAAGTGCCATGGATTGCTGGAGGCTAAGTGGTTAGTCAATAGTGAGAAGGCCTCAACTTGCACCCCACCTGCCATCTACTCTCAGGGATCATCCAATGCTCCCATCCTCAGGAGCAAAAGGCGGCGGCTCAAGCATCGGCAGCAAGTGTGGCGGAGGTGGGCCAAGGGGATAGAAAGACATAAGACCTTTGATTTGAAGTTGGGTATTCATTGCGGGAACCGATGTTGCAGTTTGACTGCAATCGGACTTATATAATAAGGGACATAGCAGGCCCAACGCTCAAAATTTCCCATCAAACATTCACCAAGACGACCCATATTTTTCCAAAATAGTTTTTCCTGCAAATAATAGCCCAAGTGTTTTAACATTTTAATTTATTTTCATTTATTTTCCATATATTTTCCATAGCTTGTTATTTTTTTAGATTTCGCCAGAAGGGAAAACCCTCACCCCCGAAACTTATTCCTTCCAGGAGGAGGAGGGCAAGGATGAGGCGGAAGAGGAGGACGGGGTGATCAGTCCTTCCGCACCCCTTGGACTTGGACATCGGGAGATGAAAACGCTAAATGGTAGCGTACAATGGTAATGCCATGCCCAATGACAAAACCATTTTCTCTGGCAAGTTTTTCTCTGTTAAAGATTTTGGGGTGTGACTAGGTATCGAACCATTCAACAGTGTTCAAGACCTATATGATGAGGCATTAAAGCCCATTTCTTCCGAGTTTGTTTGCATGGCATTGGGAGTGCCCCCGACTGCTAGGGCGGTGGATTAACCTGCAGGTTGCTGCCATGAAAGAAGCTGCCGATGCGCTGTTGTCACAGTGGCAGCCCTAAGGATGTGGCGGTGGTGACACAGGTACCCTCTGGTAAACTAACATAACTATGGATAATCACCATTTTTAATGGATAAATCAACTATTTCTATGGCAACTTTCAATAGCAAACTGTTAGTCAGAGGGCTACAGATCTTAGGGTCAATGTTGGATGTTTATAGCCAGTTCCTCTTGAACTTGGACCCACGAATCAGCAAGATGCTGTAAATGTCAGGTCTATTCGCACGAATATGTGTTGTTCCCCATTTTTTTCCTCCTTGAAGTAGCAATATATAGCTTGGCCTGAAATTTAATTTTATCACACTGTTTGTGCCAGTGGCGCATGATGCCGATGTCATGGTAAGGTCAAGAACCAGACCCCACATCAAATCAATACCACGGAGATCCAGAGATTGTACAGATATGATCAGATATGCACAGTATTCACAGGAAGGGTTCAACATCCCACACCCCGACATTTATCAAAGAATTAGACAATTCCCCGAGAAGTCCAAAAATCATTTTAGACCCATAGGTGCCTCGGTTGAAGACGTTGGTGCCTCAGGTTCGGAGCCTCTGGAACTTCCAGCGACTCCAGGTAGGGCTGGGGTCTTTAGGCATTTTGTTTGAACATCTTTGTTGGGGTGCAGATTTGGATGTATTTAGTCGGATGCGAATCTTTGGAGTTGGTTTGGGCCTTCCAAACTTCAACTAACATCAGATAAATAGCCGAATAGTCAGTTTGGAAGGCAATACCATTTTCTTTATCCTCTGGTAAAGTATCATGGCTATGGAAAATGGCAATGAATCGTTAATTTTCTTGTTATTTAACATAGCCATGGGAAATGGCCCATTTATAGATGGTTTACCTATTGAAAATGGTGATTTTCCATGGCTATGTTAAATAACCAGATGGTAATTTTCTTGTTATAAAGAGGATGATTTGCCATAGCTGCCATAGCTGCACCTCCTTCAGGACGGAGGCAGAGGAGCCGCGGGAGCCGACGGAGCCGACGGAAGCGGAGCCGAGCGAAGCTGAAGCAAAGGCCGATCGGTCTGGGGGCTGGTTGAACCATTTTTTTGTAGCTAGGTTGGGTTATAACCAGGCGAATCATGGGGAGTTTTAACCACTTCATGAGCCTCTGGTCTAAACAAAGAAAACAGATTTATATAGTATATATTCTGTAACAGTGACTGGAACTGGAACTGCACCCCCAAGTTGAGGATACTAAGATGGAAGTACATGCCTTATGTGCTTGGTGTCTTGGTTTGTGTTTTTTTTTTATTCTTTTTTTTTATCGTCATGATGGAATGCAATAGTGAACACCCAAAACAAACTCTGCTGGGTCCATTATTTTAGTGGTGAATACGCACCATAATATTTGTTAAACCACTATAATATGGGACATATATAGATTTCGCGGTATAATATGGGACCATTATAGTGGTTTTCTTTTTTCGGGATTCCATGTGACGATTTGTTCGAAATGGGGGATGGAACAGCTGGTCATCCCAATATGTCACAGCTGCCAGGGAGATGTATGGGATATGTGAAATATGCCTGGTAACCAAGCAGCGATCTCGCACATATGATTCACTTACATGAAATTAGCATTAAAATTGGCCTTACTGTAAGGGTTTAGGGTTGTTGAAAGTGGAGACAGCACAGTACCAATTGCTGGGGAGCAGTGTTCATTGGTACATCATCCTCGGCACAAAAAACACCCCGGAAGCTGGGCTCAAATAGCCAGTAGAACATGGAGGCAGCCACGGACCCACGGGGCATTTTCCAGCAGAAAGGGTCCAGCATGCCATCGCTCATTGGAGTGGCCAGGGTTGTAAGAATCCAACCTGGCAAGATCAGCCAATTTTCTTCCGAAGACTTGTGAACTCAAGTCTTGGGAACTGGAAATTCATGATGAAATGAGATGCCTACTGAATGCCAGCTGGCCTTGTTTCCATTTAGGTGATCTCATGTTGATACCCTTCAAGGCGACTGTGAACCTGCAGAGGATAGATCTGGATATGTGTGGACAGATGATGGCTTAATTCATGGATCTTCCATGATTTTCTTCCTTTTCCCTACCCATCCACGTCAGTAGGTACCTTTCCACCAGCCTTGGCCCACGTGCGTGCCATGGCGCAGTGGACGTGGGGAACGGACCTCTACAAGCGGCGGCGCTGCAAGGTCGCTTGGACCCCACAGTGGCAGTGGCCAAAAACCACCGTGACAGACGAAGATGGAACCCGATCATAGTAAAAGAATGTACCCTCTGTTTGTTTAACATAGCCATGGTATAGATGGCCCATAGAATAGATGATTTTCCCAGCGAACGAAACCTCCATTTATGGTTGGGATTATTTCCCATGACTATGTAGACACGGAAACGTAATCTATCACTGTTTTGTACTGTTTTAAGGTAGGCTTTCATATAATTATAACATATTACAACTACTTTCGTGGACTTTTTGTCCTTTTTTTTTTTGGTTTGCAGCATGCTATAGCTATCTGCTCAGCTGGCTGAGGCGATTGTGGCTCAGGCACCCTGCAGCGGCTTGGCACATGGCAAGCCTGGCAAGGCGGCGAATGGCAGGTCAAGGCATTAAACATCCCTATTATGTGGTCCCTATGTGTAAGCACTGTAAGCAGCCTACATCCAGAATAATTGTTTCATATTGTTTCTGGGTTTAATCCGAGGATAGGATTATGACGTATCCAGCTCCAAAGAATTCATGTGAAGGTGGCATGGGTATAATGTCAGATGGTACTTGGAAACTTGGGTCCCAAAGATGATGTGACCTTGCGATATGCTTATTTGAAGCTCCATGCTAATTGAGTTTGTTGAGGAGATGCATGGGTCAACATCGAGTGCTCCACCCCAACACGACAAAATCTGTTCTTTTCTGGGGCTTTTCTTGGGACCCAAACCAGGTGGCTACGGTCTGATGATGACAGGTGCATCCCAAATTGATTAGATTTCGACATATTCAAGACCCATGTTTTTGCTGTCAGTGATTTATCCATGCCTGCGGGAGGTCACTTCCTCCCTGTTTTTTTTAAGTCCCCATTGGCACAGTGGACCGGAATTTGAGGCGCATCACCCCAACATCTCAACATCCCAAAGTCATAAAAGTCAAGAATCCTAAGTTTAAGATACTTAAACTCATCCAAATTCAAGAATCCTAAGTTTAAGATACTTCAATACTTTTAATACCAACCTCATACTTTCTTCCAAAGGGTGTGATTTTTTGGGTATCCCAGCCGCCTCGTCTATATAAGGCCTGGGTGAGAGTTGCACGTCTGGGGCCTCAAGGCAGAGTTCAGACTTTCTGTAACAAACCCTCCTGTAATCAAGCTTGGCAATGGACAACACCCTTTACAGTACCATCTGGTTATGACTAAGAGTTCGCCATGGAAAATCACCATGCTACTAATAGATAAACCATCTATTTCTATGGGCCATTTTCCATGGCTATGTTAAATAACCATCTATACCATGGCGAACTGTTAAATAACCAGAGGGTAAATGCAGAGGTTTAATTGGGGTAATCCCCTAAAAATGGATGGTTGACCCTCCAGGAATCAAACATGTATATAACATCATGTAACATGCTTTGCTGGAAAATCCATCATTCATTTAGTTTGATGATTTTGCCAGCTAACCTCCATTTAGTTCGCGGATCTTGGCAGATGGGCTTTGTACCCCACAAGACTTGGCATGTAAAATTACTATTCCCTTGACGGTAAGAAACATGGTTTTGATTAGTCTATCTTTATCGAAAGAAACGGTATTTGATGGTATTTGATGATCAAGCAACTGATTTGTTTGATGACCAAGTCACGCCGTTTGGAAAATAGTGGTTTACCTGACTTACCTGATGGTCAATCGATCGTTTTATTTGAACAGTCTCTGCATATATTACGTTCCTGTGCAAATAATCAGATCTTGCTTCAGCACACGGTATGTCTGTATCTTTGATTATTTGATGTCCACCCATCAATCAGCATAGTGTTTCATTCACTGTCACAAGAACAAGTCTGACATGTTTTGATGTTCATGGCAATTTGAACCTGTTTGAACTACCGAAGGATCAAGCAAATGATTTATTCACAAAGCACCCCAGCTCAACTGGAGGATCAGCCCAAGGATTTTTTTACCACCAGCATCTCGAGTAGCATATGATGAAACATACTGGCCAACCATTGAAATGCCCATGGGTTACGTTGTATAGTTAACATTGGTTAGGTTTTTTTACCCGCGCAAGTAGGGAGACGACCCCTATATTTTATAGCTACACACCCCATTGATCTCCATTGGGCGTAGCCTTGTTTTGCGCACATCAACGGGATGGGTTAGTTGGTTGGAAAATCCCCAGAAAATACACCCATCATATCTCCCTAAATCGTTCCGAAGGTTCCGCTTTCCCCAGTTTTTTTTGGGGGTAAACAACTCTCAATCATTCCCAATCTAAGTTCTATCACTGACATTATCGCTCCACCTATCTGAAGTGAAATTTCGGGTCTTAAAGTTTGGATAAATGGTTTATAGATGTTTATAGTCTATAATAATCTACAGTATAATAGCTAGTATATCTCTGCAAGGTATCTGAAATGAAAGAAATGGCTTAGTTACCCTCTGGTAAACGTTTACATAGCTATGGAAAGATCCACCATGTTCAATGGGACAATCCACTATAAATATCTATAAATGGCCATTTTCAATAGCTATTTTGACATAACCAGAGGGTACCTTAGTTATGTCTGTAGGGTACCTCTTCAGAGCACACCAGCTGAATCACCGAGGTTCGCTCACTCGGCGGCCGAGCTTAAAGCCTGGCCCTGGCAGGAGAAGCTGGCAGAGAAATGGCAAGGTGCCATCGGTGGAAGACGGGGAGAAAGATATAGGGTGGATTCTTGGCCCAAAAAATATATCAGAATATGATAGAAAATGATGAAACTAGTATTGGACTTAGTAGACTAGAGATCATAAAACCATGCAAAGTCCCGGAAATTGATGATAAATTGGATGATTCTTGAGTGATTTTGAAAAAACCGTTCGATTTGAGATGGTTTGAGATGGTTTGAAATGGCTTAAAAGTGATGGCATTTATGGCAAGAAACCCGCGCGAAGGCCAAGTGTCCATCGGTGTGGTGGAGCACGCGATGTTCTGGGACCTGCCTCGCCTGGGCACCACCGATGTGGTTTGCAACCGATCCTTGGCGAAGCTTCAGGAGGGTCCTGGAAATACCGTTGGTTCTTCCGATGTCTCTGTGGCCCACACAGCATGTCTGAATCTTCGATCATTCGATCCCCATCTTTTTGTTGGGAACCTCCCTCAAAAGCCAATTCTTGGCAGCAACACCCTAATGGCCCCCATACGCCCCCCCATACGCCCCCCATGTTTGCCAGTTTTCTTGGTAGCATCAAGTATCACCCCTATTTTTTCTGAATGAAATCTATCACCTCTGTGGGTAAAACTCTTTTGCTTGTTGGCCAAATCCACATTTTTCTTTGGGTTCCCAGTTGCCCCTTGTGATCCCCGCGACCTACCCAGGTTCTACCTGCCTGGGGAACCCTTTCGGTGCTTGCACCTACCGCGACCCCGAGAAGCAGCGGCCGGCGCCGGACGAGAACGGCTGGCGGGTGGAGGAGCACGAGGTGTTGGTGGCAGCCTTCGATCAGTACCTGCAGGCGCTGAGTGAGGAAGTTTCTGACATGGACCAACCACATGGATGTCTGGTAGAGTCGATAGTAGGGTTGAATTTCAACAGTGGCACCTCAAAATTGTCCTTTGAACCAGAGCCTTGGAGTTGGACCCGGTTTTTGAGCTTCCATGTTCCACTTCTGCACCATGGCATATCTCTGGCTCTGACCCATTCAAGGCTTGAGTCAAGCCCCCATGCAAGAGGCATGGATGTCGGGGGAAGTGTGGGATGTCCTGCCCCATGGCTTGCGGCTGCGAAAGCTGTCGGAGACTTGGGAGGACAAGTTTTACATCATTCCCACCTGCCACGTCCCATTGAGTCTGTTGGCAAGATTGGCCACAGGCGAGCCAGACCCCAGCCTGCCCAATCATCTTCCCAGTGCAGGGGTCCATGGCTTCAGACAGGTTCGGGTGAAGTTTCAGGCCGCACAGAGGCCTGGTGCTGATGAAGCTTCCGGTGAGGAACGCGCCAAGGCCGTGGAGCTGTCCACCGATGCTTCGGAGCCATACACCGTGCCCAGCGACACCTTCGAGCAGTTCCCTCCTGCCCTACCGCCGTGCCCAGCCATGACGGCTTTTGCCGAGGAGTGGCAGCTTCGAGGGGATGTGGAGTCGGTGAAGCAATGCCTCAACGAGCTCCGGGAGAGCTACGAGCATGGAAGGCTCACCTCAGATGGCAGCAGGATTTGTGAGGTGTTCAGCTGCTGCCTCGCCGGGGTGCATGTGATGTTGGACTGCCATGCGTGGTCAGCCAAGTTCAGTGGTGGGGCCGGTGGGCCCCATCAGACTCCCAATGTTGAATTGCAAACAGCTTTTGCTTGCCTTCTGACCACCTGTCTTTGCTGGTTGTCGGCACAAGATTTTGGGCAGGTGCTCAGCATCAAGCCGGCCTTGTGCTTGTGTCGTGAGCTCTCACGTCTTTTTTTAGCAAACCCTTGGCCTGCTGCCTTGAAGAGTGCATGGCGGGACATCTGCCAATCATCCACCGAGCTCTACAAGTTGGTAAGCCAAGGAAGGCCGCGGAAGCTCAACATACCCACGCTGAAGCGCAAGAAGGTTCAGTGCTCTGTTGCTGGCTGCATGAAGATCAACCGCCGTGGATTCAGAGATGTGGCATGGCGGTGCAAAGCCCATCAGCCGAAACGGCTCTGCAATGTGGTGGGGTGCAACCGATCCAGAGTGGCAAAAGTCTACCAAGCCGACATCTTTGGACCGGCCGGCACCCGCTGCTGTGTTCACAGCGCCCGCGAGTGCAACGTTTTGAATTGCAAGCGCTTTGCCAAATGCCAGACCCTCGAAGCAGACCAGTTTCCAGGATTGCATTTGCTTGAGGCAACTTTCTATTTGCCCCTGACCCCAACGTCCCCACAAAAAATATACCGCATTCAACATTTTATGTAGAAGGTGTTTCATTTGTGCCAGGCATCCCCCAAATCCCGTAGTTTATCGTTTTTTTTTTCCCTCCCCTTCTCCTCATCATAACGTAAATTATAGATTAAATTGTCAAAAAAAATTGGAGGTGCCTCGCAGACTTCAGAAAATGCCAGGTTTGGAGCTGCTGGCAGGCGTTGTGTGATCCATTCACCTACTTTGAGCACTTGCGTGGTGCCGGGCTGTGGCCGAGCAGGCAAAGCAGTGCGCCCAGCTGACCAGATGGGGCCGGCCGGACTCCGCTGCACAGTGCATGGCTGCGGGTGCAGAGTGCCAGGCGAGTGGCCAAGAGCAGAACATTGATTGACATGTCTAACCAAAACAGACAAAACAGTAGACTCAGTAGATAATGATTGTTTTCGAACGTTTATTGATCAATGTCCTATCACCGATCACTGGTCGCTTTGATGCTTGTGATGCTGAACAAATAGCAGAAACTTATCACGCAGCTTACCAGACTTCCCTCCTTACCTGGTGTTTGCCCTTGCCACAGGTTGCCAACGTCAGGCCTGGGGCAAGGCCGAAGGCGATCACCTTGGCCCTGCGGGTCGCGCCTGTTGGCTGCACGGCGGCCGGGTCTGCAACATACCGGGCTGCCGCTCCCAGCCGCGCGGCCGGGTGGAGGCCGATGGCTTGGGAGCTGCCGGGATCCGCTGCACGCCCCACCTGAAGGGACAGCCGCTGCGCCAGGGACCCAAGCGGAGCCGGCAGCCCAGTGAGCCGCTGCCGGACAGCGCAGACCGGTGCAACTGTGCTACGAAGGGCTGGCGATGTAAGCGGCCGAGGGTGAACAACAAGAAATATTGCGAGCATCATGAGGCCTTGAACCACAAGAGGCTTCAAAAGCTGCGTGAGGCTTACACGCCCTTGCGGCCTCCCGACAAGAAGCACCTTGAGCCCATGCCAGACCCCGCCGAGCGGTGCAAATATGGCATGAAGCGCTGGCGATGTAAGAGTCAGAGGGCAGGTGGAAAGAACTATTGCGAGCATCATGAAGTCTTGTACCAGAAGAGGCTGCACAAGGTGCGGCTGAAGGAAATTGCAGAGAAAAAAGACTTTGCCAGCCGGGACACAGAGGACACTGGGGACAGTTCATATACAAAGCAAAAACAATCAAGCCAAGCTGATGTTATTATGGGTGGTGGCCCACAATGACATGCATTGGTAAATGTTGAGTTTATACAGTTTTTTTTGGTCAACCCTCAGTCATCCCTCAAAGCTTCAACATCTTATGGGCCTGGTAGGGGGTATGATTCCATTCATTAATCCCCTGAAATCCTACAAATCACCTCAAATCACATTAAGTGCCATTAAAAAAGTCATTAATTCACATTAAATCCCATTAAATCCCATTTGAAAACAATAACCACTGCATGTAGAGTTGGTTCAATCCCCATTTATTGATGCGCAATGAAAGCCGCAGTCCTGGCGCCTCAGGCGGTCTTGGAGACCAACCCCAGCCGTAGCCTTTCGGAGGAGGTACACCGCAACTCGGTTCGGTTGATCCATTAGGATCCATCAAACATCGATACCTTGTGATACCTTGTGTAGTCTGAAAATATGTATATCTCTATCAATCTAATCTTAATCTAATCTTAATCTAATCCAATCTAATCCAATCTAATCCAATCTAATCCAATCTATCGAATCTATCTGCTCTATCTAGTTTATCTAGTCTATCTAGTCTATCTAGTCTATCTAGTCTATCTAGTCTATCTAGTCTATCTAGTCTATCTAGTCTATCCCCATCTATCCTATCTATCCTATCTATCCTATCTATCCTATCCTGTCCTGTCCTGTCCTGTCCTATCCGATCCGATCCTATCCTATCCTATCCTATCCTATCCTATCCATCTATCTATCTATATCTATCTATATCTATCTATATCTATCTATATCTATCTATATCTATCTATATCTATCTATATCTATCTATATCTATCTATATCTATCTATATCTATCTATATCTA
>Ga0126342_10000559_pt1 | contig 42146 bp, 38 predicted proteins | sample Cyp1metagenome_FD_92528 | JGI IMG/M metagenome (GOLD analysis project Ga0126342, IMG submission 92528) | Coral microbial communities from Lord Howe Island, Old Settlement Bay, Australia - Cyphastrea 1 metagenome | ecosystem: Host-associated > Invertebrates > Cnidaria > Coral ...
GAGAAAGAGAGAGAAAGAGTGAGAGAGATCAAGCACCTTTCAATCCATCAGTGGCTTCGCTCTGTCATCCTTGATTCACAACAACCAACCTTTCCTATAGGTTTCCTATTTTTGAAACTTCCGGCACCGCCTTGTGCGGTACTGCTGGTAAATACATGTTTGTTCGCCGCTTTCAAAACCTGATCAGTGATATAGTCACCAAATATGGAATTCAACCAGAAGTATTAAGGATGATTCGCAACTAATGAACAAAGTTGGGCTACAAACTCCAGAGGAAGTACCCCTCATTCAGGATCAGGAAGAGCCCCAAAAAAGAGCACCTTGAGTGCAAGAAATGTCGACGATTTTGTTGTTTCACTGTTGTTGGCAGAAAAACATCTGAAACCTCCATTCAGAGACAAACAGGGCATTAAACAGGGCATTACGTTCCTTTATTGGGCACCATTTCAGGCTGCCGGAGACTCGCATAGTAGGGATCTAAATGTTGTCCCGTGTCAAGTTCAAGATACATTCACCAAAAAATCGTCGAGGACAATGATGTCATCCCATGGCAAAGCTTGTTTACACCCTCCAAAAAAAAGAGCTGGCAAATTGAACATTCCCTGTTGTTTGCTCGTTAGTATATATATAATTATATATATATATATTGTATTGTATGTACACATTACATATAAGATTGTTTTTTCAACTACCGTTTGCGCCAGCTGATTTCCCCTCTCCGGTGACGGTTTGACACCGCAGACCTGCACAGCAGCACTTCGAACCAGCCGATGCCAACTATTTTGACCTCCGGTCCCAACGTCCCAACTTTCGCCATCGCCAAGTCAATCAGGAATGTGTTTTTTCTTATCCAAAAAAGACATGATCAAGTCTTGAAGAACTGATTTTCAATCCATAAGACATGCTTGGCATTTCCCAGATTGGAGTTTTTCTTATAGTAATCCCCAAAAAGATGTTGAAAAGTCAATTTCCCACTCCAAACATAGAGATCAAAACCACTTTTCTATATTTTTTTTCGGGGGCCCAAAGATGCGATTTCTTCCCACCTTTTTTCACCATGCTTTCTCCGGGGTGTTTTAAATATTACCCATAGGATCCATGTATGCTATATATGGTAACATGGATCCCATCAATATACCCCATTTATGTTAGTATATATACCAGCACCATGGATCCTATGGGTTAGGGGATAAAAACATTAGAAACATATTATGTTTGTAAATATCACATAATATGAGAGTGTCAATAGTCAAAACCTGCATTACCCTATATATATATAACCTCAAAACGATGCGTGATGTTCAAACATGTTCAAGCTAAAGAATAGGGATTTATTTGGAATTGTCAAATATTTTAAGAATGTGGACGTGGTTTGTAACTTATTCATAACCCATAGGATCCATGGTGCTGGTATATATGCTAACATAAATGGGGTATAATAATGGTAAATGTTACCATCTATGGCAGCACCATGGATCCGTCATGGGTAATTGCACTTCCTTTCCAATCACCAACTAAAGAAACCCATCATCTTCCACATCAAGATATTGCGGCGCATCGAGATGTAGGGATTTGAGTCAGCAGGAACTGTATGGATGTTCACCAAAAAGAGATCAGGAAACTCACCAACAAAAAAACATACCCTCTAGTAAATTAACATAGCTATTGAACATCATCATTTTAAAGAATTCATCATCTATCAACGGGCCATTTTCATCATTTTCGCTATCTCAAATGACCGGAGGGTACTTGTGTAAGTCACGATTCCAGGCCTGGAAAGTCCGCATTCACAGGTACCCTCTGGTAAACACACATAGCTATTGAACATCAGCATTTTCAATGGGTAAATCCACTATAAATGGGCCATTTTCAATAGCTATGTTTGTTTAAATTTACGAGAGGGTACCCACTCAAGTTGCAATGCATCAATTGGGATGGTGGGAAAAACCCACTACAAGTCATCGCCACGATTTTTGTCCCGAGGTACTGTCGACTTCACGTTTCGCTTCCTGTTCCTCCACTCGCAGGCTCCGCAACGCCTGCGTTTGGAAACTGGAAACGAAATGTTTGGCGCCGTGGTGTCCACTTCGGAAAGGGCTAGTTCTTATTTATCTAAATGAAGACACACGGGAGTTCGTTGGGAATTGCTGATTCGTTCTTGAAGAGCAGTGTTTCTGTGGAAAAAAACATTTTAAGTTCATTTGGAATCCATTGTTTCGTAGGGGTTTTGCGTGTAGAGCAACATCTTTGAACTTTTCTGTTTCGTGAGGAAACATAACCTTTTGAACGCGCAACAGTAGAACGATTTGGAACCATCTTCCAAGTTTGCTACCCCACCAGAAATCACACCACAAGGTGCAAAGGACATTTCCTCAGCATCACCTGTTAAAGGGAATTGACCGCAATGAATTCACAAACAAGTGATGCTTACAATTACAGCCCTTAACAAGAAGTTATAACTGGCCTATAAGCTCACATAATAAATAAATATACGTATATATATATATAATATAAACCTCCTCAGTTGCAGGAGTTATAGTCACATTGTGTAATTGTTTAGAGTTTAGGGCCATAACTGTACCCCGTCCACCTCCCCCCCCCAAAAAAAAAGAGGGACATCAAAGAAAACCCTGCAGCAGTTGACACCTTCAAGTCCCTCTCTAAACTCTCGGCACGTGCTCCCTGGCGGATTCGTTCTGCTTGCTCCTGCGCTGCGCAGTTGGATGTGTGAGACTTACAGTCTTACTGTACGAATGCAATCGATGATCGATGATGATGATCGATGATGATCGATGATGATCGATGATGATCGATGATGATCGATGATGATCGATGATGATCGATGATATTCACCATTAAATATCATTAAATCCCATTAATTTCCCATGTGGTCAGTGGTGAGTCAAAACCTAGCGGCCTAGCGACTTGGCCTCATCCAAGCGTTGCGTCAAAGCCGCCAACTGTGCTTCCAGGGAGACCTGGCACGATCCAAAGGGCGACCGATGGAACCACGGCGGTTGATGTGGTTGTCTAATCACCAAAAAAATGTAGCACTTCTTGTAAACAATTGGACTACCACGGTTCACATTTTTGTTTTGGAGCTTCAGATGCTTCAGATATCTTCAGATTTCGTTTGGTTCTGAGGTTTTACCCTTGAGCAACTGGGATTATCACAGCATGGTCAGAGCTTTGAAAAAAGGGCAAGCGAACGAGATTCACTGGTTTGTGGTTGACTAATCATCTTGAAAAATGATGGAGTTCGTCAATGGGAAGGTTGACATCCCATATATGAAATGGAAAAAAATGTTTAAAACCACCAAGCAGTTCATGTTTTTTTCCACTTGTCACCGTGGCTTTTCCTAGAAGTCATCCCAAGGGTCGCCTTCTGATCTGAAACTTCAGCCAAGTCCAACTCAAACTGCGCCTCCTGCCACGTTGATGTCCCAAGCCAAGTATCCAGGTCTCCGAGGGTATCCATGGCTGGTATCCAACTGGAAAACTCAAATCAAACAACTCAGCAAATCCCTACACTTTCCATCTTTTTTTGGCGATAAATCTCCAACTTTTCATCCTCAGGGTCAGTTGGCAACAAAAGATACACTTTGAAACCACCCAACTCAACAGTTGAACCATGACCAGGTACTTTACCTACAACCACAAGTTTTCCCCTTTAAACATGACCAAACACCGGCCCACTTGGATGTGCAATCCGCTAGATGCAAGCAAATCAATCACCATATATTCATAGTATATCATAGTATAGATTAGTATAAATAGTATAGGTAGATATTGATGGTAAGATATCCATCATTACATCCATAACATGACCATATCCCACCATGGTGCTTCACACTTTGGTGCATCACATCCATATCCGTCATATTGTTCATGCTACTGCTACAAATGTATGTAGTCCAACAAAAAAACACACCATACCCTGGGACCCTGACTCCCCACCCCCTGACTCCATTTCTTAAGGCTCAACCTGACGGCGTTTCTTCCGGCTCGTCCTTAGCAAAAACCTGCGCGGTGTTCTGCTCGCTGCAGCGCATCATCTCTGCACGAAGCTCCTCGTTGCTGCGCTGTTCCTCTGCCAGAAGCGCTTGAAGCTCCTGGAGCACGGCGCAGGTATCAAGATATCGCAAAAAAAACGCGCCTCCAAAAAAGATGTTGAAGGGTAACACCCTACTAAAAGAGTGATGAATCAATGTTCTATCATGTTCTATCTGTTTTTGGAGGCTTACTTTAAAAATTAATATCACCATGAATGGAATCAACATGGACAGGAAACCAACAGATTTACGGGATTTAGACCATGGTTTCTGGTGAAGATTGTCTTTTTACCCTCCGTAATCAAATGTGGCTAGCTGGAAAATCCCCCATTAGTCAGATTATTTTCCACCTAGAAACAGAAACCTCCATTTAGTCTGTTTTTTGTTTTTTCCAGCTAGTCACGTTTGATTGGGTACCGGTAAACTTACAATCATTCACCATTAATGGGGTATGTATGTTCAAAAAATGTTGGTAAAACAGAGGAAACGATAACAACAACCAAAGCAGAGGAGAAATCTGCGGCAAATCACCACATACCCAACACATGGAGAGCTCCCACAAAACAACATAATTGTCCATAATATTGTAAACCCCAAATTGGAGGGTAAGTTATCCCAAGAATACCATGGGATACAAGAAATGGTGGTACAAGTACAGCTGCGTTTCGCTGCCACCCAGCAAACATCCTACTTAAAGGGACAACATGTTGGGCCTTAACTTCCGGCAGATAGATGTATACTTATATTTGTTTATATATATATAACTGGAGAAACATCTGGATAAGGAGAGGGATATCCTCAACATGTGTGGCTGTGAGTCAACGATGAAGATTATGCTGTCACATATACAGTGCCCAAAGATAAACCCAAGATGAAACATGATGAACCACAAGTCATAAACCCAAAAAAAACGGCACTGTGACAAAATCCAGCGTTGGAGCTATGACAACGATGGCAGGACATGACATCTCAGGATGCTGAAAACAGGTAGCCATCAAAGGAACAGCAACAACTGACGACACATTCGCCACGCTGATGACCAGCATGCATGTTCCCATTGCAGGAAGGATAGGAAGGATAAGTGGTTCCATTAACCGAACCGAGTTGCCGCTTTTTGTGCCGAGAGATCATCCACCGTCCTCAGTGGTACCAATCTGCGTGGGGAGAAGATGTGTCTCAAGGTCATTTCTGAACGGGAAAAATCAGATTTCCAGACGCCAGAGATGTTCAACAGCTGTATCTCTGCTATTCATAAAACTCTTTAGGGGAACACTAATATGGGTGGCTCTGAAAATGCGGGGGAGAACATTTAAAACATGCAGAATTCATGTCCGAAAAAGTCCGTGGATTTCCAGAACAAAAGAGATGCGACACCTGTGCTATCCTTAAAACATGGATTAAACATGGCAGTTGTGTAATGAGGAAAATGATAAGAAAATGATAAGAAAATGATAAGAAACCCATCTGTTTTTTTGTCGGTTCACCTACAGCTCGAGCTGGGGCAAGCGGCTGAAAAATGTCACTTGACATGCCAACCCACACATCCACATAATTCCACATATACATAAATTAGTATATAATCATAAATATATATATGTACACATATCCAATGCGTTCTACATTAATCAAAACCATGCTTTCGTCCTCAGAGATCACCTGACCAATCTGGGGAGCTGTTGAGTCCCAGACTGTCGATCTTCCTTCATAACTTCAATTTCCGCTTGCAATTTGAGTATTTCATCCTGCGGAAGGATCGGCTCCCGGCTTAGACTTCAACCCTGTAAAATTGAGTTCAATCTCATTTAGCCAATCTGAAATGGCCATAATAATGCATAATGTGTGTATATATATATATTAATTTACAATTATATGTATTTCTTCTATTTCTTTCTAATATAATACTAATACGCCCCATGACAGGGCCCAAAGAAAAGGATCAATCCAACACCTCACCCATGACAGGGCCGTGTACATGTGAAAGATCAAAGTGATCAGACTACCTTCATCTTTGCCTTGGTCAAGTTACATGGAGTTAATACATTAATAATGGGTTCTGGTTCTGGTCATCAATCCAAAAATATGAACCCTTGCATAAATCAATATATGTTGTTCCCTATGAAATGATTGCTCACCATTTTTTGAAATAGGAAAATCACCATGAAATCACCAATTTTACATCAATGCCTGACCACGGCACATCTACTTCTGGTTGCTGCCTGGAGCTGCCTGGATCTGGCGTCCTCCTGGTGTGCTCGTTCTTCCCGTAGCATCTCTTGTGTCTCCTGGTCCCTGTGCATCAGCCGTTCCTCGTGCTGCAACCTGAATCGGCTCCCACCCAGGTCACCATTTATTTTAGGTGGTATAAATCATTCCCAAGGTGGTTTGCTACTATATTTTACCCACATCAATAGAAATGAACTAAATAAACATGAGAATTCGGATTCCCGCGGGTTTTTAAGGTTAATTGATACATATTAGGTACATTGGTTATTGATTGGCTAGGTTCCAATCTTATTCCATGGCACACACCTCTGGCTTTTGCTGACACATGGGACACCAAAAAAACCTACATAATTACTGCATAATTGATTATCTTTGATTACTCCAGTATGCTAAAGCATACAGAGTTAGAATTGAACGCTTTTCATTGACCCTTGAAGCACCTCTGTTTGTTTGTGAGAAAAACACCTGGCAACTTGACCTGCATTTTGTTGCGGGCCTTTCATCCAATTCTACACAATAATGTCCTTTTGGTAAAAATAGAGGGGCCGTTTTGGTATACCATCTATCATCATTTACCTGTTGTTAAAGGGGTTTCTTCGAACCCCTCTTTTTTCATCAACCAACCAATGGGAAAAGGACATCTATGATTCTACATGGGTAGTTCTTTCAGGTCAGCCCTGAGCCATGCCACTGGCTTTCGCGAAGCATTTCGATCTGAAGGTCTTTCTGCGACAGCTGCTCCTCTTAAATCAAGTGGATCGAAGCTAACAAAAGGGGAGACATGAAAAAGTCATTCCAAATCTGAATTTAACAATAGCTAAATCGAGGTTCCATCTGCTTCTTTAGGCAAAGAATTATTGAATTGGCTTGAGTTTTGGGGAACACAAAGGTGTTCAGCTGGGCACTCAGTCACCCTGCTGTATGTTGCACCTCGCACCTTGAGACTTTCTTTCAGAACAAAGCATTCCTACAGTTCAAGTTGGAATGCGTTTCAACATGTTTCAACAATCTCAATCTGGTTGGTGGTTTTATCCATCTTGAAAATATTAGTCAATGGGAAGGATTATCCCACATATTATGGGAAATAAAACATTTTCCAACCACCAACAATCTCAATGATTCCTGTGGGCATTATTCTGCATCACATAGCAAGTAGTTCAATATCCTGGACAGTTACAGTATGTGTTACCCGATATTTTAACATAGCGAAATGGCCCATGGATGTGCGTTGATTTACCTATTAAACATGGTGATGTTCCAGTTCGCAAACTCTTAGTTTACCAGAAGCTTGTTGTTTTCAAACCATCATCATTCCCATGCAGCATCACCCGGCCCAAGTCGACGCTCCTGCTGTCGCCGGCATGCCTCCTGAATCTCTTGCAGTGCTTGGTCTTTGCAAAGGATCTCCTCATCCTTGGACCTTGGTCACTCTGAGGTGCAAAATCTGGAAATCTTCTTGGGTTCATATCAAAGATCATGTCCCGTGACATGCCTTGGTAAACTTTATGAATCATAGCCTCAAAATGTGCAATGGGCATAACGGCATAATTCATCATACTTCTATGTCCTGTCTCAATCATAACCCACAAGGAACGATTTAGGGTGTTGCTAGTTTTGGTTCTGCGTGGGCTCTTGTGGAACCCTTTTCCGTTTAGTTGTTTTTGTTTCTCTACAAGCATCGCAAAATTGGTATGAGCCATTCTCAAATGGGAAGTAAAAACCGCAGGAGGTTTGAAAGTATAACCACCAAACCACCAATCAATTCTATTCCAAGGCACTTGTTTTCTTTCCTCAGGGTGGTGATCTGCAAGTCACCGTCTGCAAGCTTTTCCTGTCAGGGGCAGGGCCCAAACCCTAGCCGGAATAGCCATTTTGTTCTTGCGCCACAGTCAACCATATTTTTGACGATTACCCTCTGGTAAACTAACATAGCTATGGAAAATCACTGTTTTTAATTGGTAAATCCACTATAAATGGCAATTTTCAATAGCAAACTGTTAGTTTACCAGAGGGTAAAAGCCGAGAATGGTGGTTTCTGTTGCAAAACGCGCATCATCTCGTGGATACGATAGGGCTTGTCCGGCTGGCCTGCAGGTCCTTTTCCTTCATCGCGAAGAAGTTGCTGGTTTTCTCAGTCTCTTCAAAGATCATCATGTCTCTGATCTCCTGTGAAAAATCGATGGGATTTTCCTGGAAAATCGGAAAACCGATGGAATAGTCCCATGAAATATGGTCAATGGGAATTTCAGGAACCTAAATTGGAGGTACCTACCATATGTAAGGCCTATATAAGGCATGTAAGAGAATATCCCCAGAAAATATGGCCTTATATGGTACAGTACCTCCATTTTAGGATCCTGAAATTCCCATGAAATATGGGGGTGTCCTGATTTTTTGTTTCCCTTAAAGCAATCCATTAAATGGGTCGACTGACCCAACCTGCACCAGCGCCGCACTGGACCAATGCATTAACAAGACCGGCCCCTCACTGGAAAAAAACGTAGACATTAAATTACATGTGGGATCGACAACTTGTTACTGACTTATCTTAGAGACTGAACAGAGAATAGCTGGGTATAGCATGATAATCATGACACACAGCCCCTTAATTAAATAGCATCACAACTCATCCAACTTCACCATTCACTGACCGTCGGCTTAGCGTCCTGGTTGCGCAATTGCTCTTCATGAAGCGTTTCTTTCATCTCCGCCTCTTGGCGGAGCACTTCTTCATGTTTCATCCTGGGCGCGGCGATCAAAGCTTTATCAAAGGGGGATCGTGGGATAGAGAATGAACCAGGACACACATATTAGGTGTACAATAGGAAGTGTTGTCAATCCAATCCATTAATGTGATAACCAATATATATATATATACATAATTATATATATAATATGGATCTAGAAATTATAATGATGTATATCCACAATCCATTAATACTAATGATGAATAATTATTATCAATATCCATCTATGTAAGTAACCCATGTTCAGCGTTCCCATCATGGGATTCAACATGGCGGATTCAACCTGATTCAAGCAACCCCCCAGGGCCCCAGGCCCCAGTTCGATGGCACCCTTTTTTTGCGGGGGTCCCAGGTCCCGTGTATGATGGGGATTGATGGGGGATGTGATGTGGGAAATCATGGGATATATTGGGATATCATGCAAGGTGGTGCCCCCCAAGATAGCTAAGTTGGTTTATAAACCATGGAAAGTATAGATATATCATGATATATCTATCATAAAACCTAGATATTGGAGTTATAAATCAACTTAGCTAACTATGGGGCACCACCTTGTGGGGTATCATGGGATATCAGATATAATGATATAACCGGCACTGTGGGGAGTTGCCCGGACATTGGGTAAGTTACCCAAAAGACATGTAGAACACCAACCATTGCGGGAATAAAATGGGAGATTAAGCAAACAACATTATGACATATGACATTATGATTGCTGTTTGTTTACAAACTCAGTATGTCCTGGACTTACATGTTTTATGTGAATAATGATGAAACTCCATAGTGAAATTGGTGGTACTGGTGCCCCATGGTTAAAGAACAACGATTCACCACCGGGCCGATGTTCGCTGTGGCACCTGTTCTCTTCCTTCAGGGCATCGATCAGGATGTCTTTCTCAACCAATTGCTCCTCCCGGTCTCCAACAGCTCCATCTTCCCACTGGAGCTACGTCCCATGGGGGTGGCACAGCATGAATCATGGTGCTTAAGTCCCCTAGAGTTATGGCTTGAAATACCAGTTATAAGTACTTATAACTTTTATAACCCCATTTATAGAATGTATAATCCCATAGAAATAACCAGTTATAACTAATAGCCATGGCCATAACTGTATTGGATTGATTCTCATCCAGAAAAAAAAACGGATTCTTGTTGCATCCCCCACTTTGTTAAGAAAATGCCCAAAAACGTTCTGTTGGGATCTGTCGGTTGTATCACGGCTAGGACTCAACTTTAACCACGAAGGACCAACCAATCTTTGGTCAGCAGTGCATGTGTGAGGGGTCTGTAGCTCACCATTTTTTAGTGGCTGCTCTTTGAAAGTCAAAGCTGGCAACAAACAGTTTTCTATGAACCAATGGTAGTTTCCCACTGCCTCAAAATTTTCCAGAGATACAATAATTGACCAACAAAGAACAAATTGATCTTTGTACATGTGTATGTATATACATTATCCATTATGTGTATATATATATGATGATGATGATTGAAACGCTATATCATATCATATCATTAAAACATATTAAAACTGTGGTTATGATACAGTTTCTATTGCTCTTGATTTTACTATGATTCTTCAGTGCTCCTGCAGCCTCTCTAGCGTCTTGGCCGTCTCCTGACCAAAAATGCTGGGATCAAACTGATTCCACGAATGAAACCAACGAAACATGGAATGAAATCATAAAGACATGGTGTTTAATGAACATGTTTATCTAAATATCATGATATACATGGTGATGCTCCCCAATGAAATCTATGTTTATGTTACTCCATGAACTAGCTTGATATATCTACCATAAACCCAACAGTTCTTGGAATTAGAAAGGCTGACTTTTTTCGTGTGGCATCGTCAGGCAGCGAGGATCTGACCTCGACCAATTGAAACCATGAAACCAGCGATCAAAGCCCTTAGGATGTTGAATGGCTCTGAAAGTGAGGTAGACTCTCAAACAGCGAAATGAATCGGGCACATGATGATAATGGTGATGATTTTTAAATCCTGTTTTCAGATAATGGTGATGATAAAGGTGATGATAATGGTGATAATGATGATAAAGCAACATGGGATATCCTATGTTTTCAGACAAACCCAAATGATCTCCATCATGAATGGCGATGATTTCTATTTCTTTCCGACGATCGTTGAACCCAAACAAGTCATTGGAATGGCTTATGGGTAATTTCAGGAAACCCGTAGGCGCTTAGTATCCAACTAAAGGATACTTGATCCAGGTAAGTGTGTTCTCTTCAATTGATTCTTGGAACAGCACAAACCGTAAGTGTTTTAAACAAAACAACTCGAACTATCAACAATCAGCTATCAACAAGTTGTTGATATTTAAACCCCATTCAGTATCATCAACTATACTATCCATCAAGTGCAAACCAGAAGGCTAAAACGTTTGTTTCGGCATGCTACGTCCGACCCTTAGCTTGATCAACCCACAACCAAACCATCAGTTGGGCGGTGACCTATGGTATTCCTCCACAGATGTATCTGGAAAAAATGCACAATTTTACTAACCTGAATTAAGGCCATTTTAGGATAGGTATACACCTAACATCCCTAGTAACCATCATTCCGGTGAGGTCAAATTGAGGTCATGTTAATCTATCCAACGTGTTACATATGTATATTACAAAATTAGTTATGTTGGATATACTATCTTATATGGGTAATAATAATAATAATCCTAACAATAATGACAATGACAATATTTAATCTGTGTATATATATATATTATGTTATCCAACATAACGTCTATGAGTCAATGATCATGACAAGAAAACAGCCCATTCACCAACTCTCACCAACCACCGAGGTTGTTCTTTTCCCCCGATCATAAACGACCCATGTTTGGAATTTTCCGGTCATGAATAGTCTTCAGCAGTCAAACATGGCTGCATGCTATGAAGGTTCTAATGATAATGGCAAAATCATGGAACTAAATAAGCGATTCTCCATTGCCATGTTTGATTACCAGATGGGCCGGATCAAATACATTCCACTAAGATTTCGATTGCCGTAGAACTCATGTTGGCTAAGCAAATCCATGGAAACGCGCTGGAGACGTGGCTCCATTCGGAAAATCCATGAAAATCAACAGCTTCCAACTGGAAGGACCTGGTTCTCTGCGCGTTCCTCTTCTCGGATCTGTTGAATCGCTTGTTCCTGGCGGAAGAAGTCCTCGTTCTGCAGCCTCACAGCTGATGGTTGACAAGGTCAACCTGTCGGAGAAATAACGTGTTTATTCAAGGGTCAACGGCCAAATATATAGTGAACTTAGGATAATTCAGGTCTGCTTAATAATATTGGCTTACCAATACCCATGCATATATAAATACTGTATATAATTATATATACATATAGACCTTTCGAATCGTACTACATCTCCATATGTACATGTATATGTAATCAGCTGAAAACCAGGAAATCAGCTGCCCTAAGGAGATTTGCTGAATTACATTTCTATGGCAACAGATGGCAACGGATCTTTTTTGCATGTTTCATCTGAAACAAAGTCGAAAGATGTTTGCATCATCTTGTGATATCTTGTGTCTCATCGGATTCCAAACATCCTAAAGAAAACAATAAGAACCACTCTCCTTGCATAGCCAGTGTGACAGGTATCTCCCTGCGGACGTGATGAACAAAGAAGGGCATCACCAAATGATTGGCAGGGGAGCACGGCTCTGAAACACATTCATATTATTTGACCAAAGTCAGGCTTGGCTTAAACAATCGAAGAACAACATAATTAACCATCTGGTTACAGTATGACTAACAGTTCGCCATGGAAAATCACCATTTTTAATAGGCAAACCATCTATAAATGGGCCATTTCCCATGGCTATGTTAAATAACCAGAGGGTAAGATGCGGTTTATTTCCAAGAATTCACTACTTAGACGGATGTTCGTGCAATCCCAACTGCCACCGGTGAAAGCACAATCCTTGATGCTTAAGCCCTGATTGCTGGTTGAAAACCACCGTTTGAAACCACCGGTATCCCCTGCAATCAAGGAGCTGGCGTTCCTTCTGAAGTTTCAATATTTCTGCCTCCTTTGCAGCAAGTTGCTCCTCCAGCTGCTTTTCCTTCTGCTCCCAAACTTCCGTGCCGGCAGCTTGCAGCTCCTCCAAAAATGCTGGACGATTCCAAGTTTGGGTCAAATTATGGGGGGAAATGATGAATCAATGGATTTAGGGGTACCATATTTTCAATCCCAAATGCGTTCGAGAAATGGTATCAATTCATGGCTTGCACACGTGCTTGATGTCACACATCTTTGGATCTCATGGTTTTTAGATGCCAACATCGGGTGGGGCACCAACAAACAATGGGGATTTAATGGTAACACCTCGCGCTACGGTCCAATGAGTTCCCAACTGAGCCCTGCTACAGTATGACTGCTTGGTGGTTGACTAACCATCTTGAAAAATATGAGTCAGTTGGGAAAATTATTCTCATATATGAAATGGACAAAAATAATAAATAAGTTCCAAACCACCAACCAGTATATTTATATCGACCGGGGGTTGAACATTGTCTTGCTCATCACGTGTGGAACATGTAGGAAGTTGCCGTTCTGCAAGCAAAGCTGTCAACAGAGACGTCCTATTGCTTTCAACTTCCTATGCTCTAAAGTTGGTTTGTTTCTCCGGGGTACCCTTTGGCAATCTGAGGTGGCAATTAATCTCGAATCCTTGTCTGGGAAAACATGTGCTGTCTTACATGTCCTATCCTCTGGTAAACTAACAGTTTGCTATGCAAAATCACCATCTTTAATAGGTAAATTAACGAACTAAATGGGCCATGCTCAATAGCAAATCCAATGAATATTCCATGCATATTCCATCATACCTTCATCATATCCCAGTTTTTGATGGCTGGCCATCTAGCCATAGCAAACTCTTGAATTTACCGGAGAGTAAAGTCAATGAAGCGTCGGCGGAAGTGCCCCCCTCCTGCTGGCGCAAAATGAGCTCTTCACGCTGGAACCTGTAGCAGTTAAGCGCCGCCAAGTGCAGAAAAAGGTAGAAGGGGAACAAAAAAATACATGGTCAAATTTTGTAAATGACTCGAAACTCTAAACCCATTAACTATCAACCAAACAAAACTGGCGAACTTTTTGTAGATCTATTAAATACTTATTCACCCGATGTTGGACCAAATGGAAATACAACCTGGCAATTGGACTACATCTCGGAATTGTCGTGACCAGAGACAAAAAGGGATGTCCAAACACCTTTTTTCAAACGATGTCACTTCAAGGAAAGAAATAAGGGTTGATATAGTCTTTGCCGTCATTTGGCTATGGATCAATACCTATTAATACCATTTTTAGTGCGATGAACATCCATTTACCAGCTATTTTGATGTTCACCAGGGGTACAAGGTTTTGACACACTGCCATTTACTTGTAATCCACTGAGCATAAAACAATGGGCAAAGTAAAGGCCATCCATGATATCCATGGCCGTTCCGCTCTGGCAACCCGACCTGGCAATCTAAGATACATGATGTGTAGATGATTGCTCTCTGTGCTATGTATATATTTTAAAAATTATGGATATATATATATATATGTATAATTATGTATAAGTATATATATATATATAATTATATATATATGACTGTAATCTTAAATAATTATCTGTGCATGTGATAAGTGATAGATCATTGCCAAATGCGGTTCATTAGAGGTTGAATTAGAGGTAAGATCTGGATTAGAGCTTTGAATTGCTACCTTCAACAAGTCCACTCTAGAGTCAGTATCGTTGGGCTGAAGCACAGCGAGGTGGAATCAGCTCCAGCCAATATCCTCTGGCAATGTAACATAGATAGAAGCGGACAATCGCTCCATGTTGTTTGATGGTTTATTTCTTGAAAATGATGATTTTCCCCTATGAATCTGTGGGTCATTACCAGCCAGCACTAGGCAAGGAGCTGGTTCTCCTGCTTTAGCATCATGATTTCCTTCTCCCTTTCGCCAAGCTGCTCCTGTGCTCGGGGATTGACCGAGGTGTCATCCTCGTTATTATGATGATATTGATGAAGAAAACCATGACCACAACCATGACCATCATCCCATTCCCACACTATCTCGATGCTGAATCAGGAGTTTGGGATGGCACTGCCACTTTACCATGGCTTTTGGGCTCAGACTTACCGTCGGTCAGATCATTTTCAGATATTTTGGGCACCATGAGTCTGAACATTTATCTAACAAAGATATTCCAGAAAAAGTCAATAAAGCAGGTGTGGAACATACAGTCATACAATGCTTTGCCAATTCATCGCGAAAAGCCACCCCACCTGACTTCGGACTTCCGCCTTTTCTTGGAGCTCCTGTCGGATGGTGGATGTGTAAAAAAAAACGGGGTATTACGAACCAGCTATTTTTGGAGATATCATATCTATTACAGAATGAATATGTTTATATTTATATTATGTTTAACGAGCAATATCATATTTTGGTGAATGGTGAGTCTTATTTCAGCAATATAATCGGAAAACACATATGATATTCCATTGGGTTTGAGGGTACCCTATGTTCAAACAATCCACATGGGAATGCCAAGTGGATTTGGACATGTGGGAATCCACTGGATTGTGAAATCTCTATCCGGGGATCCCAATGCCAACCACTCCTCAACTCGACCTGTGATGAGGGCCGTCAGTTTTGAGCGCCATTTGTACTGGGCAATCCAATAAATCAGTACATGAGTACATGTTCAAAAAATCAAACGCTGAAGTGATTTCCACTTCCCATTTCAATCAAGTGAAATCTCAACAGGCCAGTCCTCCATACCATGTTACAATGTTACATGTACATGATGCTATCTCCGCACCATTTCGCACCCTGGCTTAGCAGATCACGTGGGGCTACTTTGCTGGGTTCCTTTATCATATGATAACCCAGCAATAAACCATCCCCAAATGGTAGCTTTATTATTGGAATTGGGTTTCCCACAATAAATCTGGTTGGTGGTATACCTGCCCCTCTGAAAAATATGAGTTCGTCAGTTGGGATGATGAAATTCCCAAATGGAAAGTCAATAAAATTCCATGGTTCCAAACCACCAACCAGAAATGGAATATTCCAGGAATTGCACGTGCTTTGAGATCTTTAAGGTCCCCTCCTAGTCGGTGATCATTTGTCAAAATCGTCCTGATGCTGCAACTGTTCTTCGCGTAGGACATCGTTGATCTCCTTGGAAGGCCAGGAAGGTCAGGAAGGTCAGGAAGGCATTTGCCGTCATTCACCATCTATACCAACCAAGAATAGGTACTATAGTACAAATGGCATGGATATGGCATGGGAAATGTAGCTTTATTTGCTGATTGATATCAGCAGCAGTTGGAGGAAACCCTTCTGGTTCCCTACAAAAACAGCACAGGACTTCTGCATGTCTTACACGCTCATGTTGGTAGTCTCACCTGGGAATGCTGACTTATTAATCTTATCCTAGAAATTCAACAGTTTGCTATGGAACATCGCCATGTTTGATGTAAATCGTCTATATTGGCCATCTTCCATAGCCAAAACGTTTGAATTGGGGGAACACCAACAAATCACAGAACATTTTCCACGGCTAGGCTGGACAAGAGTATAGCACAGGGTGATTTTGGTTTGAGTGGGCAACTATGCGGGACCACTGGCGTGGTGGGCAACCCCTATCTGCAACATCTTGACTCGTAGAGCATCGTAAAGCTGCGGCTCAGTTGAGATTGAACAAAAGAAACAACGACTTAACGAGGCACACATGGTCCACCAAAAAAACTGCAAACACATTCAATGCGTACATGGCTTTGTCTGAGAATAGGCTAACCCATGGTAACCCCACATGGCATGCTTTATTTTCCACAGTCAAACTGCCACAAAAATTGGGCCCATCCCCGATTTTGAGACCTACCAACCCACCGCTTTGCAAATCGTTGCCTGCTCCTTTCGCCGAAGCAGTGCTTCACAAGCAAGCCTCAACAACTTGGCTTCTTCGAATCCCATGAAAAAAATACCTACCTTGATCCTCAAACCACCAACACGTGTTGGGAAGATACAACATGATTTGTGCATATTAGATGTATATAGGATATACAAGGATTGAGGTTGTAGGTAGATGTAGGCAGTAGTTTGTTTAGATTTGTCCCAACGGAAACACTAGTGAATGGACACCCTCATTGGAGCAATCATGGTATAGTATATTTCATTACCTCAATAAACTCAATATTGTTACAGTAATATTGTCACAATAAGTTACATCTAGCAACACAAATCAACAAAGTGACTTGCCAAACCACCAACCAGACCATTGTTGTGCACCGCAAATCCCCGACGTTGCCACTCAAAACTCCCAAAAACTCCATCTTAAGTCACCACTTTTGCTAAAGTTGATTCCCCAGTTTTGCCATTGCCCGCCAACCCCCCTTGTTTTGCCTATAGCCAGTTGTTGCTAATGGATTGGCCTCTAGTAAATTAGCACATATATGGTTAACTATGGTTAACCCATGCCCAAAGGAACATGTCAACGTAAATTTGCAGGAAGCGGTTTCTGGGATGATTCCCCGCATAAAAATTGACATCATTCCGAATCGTTCCAGTGACATCACATCGTGAAATCCATGCCATGCAGCTGGTGCTGTTCTCTCAGTTTCTCCATTTCTCGATCCTTCGCTGCAAGCTTCTCCTGAAAACTGCTACTTGATCCCAACCAACGTGAATTTTTGGTACCTTCACAAACTTACCCTCTGGGAATTTGTTACATAGCTATTGAAAACTGCCATTTATAGTTGATTTACCCATTAAAAAAAATGATTTTCCATAGTTATGTTAGTTTACCAAAGGGTAACCCTAGGATCTTAACGGATTTTGAGGATGCTGTGAGGGTCAATGGATCATCAGAAACTGATTGTAAATGGTGACATTATTAACGAACCAAGACATATCAGTAACTTGGAACAATCACTTGTGGGATATGTTCTCAACAATAGTGGGTGTGGGATGAAACACTCTACTAGTCATGTTCCGGATACCCAGGAACTGACTTCATACTACTTTTCAATATTGCATTCCAATATATTCCAAGCATCATACTATTGCTTCAGACCATTTCAAACAGCTGTCTTCAAGCAAACAACATTCGGGAGCATTTTTTTTGAAAAACGTTCTAATTCGTTGCTTAAATCAATGGGAATTCAAGGATCCTAAACTGGAGGTACCTACCATATATAAGGCCTATGTAAGGGCTATGTAAGGGAATATCCCCACACAATATGGTCTTATATGGTTCAGTACCTCCATTTTAGGATCCTGAAATTCCCATTGATTAAACACAAAACAAAACATGATAAAACATGCTGGTTCAAAAATCGACATTCTATCCAAATATATCTCTTGAGTTCCGTTTTTTGGCCTAGAAACAACAAGGGCTTGTCTGAAATTTTTGTCTCCGTAAACCTAGTGGTTAATCATCACTTTCGAGTTATGAATTGTAGATTCTAAGGTATCTACGGTATCCCACACTTTCATACGAACCCAGTACACCAAAGCCACAATAGTGTCAACTCCAGATTTATACCCTCCCTGGGTTGTTGAATCAGGGGATACCCTGAAAAAGCAGCCATCACCCTGAACCACGCGGCATCACCATTTCAATCCCATGATCATCCTATCAATGTGAGGCCCCCCAGGGATGTGAATGTTGGTTAACAAATTCGCCCCAGTAACTAGTTCGTTATTTACGTATTATAAACCATAGTGACATTGGAGTTATGTTCACCAACTGAACGCTATCTTGGGGGCCTCACATTCTAGAAGGTGTTACTCCCCACTTATAGATTGCTAAACACTACCCACATATAGCTATAGCCTTGACATAACCACACAGCCTACGTGGTTTATTGGAATTATTTCTACATATATATTTCTACCAAATTAGCCAAACTGGAGCACCATCTTGGAGTTGTAATCCATGCCCATCTCAGAGGAAACAAATGGACCCGTTTTACCCACTTAGCAACCCATCACAAACAGTGCAAAGTCCAGAAATGTTCTAATCCATTCTCATCATATTCTATCATATTCACTATTCACCTTCTATCCCATAAAGATTATCATACGGAAGTTTCTTGAAATGGGCGGACAATTTTATTTAAACCCATGGTGACTTGGGGATCCCCCATTGTTCGACCCCCCCACATGGTTATGGGTCAAGACCCGGTACCTGTTTTGTCATAGCTGGTATAGCTGGATGTTTATGAACCCCCAGTCATATCCCTATGGATCCAAGTAGGAAGTGTTTGGAGTATAATTTACTATAATTTGGAAGCTTAAGTACCTTCTCAGACAGGGTTTGGATCCATAGGGTATGGTAATTTCATAGGTTTATTGTCCCATGACCATATCATCACTGGTTGGTGGTTTCATCCCCTCTGAAAAATATGAGTCAGTTGGGATTATTATTCTCAATATATGTAAAAATAAAAAATGTTCCAAACCACCAACCAGATCATATTCTAAACCCATGATCGAACTGGCGAAACGACGATCCTGCAGCTTCTGTTCTTCCAGCGCCCAGGCTTCAGCCGCCTTTTCCTGGAATTTTTGAGCTGAACTCTGTACCCCATTGATCCATGATTTTTGGGCAATGTGAAATAATGTGAAATCATGATACTATGTTTATAATGGATTGATATGGATTGATTGATATACTTTGTGGTTACCCCATCCCATCCTTGGTCTAAATAATCAGTCAAAAACAAGTCAGCCATACCTATCGAATCATGGTTCGGAATCGTGAATGCCTTGCTATATTATTACTGTTTTTTGTTTTCGATCCGGGTCGGCTTCATCATCATCATCATCATCATCGTCATCAACATGTCTGGTTTGGTGTTTGGTTTTGGTAATCTTCACTGGTAGTAACAGTTTCAGTCGTAACACTCATCCAGTTTTGTAACAAATGGGGTTTGTCATGACAGGGTTTGTCTGAATAGTTGGCATCCACAAATTTGATGCTTCATCATTGTATTTCCCATTTGAACTGCCATTTGAAGGGTATACCATGGTGTACCCCATTTCCACCGCCCCAAGATGGGGAAGAAAATCGCACCAGATTCAGGATGGGAATCCTTGGGAGGAATCACCAAAGTCTCAAGAGGTAAATATGGGTAGATGACCCAATGACCCCAACCCAAATCCTTGCTTTTTTTTGTCACAATTCACAGGACATAAAAAAGGAAACTGCGGGTCAAAATCGCCTCCAAATACATTGCAATTCTTGTGAACTGTCTCTTGGACCCCCCCATGAAACTGTCTAAGTCGTTGGATTCTTGAAAGATAGTGCTAAGAAAACACATTGGTCACTGGGCAACTGGGGGTCATGATACGCACATAGTTGATTTTTTCCGGTAAATTTACATGAAAATGCTAACCACGCAAGACATGGTTTAGTTTCAAAGGAACAAAAAAAACTATGATTCCTATCAAATCTAACCATTCTGGACAAGTCATGAGAATTCACCAAAGAGACAAGACTGATTCCCGAATTCGAACCATCATTCTACAGTTACGGCCTGGCCCTGAACAGTTATAAGTGGGCTGACATAAGTCCTATAACTAAGGTTATATCAATATTGCAATCCATTCAAAATTGTTAAGGGCCACACCTGTAACCATCTTTCCGCTAGGAAAACACATCTCCAACCGCTCACCTTCTCTTCCCTCATGATGGTCTCTCGAAGCTCCTGATCCACCGACTAAAATTCTACCAGAAAATAACACTGATTTACGGGTACTATATAGTTTACTACTATAGCTAGCAGGCACCAACATAAATAACACATGCTAAATTTATCAGTGTTATAAATCTGGAGGTGCTGTAAATATCCTCAAATTTGTTGAGTATGGGATATGACCAATAACCAACAGAAAAAAAAAAAACAACGATAACCAGCAAAATTATGCAAAACTTGTACTGTTTGTTACTTTTTTGCAATTTCTGTTGGTGTTTTTCGCAGTTCATGTTGGGTACTGAACAGCAGCTGTTACTACCATGCGGTATGGGTTCAATTCACCTTGGAATAACTTGGTTTGCCAACACAGCTGGCTGTTCTGGATGTTCATTCCCCCATCGATATGATCCCGGAGGTATTGATCCAACCACATATTGACTCTGTATGCCTCCGTTATATTTAGTTTAAACTATGCTATATCAAAGATATCATGGACGTTAAACATATGGAAACTAAACATGAAATTCCTTCGAACAAACATGAACAAACATGAATAAACCTACTGTATGTTGTATGGGAAGAAAGATATGTTTGTTGGGTTTGCATGTACCATTTAAAAAATACGGGTCTATCTGAAATCTTGATTTTGTTGGTTGAATCGTTTGTTTTAGATTCATACGTTACAAAACGGTTCAATCATCCCCATTTGTGTGGCTCAAATCGTGATAAATCTGAATCCTGATTTTGATGGTTTAAATTCCATTTTGAATGGTGATGTTTGATGATTTTTTGATGTTTTTTGATGGTTTTTCCCAGGGATGTTCCACATTGGGTCCTATGTTTACCCCAAGGTAGTCCTCGATGTCCGTGGTTTCGAATAGGCTGGGCGACACCGCGGATGGCAACGACTCGCGAGGAATGGGAGAAGTAACCTCAGATGCGTTACTTCCCGGGGCCGTGACGAGGTGGCTCAGTCATCCACAGAATGGGGGAAAGCAGGTCAATGTGAAAAAAAAATATTCCAAATTTATGCAACATTTTGATATATGGGTTTAAAGATATGTGGATATTAATATTGCATTTTATATCTAATAATGACCGGTTGAAAGTAGATATCAGATGATGAGACTTATTCTATCTGACAATATGGTTTTCACTGCTTTGTTGTATCTTATACCATGTAATGTGGTAAGCCCCATAATGCGGTAATTCCGTTCAATGTGGCAAACCCAAACATAAACCTTCCCGCAATAGAGGTTTATTATTGGGCATACCCCTATGTCGGATGATGTAACATGTCCCAATGGTTGTTTGATGGGATGGTTTAGTATTGGGTTTACCACATTAAAAACATCTAGTGTAAAACAAACCCAAACAAGGTAGGAAAATGATTTGTCACTATTTCAGTGGGATTTTATTTTTCCATTTTGGGGGGTTGCCATATCTAATGTTAAAGGATTAGATTTGTTGGTGATAGTTACCTCATACCATAAACAATTTAAATCAGAAACATCAGGTTTTTGGCTGTCCTTTTGTATCAAGGATATTCCCAGATATTTCCCCAGGTGGGCAAGAGATATCAACTAGAAACATGCGAATATCAAATCCCAATGTCAATATCAAAAGGTATGTAGGGATATCAAAAGGACACACAAACAAAGAATGGGAATGTGCAAACGCATGAAAATTCACCAGCATGCAAGGATAATCAGAGGGATACACCGGGAATGTCATTCCCCACCTGTCAGGTGAGGGTTGTTATATAGATTTCTTGTTAGCTGGCCCGCCTTCCTTCTCCTCCTCCTCGTTCTCCTCGTCCGCCGGACCTCGTCTGCAAGCTCTAGATCCCAATGTTCCCCGCCGGACCTCCACCGCAAGCTCCGGATCAACGTGTTCCCCGCCGGACCGCAACCGCGAGCTCCGGATCAGAGTGTTCTCCCCTCAACCACACCGATTCTCCGAAGATATACGATAGAATGCCAGAAAAGAGTGTCAGAATAGATGCCAGATAGAATGCCAGAAAAGAATGTCAAATAAAATGCCAGATAGAATGCCAGAATAGAATGTCAGAAGATTATATATACCATGTATATTTCCAGATGATATATCAATAAGTGCCAGGGTGGTGATCACTCGAATTAAACACATATTTTATCTTTTCTCGGCAGCATTGGGGGCATGAACCAATTACAAAGATGTGGATATACTGAGGCTACTGAAGATTGTGTTACCAACAGTTTTGGGGATAGCAACTAGAAAGAATTTGTTGATTGAGGCACACACCACCAGGTTTCGCACTTTGTGAATAGAATCGAAGGTAACGGTCAGAGAAAATGACACAACAAAAACTGTTTCAAGATGCGAAACCGCCAAACACATTCAAGCATGTTGCTGGACAGTGGTGTAGGCCTGCAATCTTGTGGTTTCCAGGAAGTAGCTATGATGGCTTCAACCCATCCCAAGGGTTCAACTGGGATCATGAGCCCATGCTGTTGAAACCACTTTCCCACCAGAAAGGAATAGTGTGGGAATGGCTTGAAGAAGGAAAAAATGGAAGCTCTATTTTGTGAAGTGCCAGCCCTCCAAAGATTCTGGGCAAACAAGTCATTCTTGGGACGATTCTGGTATCCATCAGGATCTAGTCCTCACAACTTATTTTGAGCCCCACTCATTCTTCAGTGGCTTCAAACCAATATGATTTTATGTCAAAGTTTCCTAAGTCATAGGGGTACCCCTAAATCATCCACTTGAAGATTTTCGGCCCTTCGGCAATTTTCCATCAAAAAACAACCATTCAAGGTGGCGTGAACAATGATGTCGTGCGTTTGGTCATTTTGGATCCCCTATGACTACAATGTGAGGCCCCCAGTCGATAGCGTTCAGTTGGTGCACATAACTCCAATGTCACTATGGTTTATGGTACGTAAATAACATTAAATAACGAACTAGTTACTGGGGCTTATCTGTTAACCAACATGCACATCACTGGGGTATGGAAACTATGGAAATCCTGCGACAGGTGCAGGTCACCATCTCCCGCACCTCCAAAGTTTCCATCGGCGCTGGTGGAGCCTGCGGTGCCACCGCCACTGGGCCACGGGGCGGCGTCGTTTCACGGCGGGCGCCGGGCTTGGGCCAAGGCTTGGGCAAGTCCTGGCCAAAGGTGTCGATGTACCTGGAGTGAGTGTTGAGGTTGCAAACATGACTGGAAAATCTCTCATAAATTGGAGGTTTGTAGCTGGGGCATACTTGAAGAATTGCCATCAATTTCTCCATTGGGTGATTTTGGGGTATCTCCGGTCTTTGAAGAAATTGAAATTGTTGGGGAACACAAAACACCTCAGTTCATCATATATCATGAGGCTCACAATGACATTCGCTGTTTCCCATGCCCGGACAAACCCAAGTGGCATGCATGGTGTATGGAAAAAGATGTAAATGTGATTGAAATGACCGAGAGTTTGGGTGGTGTTGGACGGGTGAAAGGACAACGATTCACAACTTGTCTTGAACCAAGCTACTTGCAGGGACTATATACCAAGCATGTGCGGAGCAACAAACAGTTCTCCAAATTCTGCCACCCAACGCCCAACGGGCTTGCTTCTGAAATGTGATTGGAATTGGGATTATACTATCTTCACCGACCCATGCTTTAAATGACCACTGTAATATCTCTGTAATCTTCTGTAGACGCTTTCGCAAGAGCAAAGAAACAACTAATCATGTCATGAAAAAACAAACAGACAGATTGACTTAGCTAAAGAGCAAAACATCTAGAGGCCGATGTATCATGTTTGGTAAACAAGCATTGCGCTGCCCAGTCTCACCAACACGGTCAAGATTTATTGGTGTATGTTGTTTCTCTGTTCCCAAGCTCGTACACCATGCGCCAAAAAAAACATTAGCTTTCCACAAAAGTACAAACATGTTACTGCAGGTTTGGCCCTTTACCAGTTATATGTCAGTTCTAGCCCCATTTATGGAATGATAACCCCATGTATAACCATTTATAAGTTATAAGTGGTAAATTGGTTTTAACTAACTGCACTTTAAAAAACAACCGAATCTTCAGGGTCTCAGTTGATGTTTCCTGGCATTGAACCACCCGTCAAGGACGTCAAGCCCAGTGGCGGAACCAACGGATCCGTCTTGCCCTGCCATCGCCGTGCCATGGCTACGCAGCTGCGATGCTACGGAGGATCGGCGGGCTCCCAACAGCTGCGATGGAGTGAGCGCCAGCTACTTCTTGCTGATTCACCAGGGTGATGGAAGCGAAAAAAACTACAAGGACATGATGCATCATCATGCATCATCGTTGTTATTATTCCTTGTATTCTATTCTCATCAAATATCATTGCAAATACTATGATGATCATACTGGCTGCTTCTTGCAACTTTTGCCTTAGACAGAATGCTGGAATCTGATATCTAGAATGAACACTACCCAGACATGCGGATACAAGATGGCACAAGACCCATAAAATCATTTGCAACAAGCTAACAATGGGACACATATCGCACACCGATGAGTCTTACTCTTTCAATGGGCTCCCAACACGTTTCATCCACAAAGCATCCATGGTTCATCGACCAAACATTGATTTTCAACGCGGTACACTGCGGATCCTTGTAGTGCACACAAAAAAAACCCACCCATACTGATACTAACGTCACTCTACAAGGGACATTGGCCTATCACGGAAAGAACTATTTACAAAAGGCAACATAACCCAAAAGGGAAGGGGTCAAAATCTAAGCCCCCGGGGCACCACCGATGCTGTCATGATGTTTGATATTTTACCATTCAATTTTAGAGGCATCTAACTTTGACCCATACTCTAAAAAACATCGGCACCCATGCAAATCAGCTAGGGAGCAATCCTTGGAGTCTATGGCCCCATGCCCAAGTGTGGTACATACCCTCACTTAAAGCAATATGACCACCTGGGGACTTGGGAAATAAGTTTCCATTGTTCAGTTTCCACATATACTGCGTGAAATCCAAAATCTGCGCAAATATAGGGAATGAGTCATGAGTCATGACATCTTTATCCCCTAAAAACAAGATACCTCGCCCAAGTTTTTGCTATCTTGAGCTGAAAATTGATTTTGGGACGGCAGAAATTGCATCTCAACAATTCTTCGCCAAGCCAAGTCCTCGCCTGCGCTTCCCGTTGCAGCTCCTGTACCTTGACCTCAGAAAAGTCACAGGATTGCGGGGAAGGACAGTTGCAAGAAAGTCCAGTTGTTAATGAATTAATGGAAACAAACAAACAAACTGGTTTCCCATGGTTTCCCTTGATACTGGTTGGTTAATAGGGATTCCCCACATGCCTTGTGATAATCACCAATATTGCTAATATACTGGTTAGTATAATATCCTATCATCATCAACCAGCAAGAGTTTTGAACAAAGCTCACCTCAATCACCGGAATGGAACGGGTTGACGAAACATTGGGAACTCTTGCGAAGACGATAAATGCACTCAACAAAGAAAGGCGCGAGGAAGAAGGGAACACTGAGAACATTTGAAAATTCCATCGGTGAAAAACATGTTGCGACCAACAAAGTGGAGAAACGCACGCATGAAGTTGTGAGACCGCATATTGTATGAAACATCAACCATTGTGTTCAAAAATCACCTATATGTACAAATATGCAGCAACATGTCCACTGATAGTTCTTTTTGAGCACTTTTTAAATGATCCACGCAAGCTTGGGATAGAAACAACAGAATAGAAGCAACCATGCTATGTATATTAGACTCTTTCTGTTTCATGCCCAATTCGTGTAGAAAACACAAAACACATCCCATTTCCCTTCATCCCTTCAGGGTGATCCAAGCCTCCATCTCGCGGGCATGATTTTGCTGCTGGACATTCTTGTCCTGTCAGCGGCCAATTTTTTGCCAGGCAGCTGAGGGTCAGCTCCCCCAGTCTCTCCGATCAGCAAAATCTACCCTCTGGTTATGACTAACATAGCCATGGAAAATGGCCCATTTATAGATTATTTTCTCATTATATAATACTTCCATTTATGAGGGATTTTCCATGGCTATGTTAAATAACCAAATGGTACTTCCAATGGCAGCTTTCGGCTTGTTTTAAACACATGCTGGCATCAGGACATTCCGCACAATCCACTTTGAATCATTCCTATGTGCCAAACACCAAAACTCATTGGTGGTCTCACCCCGACCCCAACAATATGCTCGTGACAAGTGGGATCACAATCCTCCAAGGTAAAAATCCCTATGTCCCCACTACAGGAAACCACAATTGTTGGCTTGATATCCGCATTTTGGATTTCTGTACCCTCAATTCTCATGGCAAAGGTCTAACACCAAATCAAACCATCCTCAAGCCTCATTTGAATGATGTTGAATGTGTCTGAAAATGGCCAGTATATGTTACTCCTAATCTATGGCCATGTTACCGAAACATAAATAAACTATGATAAACTAAGGTATACATATTTCGGTACATTTTTTGTTTTTATCCATCTTCAATCCCATGTTTCTGGCTAAATTGAAAGGTCATGAGTCATAAGTCATCTCACTGATTTGAACTCAGACTCTTTGGAAAACCCCGAGTCGTCACATGTCGCAGTCTCAGCCGCTGATTGATGTTGTAGTCTTTGGGCCTGGCGCGTCGGTGACAGCCTGATTTCTACAGTGAAAGCCCGAAATACCATGGTGGCTGCATTACAGCGTTTTCGGAAACGTTGAAAATATCCTTTTTCGTACCACCAGTAAATTTTCTACAGTGATTTTTACAGATGTTTCTTTTTAGATGGGGTGATCATTCCATGCATGGGGTTATAAACTACATATAACTGACTTATAACTGGTAAAGGGCTTAAAGGCTTTAACTGTAATGGATTCTTTTGATCAGATTCTGTTAAGTCATCAAATCATCACCAGGAAAAAACCTAATTAATGGAATAGTCGCACCATCTATTGGTGGAGTGAAGTAAGAAAGACAACATATTATGATTTGCGGGTGAAATCCTACTCGGATGGGTTGCTGTCTTTTGGCAGCATTTGCTGATGTGGATCATGGGTTTGAAACCCACAGCCATGTGACTGAATTAGGATCGTCATCCCTCTTGTGCCATGGTTGTACTGAAATCATTGGATCATTGGATTTCCTCTCCAGGTCGGCCTGCTGGGGACCACCCTCCCAGTTTTTCTGTTGTCTATTCCCGCCATCTCTTTACTTCAAGCAGCAGCTACATACGGCAAGAACCCAAGCACAGCCCCTGTGCAAAGGATCTCACCCCACCAACACTCCTAGAGATAAAGCCCTGTTATAAATGGTGATAAATATGTGTTCTCAATCCATCTGTATGTGTTTATCATTGACTTCTACCTGGTGTTTCCGGCCATCGCTGTTTTTCAATGCAGCACCTGCAGTGCTCGTTCCATCTCAGATTGGAATTGCTCGTGATGATCCTGGCGAAATGATCGCTGCTGCATCGCCGTTCGGTCGATCACCAAGCTGGAAAACGCCACAGCCATCCAGCCACTGTACAACAAAAACCCTGTGATCGCATGCGTTGGTTCAGCAAAGGCATGTCGGAGATCAATAAATTTCCCTATGCCAACCATCGAATGGGGAACTGTTTTGGCTTTTTGGCTTAAAATCTACATGGGACACACCCAAAGTCTCCATCATCTTTATATCTTTCTTGTCAACTTATGTCCGGTTGGTGGAACCCAGTCAACCGAGTAAATCAACAAAAACTAAAACCACCATTGAACCACCCGCTACATTTTCCTCACGGAGAGACCATTAGTTGTTTCTGCTCGAAATCTTCCAACGGCAAACCCCAAACGGCGCTGCAACTTGCACCGTCCTCCAACGTCCTGGCATGGTGATCATCCTTGTCCTTCGACGATCAGCCGCATCTCTGATGTTACAGGTGTATCATATCGGCATCCTGGGTCAGTTATGTCCAAGGTATCTATATATATATAATATGGTATGTTATACATGTTAACACAGGTATCTATATCTAATATGTCCAAGTTATGTCCAATTTCTTACTTGATCCACATCTCAAACACATCTGTCGCTTCATCCAGCCCCGACAATCATCGCGAAGCTGTGTGAACATGGTCTTTGCTTCAATAACCGTTTCATTTCAACAGATCGGGGCAACGCAGCCCTTGCCAAACCTGAACAATCTGTTGTGCCAGATCCAAGGTGGATTGATGGTGAGCCTGATGTTCCTGCGACGCCGCTCGTAGGGGCGATTTGATCCAATTGAAGCAGCGGGGAATTCAAATAAGTGTGGAAATGGAAATTAGAGACATTGTGTACGAACAACAAACGCGGATTTTCGCAATAAAACTTGGATTCAAACAGCGCAAGTTGGGATGTGATGAACAATCATTTGACTTTAACCAATAAAGATGCAGATATTGGCAACAATAGGGACTGATGCAGTAACAACGTGAATGTGGGTGGACAATCGTTAACAATAGATGCTATCAGCCACGTAGGACAATGGGTATCTGAGAAACAATAGTGATGGAAACATCCCCAACATATGGGTGTGTCCAAAACTGGGGAGGGATGGCTCCTCCTCACCAAACTACTTTCTGTGACCAAATAATGCAGGGTTAATCCGGATTCAGATTGCAAACCTGGCTAGTGGTTTTAACCATCTTGAAAAATATGAGTTCGTCAATGGGAAGGATGACATCCCAATACATCCCATATGAATTATGGAAAATAAAAGTCATGTTGGAAACCACCAACCAGAAACCGTTTCATAAATAGAGCGGAAGTTGTGATTTGATCCCAGCTACCAAACCTGATTCTTTGAAGAAACGCTTTGGCATCTTGCTGCGACCCACAAAACCATACTGAGGAAACTTCAAGAAAAATGGCGGAATGACATCAGTTTCCCCCCGTCCAAGTGAGCCATTGAGCCTACTATGTCCATCTATTTCCCGCAACTCATGTTCTCAAGTCTTTTCCGCTGCTAGTTCTTTTGCAACACCAAACAATATGAATAAACTCCTCTTTATCCTTCGGCGCCTCCCTCAATATTGCTGTCAAGTACCTCACTGGCCAACATGTTCCAAACTCATGCCTAACCATTTTGTTTAAACCGAAACTGTATCCTTTGTGAGATTTGTCAACGACCTGCGTCTTTGTCTTTGTTTTACACCATGTATTCTTCTCGGACACCCCAAAGGAACAGGTCTTTTCAGTTTTGCTTTTAGAAAGCATCTGCCCTTCTCCAGACATGTATCCATCGACTTTGGTGTGCCCAAGATTGCCCAAGCAGTATCAATGTCCCTTTGTGGAAGATATGGTTTTTGTGGATTCTGGACCATTTTGGAGGGAAGAAACGCCACAGTTAAGACCAAAGAAGTCCTGCATAGCTCGTTCCATCTCAACTTCATGTCCGGCAAGTTGCTCCTGGATGAAGGCGAGAACAAAGGAGAAACCCATCATGGAGAAACATATCAAACCATAACCTGTTTTTTTGTCGGTAAACATACACGTGTAATGACAGATCCCTTGTCTAGTTTTTTGGATGATGGGGGTACAACCATGGTACTGTATACCATAGGATATTCCAACCTGTTAGGGTAAGTACCATGGTTGTCTACTACTAACCCGCAATGACCGAGCGCAGCCCAAAGTAGTGAACCAACACCGTTTTCACCAAACACCTGTAGCGATTGTGCCAGAACAGCATGGTGTTGAGCCCGCACTTCCGACGTGGTCAGAACCAATCAGAACCGGCAAAATGGTGGGTGTATTTGAAAATGGCACCCGTATACCGGCAAAATGAGTATTCTTGTGTGGAACTTGATGAAGCTTGCCAGTCCCTTCGGGGGACTGCCGCCATCATAAATCCAAAGCTTAAAGAACATCACCATGGGCCATAGCGTGTCCAAACATGATCAATTTCATAACCCCTTGGTGGCACAGATACCCACATCATTTTCCATGGTGGTCTGAAAACATCCGAGCCGAAATATGAACACGTCGGAAACATTGTCCCATGTGTTGGGAACATACCATATACTGGTTGGTGGTTGACCTACCCCTCTGAAAAATATTAGTCAGTTGGGATGATTCTTCCCAATATATGGACAAATTAAAAAAATGTTCCGAACCACCAACCATCCAATGAGAAACGGAGTTCTGTAACGTTGGGTTTCGCAAACCTTTGGAGAGGCCCGGCTCAGCTTCGCACCCGGACCACTCGTTCCAACTCTGCTTTGTGTTGGGCTTGCTGCTCCTGGAATATCAAGATTCTACGGGGCTTGATTCATCATGGAAGGCACAGCCGTGCTTTCATGATTTACGAGCGGTTTGTTCTTCATCTTTAGGGTGTGTCCAACAGTCTAGATCTCCCAATACTTCTCGGACTATCATTAAACATCCTCCAACAGAAAATTTGAAGTGTTCTATTACAAAACGGAAACCAATTAACCTGGAAGCATTCTAACATTGTGTGGACACTCAAGCGCATACCTACCCAATGTCAGGGGACCCGCTTTATGCACCATGGGTGCGGCTGCTCCTCCAGTGCAGCTGCCACATGCTGATCTTTGTCCTGCCAAAAAAATCCAAAAACCGTCTTGGGGTCGGGACAGGTGCTGAGGGATTGCGCCACCCATCGCACCAAAAGCAATGTCAGTTTATAGAAGGTTTCATGGAAAAATCAACAAAATCGTTCTCTACTCTTATGTGTTTTTTCAGACAGGTTTGTCTGAACATGCAATCAGTACCCCCAATTCCGCTGCTTTATCATGGCCCCATTTTCAGCGCCAAGGCCACAAAAACCCATCTCCTGTAGCACCTGAAAGGCAAGCTCCAATTCAGACCTGTGTTGAGCACGCTGTTCCTGACAAGGGTGGATGTTCCCAAAGGTCACAGCGTCGAAAGTTCAGCTGGATTCAGCTGGATGGGTGGCTGGTTCTTCTTGTAATTCATCATCCCGAAGTTGGGGAATAATATGGAATAATGAGCAATGCCAAAGTGAATTTGCAGCTGCAACGGAACTGCTGCAACAAAAATCCTAACAGTGACACTGTGTTGCCCTTTTCTTTGCCGAACGCTGTGTTGGCACCATTTTTTGTCCGGTGATCCAGCCTCCAACACTTGATTGAAGAGGCATTCATGCTCAGCACGTTGCTCCTAAAGTTCTTACTTGCCAAGCTCGACCAAAGACACGAAGCAGCGTGGGTGGTAAATGACTAGAAACACAAAAGTCTTTGCTCCTCCAAGGCATTTGCAAAATAGTTTTCTCTGTCCTTGCAGGATCGTAAAGATATCCCATGTGAAAAAATCGCAAAATAGTCTTTTTGGACTTCTCCCTGTCTTCAAACACATTCATGTTCTCCGACAAAGGCGCATGTTGAAAAACATATGTTCAACACAAATAACTTGAACAAAAGCACATCTGCGTCCTGCATTACCTGAAGTGCCAGCTCCAACGCGGACTTATGCTGAGCACGTTGTTCCTGTTCATGACAACATGTTTGCGGATGCCGGATGTGTCCAGCTATGTCTGATGAATTGCCAACAGCTTCGTTCGGCATTTACCCTGGCATGCTGTTGGGTGTCCATCTCTTTTGGCCCGGGGCGAGCCTCCAATGTTTGATTGAAAATTTGTTCATGTTCCACACGTTGCTCCTGAAGTTCTCACTGGCAAGGCCCAATGAAGAACGTGAGGGGGCTGTGGACTCACCGCTCCTCTAAGGCATTTGCGCAATGTTCTTCTCTGTCCTTGCAGGATTGACCAAAGGCGAACACTGTGAACATACAATGTTTGTGTTATATGTTTACTGAAGCCTCCCACATAATAACTTGAACCAACCACACTTCATGCACAACCACAGAATTACTGAAACCAACTGCCCTTGTGTGGTGTCCACAAGCTTCATCATAAGAACATTCAGCTTCGTGGATGTGGGGCGCAGGTCCCGAAGATAAACCCATTCAAAGGACATGAAACAAACAAACAAATTATCGGGTTCCTCAGATTTTGTAACAATATCATTCACCCACCTAAAATATTCCAAAATGATGTTAGAATAAAATGTGAAACCGGTCTAGTGGGTCCACAAATGGTTTTCCATTGACTTAAAACCAAGGATAATACCAACATCTACTGAGGAACAACCAAATAATGGTTGGTGAATGACATGTTGCCGCAACTAATTGATTTTGAATATCCTCAATGTATCATGCAAGCGTATACCACTGGAATAAAAACATCAACATATCAATCCGTGATTGCTAACCAAAAAATGGTGTTAAAACAAAATGTTTGACAGCCAAAGAGCCACGGGTTTTGAGATTTATTCCAATATTTTATAAATATCGTCCCGCTGGGGTCTTTGAAATAGCTTCCCTGGACCAATACAATACGTCACTTGAAATCTTCGGCTATATGGGGGTGGTTCCCTCAACCTTCATTTACACTGACGTGGTAGTGGTCCATTCAGACTTATTGATCGTTAATTCCGCGGGAAAATCCTATGATTCATGATGGTTAAAACGATGTTGAACTGGTTATTTGATGGCTGAATCAACGCAATCTCACACTTTCACTCCCTTTAATTGGCCCATTAAATCACCATTCTACTATTCTACTACCATGATACCAGCTAAATAACAAGCATTAACCAGCTAAATAACCAGCTAAATAACCAGCTAAATAACCAGCTAGATTGTCTATATACTTAATGCGTAACATCAGGCAACTTACCGTGGTTTGATAGGCAAATCGATAAACCACCTTTTCACTGGCCAGTTTCCATAGCTACCTTGAGCTACCGGTTGGTACACATCCTGATTAGTGAGTAGTATATTTGCAGCTATAGTCACTATACCATACAACTGCTCGTATATGAAACAATTAATTTTGGGGGTGTGCCATATCATATTTTTTATTTGGCCTCTGTCCCCCCCAGTTGATGTATTTAAATACCGCTATAGCTATATCCCCCTGAAATATCACATTTTTGTTTGGTTTTGCGAGGGTAAATCCTCCATTTTTATGGGATATACCCCGAATTATCTTCTTTTAAAATCAGGTACCTGGATATTCAGTATCAAATCACTACGTACAGTTATAGCCCTTAACAATAATACCTGGTTAAAAACCTCATTTAAGTGATATATAACCTTAGTTATTGGAAATATGTCCTCCCATCTATAACAGCCTACAACTGATTAAAATACTTTCGATGGCCATCGGCTCTATAACCGTTCTCCTTCATCACCTGCAGCGCCAGGTCTAAGGCCTGCCGGTGCTGCAGTAGCTCCTCCTTTTCGGCTTTTCGGCGGGCGCACAATGCTGAGAATATGACAACATTCCCGAAGCAACGTAGGTAAATATTATTGCATACATTCGACTCCGTATGCGATATTTGATGACATGATTCCATTATTCCATTTTAGGATATTTTAGACATATATGTAGTCAAATTTTGGACACATTCAAATGAACCCGATATTCGATAAACTGTTCGATAAACTCGATGATTATTCGGTAATTTGGATAATCTAGTATATTGATGAATTTCTTCAAACACCAGACGCACTGCAACAAAACATACTAATCCATGTCCAAAAACAACTTGCACTGCTTTCATGCAGGAACAACCCCCCAAGGAAAACAGCAGGGTTTTTGAGAAACAAAGCCCTAGCCCTAGCGGAAACCACAGACTTGAAACTGACATTGTCCTCACATGTGTGGAACACAAAGTCCCTCACTTCCGAAAAACATATTGAGGCGTGAATGGGCATTGGCTTTGGTGAATATATGATGGCATACCAATATCAAGAAGCTCCATTAGCCAATCCAAGCGGCTGACCTCCTGGCAATTTCCTGAAAATATACCATCTGGTTATTTAACATAGCCATGGAAAATCACCATTTGTAATAGGTAAACCATCTATAAATGGGCCATTTTCAATGGCTATGTTAAATAACCACAGGGTATGTTGTTCAAATGTTTTTTCACTTTTTTGTGTGCAACAAAAAATTAAACATGCCACCAACATCCACCAAGCATTTCTTTCTGGGATTTGGGATCCGACAAGTTGTGATAGTTTTTAAGCGTTTCGTGAAGACAACGAAGATCCTTAAGGAACATCAAGCAAACATTTCGCAGCGCAACATTCAACTCCATTCAATTCCTCCTACTTAAGCGCGGTATCCCTTCAAAAGGGCATGGCTGGCATAAAACAATTTGGGTGAAGTCTTGGCTCATAATGAACCATCAAACCTGAAAATCCAAAGGTCTGCGACTTCCAGATACCATTTTTCTGGAGAAAAACATAAACAAGTCACATGTGAAACCTTTAAAGCACCAACCAGAAATGAATGACAATGAGAAGCAATTGCCATCAAACATTGACGGCGGCCTCTTTGCCTGAGAAATTCAAAAAATTCAATTTATGCGTTTATCTTCTTAAGATTTGGGATGAACTCTAAAGTTGGACCTTGTATTTTGGGCCAGACTCGACGCAAAGCAAACCTGAAATATTGAGACCTCGGTTTAAAACATGCCGAATTGCCGCTTGAAAATGCTTGATAAAACTCAGATATACATGATGTAGAAAGTCATAAATCATATCTGTTTGGCCCATCACGGCCTGCAAACTTATGGGCTGGAGATTTACCAGTGGCTCAAAAGCATACCAGGCAGTTTAAAACATATCGATCTAGAATCAGGATGGTTTGAGCCGCAAATATGGCAAGAGATGGTCACTGCTTTATGAGGATCTCATTTGTACAACCGTCCCGCAATACGTTGTCGCGGAAAGTTGGTGATAGGCGTGAACAATGCAGGTCCAACGGGTGTAAGTCACCCAAGTTGGCCCAAAATACAAATGCACATAGAAAAGAAGTTGCCGCAAGGAACGTTTGTTTAGTCATGGGCTAACTTGTTGCTTTTTGGATTCTCTCAGCCTCTACCTTGGCATCCAACGTCCAAACATGTGCTTAATGAGCAATCTATGCTTGACACGTACACGAGCAATGTGCGTTGCAGAAACGCAGAAACATCCAAAACATGCTAAAGGGATGGCCAAGGATTACTACATCAACAAACATCAAGATTAGTGGAAGCACAACTTTTCTCTGTGTTCCACCTATTTTCCACAAGTTTCGATAAAATTCGACAAAACTCAACATCCGATTTTCGATAAATGACATTCCATATAGGCTCCTGGAGCCTACATGTTAATGTAGGCTCCAAGAGCTGACATTGGAACGTATGCAAATACTATATACGTGGATTCTTAGGGATTGGAACACAGTGGGGAAAGATTGGAAAATCATATTATAAAATGTGGGAACAATAAAGTGACATATAGGGAACTGGTTGGAAAATAATTCAACCAAGATCCCGCAAAATGTGGTTACATGTCAAATATAATTCAAATATAGTGGAAGAAATGACAGAATTTGAGTGGGAAACGTGGCGGTTTAACCTGCAATCATAATGGTATATTGGACAGACTTCAGCCACGTCTTGGTGCAAGCCACAATAAAAATCCCATGGGAGCCGCATATCTGGTTATTTCAAAATACGCACTCCATTTTCCAAGCGCCTAAGTGTTGTTGGGCTCAAGGGCGATGTGTGGAAGATTCAGAACCCAACTTGAAGGTACAGACACTAAATCTTTGGCAAAGCCGCTTGGATTGGTCAGTTTCAAGCGCCACAGCATCCGACATGTACTCCACTTTTGATCCGTCCCCTGAAGCAAAACATCAAACCCTGACGGACCATTGCACATGTTGAGGATGACTTTCCTGTTGAAGCAAGTGACTTCCCATCCCCAACATATAACCACAATACAACACGGGTGGTGGTTGATCAAGCCAACTGTACTCATATTTCATCACCATACCCCCTAATATAAAACGCCGCCCAAATAACCACAAAGTTGTATAAATCTCAAACTAAACCGTGATTTAGGGGATGTTCAAGATTAGGTGGATGAGATTTTTCATCAAATTCCAATGTCGCTCAGCATTTCCCGACGAATGTCGTCCTCGAACCTGGAAAACTCGGCGTCTTTGTCCTGTCAGAACTGTGAACTAACCAAACCATATGTCATATGTCAAGACCCAAATGTACTGCAAATCATGAACAAGGCACAAGATGATTGAGGATATCAGGCTGTTCATATGCCAATTTTGCAATGATGAGTATTGATCCATAACGGTCAAGGAAATCTCTCCCTCTCACCCGGACACATGTCACGGGCGCCTGCAGTTTTTGCGAGTGATGAGCATGTTGATCCTGATGGACATCTGGATCGTGCGAGGCATCATGGCATGAGCGGTAAGATCTGGGAAAAAAACAACAAACACATCCAAGTAGAATGGCCACTGAAAAATAAAATCCAACTAAAATAACGATCACACGTTTTTTGTTGGGGGGTTACTGTGACTGGACATGACTATTGGGCTGGATGCAGGCCGAAAAGTTAGAAAAGTTGAAACTCCAACGATCAGTGCACGGTCGTCGCTGGTCATCAAACAATGCATTTTTTTGGATGTCTGTCCACCATGTTTGGACACATGTGGGCATCATCATTGATCATCATTGATTTAAGTGCTTTCGACCCGTCTCAAAATATAAACCAAGTCAATCCAAGTCAAGTTTCATCCCAACATATCCCAACTATAGGATGTTTTCACAAAAGCAAGCAAACATTCAACCCACCCCGACGGCCAGTTGATTGAATGCCAATTGACGGGGTGATCATCCCAGTGTGGGATGGGCACATGGGGCTCCTGGACTACTTGGAGCGCCAATTCCAAAGCATCTCGCCGATGACTTCTCTCCGCCTGACCAACAAATTCCTGAAACATGGGACTTGGAGCACTGGAATTTGGGGAGCCATCAGACACAGTGAGACCAAACCCACGAATGGTGGATATGAATTTGTTGTGTAATGTTGGTACCGGGCTCATGTTGGTACCGGGCTCATTACCCAACAAATGACACGAATGAGGGTGTGACACTAACAGATAGTGAGTCAAACATGAGCAATTTGGTAATTTGATTACGCAGAATCGGCAATATTCAACCACTAAGAACTTATTTATTTTTGTGAAGAAATCATGATCTATGATCAACTACGTTTACTTTGACATGCACCTTATTTCCCAAACATGAATATGGAACCACATTTGCTCTCATCCTGTGTCAAAGCATGTATGTTGTTGAAAACTTCTGTGTGGTCTGTGTTTTTTTTCCAAACTCTTGGCGCAAGCTGTTGGTAGGTGCCTGCTCCGCAAAAGACATGCGTCACATTTCTGCGGTGTTATGTTCAAAGTTTTCACAATCATCCAAAATCAAGTGGCGAGAACGTATCATATTTCCACATGAACAGGTAGGGAAGAGTTGCAAATCTACCAGAAAAAAAACTAGGAATCAGAGTGTGCAAACATACATGCAGGGCCCAAAGTTTTGGTAAGTCAAAATGCAATTTTTCAGCCACAAGTTACTGACCCCTATTCGCGTGGCTGTAGTTCACCATTGGGAGCCAACAGGATAAACAAATAGAACTATAGACATGGTCACAATAAAACTATTGTTTTTCCATCACTTGCTGCCCACGGTCCACGCGGCCTCCAAAGCCGTGTCCAATTCCGTTCTATGTGCGGCCGTCTGCTCCTGACGTTTTCCAGTCATGTCCGGTCACATTGGTTCTCCGTGGGGAACACATGTATTTAGCTCATCCCTTCCCCGCAATGTTAGACACCGCCCATAAAGCATGGTTTAGGAGGGGGTTCCCCGATTTTTGGAACATTCTGGGTGGCTCTTATTAATACGAAGATGGGATAATTAAACTGGAGGAAAACACTTTATCTCATTCCAAAATTGATATTTAATCTGGAAGGCATCAACTCCAGCAGCACATCCGCCAGCCCAAGAGAACCTTGTGCAATCATCCCAGAAAAGTAAAAACAAACATCGAACAAACATGGTAGCGGAACATGGGCAACCCCCGTGTTCAAGTCAACATCATCTAGCCGAGGCCAACACGTTCGCCGAAACATGCTGCTGATTCAACTACCTTCACATGGTTGGTTTTCACCAATGTTTGTGGCTTTAAAGCCCATGCCTGTTGGCTAAGCCACTGAAGATACTGAAGGCTGCTTTTACCAGTTGTTCCCCACCTGTCAGGTGAGGGTCTAGGCCATATCGCCAGCTCCGGATGGTACGCCAGCTCCGGGTGCTGTGGGCCACGTCTGGACCAGAAAGAATGTCAGATAGAATGTCAAGAAAAATGTCAGAATACACACCAGATAGAATCCCAGAAAAAGTGTCAGATTATATGCAAAAAAAGTGTGTCAGAATAGATACCAGAAACCGGAAAGAATGTCAAAGTATTGCCAGGAAGAATGTCAGACAGAATGTCAGAAAACGTGTAAATAAATATAAATATATATATATATATATATATTATATATAGTGTTATATATATAAATGCGTGTGCCGTATGTTTAAATATACATAAATATACAAACTTCCAGATGGTATGTCAGAAACTATGTGGGACTAGTGTGTCCAAGTGGGGATCGCTCGAAGTAAAGTAATGTCACATGGGTTTGTTTCCGACTGATGAAAAAAACAGTGCACTCCATGGTCTATGGGTGATTATGACAACCCATGATGGAGATACCTATTAAACAACCAAAACATGGCATAGCATAAGGATATCTTTAATGGCCCCACTTGGTTTGGTTGAATCATTTACAATATCCTAGACTAATCCCTTTCATTATACCCTATTTTATTAGAGGCACAATGTCCGTTTTTTGAAGGCTGGATACTCATCTTGGGTGGTCCAGATCATCTAAATCCCTACGCTTGTCTTGTCGATTGACGTAGGGTTAATGTTCCATCTTAAGATCAAAAACATACCTGTCTGATTTGCCGGTCCTCCAGCTTCACAGTGTGATGCGCCCGCTGATCCTGAATAGTGGCAAGGTCATAGCTGCGATCAACGCTGGCTAGCCATGAGGTTGCTGTCAAATCTCCACTACAAAAGAGATACGCAGAGAAAAAAATACACAAGAACAACACATTCCACTAATGTAATTGGGAATCGAGCCAAGCCAGCAACAAACTCAACAAACCATCTTCCGTCTTCATGGTTCAACCACATTACGCCCAGCAAAAAGCCATCCAAGCCAACTAAGCAAGGAAAGCAATCAACGTCGAGCAATAACTACCGGGTACCGCCTCCTGTAGCGCTTCAAGATCACCCAGCAACTGATATTTCAAGTCCCAGGAAAATCTGCAGGTGGCTGGTGGAATCCCGGGCTGAAAACACTTGAAGCATATCAGTCCATGTGGTAGCAATGGGGGTGTCAAGGAAGAACGTATAGATATCGGCAAACAACAGCAAAATCTTGTTTACTGCATGCTAAGCACATACATCACAGCGTGATCCTGACAATGCGCCTTTACTAATGCGGACTCCTGAGTGGATCTTTTCAAAGCATGACATCTTGGAACAGGTAGGCACATGCATCACTTGTCCCTCAAAAGAACCAAACAGGTCCTCCAATTTCGTTCGATGTTCGTCATCCTTGGCCTCGGAGATATGAGGTGTCATCGGGCATCTGGACATGCCAAACAGACAAGGCCCTTGTGGCAGGGTTCTCCAAGCAGGGATTGGTTCGAAAATAATGCAAAATAATGCAAAGGTCAAACAACACACAATACAGGATTTCAATGTATAGCATTGTTCTCCAGCAAGGAACCAACATGTGAATTCAAAATGGACCTGTGACAGACTGCGAAGAATGGAAGGTACCAGCACAAGGACAAACACACCTGAATGTTTTCAACTGCCCGACCTGCAACGTTTCCAGATGCGCTGAAATTTGCTGGGTCTTCAGATCCTGCAAAAAAAACACACCGCGACCCGAGGTCGTGGGGAACTTCTCGGGGAAATCACACGACCGATTCCAACATCGCCGGGAGACGGAAGATTATAAGCAGTAGTAGTGGGATGTAAAGCACCAATATGATACCTGTGTGGCTTAGACAGTGGGTACTGTACACATTGCGGACGGCTACCTTTACAGGGATCATGATCATGGTGAATTTAGAATTCCAAAGTTTGAGACACCTCCAAAAAGATGTCAGATGATGTCAGCATGAACACCTGATGGAAATTAAACCAGACAGGACCAGACAAAACAAATCACCTCCCTGCCATGCTCTTCAACTCATCTCCCGACGGCTCTATGCACGCCTCCAAAGCTTTGGCGTGCTGCTCCTCTTTCTCCTCGCAATGCTTCTGGTGTGTCCCAAACCACCAGACATATAGGTTCTTTATTTCTTTGTAGGTTCATGGCAAAACCATGATGTGAGACCATCCAATCGTGAGACCATCAAATAAAGATTGTCAACTAATTGTCCACTAAAAGCTTTGGCTATCAAACAACTGCTTGTGCAACATTCACATGTTAATTTTCCTTTAGGCACGGGTATTGCCGGACTCCTTCAAGGCACCGCGCGCGCTCAAAAGCTCATGCGAGTGCTGGTCCTCAAGGCACGCGCAGCCGCCAGCTGCATATTGAAATTGAATTCCGCTCAGTCAGTCAAAATCTACGTCAGTCCGCGGCCCATGCCTTTGTTCGACTCTAAAATAGTTTCAATGGGTCTGTGAGTCTGTGAACAATTTAGCTCACAAGAGACTTCAGCCATCCAATATGGCGGAATTCTGTTTAATCAAGAGACTTGACGACACTTTGGTGGACTATTGTATACAAACAACATTTACCAATAAAGCATAGACAAGATAACTAGTCCACATCACAGTTGTCAGTAGCAGTGAGTCAAAATTCATGCCCGGCGATTGTACTCCGAGAATGGTCCGACTGAGTTTGTCATATCCCATGGCTGGTGCACTTCCTGACTAGTGACAAGACCGTCAGGGATCTCAAGAATCATTGCAAAAACGGAACCAGCATCACCCCTTTTGACGGATAGATCATCACCCAAAAAAAACTCACAAACCATAAAGCTGGGGTATAACGCCTTGCTGGAAATGATGAAGTCTTGAGAATTGCGCATCACAACTCTTTATCCAAATGCAATAATTCAAACTGGTTTGGTGCCCTGCTCCACTTCCATGCCTGCAGTGCATCTAGCTCACCTCGCAGTTGCCTCTTGAAATCCTCGATGGCAATGGATGTGGGAAAAGTGGAGCATGGATCAAAACTTAGGGCACCAAGCCAAGTGGATACCTCATGCAAGGTGGGGTTGGAAGCTGCAAAGTACAATTAACATTTGGCAACCCACAAGGTACAACACTGGGGATTCCTGTTGTGCAACACTGGCGATTCCAATTTGAGCCCAAGAACTA
>Ga0126342_10000560_pt1 | contig 42140 bp, 25 predicted proteins | sample Cyp1metagenome_FD_92528 | JGI IMG/M metagenome (GOLD analysis project Ga0126342, IMG submission 92528) | Coral microbial communities from Lord Howe Island, Old Settlement Bay, Australia - Cyphastrea 1 metagenome | ecosystem: Host-associated > Invertebrates > Cnidaria > Coral ...
ATTTCTGCAGTGAGCTTGGAGAGGTTTTTGTGGGAACTGTTTTCCCATCTCCACTGCCAAGCGCGAACATGCGTCCAAATCTTGCCATTGAGCAAGACTAACGTAGACTAACGTAGCATCATACATGTGAGGAAGTGCAAGACGACATACAGTAGCGTTGCATCATGTATGTGAGGAAGTGCAAGACGACGTACACTAGCGTAGCATCATATATGTGAGGAAGTGCAAAAAGACGTACAGCAGCATAACATCATGTATGTGAGGACGTGCAAGAAGACGTACAGCAGCGTAGCATCATGCATGTGAGGAAGTGCAAAAAGACGTACAGCAGTGTAGCATCATGTATGTCAGGCGCAAATGAACGTTATTACCCCCCTCCACCCCACCCCACCCCACCCCGTTAACCCCATGCAAGACATAGAAACATACAAAACGCTGGTTCGGTTTTCAACCCGTAGGCATAAACTACAATGAACTATATATATATGTATGATATATATATATATGTATATACATATGCACATATGATCACACATGTTTACGTAAACACACATATATATATATAATTATATATACATGTATGTATGTATGTATGTATGTATGTATGTATGTACGTATGTACGTATGTACGTATGTACGTATGTACGTATGTACGTATGTACGTATGTACGTATGTATGTATGTATGTATGTATGTATGTGTGTATGTATGTGTATGTATGTATATATGTATGTATGTATGTATGTATGTATGTATGTTTATGTATACACATATACACACATACACATTGCATTGGATACAACCACCAATCAATCGCCCACCACGCAAGGTCAGTGACAAGGCGCGACAAGTGCCACGGGGAATTTGGTCCACCTTTTTTTATTTTTGGATGATCTTGGGGATATCATCACCATGAAATCATATGAAATCTAGGTTTCAAGCAGCCAAACAAACCCAATATTTTGGATTGTTCATCGATAATCACTAACACATAATGTGTGGTTGTTTGATGCATCCAAAGTTGTGGGATATTTATAGTCAATTGTTGGACACTCAATATTTCATAATAGTTCACTATCGACCGTATACTTTTGAACACTTCGCTCATCTCTGACCTTTCAGCGAGGTCAGCATAGATGATGCATAGTATAGACGGTTGAAACATCCTAAACTTGTCGGAATTTTGGTTCAGGGTTTGTCATACCCAGTTGGGAAAATACTGTTAAAAAACAATGACCTCAATAACACTATAGAGTCAATATTGGAATATCATGACATACTGAAATACCAACCTCATAATTGTAATGAAGTGGGTTATATTAAGGTTAATGTTATTATTGTTATGTCCTTAATGGGTTATCATTGTTTGCCCAAACTATTATATCCTTTGTGGTGTTACATTAATATTATATACATTTTCCCAAATTAAGGTCAAATTGAGTTTCATTCCCAGGATTGGAACATCGGACATTTTCTTACATACTGTTTTTCTCCGAATCCTGAGCTAAACATCAACATTTTTTTGCTTACAGAACGTCAGGTCTGTGAGGTATGCTGGAGCAACGTCTTACAGGGTGTTGATGCGCATATTGAGCGTCCGGGGCCCTGGAAACCACTGGGTAAACCATTGGGTAAACCATGGGGACCACGGCACTGATCGGTTGAAGAAGCAACAGGAGATTTCACCAGCCAACATCAGGTTTAAAGGCTTAACTTAAAGTAACTTACATGGGAATTGATAGGTGATCTATGATAGATCTATGCATATTTATGAAGGCTAAGCTGGTTTCTATGTTTTTCGGATCTTTTCGGTGGATATATTGAAGTAGTTAATGGGGTGGAAAAATCAACCAAACAATTAACTGAAGGGGCCCAACTTGTAGAAACCACTTAAAGCTGTGGTGAGTATCACATATAGCAAAAAAGGCTAACTATCTCCAAATGACCAAAGCTTTCAGGTTCGTAAACTACTATAATTGCTCCAGATATATGAACATGAATAGTTTATCAACATCATATTGAACATGATGGATAGACGTTCATGGGGATGTTATTCGTGTGGTTAGGTATTGTTTTTTTTGGGGGGGAGGACATGTCACTACCGATGGGGAAGTTTCACCTTTGGACCCCGATGGAGCCCCAAGAGGTGAACTCAGAACATCAGGAAAAAAGCAATCAAAGTACCAATTCTTGAGGTAACAGGTGTTTAACAGGTAACATTATATACCTGTTACCTATATATAGTCCAGTTTAATATACTTTTTCTTTCAGAAGTCCCGGGCACCATCCGTTCCGTTGTGCCCTCCGTGCCCTCGCAAAGGTTACCGCAACAGTCCTGTGATGCATCCCACGGTGCCGGAGACCTTCAAACCCATGCTCTTCGTGGAGGGGCAGCAAGTGCCCTTTCCGGTGCGCCGTTGGGCACGCGGCCGTTTTTTACGCGGCCTGTTGCACGTCATAGGAACCAAAGATAACCATGGGAAGATTGTCTCAGAAAATTAGATGATTTATTTCGTATGTTTGTTCTCGGATGATATTTTGGTTTGTTTTGGGCTCTATTTTGGGAAACACAATATCGAAGCAGCAAAGATACACAACAACTATCATAGTGGGTATAAAATATCTGGGTAAAGTGACCACACTGGTCGAGTTTACCATAAATTGTGGTCAGGATTGGGTGAATCAGCCAAACAATTGACTATGTTTGATTTGAGAAGTGTAATAATTCAGTTAATAATTAAGAAAATGGAATTTTCATGTATATATATATTATATATATAATAGTTTTATGTATATATTACATATATGTAATATATGCATAAAACTATAATATATTATATATACACATGAAAAATCCATTTTCTTAATTGATGATTCGAAGTGATTTGATCTTGACTTTTAAGAAACATGAATTTGAGAGATTCCAGATTGAAACATAACCATGATGAATCATGATTACTGTATACAATAGTTGGAGTTCCTTCGTTACTTCTGGAGTGTAACTAGTTGCTTCTTGATTCCTGGCCATACTTGCCATACTGGCCACCAAAGGTGTTCAGGACTTTTGCACCCTGCTAAAGACTTGGGCTCACGGGCAGTCAATGATTGGTTTATGCTCCTTGTTACTGTTGGTGCAATATTTACATGATGTTTGCCTCTGCTCAAAGCATCATTGATGGAAAGCCGCTGTTCATTGCATCAAGGTGTCCCGATTTTGACCAAAACCGGGGATGAGTCATTCCAGGACATGTTTCTACCTGGTTGGTGGATTATTTCCCTCAAAAATGACCATAATGGGAATCCCTATCGACGACAGAGGGTGAATATGGCTGTTGACCATTTCATTCCCATTACTTCCCCATAAATTATTGGTGATATTCGCCTTGAATCCCATAAAACATCCCTATGATGCTGGTTCTCATCCCCTATTACCCTCCGTGTCATCAAACATGGCTAGCTGAAAATTTCCCCAAACATGAAGCTTTTAATGGTAAATTCATCGAATAAAATGGTGGGTTTTCCAATATTTTCCAGCAAGCCATGTTTGATTACCAGAGGGTAACACCGATTTAGATATGGAGATCCGATGAGTACTGGAAATCTGGTGATAATAAATTCATTATATAATTTCTTTATTCAAATATATGGATATATATCATTATTGTTATTATTGTTATTATTATTAGTATTATTATTATTAGCATTAGTATTATTATTATTATTATATACACACATATGTGACATTGTGTGACATATATGTGGACTAAAATGGGGCTTCTGCCTCTCAGATCGGGCTGGAGAGGCGCCGACAAAGACCATCCGGCCACCACGCTTGCGCAAGAAGCAGCAGTAGGCCACCATGGACACTGGGAAATCCTGAGGTGTTTAGTGGAACACGAACAAACATGGCTGTGTCTGAACCTTGAAACATTGCATAAAAGGTGATTTGGATAGGGGACATGATTATCAACAAGTAGTGCTAAGGAGTGCTGTAGCCTCTTTTCAGACAAACTCGTACCGCGGACTGTTCTGTTGTGGCAGCTGTGCAGAGCGATTCACTGGTTACTACATATCTAAGTCAGTTACAAAATAGTGGATTTCGAATATATAGACAATATGGTTGCAATGCCGCAATATAATATATATATATATATACATTTATGATATATATATATATAGTATATATATATATATATATATATATTATATATATACATAAATATTAGTTGATATGGTAGCTACTACTCCTACTTTGGGTAGGTCCCTCTACTCCTACTTCCTACTTCCTACTGCTACCACTACGGAGGATTCCAGAAAATCCAGGGATTTCCCTGGGAAATGATCCAAATGATATACCCTCTGGTTATGACTAACAGTTTGCCATGGTTTTTCGATGGCCCATAGAAATAGTTGATTTACTTATTAAAAATGGTGATTTTCCATGGCTATGTTAAATAACCAGATGGTACTTTCATGTTGGATTTTCCATGTTGATGAAAATCCATTTTTTTTTTGTGAAATCTATATGAATGCAGCGCCCAAACATCGCGCGAGGTGTGCCCAATGGTGTGCCAGTGAGGTGTGTTTCTCAAGAAAGGCGCAGCCTTTTGGGGCCTTGTCCCGGACGGGGAATTCCCCTTAAATCGTAGTTAGGGAACAGACCCATGTTGTACAAAGATCTTTCACGGTTCAACACCATGGTGGTGGTCCCTGACCCAGAAACAGACATTGGAATCATCGACAGTCTCGACATGTCGATGCTATCCCTGGCTATTTGATACAATGTGAGCAGTGTTCAAAACCCGTTTTCTTTGATGATTGCAGGGGAGTATACTAAGGGATTATTAATTCAATATATTAGGGATTATCACAATCAACTGGGAAATCCGTTCCTAAGCAACCAATGTAAAGGGACGTTGCGAGTTTTATAGACTATAATCAGGGCAACGGGTACATCAACGGGTGTTGAGTTGTAGCAGCGCAAGGTGCACGTTGAATTCACTTTCAGCTCTTTGCACGCGTAGTTCTCGAATGGTTCAAGTGGGCAGCCGCTTGTTGCAATGAGAAACAAAGACGGTGATTTAATGGCATTTAACCAACAAACACGGTGATTCAACGGAATTAATGAGGATACAATGGGAAACTCAGCTTGCAACTTCCGACACCATTAAAAACAAATTGTGGACCTGAAGTAAGCAACCGTTTTAGGGATGAGTTTCACAAGACGAGGCAGTCCTCCAAGACACGGAGCAGTTCAGATTTGTCCCAAGTGTTTCGAGGCTTTTCAGCAGTGTTTTCAAGTTGGGGATTGCACATGATTCTCTTGGTTTCAGAAGATATATTGAATGAAGTTTGAATGCTTCAGCCATCTTCAGCCCCATTTTCGGAGCTTCGCTATGATGAGTTTCAGTTCATCCCAGCAACAGCGACTGCCAGTAGTCATGCTCGCTCGTCTTCGCCGAAGCACTGGAGAAGTCGTTCACGGGCATGTGGATTGTGTGTGTGTGACATCATGGACAGATTGGGCCTGCTAAACATGCATTTAAGTCACTTCTGCCTGCTAAACAGATTTATCCAGAAAATTGGTCAGATTTCCACTGGCGATTTCCCTCATTTGAAGATCATGGCACAGTGCGGCGCAGCGGCTCCGCTCATTTAAGGATCCATTAAGAGGTCATCAAAGCGAAGCTCGCAGCCAAAAGATCCAAAAGTGCTGGGATGTCACATGGGTACCCTCTGGTAAACTAACATAGCTATTGAAAATGGAAATTCATAGTTGATTTACCCATTAGACATGGTGATGTTCCATTGTTATGTTAGTTTGCCAGAGGGTATGTCTGAAAATAGGGGGGCCCAAAATTTGACGGACCTTGATGGTTTGTCAGCATCTGCGCCAGTAGAGGGACTGTTTTTTTTGTACTTATGCTGTAGCCAGGTCAATGCACAAGATGATGGCTTACCCTCTGGTAAACTAACATAACTATGGAAAATCACCATTTTTAATGGGACAAATCCACTATAAATAGCCATTTTCAATAGCTATGTCAAATTGCCAGAGGGTACCAATCCTTCAGTATGGAGGATGTTAACTAACAACTAAGGAGACGCAAAGTAAAAAACAATTACCACCGCTGAGGAAGTAATGCTGACATCTGTTGTCAAGCAATATATAAATGGGATGGTCAAAGTACAGCCCCTGGGAGCGGGAGGTTTCCACAAAGGTCCAATGGCCATAAAAAAGGCCTAGTTGATCAACCAACGGATTTGGGGTATACTGGTATATCGGCGTCTACCGGTATATAATATACCATTTTTGGACAAACTCATATCGACTTCCCATTTCTCTTGAACTCTCCACTTTCTTCTGAAGACTCCGGATATGTTGCTTCATCCATCTTCATCCCCACTTTCGTTCATGAATTCCCCCACTTTTGGCTGGTTGAATTTCTGGGTCCATCCACATCATTTCAAATCCCAATTTTACTTCTTTAAATCGCCACTTGTGGCTGCTTGATCCCTATTTTCTTGGGTAAACAGGGTTGCTCCAACATTTTGTAGGTGATGATTTTGAACTCTTCATTTACCACAATTTCTTCCCAAACGCATCATCTGGGGTGTTGGGAGCAACCCTTTTGTTGGGTATTATACTATATATAATCACTATTATTGTAGATTATTATATATATATACAAAATCATATATATATATATATTATAATATTATATATGTTATATATATGTATATATATATCCCATGATATCCCGGTCAATACCTCCCATGAACTCCTCATGTCTTCAGCATCCCCAGTCACTAAAAGAGTTGGTTTACGCAGCTGCGACGCCAGTTGATCCTGCGGAAGATGGCTTCCTCGATGGCATCGGTGTGCGCCTCCGCAGATGAGGCCAAGGAATCCAAGGAAAATCGGATGAGGAGACCATGGCTCTTTGGTTCAAGGAGAACAAAAAAGGGGGGTTCCATAAATGGGGGGTACCCCTTTATGATGGTTGATTTTATGGAAAATCCTAATCTAAAATGGATGATGACTGGGGGTAGCCTTCATTTGGGAAACCCTCATGTCTCTTCATATCTTTAGCTCAAGATCCCTATATACAGTATGTTTTTTTCAGCATGCAGCACGCTGTATTCATACACATGTTCATGATTGTTGATCCGCCTTTGGATATTTGATCAGGCCATGACCATACTTGATCCCAATTCGCGGGTCCTTTGAGAAGGCCTAGTTTAACTAGGTCGTGGAAGATCAGGGGTTTAACAAAACCTTGTAAAGGGCACTTAAAACACGTGATCAGTATGTGCACATTTAGAGATATCTATATCTAGATGTATGATGATGTATGTATGTGTTTATTTACATATTGATATAAAAAGGTTTGATATATAATATATACGTGTATATATATGTATATATATTTGATTCACCTCTTATTAACCCAATATCCTGGTATCCTTTTCCATTTTTGGGGTGGCAACTGTTCACCTCCAAGCTTTCTGAAAGTTCTGCCTTCAGGGGCAGCTGACTTCCCAGAATAGTTCCATGACGGACTCTCGACGGCATAACTCTCCGAAAGGTGGTGCGCAATTGGATGCCTGGGATGCCTTGGATGTGAAAAGGAGCTAGGCAATAACCACCTCACATATATATATATATACATATATATATATATATCTGGGCAAATTATAACGACCTCACTGCGACCTCACTGGAATCATGGACAATAAGGGGAATCATCCCAAAATGGCCTTATTTCAGGTTAGTGAATTATTGTAATTTGCCCAGATATATATAGTTGTATATATAAATTGGAAAAACATAGAGTTCACGAGGCCTCTCTCGTATAGCAGTATTGAAGTGAGAGAAATGTGCACACAGCCACCAGTAATAGTATTTGCGTACAGGGTCCAGTTGCGAATGGACTGCATTGGAACCTGTTTCACAGTCCTGCAATTCGTCATCCCCAGTTTCCCAGAGTTTTCTTAAGGAACATGTTGGACAAAACCCATTATATGGTAAAACAATGGTCTAGTGTAGATTTTCCCTTAAACTCCCCCAAATGATAGTTGGGAAGGCTTTCAAAATCGACCATTCACTGAGAGCACCAGTGGCGTTTCGAGAAACCGCGACGTGTCGAAAACCCAGGCGGCTCTGACCACGGTCCGTTTGCTGACGCGCATGGCGCCCTTTCTGCATGAGGCTCTGGGATGGCCCCGGTTTTGACGATTGCTAAACCTCATGTTTTTTAGAGGTTTAACGATGAAATATGGGAATCTATGGAAATATATAAGTGGATATAATATGATATAACATAAAACTGATGAATGGTCGGTTGATGATTAGTTTAAGTGGATTAGCCAATATTAGAAAGGATTCTCACAATGCATGAACGGGGAATCCCGTTCTCAACCAACCACAAAGTAGATTTACTGTCCGTGTTGCCACTTTAAGACGAGAGGGTGGAATCAATATCGCTATCCCATTAAATTGTCCTCGCCATCCTGTGATTGGAACCGGAGAAACGGCCAGATGATGAATTTCTTGGTGGTTGGACATACTCCCCATTCACATTGTTTTTGTTCTATCCAGCCACGATGCACAATGCAATGCAAAATAGAATTATTGTGTTCATATATTGACATATTATATATAATTTAATATATATTATATATGTATATATATATATATTATTATATACACCCGCAGGCCGGGGGTGCCGCCCAGCGGTTTATCATCGAACCAACTCTTTACGGTTTGTTTGGGTTTCTTTAGGACTTGTTTCCGGTAGCATTTGCAATTTTTGATAAGATTTTACTTTCAAGGCTTAGGATTTTATGTTAGATTTAGGTTTTAGGGTTTAGGGTATAGGGATTTGTTTTTTGGAAACAAGTCTCGTCAGCCGAGTTGCCATTTCACCGACATACCATGCAAAGATCACTGGCCCTGCGCAGTGGATTTCAAACTTCGTCGGTGGGATTGGATCTGGTTCATCCATGGCTTCTCTGAGGGTAGGTCTTGTCAGGAATCCAAAAGACACGTGCAGATGTTAATGTTTTCGATTGGCTTCTGGGGAGGACTAGCAAACCAGCATTTCCTTGACAATCGAATTAGGAAAAATGATATATGAAACAATGATTACACTTTAAAACATCATTAAACATCATTAAACATCATTAAACACAATTAAACACCATTAATACCATGGAACGCTATACCTATGCGAGCAGACACACGTTTTCAGCCCGTCCATTTGCCAGGCTCTCGACAGTAGCGAGGTACATGACATTCTGCTGGAGCCTCAGCCTCCGTCGGCCCCAACAAAAAAAACGGCCATTTTACCATGGCTATTTGCAAATACCGAGGGCGCTTGTATAATTTTGTATACCTAAAACAAGTAAAATAGAATCTGAATAACAAATTGGTAAATCCCAAGTTCTGGCTGAATGGCAAAGCATTAAAACGGTTGCATTTGCAAGTCGTTATGCAGTCGTTATGCAGTCGTTTCCACCTTTTTGTTCAAACTGGCAGCAGGTGTTCCAGGCAGGCTTGGTCCGAGATGGATCACAGCGGTTTCCAGGGCTGGCACAACCACCCGGTTTTTATAGCAGTTTCCAGCATGGTTAAAATTATGTTAAATTTGGTCAAACATAAACTGGTTGGTGGTTTGGAACATTTTTCATTTTTCCATTGGGAATAATAATCCCAACTGACGAACTCATATTTTTCAGAGGGTTGGCTCAACCAGTAGACAAAGCCAGAAGTGAGATATCTAGAGATATACTGTCCTTTGTCGATGGGTTCAAAACCGAACTATGGCAATGATTTGCCGTCGCAGGGGGGCACACCGAGTCTATGTCTTGGCGTCTCAAATTCAAGAAAATGTAGGTGATGTTCCGCATTTAGTTGTTTTTTTCAGCAGATGATTTTCTATGATCTGAGTATGTCAGATTATTATTGTCACTTTCGGGTGTCTCTTTCCCCATGAATTCGAGCTATTTCCCACGGATTTGTGGTTCTTTTTCCTATGGATACCTATGGTTTTCCAAACTTTTCTCATCCTATTTTGTCCATAACCGAGGTGGCGCCCTGGAGGGTTGGCTGAGGCAGCTGCCATCCACAGTATGAAAGATGGATTCGATGGATTTACCATGATTTACCATGATTTACCTCATCTTAGAGTCCATGGTGCTTTGGGTTGGACAGTTAGATGACTTTGTTGTTTGATGTTGTTTGAATTTAATTGGATTTACTATAATTGACCAATTAATCCGTTAAAAGTTCAAGCCATTTCGCAGGGGATCGGCTATCCGCTTGGATGTCCCTCGTAATATGTTCCATTCCCGGGATGATCCGCTGCAAAGCGCTTACGTTATATGAAGAGGTGCATGATGGTGCATGTGTATATCATATCAATTATATTCAATTATATGATATTTTGCAACTTGTTCATCCTATATGTGTATTATTGTTTATTTTGTTTTACCTGCTTTACAGATTTTACAGATCATTGCCCCATTCCGTTTTCGGTGCACCCTGACTATCACTCCTTTTCATTGCCCGTTTGCATTGCTTGGTGAACTCACACAATCTCATACATGGGTTGTTCTAGAAGGATGTGAAGCAGAGAACTCCAGATTGTTATAGGTGTTCCCTCAAACAACATGATAGATTAATTATTATAGAATTCAAGATATCAAAATGACAAATGGTTGCAAAAAATGTGTCAACATACCGGCCCCTCCATGTTCTGGTGCTTTCAATATGATCTGTTGATATTCCATCCCGGGATGCTAAAATCCATCCCATCCCAACTTGCACACCGCCGCTCCCTACACAGCTCGACGAGTCTTTTTGCCAAAAACGTCCGTTCTTTCGCCCGATTTCTTTCTCCGAAGGCCTGTCTGGTGGAACGGGTGTGGCGGGTTGACCATGGCGAGCTAGGAGTTTGGATATCGGTGGCTTTTTGGTTGTTGAAGGTTGGTTTTTGGCATTTTTTGGCTCAACTTCATACAACTTTGAATAATTAGAACCATTATAGTATTTATTCATATGATATGACCATAGTATTTATATGTATTATTATGTATTTATATCTGGCAAGTTTTTATACTCTGAGAATTTTCAGGATCATCCAGAGTCCAGTGGTGAATGGTAGATGATCCGATGGCAGCAACAAACAAATGGAGGTTTAAATGGATGATGACTGCGGGTAGCCCTATTTTAACAAAGACCTTGATATGGCAGATGAGAAGCCAACGGTATGTATACATTTAGATACATTTAGATATCAGACATGTGTATTTGTCGGGTGCAGCATCAGAAATTAACCATGTACACTTTTGTACTAATCCAATATCACTGGACTCCCAACCTACCTCTCATAAACTTAGGGAGCAACAGAGATCACCCAAGCAACTGGAAACAACTTTGAATCCAAACATCCCAGTTACTGAGCATGGATTCCAACTTCAGCTGTGAGGACCCCTTGTTGGCGCATGTTTTTTTTCCCCTTTCCAGGTTGCCATGGAAGTGGCGTGCAAGGGGAGTCTGAAGGACCTGGTTGGTTGATGATTAGTTGGCAGGTTGGGGGGTTTGTGCCCAATAGAATGGGGAATATCATGATCCAAGAATGGGGCATCCCTATCATTTGAGTTTAGGGTGTTGTGCCCGAATTTGGTAGGGCACATCCATAGAATTGGTCCATGGAAGAAAAGAAATCCAAGGAATTTCGGTCCATTGTGAGTAGTGGATGTAGTGGAGGAAATTCGTTATTTCACTTAGAGAGATGGCTCTCACCATGAGGTCACACGTGCCCCTCAAATTGTTTGGTTGCGTCAGCGTTGTCTTGCTCTATTTTTGACAACCCATTCTATCAAATTCTTAGATATATAGATCTAGATACACCATCATCAAATATCATCATAGACATAACTTATTTCTTAGATACTCCATACTACAGCATCATCCAGTTCTAGATTCACCATGATTAGTAGATTAGATATGTTTGTATACTGTTATACATAGACATGAATTGAAGAACTCCTTCTTTCAACGCAGGATGGTCCCGCCACCGCTCGAAAAACCATTGGTCCCTTTATTCCTGGATCAGTGATTAAGGGATGTACATCAGAACTCAGCATGTCAAGGATCCCCAAGCGGAAATAAATTGGAAGGAGGGACATCAACTTCTTCGGGAGGTCCGAAGACTTCCTAAGAAGGTTCCAGAATATGGCTGGACAAAAAAAAATATTTACCGATTGACCATTGCATGCCATTGCAAACCACTACATGCCTCTATACGGGGGTTTCCACAAAATGGTGGTACCCCCAAATGGATGGTTTATAATGGAAAATAACATGAACATGGATGATGACTGGGGGTACCCCTATTTCAGCAATTCAGGAAACCCCCATTTAGCCCCAATGCTGTACAAAACATCCGATACGGGCAATTTCAGGTGCAGCACAACAGATCCACATATCATATCAAGTTGGTGGTCTCCCGTTAAATCCGATTACATCCTATATATATATGTATGGATCATTATATCCCAGTATACCCCATTCCTACCGGTTGTAACCCCCATGATTTTTGGAGTAATTGATGGTAATTGTATTTATCCATTCTACCCCATTACACATCATAGTGTTGGCTCAATATCCTATGAAAATTCCATTAAATCCTAATTTGGGTGAATGATTCATTCCATTACAATATCCTATGACAATTCCAATATCTTATTACAATTCCATTACAATTCCATGAAAAATCCTCATGGTATCGCGTTTTTTTGGGTTGGTTCGCTGGTTAGCTCCATCGCGAGGCCAACTCCTACGAGGCCCATGAGAAGAATCGGATCATTTCCCCAACTCCTTCCAGCGGCTCGGTTTATTGCGACGGTGGACGACTGGGAGTTTTTTTGATGACCTAAGTGATGTGATTTAAAAGGATTAAAAAGGGGGATTTAACCATCCAAAGATTGAGATATGTCTTAAGTGACTTAAATATTTATCCAACTGGTTGAACGACTAAAGATCGTGATTTAAGAGAATTCACCTTTTTAACGATCAAACATAGGGTTTAAACCATCTTAAACATATAGTGGTTTAATCAACCAGAAAGATAGGGATTTAACCGGCAAAGATATTTATTCAAGTATCAAAACAATTCACCATCCACTAGCGGGTTCATAGGGATTTCTGTCTGATTATACTGACTACACTCCTATTACCGGTCGTAAATTGATGGGTGGTTTAATGCTTGAATCCTCTTTGCCGCGGACATGGATGTTGTGGAGTGCTCGGACCATGCAACAAGTGCAGGTCACTTTTTGATGGTCATCGTATCACAGAATCTTTGGGAGCAAAGAAGACAATTTATGATTTAAAATAGATGGGGCATATAATCATATATATATATATAGTGGGATCATATAATAGATATTGCCATCCCAATTTATTATAGGACAATCCCCTATTTATAGATGATTTTCCCATTAAACCTTCATTAATTTAGGGGATTTCCCAGCCACGTTTGATGAAACCGGAGAGTTTTTTCTGTGGTTAAAGCCATGGCATGTGAACGACAGAGGGATGACACCCCCCCAGTTCATTGTCATTTCCAGAATCTCCAAAAAGGTTGTGATTCCAATGAAATAAATAGTATACCTCCTAAATGAAATCAAATGGAAATTACAAACCCCAATTTAGGAAAAGTGGAAACGCAATAGTAGACCCTAAGCATGAATCCATGTGTTTTGACTAGCCGGATTCTCAGCATTTTAGAACTCATGTGGATTCATTTTGTTCAAACCATATAATTTCTTCATTTTTCAATATGTGAAATTACAAAACTTGTATGATTAAGTAAATGTGTATGATACCGTTCTGCAAAGTAACATACTCAAAATCCACCATGTAAGATCATATAAGTAGATCATGTTCCTGGTTTTTCCCGTTTCCATTTTGTGTGGTTCTTTCATTGGATGGCAATAGATTTGTTCATATAATTACGTATATATATATATATATCCTATAAACTATAAACTATTTTGTTTTTAGATGAATTTAGGTGGTTAATTCCTTTCTATTGTTGATTATCAATGTCCATCATATACCAATCATATCATATATATATATATATGAATATATATACATATGATTATATATATATAATGTTGCCAAGAATTACAGTATGTCCCCAGTATATCACCATAAGTTGGTTGATTGTGCTTCCATCCATTTATCACCTGTATATCACCCATGTTTGATTAGATTCACAACCCATATACCACCCATCATGTGCTCCCCCCTCATGTGAATAGTCATCTACTCATCATCATTCACCACTTTAGAGGGTTAAACTCACCATATCTCCCCACGGTCCATGAAATTCCACAAAATTGTTGGTTGTTGATCTGTTGTTGGTTATGAACCCGCTGTAGCAATTCCCTTTTTTTTGGTGCAATCCCAATTGTCATCAACTTCACGTTTTTTAATCATGTACAATTTAGACATGTATCCTATCCTATCGTGTATGTATGTATATATATATATAATTATATATATATATATACATATTCCCAGTTAGTCATATATCATATATCATTATTTATATATACACATATTCCCACTACTCTTTTTATCCACTTGTTTCATGAACTTCACACATTTCTTCCGAGATGACGTGTTTTTGACGGAAATCTCAGGCCTCTGCCCGACAGAATCGACTGCAGTAGGCGGGTGCTGGATGACGTGGCTGGTTCCTAAAAGGGGTGATCCCCAAAAGCACGGCTTTCCCTATTCCAGGTATTTGGTTTCTATGTTCCAATCATACCATGGGCTCTCAATCTTTCAATACTGACATATGTTCATATTTGGATGAATTGTGGTATCCCTATTGTGGCAAGCGTCCATCTAATATCATGGGGATATCATAGGGATTAGGATTTATAGTGATTTGTATAGGGACGATAATTGGTATATGTAGTTAGGATACATCTAACCCTGAAAGTCAAATGAGTCATTTTCTACACCATAGAGTGATTTCTATCGCATAGGTTTTATAGAGATATATCACAATGGGAAGATAATTAATTAATATATATATATATATAATGGGAATATACCCTCCGGTGTCATCAGCTCCATGGCATGGCTAGCTGGAAATTCCCGATCCGATCAATGAAGGTGCATCGATATGTTGCTGGGAAACTCATCGAACTGTGTGGGATATTTTCCAGCAAACTGCAGTAACAATCTAGGAGTTGTTTAATTAGTGTAAATTGTAGACAAATGTTATTGAGCTGTTTTGTTGTTATTTCTACCACAATCGATATGTCCATTATTATTGATAATATTATTGCTAACATTTCTAACCTGTGCGTAATTATTATTAAACTTATAAAATACACAAGTGGTACAGTAGCTTGAAATGCAGAGATGTTTCTTCAGAAAGTGCACTACTCAGCCCATGGTGAAGTCGGTGAATGGCTGGAGCTGATGGAAGACATCATGGCAGTTGTTGGTGGTGCCCCCGCCATTTACAAATTGGTTGTAAGCCCATGAACTATAGATATCTCACCTGTAAACCATAGCGACATCGGAGTGGCACCAACTATATAAGCGATTCCGAACGGGGTCACCACCCTGTACCTTTTAGCCTGGCAGGGCTCACCCTCCCCAGTTTTTGATGTTTTTGGTCACCTCGAAGGATTTTCCAGTGGGATCGACTGAACAATGCTGGAGTTGAAAAGGAAATCTATGGTTTCAAAAAGGAGGATACCATTTCCGAGTCCGTCAGTGAGTCGCACATGGGTTGAACCCAATCATGATCATCCTGGTGGTAACTGGACAGCTGCGAAGTCAATCCCTTCCCATCCTGCTCCATGCATGGCATATGTACCAAATTACCAAGATGTACTATTACAATCCATTACCCAAATGCAGATCAATCTACACAGGTCCCCAAATATTTCTCGTGTGTCAACCCCATTTGTTGCTGACACCCCTTATGTTTTATGGTGAATGCTCCCATTGCCCAACCATTCGCTAAGGTTCACCTGGCCACATTCCGAAGTTTTTGGGGCTAAATAAGTTAGACCATGTTAGACCCCGTTTTGACCTGCCTGGACTAAGCTTCACAAAAACTATACCTTTTGATGATAAACTTCATGAAACTTCCCATTAACCAAGAAACAACCCATTCACCAATATTGCCACGAATCCACTAGGTAATCCTTGCGCTCCAAATTAACATAGGCCCTGAACATAGCTATTGTTGCGTGGAAACTAATCTTGCAACCCCAACTGCAAGGGTCTATGATGGTCTCTGTTAATTTTCAGGATTGTATATTCCCTATCAAAGTTGCCATGAATTGTGATTTTCCATAGTTTCCCTATATTTCCCTTTATTTCCATGATGAATATTCCATTCTTGAACACAGCAGGCCTCCTATATCAGCCAGGCTGCGCCGAGTTGATTGATCTCGAGGAAGAAGAGAGGCCTATGTCCAGGCTCTCGTTTTTCGCCAATCGCAGTGGCAGGTCTGGAGTTTTGACCAGCAGTATTCACAACATATACAAGGCGTTGCTGCCCTAGATAGCAAAGCTGGTTTATCACTAGTACAACATAGTATAACTTTGGTATATGGTAGATATATCCACCGTCTCAGGGTCAAACTAGACCCCAGGGACAGCCGCGGTCTTCCATTTTGAGCGACCGGTGTTTGACCAAAAGCCGTGGAAAGAATGGGATTGAACATGAGAAAGTGATAGAATTGGGTAATGAAATGATGTGAATTTTACGCGGAAAAGATGTGGTGATGGAAGGAAGCAGAGCATAGTGAAAGAACCTCTTTGGCCGTTTGAGGTGTGTGTGTGTGTTTTTTGGGGAGGGGCTTGTTGTGAGCGGCAGAAAATTGAGATATTTTTTAAAATCGCATTGTGTTGCAAAACCTAAATAACATGAATCCAGATATGAACAGATTGCGCTTTTAAGCACATACTTTTCACCCAATTATGTACTCAAAATTACCAAACATCCATAAGGTTTGGTTTTTATTCAGAAGTTTTTTGATGTAATCTAGTTCCATGCAATTCACATTGAAAAAGCATATTTATATTTCTTGTTTAAGAATCACCTTGCGATTTATGTTGTTCTTATTAAAATGCAATTACATAGATACATGAGTCATAAGGCAAAGAATCAAAATGTAAGCACACACACAATTCAGGAATACAGAAATTGAAATATATTTGCACCTTGATATCATTAAGATAGTTGCATGCACCCTTCTACGACCTCTTGCAAAATATAACGTTTTTGTCGAACAGATGCAGGGTGTCCTTAAAAAAAGTACTGGTTTCCCTTGAACCGGAAACATATGTCCATAATAAGTAGCATATAGTAGCATGAATTTAACATAATATTGCATTCCTGTTCTAAAATGTAATATGAAATGCAACAATGAATTAAGTATACCCTGCTCGTAAAGAAACATTATTCATTCATTTGCAATCTTCCTTTGAGAAAGTACAATATTTTTTCAACAAGCAATTCCCTTAAAAACTATTGAGGAATCCTCTAAAATATGCAGCATTCCTTTTGAACAAGCGCAATCTTCTTCCAAATGATATGGTATCCCTTCAAGTAGGCAATATTCCTGTGCCGTATGTAGCGTGCTTTTCAATTTACAGCTACATTTTAATATGCAGAATTCATGTCAAAAAGTGCCCTATCCAATGCATCAACGCAATATAACGCAGTATTCCTTGATAATCCTGCAAAGCGTACACATGACATTTCTTCCCATACGACAACATAGTATATTCTTTTCAGAGAATCAAGAAACCATGTTCCTGCAAAATAGAAGACAATGTTCTTGACACACGGAGTATTCCTGTTGAAAAGGTTCAGTCTTCCTTGCTTGTCGTTTTTGTTTTTTGTGTTTAACATGTTTTTTCTTTAAGGTAACTATTTCATTTATTCAATATGAAAGAATGCACTGTCCTTGATCAATTGTTTCCATCATTTTGCACAGGGTACTTCCCAACATAATGCCTTATACTCCAGGGAAACCCATATTATCATATTATTTCATATTATTTCAGAAAGAGTGCTGCATATGTAAAAGGATTACATGTTGGAATAAAGGTTCATTTCTTAAGAGAATATTGCATCTCCCTCAAGGAGGTGCTATTTTTTGAAGAACAAGCCCAAGACTTTCCACACATTCTTGAAGGAATACCATACATTTTGGATTAAAGCGCACAAGAACTCCATCTTGAAATTTGAAATGATGTTTCAGTGTCTGAGGGAGACTCGTGCACCCTTTTTCCAAGAGATGATGCACTTTTTTGAAGGAAATATGCCAGATAGTTATAAACAGTCACTTCCAAGAATGCCATGATCACTTAAAAAAAAAATCATATATATATATAATATGTATATATTTATACAACATGGATCTTACTGTACTTTGAAATGGTGTTGGATGTTGTTAGCAGAAGGCTCCATACTTTTTATAGAATTGTCTGCGTATTGAATTGAAGGTCTTTTTCAAACTATATATTACTGCACTCTTTTCAGATAGATGTTATGCACTCGTTCAAGGGAATGCACGAAAACAGGCCACACTTTCTTTACGGAATATCACGTTCTTTGAAAAATACAATTTGGAATCACAGAACCCATGTCCTAACTGCACTTGTTTTTTTCCCATTTTTTTCGGCATTTGTTTTGAACAGTGCCAAATTCCTCAGTAAACTAGATGAACATAGCTGAACTACAAAACTGCCCTCAACCCATGCCCAAGTCTCTGAGCATCTGATGTTTAGACATTTGGGGACAAGAAGGCTGGAACTAGCCGGAGTCATGATGTAGGACGTTATGAACTGGATTAATCAGGATTAATCCGGATTTTTCAGGAGCAAACCAAAACCTCGAGAAAGAAACAAAAAAAAAACAAGAAAAAAAACACAAAGATTTGGCAATTAGTGCAAAGGTCAGAGTAGTTGTGGAAAAACGTTCGTTTTTGTTTGGATTACGTAATATCATGATTAATCAGGATTAATCTTGGTGGAAGTGAGACAGACCAGAGCGTTGAGGTGCCAGACACATGTTTTTGTGAAGAGACGTGCTATAGGATAGCCTACATTCAGAACGAACTGTTGTGAGCGTGGATAGCCTACATTCAGAACGATTGTTGTGAGTGTGAGTTTCTTCATTGAATGTCTACCCCAAAAGCTTGAAATTCACCGCTCACAACTTATTTATTCCGTTTGTTTAACTACCTACCGGATAAGCCACCAACAGTGATGGTTCTGAGAGGTAGAGCCTGATTGGATATGACTTAGAAGGAGGGTTTTGGCTTAGTTTTTCCAAAAATTCTTCCACCAAATAACTGCAACAGTTTGGATATGGTTCTCAATTGGACACCAAAATGAGATGGTTTACCTTTTTCACTTCTGAAAATTGACCCAAATCTGCCCGCGCCATGCTAAGACCTATGGATTAGGTAGGCGTCGATCACTGAGTGGAATGTGAATGTTCCCCTCTACCATCCGCTACAAAACGGCTAGCGATGCTGATGTCTGCGGCTAGTTGCTTACTGGCTGACTGGGGATTATAATCATTTGCTACGGGAAGTCCTATCAGCCAAGCTACCAAACTGACTATTTACAAATGTGAAATCTTCCAGGAATCCATTTGTGTGTAATTGTCTGCAGGGGTAGATGTAAGTTCTCAGGAGTGCAATCATGCAATGCGACAGACACAATGTCGCGACTTTTTTGGAACACATCATAAGATCTCATAAGAATTAAACTCGGAACAGCTTCATAAATATCATTAAATATTATTATATAGATATGGTAAGATTTAAGATATCATAAAATATCATGTTTGGAGCAACTAAGTCGGCAATTTCACATATGTTTTTATATAAGATGATTCTCCCAGACATGCCGCAACGGCATATTTCCTCACCGACCAAGGCACAGCTTAGAAAAAGGGCCCCCATTTTTCTTTCAAGGATGAAGCATGGTGCTTTCAGCAAGAAAACATGCAACATATAGTCATTTAGTAGTTACACAATTTGGTCAAGATCGGGTTTCACTGTTTAGTCATGATCATGTTATATATATATACACGTATATATAATAGTAGTAAAACAACAAAAATGGACTCCATACACAAAAAAATACATTTTTATGATGTTACACATTATGTTCCATAGCTTCTTTTGCCAGGTGCACCGGAGAGGTCAGGAGCTGGACGCAGGTCAGTGAGGAGCCCCAGTTTTTTCCGGATCCCAAGTGGTCACCATGGGGGTTTTCTTAATATGTTTTAAAGCTAAAATATGGGTCTACCCTCTGGTAAATAAACAGTTGGACCCTGAAAATCACCTATTTTTAATGGAAAAAAAAGTCTTCCAACCCCTATCTGCCAGGGTCTATGTTTATTTACCAGAGGGTAATAGTTTTTTTTAGTCTGTTTTGGGGAGGATGATCGATATTATGGATAATTCTGATTACGGAGAATTGATAATGATAACCAATGATAATCTAATAGTTATTAGAGATGGTTCTTCTCAGGGTCCCGATTATTGGGGGTATTTTTTTTTGACAACGATTGATATATCATGTAACACTATGATTGGAGTTGCTGAAAATGATTTTCTTTTTTGGGGGGAGGGGGAGTCCTGAAGCAAATCCAGGTATAGGTATAACATGGTACAACCATTGGACACATGGGATTGTACCAGCTATATGGAAGTTTTCCTGGGATTTACAATGTTTTTCTTTTTCGTTTTTTGGTGATTGATATATCATTTTGACAATACTTGGGATACAGTGGGAATGTACATTCTAGTACGTAATCAGCCACATTGCCAGCTGGGAAATCCACGAACTATATTATATCAATGGAGGTGCTAGTGAAAAAAAACTATAAATCAGCGGTTGTTAGACATGTAAATTGTTTTGTGATCGTCAGAATTTGCAACATTAAGATACCTTTATCTAATGATGCAAATGGTCTATAATGGCTACGTATATGCATTGCTGGCTATATACAGTAACCGGACAATGAACCTTAGATAAGCCTTTTTGTAAGTGGATTAAAAGCCTTGAGCATATGTTGAAACGTAACTGGATGGTTAGATTAGTCACCATGTTATAAACCCTGCTGCGCATCCCACCTAGTAAGTGAATTATATATAAGCCACTTTTTTTTTGCAAACACTTATCCCATAGACGAGTTGGTTGTGCAAAATGGTTATTCTATACCCACTCTTACAACTGGGATGCACTCCAATCCACATTGAATAGACCGAGTCGCCATGGTGATTACATGTCCTCCTGGGGTTGTCTCATTTGGACGTGTTTATCCTCACTATTGGGAACCCTCCGGCAATCAAACATAACAATCGGACATCGCCCGCTGCAGGGTTGGGTTTTGATGGGAAAAACACATCTATAAATGGTGGACATCCCATTTATATCCCAATCATATGCCAATTGTATCCCAATGATATCCCTATAAATCCTATACTGGTTGGTGGTCTCAACTGCTGATGATCCAAGTTCACCAGCTAAGTTTCAGGTTTTTGGATTGGCGTCTCACCAAGCAGATTTGTTGGGATAGTTTCCCTCATTAAGACATGTTAGCTATGAAATGCTACGAATCATATATATATATATATATATTGTTATTATTATTATATATCATAATAATAATAATTATTATTATTATTATGATATATATATATGGACACGTTTTTCCCCCATCCTAGCAATGATTTCATGAAATAATATGGTTTAAAGATCACAATTTCCTCAATTAACATTACAAGGATGTATACAGTATCAAATTGCATCAATAAATTTGAATACTTTGAGTTTAATCCATGTTTACTTCATGATGTTTCATGTATTCACAAGTCACAAATCCACGGAGAAGATCGCAAATTTCTACCAGCTCGAGGTGAGCGCCTGCGTGGTTTGTTCAATGATCTCACCGAGGAGGATCTGGAGGCTAGTCCTGCAGGAAAGTCTACTTGGGTGACCCAAAACCTTTGATGGCTATTTCATGGGTATATAATGAGCATATATAGTACTGTAGTATATAATGGGATAGTATGGGATAGTATGGGATAATATGGGAAAATATGGGATAATGAGTACATAGCCAAGGCTATGGCATGGTTTGTCTTCAGAGTGGGTACCCCATTCCATCGGGAGCTCATCATTTTCACCATGTTCCTTCTATTTTACTGGCCATAAGCTGGGGGTATATCTAGTTTTCAGTCACACTCATGTATCACGTGAGGTTGGGGTATATATCCCATGATCCAAATTGCTCCCATTACTCACCCATGACCATCACTAAGCCATAGAATCCCATCTCGGGTTTGGGTTTTAGGCATCCCAAATCCGCCCAGGAATCCGATGAAGAGGTTGGGTGAATTAGAATGACCTCACTGCGACCTGATTGGAAAGATGGTTAGGATTGGGGAAATCATACCAATATAGCCTTATTTTAGTGAATTAGTTCAATTTACACAGATGATTTGTGGGAGTGTATTGATAAAGTTTTATGTAACCGTCAAAAGTTTAACCCTCACATGGGGAGATAGAAGCATGTTATGGGGAAATATTGGGATATAATTATAAGCCCTTCCTGGTGACATTAGAGGCCCCCGTGGTGGCCTTCCAAAATGAAGAGATCCAGTACTAAACAAGGGAAGTCTACGTATTGAATTTGGGTAGGGGTGACATACATGTAATATGATGTATGTATATTGAAAAAATCCATATGAGAAATCAATGTGTCTGAAAATGCTGTAATTGGGTACCACACATAGATCGTGATGGTCTCAGACACAATGAACAAAGTACGTAGGTGATCGAAATCAAACATGGCTTGACCTGGAAGGAATTGTTGATGCCATTGTGTTTTAGTTGTATTGTGTTGTATTGATTCTTTTTGGAATATGATTTCGAGAATGGACCGATATCGCAACCTGCAGAAGGATCACATAACGCAGGATTTGTGATTATTTCAAATACATTCAAATACAGCTACCTTGGTGGCACCACCCATGCCAGTCTATAGATCACCATCTAAAATCTAAAATCTGTTGCAGCCACTGTTTGTTGGTCAATTCCCTATACATACATAAATATAAATACGTGTATATATATGTATATATATCTCACCATCCTGGCACTTTCTTCTTTTTGGCGTAGTTAGACCTTATGCTGCGCTTTTCACAACTCTTTTTGGCCTGGAGTACATCCAATGCAGTGTACTGTCCATAGCCATACCATGCCATACCCATTGTTACTTTTTCTGTCGGTCCAATGTGACATTTATTGGACATGCGACAAGTTTGGACTCATGACGGGTCCTATAGAACAGTCCTGGATATATATATATATGCATATGCATATCTCTTGTCATAAAGTCCAAAGTCTTCCTACAAATATGTGTAGACATATGTATACCTATATAACCACTGATCATATGTACATCAACATGATACTATATATATACACATATTCTGACACGCATCTTAAGAAACCGTGAATAGCCAATGTTGGGTGCAGGCATCAGCTTCCCCCGCCTTCAGCAGCGTGTTGGCGGAGAGCAAGGCAACATTGGATGCTGGGAGAATCCTTGAACGAAACATGGAGGTTTGAATGGGAAAATACATATATATATATATATACACATTTATATAAATAGTGGGGTTCCATAGTCGTGGTGGTACCCCTTTATCGCTGGATGGTTTATTTCATTGAAAATCCCATCTAGAAATGGATGATGATTTAGGCTATTTTGGAGGAAACCTCCATATAGGAACATCGTCACTTGGGAATTTCACAGGATTAAACGCATGGGATTTCCATGGGATTCAATTAATATCGCCTCTGGTGATTTAACGTACCCTCTGGTAATTTAACATAGCTATTGAAAATCACCATTTTTTTATGGGAAAATCCACTATAAATGGCCATTTTCAATAGCTATGTTAAATTACCAGAGGGTAAATCATCGGACGAATCATGGCACCTGGAGCAGGACTTCCGATGGGATGCCAAGGGTGACCCAACAATCAGGGGGTCATCTTTTGGGAAACCGTTGATGAAGATAGGAATCACAATAAAGGTGATATGACTGTCCAAAATGAAGACATACACCTATATGTATATAAATATATATATATTATTATTTTTGCCATTATTATTGTGTACTATTATTATTATACATTTGATTTTTGATGGTTCAACCAAAACGCAACATCACACGTTCTAAATTCGAGTACACTCCTGATATCATGCTTGATGTCATTACATTCTTGATGTCATATCATTACATTCTTGATGTCATACATACATGCTTTATGTCATTACATTTCGAACTACTGTGATATACTGTATATGTTGAGACAGTTGATACATTGTAGATCATTGTAGTTCATCTGCAGGTACAAACACATGTGTGTATGTACATAATTGTATATACATACATTAATGGCAATGGTCATTTTCAAAAAAAAACGGGATAAACATGGACAAACTAGGTCCTTTTTTTCAACATTTGAAGAGAAGAATGATGTGGGTGTGTCTCTGAATATCATTTACACCCATGTTTATCCCATGGCCTACTCCCAGTATTGGTTACTGGGAGAATTTTCAGGAAACAACCATATATAGTGGGAAATAAAATTGGTTTCCTGTAGATTTTCCCCTAAACCAAACCATTGATCTACGGGTTTTCCATCATTTTAAGACAACTTACTGCCACATGGTCACGGCCACCATGGACCATGGCCGGACATTTCACGGCAGGCTGACCGAGGGGACGACATGGAGGTGGGATGCTTCACAGGAAACCAAAGGCCCATAACATAGGGTATAGGATATACTATATGGTATACTAAAAATCTATAAATCTTTTTGGAAATTGGTATTTCGATGTATTTCGAACTTCAAACTAAATAATATGTTTTGGTAATGTTTCCCAACATGAGTACAACACATCAACACATATAGTCACGGAGGTACAAGCTGGATTGCCCCAGTTCATCAGTTATTTCCTCGGCAGGAGTACTCACTGAATGGGTGTGATTTGCTTAATGTGTTTTAATCGGGAAAATGATGAGTTTGACCAGTGTGACAGTGTGCCAGTAGTTTGAGTACCCTATTTCAGTCAGACCCTATTTTCAGTGAGTCAGACCCAATTATCATATTGTCACCTATCCACATATGATAATCCATATAACCACTTATATATCCACATATGATAATAGATCATTATATCAATGTTGATATCCAATTATATATCTCTATATCCCATATATCCACATGTTATATCAACATTTCATGGGGATTCAACCAACCTCTCCCAGAGGTGACCCCCGCAACAATAGGAAACCCACGGCAGGCGGCTGAGCAGTGCGACGAGTCTGGAAACGCAGCGAAGATAGGGCTTCCAACTGGGGAAAGCTTCAATGGATCAATTGCATCGGGATATATATATATATATATATGGGGTTTCCATAAATGAGGGTACCCCAAAAATAGATGGTTTGTAACGGAAAATCCTATTAAAATGGATGATTAGGGGGTACCCCTATTTCAGGAAGCCCCCATATATAAATAACTATACATTTATATATATATGTATACATAATGGGACACAGGGGGATAGAATAGGAGAAGATGGAATACAATGGGAAGCAATGATAATGGAATATACCATAACTACATCATGTTTGACCATCAATGTTTGTACAAATTATGTTTGCTGTTCAACATGGATCCAGCTCTCGTCCGGTGAAATATTGATATGCGTAAAGCCACCATGTATGTTTTGGATTCTTCAAGGGCCCATGGGTTTTCCTTACCTATGGTGCATGTTAGCTTACCCAAGTTGTAATATTCTGCCATAGATGGGCATATATACCTCTGGTAATCAAACGTGGCAATTGAAAACCCATCATTTATACATTGTTTTTCCAGCTATAAACCTCAATTTAGTGTGGGGATTTTCCAGCCAGCCACGTTTGATTGCCAGAGGGTATATTCAAATGATTTTCCAAACTTGTCCCATTATGTATATAGTTCCAATTATATCTCTATAAATCCCTATAGATCCCCATAAGTCAGCTAAAACTTCATGCTTTTGCTGGGCATCACTGGCCAAGAGGAACCCCCTGCGAGTTGTGCTGAGGTCCTACACTTGTATTCGAATGTTGGGATGGGAACATGTTTGTGGTGATGTGTTGTTTGTTTCGAAACGCTTGCTGGTGGTTTTAATTGACTTCAACTGTGTGTTTTCTTCATCTTCACTCCCTGAGAATCATATATCTCATAGTATAGCCTATATGATCTATAGTATATTATGTTATATATTAATATAAGGTATTGAATGTCTACACTATAGTATGTTGTTCATCTAAGAATGGTGCATGATCTCAAGTTGACTCACTCAGCGTCTGTCGAAGGCCAGAAGTTGAAAACGTCTCCTGGAGGGACTGGCAAGCCGTAGGCGACGGCCACACCGGACGGAGGAACAACGGACAGTTGTTGGGTCCATTTGAGAAGGCTATATGATCTATGTATACACCATATCTTTGTATATGATGTATATGTATATGTGTGTTTGTCCTAATTACATAAATATCTTGATACTGTATCTATTTGGATGTTGCTCGTGTTGCAACCCAAAGTAACATTTTAGCAGAGTGGCGCAGTATTCTATATATGGTGCAACCATATACCTTTATACCTATATATATATAATTGTATACACATACATATATGAACATAAATACATATTTTCATAATTTCATATATATATATATACACATACATGCATGCATGCATACATATATATATATATATACATACGGTACTTCACGACATTTAATCAGTGCAGGGCGGGCCAGACCACAAAGCCCCGGAGGTAGTATGAAACACCAGTTCGATCCGTATATCTAAATGTATGTTTATATAAATAAGTTGGATTCCGTATGTTTGAATGGCCCGTCTGGCCAAGGAAAACCTTCCCGGAGGTAGTCTAAAATACCAGTTTGTATATTTAAAATTCGGTATATTTAGATGTAGTTACCGTATGCATGTATACATATATACATATATACATGTATACATACGGTAACGCCATTTAAATATGCGGAGGGCGGGCCAGACCGCCAGGCACAGGAGGTAGTATAAAGTACCAGTTCGTATATTTAAATGTAGTTAACGTATGTTTAAATGAATTGGATTCCGTATGTTTAAATGGCCGGGCGGGCCAAGGAAAACCTTCCCGGAGGTAGTCTAAAATACTTTTCGTATATGTTTAAATCCGTAAATTTAAATGTATATAGATAGATACATAGATACATATAGATACATATAGATCCATATAGATACATAGATATTTTTTTTACATATAGATACATAGATACATGTTTACATATATGTATATGTAAATATATATATATATATGTATATATATACATACATGTTTACACTTATATATTATGTATTCACATATAACATACAGATATACATATATATATATATATATACATATGCATATGTATTCGTACACATAGAGAAAGAGGGAGTACATAAAAGTCACGAGATACAGTACCTGGGAATGTTCCAGTTCCACTGAACATATATTGTCCACTGCTTGAAGTATGGACTACTTGTTGCCTCCAATCCGATTATCCCGCGAGTTCAGAAATGTCCTTTATATGGCATATCCTCCGGTAATCAAACGTGGCAATGGGAAATATATACAAATAGATATTTTAATGGGAACATAACCCATAAACGGAAGATTGTTCATTGCTGCGTTTGATTACCGGAGGGTAATTGGGGCCCATAACCTCTTCTAGCTAGGATCTATTTGACTGTGATGCAACCAAGTCAATCTAGCCTCTGTTAATTTAACATAGCTATGGAAGCCACAGCCCTGATTTACCTATTAAAATGGTGATGTTCTATTTTGAGGATCATCATGGTACAGAGCAAACCAAAAAGGATAATGCTGGCAGAAACCCACATGGTATCTCAGATCATTTTCAGCTCGAAAGGGGGATGTAGGGTTCAATCACAGATTTTCGTACATACATATGTGGCTTTACATATTATATTACATATGTTTATTATACGTGTTACATATTATACGTTACATAGTTATGTTCTTACTGTTTTTTGTTTTAATGTATACTTCAGTATAATTGAACATAATGTAATGTAATATGATACTATATGATACTATGAAATACGATCAATCTATGTATATAGAAATACTAATCAAGACCATGTAATTTCATGTAATGTAATATAATATAATACAATGTAATATAAAATCATACAATATCATATGATATGATATAGTATATCGTAATATATAATATTACATCTAATAAATCTATATGATATCATCCAATCTATGCATGTATATATATATATATATATGTGTGTAATATATATATATACATATGCACATGGTATTAATATAATTTGACTACATTCCATATCATTATATATGTATTGTTGCACATTATAAATCAAGAATTATAAATATATATATATGTCCTTTACATAGTATATTATATATATATATATTGTGGGACATGTCCCACCTCCAACCCTGATGGTGACTGCACAACATTTCTTGGATCAAGGCAGCTGTGATCCGACAATCTATTCACCGGTTTGAATTTGTGATTCCGGAAGCTTTGGAGAAACCCCAAAAAAACAGCAAAACAGGAATGGTGTCCTTTCACATGTTCAAAAGAGCACACGCAGGCAATCCAGAAGAACTTCCCAATTCGACCCACTTCACATCTTTGCTTTTCACAGTTTAAGCCCAAGTGCACCCTCCGCCCAGACACGGTCAAAACCCTTTGCGGAGCCACAAATTCACCGCTGGGGCAGAATCATTGCGAACACAATTGGAAATTGTTTTAATAATGTAAGTACACACCATTTTTATACCAAACGGATTATAGATAGGACAGATGTGTATGTGGAAAAAAAAACGCAAGATGCTCAACTCACTCAACAACACATCCACTACATGTCACCAAATGATAACTCCAACACTGAACAACGCATGATTATATAGATGGAATTATCATATCAGGTTGGTTACAGATTCCATGAAAATTCCATTTTCATTTCCAATACCCACCAATTATTAGCAATTTTCAAGTCATAAAACCCAATTTTCAGATCTGACCGTTTCAGGTACTTAGATTGGAGGTAAGGCCTATGTAAGGGCTATCTAAAGGGACATGCCCCATGGCCTTCTATGGTAAAGTACCTACCTGCATTCTAGGGTCCTGAAGTTTCCATTGATCATCATAAACCATCAAATCCCATTATCATCCTCACCACCAACCAATGATTAACCATCATTAAACATCATCAAACCATATTATAACCCCATTCTCGGATCTGGGTGAATGTTTTCTTTACTCATTTCCAAAGATCTCTTCCAGCCATGACCACCGCGCAGCGCTGGCCGGTGGCACCTGAAGCCAATGAATGGCACTGGAAGAGTTGGGCGAGTAGGAGTAGCCTGGGCCATGCATGGCCAGAGGGGAAATCGGAGGAGGGTATGTCCACGTTATGGAAATATATTGGGACAATCATGATAGGCAATGGTGATAGGATTTATGAGCATAGAACTTGGGGTATCGTGTCTGTATGATATTGGGTGGGATAATCATTGGGACAATTGGAAATATCGTCATAATGTTGGGATAATGTGTGGGATAACATTGGGGCTGATCATCCACTGTATGCGATAGTTGGGGAGTCTATGACCATAATTTTGGAGAATCATGGAGATGTCATGGGATGATCACATGATGGGGTATAACCAACTACTGCTTGGTGGTTTCACACATTTTTTATGTTCCATAATATCATGGGATAATCCCATTGACTCATATTTTTCAAGATGGTTAAAACATGTTAAAACCACCAGCCAGACCAAATATGATAGTTGGATGTTGGATGTGTCTGAATAAAACCATCCAGGACACCAGGGAAAACACTGAATCATGCTGTAAAAGCCACTGAATCCCCCAACACTGGAACCATCAAGCCGCCAGGGGAATGATCTCGCCCAGCACCATCAGAAACGGTCATTTGACCATCAGAAATAACAAGTTGAAGGCCTTGGAAAAATACTGCAGGAGATTCCTTGTAATAACCCTACAAGGTGGGGCCAAACAATAGCCAGCTAAGTGAAGTATAGTTAACTATTGTTCATTGTAGATATATATCATGATATATATATATATATTATACATGGTCAATCTATCGACATGACTGGGTTATTTAGACCGGTAAAAGCAGATGAAATCAGATGAGTGTATCATGGATAGATGATCTGGAAATGCGACTCGTGAGACCGAGAAGAATGGGATGAAACACTGTTTAGACAACTAGCAAACATCAATTGAGTAGTGTTCAAAACGCCTGTTGGTTGATGATTAGTTCGGGGATGAACATCTACCCAATATATTGGGGATTCGAACAATCCAGTAAAAAAATCCCTATAAACCAACCTGTATAATGGAATGATAGAGGGATTTTGAACACTGCTCAATTGGAGTTGGACAGCCCCATCTCAGCAAGCAACCTTTTTGTGGTCTTAATGAAATATAATCAACATAATCCCATTTATAATAAAAGGAACTATGCCCAATGTCATAAACCCAAATTGGGCATAGTTCATTTTTGTGCTTTATCTCACTATAGTTTCATATTAATGACCAGTAGCCTCCAGTAAACACACAGCAAGTTAGCTGACAGTACCATTGTTGGACTTTCAGAACTTACTGGAGGGTATATGTAATCTATCCACCTGAATTCTATTTGAAACATACATGAAACAAAACAAAAACTAGATAAATTATGATCAATTCAGTTCAATCTTCGGATTGAACTCCTCTGTAATTTGAGATTCAACATGGACTATGACTCTATGGACCATGGGCATGTTGCAGCCAATGTTTGAACCCTATGACCTCGGCATGTTTTGGTCATGTTTGGACTTCTTACTGTACTTGCTGTCTTGCGTGCAATCCTCGTTGACTTATTAGGTGGCTCCTTGTCTGATCAGCTTTGCCTCCATATCAATACCATCCTTCAAATTACTATCATGTGGTTGGGAAACTCTTAGTCGCTCCTTGGCTATCCATTTTTTGTTGGGAATATGGATACACCAAGATACAACCAGCTTAGCTCCCTCCTAACCAGTGGATTAAACCATATATCTCACGTGACATTTTGATCAGACCTGCGTCACCGAGTCCATCCTGAGGCAGTTTCCAGGATGCCTGCGACGACTGCGGATCAGCCTGTAAGTATGGATGGATCCTGGGCAACTTCTAAGCCACAAATGGAAATGGGGGTGTCTTGGGGTCTTAAAAGATCTTAAAACGGAATATCCCCAAAACCATAGGTTTACTAGAACGGTCCACTCTCAGATGATTTCTGGAAACCTCCTTAAATATGCAAGAGTCCCGTGGCTTTAGCAGCACCTGCGGGACAGAAATGGTGATGTTCTCCATGAAGCACTAACTAAACAATGTTGTATCCGGTGGTTTGGAGCTAAGGTGAAATATTCGGCCACAATAACCAGTGATTAGGCCATTAGAAAACCTTTTGACAACTAAACGACAACTTTGAGCACTGTCCACAAAAACATATATCTCCATGGTTATTGTTCAGGTTTAAATCGGCACCATGAGCGGATCCATGGTATGCTAACTTTCCCATATTATATATATATATACATATTCCACATAATGCGGTAAACTCAAAGCCATGCAAATCCATTGCTCTCACAAAGCTAATTTGTTCCGCTTGGTGGTGTCATAGACCTCAAAATAACATAAAATCACGGGAGATACTCCAAAGAAGCCCATTGATCTGGTGAACATCGGGAATGCCTCCGAGGCGCGCGACAAATGGCCAATTTTACTGCAAGCCTCTGGGCTCTGAGAGCTTTTGAATCTGACTGAATGAACCATGTCAATGATTGTGTCCTTGGGGCAACAGCCTGATGTTTTGTTACATGATTACAGTACTTATTTATGCTTATTTCACCAAGCAGATGATCTTGAACCATATATGAGGGGTTTTCATACTGACTTACTTTGTTTTTTTGACTATGAATGAATGGAGGCATACATGTTGCTGCCCAGTCATACTTATGTAGGTTTTCATCTATGAAACTTAGCCATGCGAATGTAAATGCTGGAGTTGCCACAGAAATTCCAAGATGCCGAAGCCGACGGCTCGGGCCCCCGCTGTTTCCATTAAGAGTATACCCCCTGAAGAGTGGCGGCATGGTGGGATTTCAGCAAAAACATGTTTTTCTTGGTTAATCTTGGATGAGTAGTCTGGTGCTATCAATACTTGATTTTTTGCCACAGACACGGCCCAGCCAAAAAAGTGCAGGGTATCTAAGGCTGGCCACGTTTTCTCTCCATTGCACTACTGTTTGTAATGATGAAACAAAGATCCATGATCAAGTACCTGGCTATAGCCGGCTTATGGATTACATCTACAGTAAATACATTTTGAGTTTAAGAGGATAGATATTAACCCACTTGCTAACGGACTTGACATGTACATGTTGGACGATCCGTCTCCATTCGGGATGTTGACCCCATTATCTCAGCGGGGGATGAATTGAAACCAGGGAATTCCATGGGTTTTGATCCATAGCCAAAGATACCAACTTCACAGATTATTGTGGCACTACAGTTCCAGTTATAAGTGGACATCAGTCATAAGTGGACATATATATATATATTATATTGTACTATATTACATGTACATTATATATTATATATACACATTATATATTATAGTTTATATATTATAGATGGATAGATAACATTCTATAACCTGATTAAACAACATTATATAGATATATAGTTCTAGGGGCCCCATCTTTTTTCCACCAGTTCTCAGGTCTTGCTGGGACAACTGGCACGCGCCTCGAGTTTTTTCTCGCGCTGCTCGGCGCGCGCACCGGGTTTGAGTGGCGAGAAAACAGGACCTGTTGGTCAATGATTGTGGAGGGTTAGAGAGTTATATAGAGTTACCCTCTGGTAAACTAACATAGCTATGGAAAATCACCATTTTTTATGGGTAAATCAACTATAAATGGCCATTTTCAAGTTATATAATTAGAAGTATTTCAAGTTATATAGTGGGTTATAATATGTTGTGGATATATGGATGTTCATTATCCATGAACGGGGAATCAAGATTAAGCAACCAGTATTCGTTGAGTGATTCGTTGCGGGTCACACGGCCAACGATCACATGGTACCTGGTCATCAAACATGGCCATGGCGGTTTATAGCTGGAAAATTGATCATCGAACTATGGTTGAGAAATTTTCCATCTAGCCATGTTTGATTGCTGAAATTTTCCATCTAGCCATGAGATGAAATAACAGGTTATCTAGCCATGGTTTACCATGAACCAAGATATTTGGTCCAACGATATTCGTTGGAGATGGCTCCGAAAAGGTAGATCTAGGTGAACCACCGTTGGAGGCTACGTTGGAATACTACTGGTTTTATGGGGGATACCCCTTTATCGCTGGATGGTTTACAATGGAAAATCACATATTAAAGTGGATGATTTGGGGATAGCCTATTTTAGGAAACCCCCATATTGATATTGTTTACATGCCCGTTCCATCCGCATTCTTTGGCTGCAAGAGTCGCTTCCTGTGTTCCTGGGTTAGGCGTCATTGGAACTTGTAGCCATGCGGTGCCATGGTTAGAGAATTGTCTCAGGTATCACTGAACCAACTGATCCCAATTCCTGATAATTTACTGAAGATGTTAAATTATAGTATATTGTATATATATATATGGCTGCGAGTCAAAATGTAAAGCCCCGATCCATACCCTGAACCCACAGGCCGATCCATACCCCCGATCCATCCTAAAACGCAGGTGATCCAGACCGTTCCATACGTCTGGATTTCCACGGGCCGATCCAACCCGAATTTTGACGCAACCCCATATATACATTATATACATACACGTATTATATATACCCTCTGGTTATTTAACATAGCCATGGTATAGATGGCCCATAGAAATAGATGCTTTTCCCAGCTAGAAACCTCCATTTATAAGGGATTTTCCATGGCTATGAAAAATAACCAAATGGTAGTTATACATATAATATGCTGGTCATCTCCAACGTTTTGCGTCATTTTTCATGGTGAACTCATGGTGAATTTCCCAAATTTTCGGTCGTTTCCAAACGGATGGTCCTTTTGGGTCCTAGGAAGCCAGAAGCTCTAGACCCCTGAAGAGAGGAAACTTGGCAACATGGGGAATGTGTTACGTTTGGAAATAGAGCACAATGATGGTAGATATATGCTTACATAATATGTATATATATATAATATACTATACTATACTATATATATAATATATACGATACTATACTGTATATATATATATATGCATATTTGATCTCCAGCAGCGACAATGGGGCAATTCTTGCGCCATCATTCGTTGAATTTGGTCTCCAACCAGGGCGGATATTCACCGGATTCAATCCGATTTTGACTCCGAGAAATTGACCACGAAAAATTGAGATGTACAATGGTTTTACCACTTTAGTATACATAAGTTATAATGGGATTATACCACTAATACATGGGGTAATACTCCGATTTTATCTAGAAAAAGATGAACATTTCAGACATAGATGAAGATTTCACCAACAGATGTGGACAGTTCACCAACAGATGGAGATTTGCAAAGAACTGGGCTAGTAAACTCTAAAATTCATGGGGAGTTTCAGCATGGTGGCATGGATATTGCCACAATGCAGTACTGCAAATGATTTAACTTATGTGTTTCTGGGTTTGAGATTTCGATAACATACACACAAGATTGCACTAAACATGGATGGATATTAATATATATATAGAACATGTTGAAGTATACCATACCAAATAGGGATATATCCAACAACAAGCAAGATATCATTAGGAGAACAACAAAGGTACGATAAGGTACGTCACCAGAAATATCAAGTACTGCTTAAAATCATCAGCAATTGTGGAGGATGGGAGCACTAATCTGGCAGGATCAAAACCCGAGGAATTTCGCCATCGAGTGGCACACCAAGGCTTTCGAATCTTCAATGGCGGCTGCTTTTGCTGTGCACCCGATCCATCAATGCCACCTCCTTCCATACCACCACCGCGGCACACACCAGAGGCCAAGACCTTGAGGGATCACTTTTTTTTTGTGGAGAGATTTGGGACTAACTGGTAGTCCTATGTAGTCTTAATATGTCTGAACTGACTCTGAACTTTGTATTTTTGTTTGTTGTATTCGAGAGGAATCCAGCCCAACTAGCACTCTGTTTGGGAGGTTCTTGTAGCTGACAAAGACAGAGTTGTGAGACCGACGGGAATGCTAGACAGTTTTTTGCCACATGCTTTGTATTGGAAATGGTATTTGAGATTCCCATATCTTCACTTACATCCAATACAGAACAATACACACAACAGAACACGATACACACATGCAATACAAATGACAAATATCATCCGAGCAAATCACCATTACCCTCAACTTTTGGCAGGCATACACCATTCATACCATGAAAAGAACCGCTACTCATGGGGGCTTCACTGGTGCATATCGGCCTTACTGGTGGCGACTCGTGGCGTTTGCTTTCCGTTGAAACCAGGAGCTTCGAGACATGGCATACTGCGATGCTCATTGCCACCTTGACATTCTGTTCCTATGGTGCGCATGCGTGCGCTGGATCTCAAGTCATGGCTCAAGCATTTAGCCCCAATTGTTACACTTGGGCAACCTAACATGGGCATGCCGCGGTTTTCTCAGGAAATCATCTGCAAAGAAGGGACGTTCCATGTAAACGTGTTAACTCGTTAGTAGCAGCGTAGTGAGATTCGATATTTTTCGGGTACCATGAGACCCCAGCATTCCTTGATTTGCACTTTGGTGCCCCGGACAAAGATGGGGGCAACCTGGGTAACACTTTTTCAACAAACCAAACTGACTCAAAAGTATTGAACAGTGATTTCCTTTGCTATTGAAATGGATTGCTTTCCCCGACTCAACCAACCAGGGTGGTATAAGTATGTGGATTATTTTTGTGGGTCAAGTTTGTTTGCTCATTGTGCCATGGTGGTGACGCCGTGTTTGAAACCTGTGGTGACATTAATGAAAGAGTTTTTGAGAAACGAAAGGAACAGAACAGAACATCTATATATATATAATATATATATATATATCACATCCCTGTTGGTAATCTTCAATATAAAGAAAATATGTTACCTGAAAAACATATATCATTGCATCTCCCCTGAATCCAGCTTTGGAGACTGCGCCACCGGTTGAACTCAACCGCAGACTGTGCCCAGGCTACACAATCTGAAGAATGGTGGAACTCTTTGGGGGGGCAAAGAAAAAATCTGTAAGATGTGGCAGACAGGCGACTGTTGGTACGGCTACGTTTCCTGGCCGAAATCCCATGGGAAAGTGGAAGATTTGAGAAGTGGAATTCAGGGGCCCACAACGTATACAAGAGCTCCCAGCTAGTACCTAATTTTAAATACATATAAAGTATATCTTACATATCTATAATTAAAAATTGGTATATTGTATATATATAGATACATCTGTGTATATTACATATAATATTCATATGATTGTCGATCTAAAGGTCCATGTAGAGATTGTCCATTACCAAGGCCGCCAGGGTTCCAACATGAGACCCCGCGAATGTTTTTATTTCTTTTCCTGAGTTTGCGAAAGTATTTTTTTTGGCGAAAGAGCTAGCAACATATTTGAACATGAGACCCTCGCGAAGGATAAACATGGGGTTCGCGAAAGATTCGCGAACGCTTTCTTTATTCACGAAGAATGGCCGTTTGCAGATCAAGGAATTTAGATCAACCGTCACATAGATATACAATGTATATACATTGTTCTTCTTCTTATTATATAATATTATTATTATTGTTACTGTATATATGGTGAAGTGCCCATTGACGAATTCCTCAGGAAACCAAAAACCCCAAGGGCCATGAAGGGCCGGATCTTGCTTCCATCATACAGCTGTGGAAGATTTATGAATTGAATCCGGTGTCGGATGCCGCCTAAATGGCAATCTGAATAAGGAAAATGGTGACAAACACTGGAATGGATGGAATTGGTACTTTATTTTAAGACGCAGTCGCGTCACCAAGTTTACGGGGAATATGATCCACAAATGATCCACAGTGTGATTTCGAGAGATTTTGAATGGTGGTTGAGAAGACGATCACCCAAGAACTTCTGGTTGCACGTAGCTTTATTCTACACCTATGTAGCAAGCATGATCGGTGATTGGTCTACAGGAAACAATGAGAATTTGATATGAATTTACCATATTTTCCCATATTTTTCCATCAAACACGGAGGCTCCTGCACTTTCCAACAAATTCTGGGTGAGTTTGTGAAGTCACAGCTCTGCTCGAGGACTGTCAGTTTGCTCACGGAGAACATGATCTCCGACCCCGCCCCTTTGGCTGATCTCTTGGGGGCAAAGATGGCTTCGACTGGCTTTCCACAGTCATGTTTTGGCGGTTTCGAACATGTTTTTTCAAGCCTATTTGGGAAGATAACCCCCCATCTGACAGCAATTGTTCCTTCCATAGTTATGCTGGCAACATTCCGTTTACTGCCAGGAGACACGTATGATAAATGATCCAATGGTAAGAGGCTAAGACTGATTCGTTCCTTTCCTGCATGGATGTATCATTATGTCTCATTGTTCTCCTAGCCGGATAATTCTCATTGGCTCATCTTTGTCAGTGGCTCAACCACCAAACGAGCTCATCGATAAGCTTGCATTCATAGAAGTCAACGGAAGAGTGCTGAAAGAACTGACTCAGTATGCGAGTGGTGAAACTGAAAGACTTTAAGAATCATTAAGAATCATTAAGAATCATTAAGAATCATTAAGAATCATTAAGAATCATTAAGACTTAAAGATATATTAAGATATTATCCAAGGTGGTTCATTTAGAAAGTCTTGAATTTGAGACGTGCCAGCTGAAAAGGTCAGGAGAATTACCTACCCTAGTCAGTCGCACGACAAACCAGAGGAAATCAGCTGCGCACCCTTGCTTAGGTCGTTTGCTGTTGCAAGAATGATATCATACCCATCATATCCAGCTAAAATCAGCTAAAGATGAGGACTGCTGACGGTTGAATCCCGATGTTTGAATATTTTATTTTGATACATCATTGAAGACCCAAAAGGTGCTAAATTCCCCATTCTGCCAGGCAAGGCCTTGTCGGCAGAGCACGTGGAAAAGTATCTCTTGAGGGTTCGCAGCGACCCACAAATGGCATCGTTGAAATGGGTTCCTGGGCTGTTGCTACCAGTTTTTGACCTGGATGATGGAGTACTTGAATCTACTTAAATGATCTTGAATTATCCTAAATGTGCATATAAATATAATATGTATGTAAATATAATATATAATTATAATATATAAGTTATAATATATAATATACATATAAGTTATAATATATAATATATAAATACAATATAGATTCATAGTGGTATATATATATAATACGGATGACTATATATAATAGGGATGAAGAGGGTTTGACTTTGGATGCATGGGATAATGGATTGAAGTACTCGAGTTTCAATTTTCATATCTTAATATAAACAACTGACAAGCTAAGCTAAGTGTCAGCTGTAAATTCATGTGGAAGATCTGATTGCCCATTATCTACAAATACTGAAAGCATAGAGGATCGTAGGACATGTCTATACTTGAATGATATGTCCAAGTGGACTATGTGCAAAATTCACTTGCAAACAATAAACCCGGGTGAAAGGGTGAAACTGATATGAATTGTTATGGTTCATGACTCAAGTATTTCCATCATAGACCACTCAAGCTACCCTTCGGCAAGCAAACGTGGCAAGCTGGAAAACCCACCACCACTTAGTTCAATGATTTTCCCAGCTAGACACCTCCATGGTGCGGGGATTTTCCATTAATTCCTAACACACACAAAATGAGAACCCAAACATAGCAGGGAACTGAGGATGATTCAGGATTAGCTGCCTGGAAGCCCGGCAGGCAGCTACGAATAGCTCTTGAGAAAACAGCAGAAAAGCACCACTGGGCCGTAGCTATGATTCAACCACTTCAATTCAATCTTAAACATACCCTGGTTGCTGGTTTCAAATGTGTTTATGTTCAGTCGTAGAAAGGGGATGATTATCTCCAATGACGAACGCTGTCTTCAGAGGGGTTCAAATTGCCAACCAGTTCGGTTGTACGTCTCAATACATTGCCATCACAATCCAATTAGTTCCCCATATATTGATTATTATTATGTCATATTATATATAGTTATTCACATTATCACATAGATGACTAGGTCATATAACCACTACCTCAGTTCAATGGGAATTCCAGGATCCTAAATTGGAGGTACTGTACCATATAAGGCCATGGTAGGTACCTCCAATTTAGGATCCTGGAATGGCCATTGATCAGTTACCACTATATGTTAGATATGGGGCATATGAGCCATCGTCACATCCTCCGTCCAGGTCGTGACGAATTGTTGTGAGTTGGAAGCCATCGAAGACACAAAGGTCATCATTGATGCTCGTTGTATCGAAGTTTCAGCAAGGCATCGTGTAAAACCAAACTTAAACAGCATGGATCCATGGATTATTGATTTTAATTTTGGCTATATCAATGTCTTGTGATCCATGATTTAGACTGAATTTTAACCAACATGAGCAAAAACACTGTGTGATCCATTGATTCAAAATCAAGATTTCACCAGCATTTGTGTGTCTACAACAACATGGACATATATTTCAATATTCGAACCACAGAGAGTGTGTGTGTGTGTCTGCGTGTTTCATTCTATGTGCCCGTTTTTTCCCCCCTCAAAACCGGACAGTTCACTCACCGGTGCTCCTCAGCAGAATTTGGGGTCCGTCATGGTCCATCGTCTAGTTTTCTGGAGGGTTACTTGCTGAAAAGTAAGATGTACCAAGATGTACCAAGATGTACCAAGATGTACCGAGTAGGGCGTGCATATTCCCAACGTTCGTTGGTGGTTGGTTGTTTTTCGAAAAATCTCCAGCTGGGAGAATCTCCAGCAACCGATCATATCTATAGGGATTGGTGGCTCCACCAACACAAAAAAACGGTGACTTATCCCATGGCAGTGCAGTAGATCATGTCCTGTCACTTCCTGTAGAAACCCATGGGAAATTCCATATCTACCCATATCTATGTTGATTCTTGAAGGTAAATATGATTCAGGTTGGTTGTATTTCAGGGTTAATATGCGTTTGTCTAACGGGATCCCATGTTATTGGCTAATCAGGCTAATCAGCATTATCCGTATGTTTCAATGGCCATATATTAAACATATACCAATTTTTTCAGACGCGCAAAAAAAAAATGATTGGTTTATATCCTATGATCTCACCATCAAATCCCCATAAAATTATAGGGATGGGTCAAAAAGCCATGAGACTCAGGGGACCACAGATTTTAGTCTATGTTTAGTATTACCCTTTGGTAAACGTTTACATAACTATGGAAAATCACCAATTTCAATGGGTAAATCAACTATTTCTATGGGTCATGTTCAAAAGCTATGTAACTAATTACCAGAGGGTAACCATCTATTTTTAGTATTAACTATATAGTCTTAACCATTTATTTTTAGTATTAGCCATTGGTTTAATTAACCATCGATTTTTCGGGGGGCAATTTTGACCCACTCCGTCAGGAATGCGCTGATCAGCTTGGCTTGGACTCGGTCTATTGCGCCTCGACGCTGTCAAGTGATGTCAAGTGGGTCAGCACTGGAATGGGCATATACCATCATATACCCTCTGGTAAACAAACATAGCTATTGAACATGGCCATTTATAGTGGATTTACCCATTGAAAATGGTGATTTTCCATAGCTATGTTAGTTTACCAGAGGGTAATGCCAGCCCTGGATTAATAAACCCCAAACGGCTGTTCAATTGGCGGGCTACCATTCAAGTATCAGATTATCAATGATTATCACTCTTTGGGGAATAGCCCCATAATTAAGAAACGTAGTTTATTAATCCGGGGCTGACATTAATGGGAATAGAATAGACATGCAATGGGAATTGGGACTTATCATGACTTATCCAGATTTATGGTTGGAAAATCCTCTATGAACCAACCTAGGCATGGGATGGGAATAGAAATACAATGGGAATTATACGATCATTACGACTTATCCAGATGTTTTTTTTGAAATGAAAACCTATGAGCAAAACTAAGCAAGGTTGAATATGGTTTAAAATGGTTTAAGCACATCAGCCATGTGTGCTTTCTTGCGTCATAATCGTTCAATCATTTGACTAATCACAGATCAGGGAATTGTGGTTCATGCCAAACATGATCAGTCCATGTGTCGTCCCCCTCGCCTTTAAAACCTTGACACATAGCCATAAAATCAAGAATAGCTATAGAGTCATAGAGTTGATTATGCCTGGCCTAGGATGATGGGGGTTGACGATTTGAAATTTGTGGATTAAATCAAGCATCTACCATTGAGTTTGGTGAAGGATTCCCATCCCGATATCTGTTGTTCACCCAGACCAGGTGTATATTAAATGGGTTCTAAGTGCTACAGCATTTTTACACATGTATTTCGCCTGATACACTTGATCACAGCATATTTACATACACGTATGTTAGGATTACATTATCTTTTCATGTGGTATAGATACACGGTATATGATACATATATAAATAAATACATATATATATATATACATATATATATGAGCCACCGCTAAAAAAACGGCAATACTAAATATGTATTGGACGGACATTGGTTTATGCAAATTGATGGAAATTGTTAAAAACACACGGTAAGCGATGGGACCTTCCCAAATTAGCGATACCCCTTTTCAAGGTTATGTCATTGTATTTCTCTAATATCCACATTAGCGATACCCAAATTGG
>Ga0126342_10000561_pt1 | contig 42131 bp, 33 predicted proteins | sample Cyp1metagenome_FD_92528 | JGI IMG/M metagenome (GOLD analysis project Ga0126342, IMG submission 92528) | Coral microbial communities from Lord Howe Island, Old Settlement Bay, Australia - Cyphastrea 1 metagenome | ecosystem: Host-associated > Invertebrates > Cnidaria > Coral ...
CATGGGGGTTCTCATGGAGATTTTCATGGGATTTTCATGGGGTTTTCATGGGGTTTTCATGGGATTTTCATGGGATTTTCATGGGATTTTCATGGGATTTTCATGGGATTTCAATGGGATTTTCATGGGATTTTCATGGGATTTTCATGGGATTTTCATGGGATTTCAATGGGATTTTCATGGGATTTTCATGTGATTTTCATGGGATTTTCCTGGGATTTCATGTGATTTTAATGGGATTTTCATGTGATTTTCATGGGATTTTCATGTGATTTTCATGGGATTTTCATGGGATGAAATCATGGTATTTTCATGGGATGTCATGGGATTTTCATGGGATTTTCATGGGATTTTAATGGGATTTTAATGTGATTTTAATGGGATTTTAATGTGATTTTAATGTGATTTTCATGGGATTTCATGGGATTTTCATGTGATTTTAATGTGATTTCATGGGATTTTAATGTGATATTAATGTGATTTTCATGGGATTTTCATTGGATTCTAATGGGATTTTCATGGGATTTTCATGGGATTGTCATGGGATTCTAATGGGATTTTCATGCGATTTTCATGTGATTTTCATGTGATTTTCATGGGACTTCATGGGTTTTAATGGGATTTTCATTGGATTTTCATGTGATTTTCATGGGATTTTCATGAGATTTTCATGGGATTTCATGGGATTTTCATGGGATTCTAATGGGATTTTCATGGGATTTTCATGGGATTTCATGTGATTTTCATGTGATTTTCATGGGATTTCATGGGATTTTCATGGGATTTTCATGTGATTTTCATGGGATTTTAATGGGATTTTCATGGGATTTTAATGTGATTTTCATGGGATTTCATGGGATTTTCATGGGATTTTCATGTGATTTTAATGTGATTTTCATGGGGTTTTCATGGGGTTGATTCTAATAGGATTTTCATGGGATTTTCATGGGATTTTCATGGGATTCTAATGGGATTTTCATGGGATTTTAATGGGATTTTAATGGGATTTTAATAGGATTTTCATGTGATTTTCATGGGATTTTCATGGAATTTTCATGGGATTTTCATGGGATTTTCATGGGGATTTTCATGTGATTTTCATTGGATTTTCATTGGATTTTCATGGGATTTTCATGGGATTTTCATGGGATTTTCATGGGGTTTTCATGGGATTTTCATGGGATTTTCATGGGATTTCATGGGGTTTTCATGGGATTTTCATGGGATTTTCATGGGATTTTCATGGGATTTTCATGGTGGTTTTCATGGTGGTTTTCATGGGATTTTCATGGGGTTTTCATGGTGTTTTCATGGGATTTTCATGGGATTTTCATGTGATTTTTATGGGATTTTCATGGGATTTTCATGGGATTTTCATGGGATTTTCATGGGATTTTCATGGGATTTCATGGGATTTTCATGGGATTTTCATGGGATTTTCATGGGATTTTCATGGGATTTTCATGGGATTTCATGGGATTTTCATGTGATTTTCATGGGATTTTCATGGATTTTCATGGGATTTCAATGGGATTTTCATGGGATTTTCATGGGATTTCAATGGGATTTTCATGGGATTTCAATGGGATTTTCATGGGATTTTAATTGGATTTCATGGGATTTTCATGGGATTTCAATGGGATTTTCATGGGATTTTCATGGGATTTCAATGGGATTTTAATAGGTTTTTCTACTGAGCTGCTGGCAAGTAGCCATCTTTCTCAGTCAGACTTTAACATGTTGGGGACGACTCGATTTCAGGTTTTGAAGAAAGTTTGCAAAATTTGGACTTGCTTAAGGACTCCCCAGAAAAAGTACAGTATGGGTATCCCACTAAGAAAATCAGAAATCATCTTCGGCCAATCCAGGATTATGTAGGGGGGTTACCCTCTGGTAAACTAACATAGCTAGAAAATTGCCCATTTATGGTTGAAATTTGACAATCTAATGAAAGTTTCCCACCTGCGGTGCATCTTCTGGAAGGTCCAGATGAGGATTCAATGAGTAGAGATGAACCACTGCGAATGCCTGCAGCCAGAAACAGACACCTGGAGAAAGATCATCCAAAAGCTATACCAGCACTAACTAATCTGGAACACGGAACAATCAGCAATTGCCAGAAAGAGAGGGGCAGAACTTCCCCCAGTTGCAAGAAATGTGTCGTCGTTCGGTATATCCAACCAATCCAATGTTCGTGCGGGAAGGTACCAGTTTATCCAACTGGCCCAACTATTAGGACTCGGGTTTTAAGTCTTTAACATAAATAAGAAATATAACATGTATAATATATAATCATGGATATATATATATGGCCATATATGCTATACTATATACATTTCTATATATTCTATATATATATATTCTCTATATGTGTATATATATATATGGAGGTTTCCTGAAATGGGGGTACCCCCAAATCATCCAAAATTAGACCATTTGAGTATTGAAACCTATGGTTCTATTTGAGGAAACCTCCATTTTTTTCATCTCATATTAATATAGATATAGATATAGATATAGATATACTATACATCTGTACATCCCTCACATATATATATATATATATGTATATATATATGGGTAAATTATACTATTTCATTAACCTGATATTTCAGGCCTTTTTAACCTGAATAAGGCCATAATATAATATAACAATCCATATAATCAGAGTATCATACCCTCCGGTAATTTAACATAGCTATTGAACATGGTCATTTATAGTGGATTTTCCCATGAAAAGTTGTGATTTTCAATAGCTATGTTAGTTTACCAGAGGGTAATATTTGTTGAATTTCCCCATCCCCCATCCAAAATCACCAAGGTGCCGATCGTCGGCTCAGCAAGGTCACCGTTTTCAAAAGCCCCGGCGAAGCGGCAGCGCCCTGGTGCTCCAAAGAAGTTGCTTTTTCTACTGTCTGTTGATGAGATATACTGTTTATATGTTGTTTTTCAATGGTTGTGCCTTTTTTTGAGTAAATGGGAAGTATCTTTTCTTGAAACTAGAGGTTATGGTCCATATTCTGTTCTTTACAATCCTGTTTTGGAGCAGGAACATGACGCTCGCCTCCAAATGCCCAACACTGGTCTTCACAGCTGCTGTGGCCATGGGTTGCTGGCGACTGCCCTCTTGTAGACTTCCAGCTTGCAGGGCCCCCACTTCAATGGGATCACCCAATGGGGTGCCGGTACCGTGGCATTCCATGTGCAAAACCTGCGTGGCGAAGATGCCATGGGTGAAATAAATATGTATATACTGTATGTATATCTGGTGGGTGGTTTTTCGCCACCCCTCTGAAAAATGATGGAGTGAAAGTCAGTTGGGATGATGAAATTCCCAATGTAAGGAAAAATAAAAAATGTTCCAAACCACCAACCAGATATTTAGGGAGAGGGAGAGAGAGAGAGAGAGAGAAGTCAACTGGAAGGGTGTTCTAAGTATTTTCATGGAAAATAATTGCCGATAGAATCATGGGCCGCAGATTGGGTCAAAAACTGGACTCTTCAAAACACTTGCTGTGGCATTCTGTGACTCCAACTTGCTGGTAATCCAGGCACAGGCCCTTTATTTTCATGGGAAATGCATGGTTTCCCATGTCAAAACTCTCAAATCCATGTAAAAAAGTTTGCCTCAACATAGACTATACCCAAAATCACAATTCTAATGTCAACATGGGATAAAGAAACGTCATCATCATCATCATCGTCGTCGTCGTCGTCGTCATCATCATCGTCATCATCATCATCATCATCATCACCAGCATCAGCATCAGCATCAGCATCATCATCACCATCATCAACAACAGCATCATCATCATCATCATCATCACCATCACCATCACCAGGTGAATTTGGGGCTCCCATCATAGTAAACAAACATATTAAGATATCATAATCATCATAATCAACAGATTAATATATCCCATCATTTTCAAACATAATCATCATCATCATCATCATCATCAACAACAGGTTTTTTTGGTGAAATTTGGGGCTCCCATCATAATAAACAAACAACCATCATCAGCATTGTTTTTCCAACATCATAATAATTTCACAAACATCAAAGTCATCATAATCATCAAACATCAAAGTCATCATAACCATCATAATAAACAGACAGGTGACAGGTTGTGATACCTCAAGCTGTAAACGTGGTACACTGCAATACCACATCCTGCTCGGTGTATTGTAACAGTTTCCTTAATCACCATAATCATCAAAGTCATCAACATCATCAAAGTCACCATTCTCATAATCATTATAATCATCATAATCACATCATCATAAAAATTCATAAACATCAAAGTCATCATAATCATCAAACATCAAAGCCATCATAACCATCATAATAAACAGACAGGTTGTGATACCTCAAGCTGTAAACATAATCATCATCATAGCCATCATTTCACATCATCATCTTTCAAAGCGCACCTCATGGTGTGTCATCTTCGCTTCCATCAGCGCCGTTTGCACCACCAAGGTCTGCGATGGCCCATTGGGCGCCGTCATGGTGGAACTCATGCCGTCCTGGTTCACCGCGAGGCCACGCAGCGCCGCCTGGGATATATCAATGGGATATATCTATGGTAAACTATGGAAAACTATGGAAAACTATGGAAAATCACAATTTTGAATGGGAAAATATGGAAAACTATGGAAAAACACCATTTTGAATGGAAAACTATGGAAAACTATGGAAAGATCCACCATTTTCTAGCTGGGAAAATCAACTATTTCGACTGGGCCATGTTCAATAGCTATGTTAGTTTACCAGAGGGTATTGGGCCCAAGAATGGATGGCGATAGAAAACTGATTACAGTAATAAAAAAAACATGTCAATGGTGTGGTTTAGCTATAGGTCTTCAATTTTGACGCCGCACATGTGCCGCACATGTGTCGTTTTAAACGCTTTGACCTGATGATTCCAATGGCACTTCGCAAGATTCGGAGAACCAAACCTGTAGAGAAAAGGTTTGGTTCAGTTCTCTGGTGATGATTCCGGAGTTGCCATCACCCGAATATATCAAGTTGGTTACCCTCTGGTAATTTAACATAGCTATTGAAAATCACCATTTTTAATGGGAAAATCCACTATTAATGGTCAATAGCTATGTTAGTTTACCAGAGGGTATACATCCCATGAAAAATCACTTTTTTGTTGATGCTTAATTAACTCACCTAACTCACCAGTATTGATGGTTAAAACCCCATTTTTGATGCTGAAATCACCAAGTTTGATGGCTAAATCACCCTCAACTCACCATGTTATCCCATTCTTTCTGCCTTGATTCCCTTAACAGCTGCCCGATTCTGGATGCCGCACCCGAGCCATGCCATGCGCATCCAGTAGGCGAGAGAGCATCACGGCGCCTGGATTCCGTTTGGAATGGAAAATCCATGAAAATCCACCTATAAAATAGATTATTTAATCCCATCTGGAATCTATATGATTAATCCATCCATAAAATGGATGATTTAGAGGTATCCTGGCTCAGATTTTCTTAGAAAACCAACCAGTTTTTTTAATCTGATCATGAAATCATGGCCTTGAAGCATCCATTCATCATGAAATTCGCTTCCAGAAATCAAATCATGCATCAGATTATCCATTCATCATGCAATAAATTGCCTCATGATGTCCATTGAATTCATTCAATCCTCATCAAGCATCCCGATGGATTCTAGTCTCCAGCTTATATCCCATCAGGGTCTATGAAATCCTCATTTGGGGACGGTTAAATGGCCTAAGTCACCAGGAGTTTCTTGGAGCCACAAAAATGGATGAGTCATGTGACTCATCATCATCCCAAATGTGGATGGTTGGGTATAAACCATTTGAAAAGAAAAAAACAACCATTGGTTGGTGGTGCAATTTCACCATCTTGAAAAATGATGGAGTTCGAAACCACCAACCAGATATCATGATCATTTGTGTCTTATGATATGATATATATATATATACGTATAGCATCTTATAGCTATATCTATTTATCATATTATACTGAATTATACTGATACATATAGATACATATATCAACCAGTTCATTTTCTCAGCTTCCCCAAGCAGCTCCCAGCCCTGCCTGCCCCTTCTCCTCGGCCGTAGCCATCCGCTGAGGCGTCAAAGGTAAAGGATCGGCCGCGGGGAGAAAGCCTTGGGCGCTTTCTAAGAGAGAACCAACCAACAAAACAAGTGACGTCAGGGAATTGTCAGGAATTTTCATAGGGATATCATAGACCAACAGTTGGATGTGTCTCAAAAATCGGCGAACCAATAACTGGTGGATTTAACCATGAAAGAATGGGTCTAATTAATGGGGATACAATGAATATTTAATGGCGGAATATTCATGGAAGACGCTCATGGAACCTAAGCATGAAAACTGCAATTTATCCATTAAAAGTTGGGACTTGCTGGAATGTTGATGGTCATATTCTGTTGGAAATATAACCAACTGTGTCCAATTTGAATGCGGATGTGTTTGTAAACAACTATCAAAGTTGCTGACAAATGCTTCCCAAATGTTCGTGAAAGCTTGATGCCAGAAAAAAATGCTGATATCAGCAACAATACAATTTTGTTTGGATATGTTGAAGTTGCAACATCAAAGGGGGTTCAACATCTTTCAACAGAAAACAATGGTTGAACAAGTTGAACAAGTTAAGACATCTTCGAGACCATGCCCAAAACAACCTGGTCCGTGGCCTGAAAAACAATCATGGAATGAGTGCTCCAATGAATACGTCAAAAACCGTCCCACGATCCAAATGATCCAAAACGACAGTTCCGAACAGTTCAGCAAAATCCAGCATCCGATCCGAAATCTGATCAGATTTCTGATGATTTCCTTCATAAATCTTGGACAAATCTGGGAAAAACATGGGAAAATCCTTGGGAAAAGCCTCAGATCCCATGGAAAAATGCCGCCGAGATGACATCCGCGGCTTGCTGAAGCTCACGAAGGTGGCCGGACTGGCCATGACCTCGGTGAAGCTGGGAAATTCATGAAATGATATGAATTCATATAGAAAATTGATATTAAAATTCATATTAATGATATATTTTAATGAATTATGACATAGATGATATAGAAAATTGATATGAAATGTTATTAATGATATGAATTCATTGGGGTTTATAGCTGGGAAATCCCTAATCAATGGAGGTTTATAGCTGGGGGGAAATCATCTATAAATGGGATTGTGTTCTTCTATTTTTCTAGGATCTATATTTTTATTAATAGTTTTATTAATAGGATTTTGATTTTCTTGAAATTTCATTAACTGGTTGGTGGTTTTTCGCCACCCCTCTGAAAAATGATGGAGTTCGTCAGTTGGGATGATGAAATTCCCAATAGATGGAAAAATAAAAAAATGTTCCAAACCACCAACCAGATTAATGATATGAATTAATTGATTTTTAGTTCAATTACTTTCCCACCAGCTTTATATGATACAATTAACATTAATTCAATTAGTTTCTATGATAGAAAAATGAATTTCAATTCATGAAACTATGATAGAATAATTTCCCACCAGCTTTAGATGAATAGAATTCTACCATAGTTTCAATTCTATAATCATTCAATTCTAAGAACTACTAGTATATTGGTAGTTCTCTAATTATATTAGATGAAACTATGAAAGCAGATGTTTTTAGATCAATTGGATAATTAGAGAACTACCATATATGTGTTTCTCTAATTTCAGATGTTTTTAGATTAATCATTAGAGAATGAAATATATTCTGGATATTCCTATGTAGATGAAAATATAGCATTTAGCTGAATATGTGTATACCATTTGGTTATTTAACATAGCCATGGAAAATCCCCATTTTTCATAGGTAACCCATCTATAAATGGGCCATCTATACCATGGCTATGTTAAATAACCAGAGGGTATGTATATCAGCATGTACTCATGTACTCTCAAATGCAATCATTGATGAAATACACATGATTGAGGCACTGACATTTGCCGCCGCACTCACTGCGGCGGTACACCTTCCGCGACGAAGGTTCATTGCAGCATTGTCCACGGCTACCTTGATACGAAGGCAAAAGCACTGGACATGTTTGGGGGAGGAAATATTATATATATATATATGTGTGTATTGCCTTGCTTGACAAGTTTAAACATCATTTTCAAAGTATGTCAAATATCATAAGTTGTGTTTTAATGTTTATCATCACAAATGAATATCTCCTGTGTGTAGGTCCGGCCTTTCCAGTCAAACCTTGGGATAAGCGTATAACCAGCGAATAGCCGAGCGGCGAGAGCGGAGGAACAGGCAGTGTCAACCACGTAAGCAGGGCCCTTTAGCCCCAGGCAATAAGCCACACCTGTCGAACTCTCTCACTTGCTGAGATCTGAGCAGTTGAAAAAAATAGAGTGGATCTAAACTTCCTGGATGCTGAAAATGCTGAAATTGTTAATAGCCAACATCACCAGTCACTAGTGTGCCACTGATTTTTGCCCCACGTCTGTGCCATGGCTGCCATGGCCAGCATCTCATATCAAACTGGGAGGACCAACGTGCAGCTGCCACCGATGCAGATGTCCCAGTCGCCGTGTATGGATTGATCTTACCTCAAAAATGCACAGAAGCTGAGACCCTCTGCTACCGCCATGTCATGCCATGTCCAGATCCTCTCAGACTACCAAAACCTCCAAGGAAGAAAAAATCCCTATCTGGGGGTTTCCATAAATGGGGGTGCCCCAATAGCTGGATAATTTATTTTTCATGGAAAAACAAAAATCTATATGATAATTGGGGGTACCCCCATGACTTTGGAAACACCCATGACTTTGCTCATCTGTCTCCGGAGGTGTGAAGGTGTGAGAACTGAGTTTCAGGCGGATGTCACCACTTTGAACTTGGATCCAATCATTGTTGGAAACGCCGATAATCGCAGCAACGCTGCTGCCAATCAGCGACTGCCGGACCAGGAAAAGAAGATGTCAGAAGTGCCACCAAAGATCACCAAAGCATAGACCCCAAAAAATGCCGAAATACCAGCAAACTGAAATGTCAACTTGAAAAACTTGGAACGATTTGTCCAAAATGATCTATAGATATCGATCATTCATGATCATTTCCCGTGACTGGGGGAATTGTGGGAGGCATAAAACATCATAAAAACATCATAAAATGACAGGATCAGCCAGGCCTCTTGTTTCGTGTTGCTGTCCAAAATCGAATCGTAGCAGGTCTCAAGCACCTGCCACAGTGATTTCTCACTCAAGCACCACACACCGGCACCCTGCTTCATACCAAATCACCATCAGTAAATATCAATGGTAATTCGCTGAAAATTAGGCCTGAAAAATAGGCCTTATATATGGAATCGGTACCTCCAATCAATTGGTTCCTGAAATGGCCATTGAAATCCATTGAAAATAGGAAATAGATGAATAATGATGAATAATGATGAATACTGATGAATAATGATTTCATATAGTACCTTTGAACCATTCTTCCAAAACAGATAAGAATCCACGTTGATTTCCTGGTTCCGGTGCTATTTCTGTTCTCAACTCCAACTCCAGCGGCAGCGGCATCGCATCAAGGCACCAGTCGTTGCTGCGGGTCCATGGCCCGTGCCTGGAATCCGCAGATTGGAGGCGGAGGTCACGAAAAAACATCATATCCGTCATGGGATAATCCATGGTGCTGCTATATATTGACATATTATATGGATCCTATATTATTCAGTATTAGGATCCTATATATTATCAATATCCATGTAGATATGGATCAATATGGATCAATAATATATGCTAACATAGATCCCATCAACAAAAACCCCAGTCATGTTAGCAATTGTTAGCATTAATCTACCAGCACCATGGATCCGTCATGGGTATGATTCACTGATGCTATCCCCATCTCATTCATTCACATTAGTGCATTAGTGTTAACATGTTTGAAATGGATGAGTTTATACTGGTTGGTGGTTTTTCGCCACCCCTCTGAAAAATATGAAAGTCGGTTGGGATGATGACATTCCCAATATTAATATGGAAAGTCATAAAACATTAAGTGTTCCAAAGCATCAACACCAACCAGTTATATATATCTCAACAGCATCAACCAGTTATATATATATATATATATCAACACCATCAACCAGTTATATATATATATATATCTGTTAATGGATTCTTCACCAAACCATTTGCGAATAATGTGGACATCCACAGAGCGCCCAACCGGGCCAAGAAATGGCCCAACCCATCGCCTCTGGTGCCGAGATGTTGAAAAAAGCTGCCGCGAAGTCCTCCGCGCCCTCAATGAAGGCTGCGTGACGCGGATACATCTTCCCAGGCCTCAGAAAAAAGGACCAAAAAATAGGGAAATCCATGGAAATTCCCATGGAAATTCCCATGTGTTTTCCCTGTTGTTCCAGTGGTTGTCTCTGTTTTTTGCTGGGAAATCGATGGAATTCACCTGTTTTTAAACGCTTGGAGAAAATTAAAGCTGTGGTATTTCGAGGCTCCGACGTATCTGGATTTGGATCATAGTACTCATCCAGTTCCCAACGTGTGAAGGGAACCTCACCAGATCCCATCTGACTTTGGCAGTTTGGCTTCGAAAAAAATCCAACAGCGCCGCACCTCAACGATGCCATCAGTGCCCATCGCCAGCAATGCCCCGAACTTTGCAGGAGCATCTGATTCGCCTACAAAAAGTGGTGCAGCCATGTCCTCCAACCACACAATTTTAGTCTGCCCAAAATCAATTCCAACAATCATCCAACAAATCCAAGAAATATGGTGATGGGGATCTTATCTTCCAAGAAATAAGTGATCAAACATCGAAAAATCTGGTTGACTATGACTATGGTTGACTCCCCATCAAAATCATGAAATCAACACCCGGTTCCTACCTGGGAAGGCACAAGCCGTGCCGATCACGGCCAACGGCTCATCTGCGGACACCGAGCGCGTCTTGCCCGCGGAAAGCTCCGCGGAAACCGGGCGCTTTCCGCGGGGCTGGTTGGTCTCAGCTGCGTAGCTGGCCACAGCCTAGGAACACAGGGGTGGTCTCCCGGGGGTCACCATTTTTAGCAAAATGGCTGCAACTTGGGAGTATTTTGCCCATTTTGAGGCACAGCCAGATACGCTTTTTTGTCTCCATTTTGCGGGGAAGATCATGATTCACCATGGAGGTTGGGGGGCTTACCCAAGTCCGAGACACATCATGACATCTCCATATATTGGAATAAAAAGGTTCTGGTGATTCGTGCAGGGTGCAAACACTTTGCAGGTCACATCCACATCAAAGCTCGATTTTCCATTGCCATCTTTGATTCCCCCCGGTTTACGAAAAAAATGGTAGGAAAACCGTTAAAACCCCATCCATTTGGTCAAAAACATGTAAAAAACCCATGGGGGTTCTGCAGATTTTCCCAACCAAACCCATCCAGACCCAAGGTGCTGAAAGTGTTGGGTAATCGAAGACCAAAGTCCTGGGGAGTCGCAGCCCAGGAAGCTCAGTAGCCAACCTGTCAAATGCCAGAAGTTGCAGCACGGTCTTCAGAACTTCATAGGGATTTGTCTATCAAAAAGAGCTAATTTTTTCGGCAATTCAACATCATCTAACCATGGTGGTTTCATTCAACCCCTCTGAAAAATATGAAAGTCAGTTGGGATTATTGTTCCCAAGATATGGAAAAATAATCCAAATGTTCCAAACCAGTCATTTAACCATGTGTATATAATTGACCCCAATTTTATGGTCATTTTCGACAAAATCATGCGAAACCATGAGAAATCATTGAGTCATTGAGTTTGGGTAGGCTCAACCACCAACAAAGTCACGACATATGTGGCTTGGTCAAGGTGTCTCTCAGGGCTGCACCGGGCACTAAATTGAACTGCCGCTTTGGAATCCATGCCGGAATCCAACAGTGGTCGATCTGCCTCGCATGTCGCAGTTTTTTCAGAAACGACTGGATTCCCATGGTTTTTCTTCAGTTGTCATAAGATCATAACCTCGGATGGATCAATGATGATCAATGTAACAACATGTTTTACAACCAGATGTTGATGACCACCTGACAGGACCTGATGTTTTTTCCTGTGTGGCGCAGCCTCTACGGCAAAGCCAGCACATTCTGCTGCGATCTTCGTCATCAACGCCAGCAATTTCTCTTTCTGCATCTCGTTCTGTGGCGAAATCTCTTGCTCGGAAGCCGTTGTACCTGATGGTGCAAACACGAAGGCTGTCAGGCTGTCGAAGTGGATAGGACAAGCACAACAGCACCTGAAATGCCAATTCCCTTCAGATTGGCACTTCAACGCCGATGGAAACACCTCTATATATGGGGTGTGTCTGAAAAGGAGGGATTGGCCTCCAACATGTGGCCATGTGCGGAAACTGACGATCAAGCGATGAAATGAGGAATTTTAAGAGGTGTTCAACCAAAATTTGCAGGTTTCAAAGCCAAATCTTGGAAACAATAGTTGATTTTTTAATCTATCTCCACAAAAATATCCCCATGAATATTCCATTCCCAATTCTTTCAATGCTTAACACACCAAGATGGTCATTTTCCCCAAGGCCCCATTTTTTTCTTCCGCCTGGCGATGGAGCGGCCTGGCAGAAATTGTCGAAAACTCCACAGGAACCCAACGGAAAACTCCAGATGTTCGTCCAGAAAAAATGTTGGAAAACTTCCACTGAAAGCAATGACGTTGGCATACCCTCTGGTAATTTAACATAGCTATGGAAAATGGCTCATTTATAGTTGATTTACCTATTAAAGATAATGATTTTCCATAGCTATGTTAGTTTACCAGAGGGTATTTTGACTGTGGACTTAAGGCAAAGCTTAGTCAACTTGGATCGCTGGTAGATTCAAGGTGGCGATCCCATGGAAAATCCATCGAAAATCCCATGAAATCACCATTCAACCCTCCATGTTTTTCGGTGAGTTCCTCATATTTGTCCCAACAAATCCCATCACCAAATCCTGAAATTGAACTTGTCACTGGCCATTTCAGGAACCAATTGATTGGAGGTACCGATTCCATATATAAGGCCTATATTCTATATAATTGTTCAGGCCTTAATTTCAGAGAATATCCCCAGAATTCATATGGCCAGAAATATGGTACGTTTATGTACCTCCATCAATTGGATCCTTTTTAAATCTCCCATTGAAGTGATATGGAAAATCACCATCTTTAACTAATCTTTGGTATATCCCCATTACCCCAAGTATCTTGGAAAAATGATCAGTCATCATTTACCATCAAAAAAGATGATATATATCCCCAGCAAAAATGACTGAATTATGTACACTCTGGTTATGACTAACATTGACTAACAGTTTGCGAACTTGAAAATGGCCATTTAATGATAGTGGATTTACCCATGAATAGCATGGTGATTTTCCATCGTTTTTTCTATGTTTACCAACCATCAAAGAACTTGGGCCTCTGCTTCAGGCTCATCCAGGTACGGTTGGGATCTAAAGAAGCGCCGAGAACTTCCAGAACTTCTCTCCGCGTCCTGTCGCCGGATTTTTTGGTTCCCGGGTCGTTCCCGGTTGTCGTCATGACCAGGATCCGGTAGGAAATGGCCTCTGGTAAACATGGTAAACATCCAAAAAAAAAGATGGCTTAAGATCCACCATGTGTATATAATGGGTAAATATTAAGTAAATATGGCTAAATCCACTATTTCGACTGGGCCATGGCTTCGCTTTTTCGATGGTTTTCCAGAGGCTATTTTTGATGAGTTCATCAACTTCCCCATGAAACCATGGTGAAAAATTCTGCCAAAATCTGCAAAATTCGCCGAAAAAACCCATGGACTGTCCAGGTCTTGTTGCAGACGTTCCATTGATCCTGGACCCAGGTACATCAAAGCCTGAGCCAGATGTGGGGATTTCCCCCACAAGTTGAGAAGCTACAGAAAAATAATGAAACGATACATGTCGCAAATCTATGGTCACCTAGAAAAAAAACGAAATGATTCAAATGATGATGAACTATGATTCATGATATTCATGTTTCATGGGAAAAATAAGATGAATTATGGAGGTTTAGAAGGATTTTTGTTGATGAATTATGAATTCACATGGGAAAACATGACTACCCTCTGGTAATCTGTTACATAGCTATGGAAAATCACCATTTTCAATGGGTAAATCCATGAATTCTACGGCCATTTTCAATAGCTATTCTGACATAACCAAAGGGTAACTATCATTAATTATTATTAACCCCTGGTTACTATCATTCACTATCATTAACTATCATGTAACAAATTACTATTTACCATTGACAAATTGGGTAAATCCATTATAAATGGCCATGTTCAATATGGGTAAATCCACTATTTCTATGGCCATTTTCAATAGCTATGTAACAAATTACCAGAGGCTACTGATATTCTGGTGGCAGTCCATGTTCCAACTGTTCCAACTCCACCTGGCCCGGGTCCACCGGGTGGTCACCGGGTCCCAGACGAGTTTGACAGCACTCTCAATGGGTCCCGCAAAGGCAGGAGCATCTAGTCCCACCTGCCATCTGACTTAAATAGGTGGGGTTTATCAGCGAAGATCGGGAATTTCACCACTATCATTGGATTGGTTTTCACGGGTTTTTTTTACAGGAAACCCATGGGTTTTTACCATGAAATACTGGGGTTTCCGGTGTAAATTTTCCCCTAAACCAATCCATTGACATTATCTACTTCACTCTTAATCAGACTTAATCATATATACTATTAATAGTACTTAATACTAAAATAGTCATAGTTAATACTATATATAACATACGTCTCAACATGTCTCAACTCTGGGTCTTAGGTGATGGCTTAGCCACGCTTGGGGCACAACGGACCCTAGAGGCCCTAGCGTAATCCTATCCCCTGTACGAAACACCCAAGATTCTATGGTTCCAAATATCTGTTATCCCCTATGTTTCACCATGGTTTCGGGCAATTCATGAATATGAATTAGGCGGATTGGAGTATCACCAATGTATCAGTTGCATTCCTCATGTTATTTCTCATTACTGGTATTAATATCCCAGTTTTATATCCCATCAATTAAAAACAAAAAACAGAACAAACTTGATATCCCATTAATATCCCACTATTCATTGCTAATATCCCCAGGAATACTATTATAATTTATAGTATTCCCATGGTATTCCCCAAAAAAATCATGGGACCTCCCTCTATTTTCAGCACCCAACCATGGTTTTCTCCGCACCGAACTCCCAAACTCCGCACCTTCCTCGAGCGCATCACAGCTCCCTGCACCAGTCGAAGTATCAAGAGATTGAGCACGTTGGTGCCGATCAGCGCGAAGCACTGCCAGACATTGTGGGGACTGAAAAAGTGGAGTTGTGGGGAGATCATGGGAAAGATCATGTGTGTATACACCCTCTGGTAAATTAACAGTTTGACCCTGAAAATAAGCCATGTTTACTGGAAACCAGTCTTCCAACCCCGATGACTGCCAGGGTCTATGTTAATTTACCGGAGTGTAATGTGTGTGTAATGTGTTTTTTGATCACCAACTATAATGGGATATATATATATATAATGGTTTGTTTACCGGAGTGTAATGTGTGTGTAATGTGTTTTTTGATCACCAACTATAATGGGATATATATAATGTCAGGGGATACAACACCAATATCAACGATATTGATGGCTACTTCAATGGGAGAAATGATGAGAAACCGCGGGTTCTGCGGTATGTTTCAGACAGCGCCTTCTGAGTCAGTCATTACTCATTCTCATCATCTCATCAATCCTTTAGTCAATCCTACTGTTGATGGTTGCGAAATCCTGCACCACCTTGGATGGTTGAAACCCTATAAATAATGGGATGTTTACCACCTATCAACTGGTGTAGGATTTCGCAACCATCCACAGTATGTCAAACCAATTCTGAAAAAACTTACCTTACTGAAAATCAGTTATTTCCTGGCAGTGATCATATCTTTATATCCTTCTTGGTCATGGTTCTGCATACAGTGCACAGGTTCCCACTCTCCCCCAAAAAAAATGAGTCAAACTGGGGTACACTATACCCCTCAAACTTGACTTGGATCCCAAATTCACTAAGTCTATCCGGTCGGATATCAAAAACTGGATCCCCAAGAAGCTGGGTTTTTATGATATGTCAAACTGGGTCAAAAAAAAACTGACATCCACTGGTGGACCTGAAAAACTGAGATTCATAGACATATGGAATGTGAAATCATGTGAATAAACTTTAATTTATAACCCCCAAAATATAAATATATATATACACATATATATATATATATCATACATATATATATATATAAATATGGGATGATTCTATAGCTATTCAACCAAAATCCTTGGCACCACAGGACTCATTGATGTCATTGGCACCATCTTCGACCTCCGCGCGCCCGCGCGCCTGCACCAACCAACTGGCCACTGGCAGTTCGGACTGGTCGTTGAAGACCGCGCGAACGTCCAGCAGCAGAACAAAGGCACCTCGCAGGACCTCGAAAATTGTCTCGTGAACAGTGAACTGCTGGTGGTTTTTTGGGGTGGTTTTTTAAAGAAAAAATCACCAGGTAAAAACTGGGTAAAGTGGGTAAATGAACTATAGATGGCCATTTTCCATAGCTTTTGTGTATAGATTGTATAGTTTCTCCACTCATGTGGGTCAAAACAATGTCATAAAGCAACCTAACCCTAATTTGGGAATGGTTTCAACATACTATAAACATGGTGATGACTGGGGGATGGTGGTTCATGGCATTGTTTTACCCACAAACTAGTGGGGATAATGCTGATGATGACTTGATGCTTCCGAAGAATTTTTCATGATTCCCATAGTTCCCATAGTTCCCGGAACCATTGAATCCATTAAAACTGGGCCATGGTTCCGAAGTCCTGCTGATACAAAACTGGGGCGACCTACTTTGGGGAGATCCGGAACTCTGCTGCATGTGAGATCCCTGCTAACTCTCGAAGATGGAAACAAAACTACCTGGTTAATATTAATGGTTAATATTAATGGTTATTGCATGGTTAATGATGGTTAATAATAATCTGGTTGGTGGTATACCTACCCCTCTGAAAAATGTGAGTTCGTCAGTTGGGATGATTATTCCATTCCCAACTGAATTGAAAGTCATAAAATTCATGTTCCAAACCACCAACCAGCAACATTCTGTGGCTCTTGGCAGGTCAAATCATTTTCAACCCATACTAGGAACTGCAGGGAGTGATACGACTCACCATGTTGCATGGTGAACATGGTGAGCCGGGAAAATACCGTTTCCATGGATCTTCTTGAACAATATGGATGTGAACACGTGTCGTATCGTAGCCAACAGTGGTGAGCTCGGTGCAGCTCCCTGCCACCATGCAAGTGCATGCCATTTCTGGGATGCCATCCTCCAGTTCAAAGGTCATGATGGTCATGGAAAAGTCGCTCATTGGTGATGGAATAGCCAGGACCTGGATGGAGATGGGAAATTCGCCTGAAGTAGCCCAAAATCCAGGTGATTTATGGGAAATTCGCCAAGTGTCATGTGGCCGAGACGAGGCTTTTTGGGAGATGCTCCAGATGGTCCAGATTGGTGTTCGCACCTGCTGTCCAAGTCTCTCCCTCTGATGAAATCTCTTTCTGATGACCTACCACAGGAGGCCATGCAACATAGACGCCGGAACATAAGTGCAAGAGAGTGTTGCAGCCTTGCCGGCGATTCCTTGCTCTTGCAATGCTTTGTGCAGTATCAGAGGCGAGTCAGGACAATGCAAGGTGAGTTTTCCAGTTTTCTTCGGAAGTTGCTCGGACACCATCCAGTACACTACATCACCCCACATATCGACTTTGGGCGCTCGCGGTGAGTTGAGTGATGGCGTTCAAGATGATCTGTCACTATTGAGTTCTATGGGGTATCGGTATCAACCTTCGTTTCGAGCCAATGTTGCGATCTACCGGGCCTTTGGTGGAGACATAGGAGAGACATTTTGATCATTTTGGGTGTGGAGTTTTCCATGTGTCAAAAGCAACACGGAAAAAAATGGCGTCATTGTCAATATGGGGTAACACGTTGATGAACATCCATGACCAGTTGGGCTGGAAAGTGAAGCGATGGCTGAAACACACGGTGCTCCCCTGAGAGTTCAGATATGTTCAGATGATTTCAAGTTACCATCACCAACATCGCCAAGTGGCCAATGTAGATGCCACCATGCCAACTTTGATTGGCAGAAGCAGGAAGTCATTCACTCCCGCCATCTTCGCAATCCAGTAGGACGAGGTGAAAAAGACAGTTAGCTCCGTGTAGCACGCTACCACGGTGCCTGGCACAATGGCTATCCATGGGTCCATCGTCCATCCCGTGGAAAGTCATGACATGAGATACGCACCTGGAACAGCACAACCGCTGATGATGTTGTGCAGAGCAAAGGATGGAAAGCCCAAGTGATGAGCCACTTGAACCTCAGTTTCTGTCAACGCTCAAAATGCTGTGGTTTTTTTTGGCCAGCGAATTACAGAATTACATTATAAGTGTCACTATTTCATTAATGACACTATGAGAATCATTATGAGTTTCATGAAATTTCAATTGTGTCATAAATTATAATTATAGTGAAACATAGTGAAACTTATAATGATCAGTGACACTATAATTTAAATCATTACCCTCTGGTAATGTAACATAGCTATTGAAAATCACCATTTTTAATGGGAAAATCACTATTAATGGTCATTTTCCATAGCTACGTTAAATTACCAGAGGGTATCAGTGTTGCTCCAATTATCCCCGATTCTTCGGTCACGAAACGTGCAATCAACCAGCTACTCTGAGCGCTCCCACCGACCAGCCACGCTTGCCATAGGACTTCAAGGACTCCGTCGAGGGATGCAAAAGTATCTCAGAAAATACGAAATCGGGAAATCCAAAACAGCCAACAGCCAACACATATTCCGTGACAGATTGTTTAACAAAGATGAAATGAACATATGACTCATCATATTTCATCATATGTCAAATTTCTGGTAGCCTCAAGACAGACTTGAGTGGGGCAAGTACCATTAGCTCGAAGAACCATGCGCCAAGCAGGTAAAACCTCGCTGCACCAAGGTGGTTTTCCCTTCAAACATGCATCAAAATCGTTGGTGAAAATCAAGAACAAGTTGGCACAACGTTGAATCATGTTGAATCTGGGAGCAGAAATGATCCTCTCACTACATTGCTACATCCAAAATGATCAAAACTTATATGATATTAGATGATCCTAAAATACGTTTTCCAAGAACCTCCAGAATGAGTCGCCCCAGTTTTGAGGCGTCAACAGAGTCAACCAGAGATTTCGAGGTGCGCTGATCGTCCAGGGATTGCCTCCTGGAGATGATCCCATCGAAACCGGTTAAAGCCATGGGGGGGTTCCTAATGGGGCTACCCCCAGTTCTCATCCAGCAGATGGGGATTATTTTCCATGGATTTTCGATGAAATAAACGATTTTTTCACCATCCAGCTATTGGGATACTACCATTTATATACGGAAACCTCCAATTAAAAACAACAAAAACTGGATGATTGGATGGGGGCTTAAAGCCCGTAAAGCCCAAAAAGCCCAAAAACGACCGTCCAAACAACGCTGGGGTCTTTGTGGCAACAATTTTTTGGACGTTTTTTGGGGATCGAATTTTAGATCAAAAAATATCCCATCGAAGAACGTCCTCCTGATCCAAAAGTACTCCCCATCCAAACAGATTCAAAAAGGATGCGTTCTTTTTTCACGATCCATTCAGAATTTCAAGAACGCTTTCCGTGTCATGGGGCTACCCCCAGTTCTCCAAAAACAAAAAAGGTGGGTATTGGTGGATGTTCCATAGGATTTTTCCATGGGATTTTCCCAATCCAAAGCCGCCAGGGCTCCTGTGAAGAAGACTTCCATAGCTTGCCTCGCTGGCAAAAAGAAGATCACACCCAGCGGCTGGTGCCTGGCAACGAGGACCTTTTTCGCTCCGACCCCAGGTGCTGGCGAAGTTGTGGCCTACAAAGAAAATCAGTGGAAAAATCCAGGAATCCAAATGATTTCTCTGATTTCAGAGTTGTTTTTTTTTGGATCCATCAATTTTGCAATCAAAAAAAACTGGTGACGTTCAAGGAATGATATGTCCATCCTAAGGATACCCAGCAAAGCTGCCCCCATCTGAAGTCGAGTCGCAATGATGCCACTGTTGCCCTCGCGCGCCATCTCATGGCCCTGTCGAGGTCCAGAAAGATGCGGATAAACATCTCAAGTGACACAAATTTCCCCCCTATCCCATCCCATGAAAAAATAGGTTGGTTGATAGGTATGCCGGTATGCCCTCAACTTTTTTCGCCATGACTAAGTTCAGAGTCATTTTACTATATCACTTCAATAAACCACGATGTTTTTCACCGCAAACCCCAAAGTTTTGAATACCACCAATAGATTTCGTAGATTTGGTAGATTTTGGTAGAAAAAAAGTCCCAATCAAACTGGCTATGAGACAAAACCCTGGTACTCTACCCTAAAATATATGGTTTATATTGCCTTATGGATGCTTATTCCCAGTTTTGTCCCCCATTCATATGGTAATTTCATAGCTTTCGATCCACAAACCATCCATAAACCGTCTATGAATGGAAAATCACCATGTTTAATAGATGAATTAACTCTTTCTATGACCCATTGTCTATAGCTATTTTGACATACCCTCCGGTAAACACACAACAAACTATGGAAAATCACCATGCTATTTATGGGTAATTCAACTCTTTCTATGGCCATGTTCAAGTTCGTAAACTGTTAGTTTACCAGAGGGTAACCAAATACCCAAAGGGTACCCTCTGGTAAACTAACATAGCTATTGAACATGGCCATTTATAGTGAGTTGTCCCATTAAACATGGTGAGTTTCCATAGTTGTTTGTATGTTTACCAGAGGGTATTTCCAACAAATGGCCCATAGAAATAGTTGATTTACCGCAATGAAAATGGTCATGTTCAAGTTCGCAAACTGTAAACGTTTACCATATGGATTGCCACATGGATTGCGAATATGGATACCATATGGATTACCATTGGATACCATATGGATTAGTTTACCATTAGGGTAACCAAAAGGTAATAATAGTGACAACTATAACACAATAATCCCCCATTTATAGTGAGTTGTCCCATTGAACATGGTGAGTTTCCATCATTTTTTCTATGTTTAGATCCACTTCCCATGCGATCCAGCGGCGGTGGCAACTGTCTCAACTTCCAAGGGATGACATCCGTGGCTGCTGCAAGCAGGCCGGAGATCACAAAGGAAACCACCTGGGGCCCAGTTCAAAAAAAAAAGCTACAGCTGGGGCTGGTGGTTCTAGAAATTTCTAGGGTTGAAATGATCAGAAATGATCATTTCAAGGGCTTGAACATGGGGGATTACTGTGTTATAGTTGTCAGTATTATTACTATAATATATCATATCATATTACTTATTACTATTATGGTTCTTACCCTCTGGTAAACAAACAGTTTGCTATTGAAAATGGTGATATCTATAATTCATTTACCCAGCTATAAAATCGTGGATCTTTCCAGAGTTGTTTGTATGTTTACCAGGCCGGGTATACCTGGTATACCTCATAGGGATTGTGATCTTCGAAACCAGTCCATCCCAGTCGAAAACATGCGAACAGTTCTGAACACCAAGGCGCAGCCACAGCAAAGAGATCCATGAACGGTGGACGTTGGAGAGCCGAACAACCTGGGGGAAGCTATGGCGGATGGCGATCTGGCTATGGGTGGGATATCCTGCACCAGTTGATGGTCCAAAAGTCCCAGTTGATTTACTGTGCTTCAGGATGTCAAAAACAGAAATGTGGTTCTCCGATGTTCTCCGCATCCCCAAAAAAATTGAGGTCGGAAGAAGTATAAGTCCCAACATGTCCCAAGAGATTTTCCCATGAAATTGCCCAAATCTCGAGTTTTGGTGCGAAAATCCGAACATCGGCGACCCCCAAATTCGGTGCTTATGATTTTCGGACAGAAATGGCTCCACATGTACACGGGGTGAGATGCTGAATCTCTCAGATTGGCACTCGCATGGAGCTTATCCGGTGCGTTCATATCAGTCAACTGATTTTTGATCGATGCTCTGAAGGATTATTTTCCCTGGTAAGATCTATTTGTCATGTTCAAATCCACATTTGATTTTTAGTTGGTTGTTTCAACTGTATCCCATAGAAAATATCCCCGTAGATCTATATATATATTTATATATGTGCCCATTTATATCCCATATATCCCATATATCCCCATACATATCATAGAAAAGCCATATTAATTAAGACAACTGATTCAACTGATCTATCCCAGATCCCCATGTTACCATATTTTTTTGGTCACGTCTTCCACTGATCTCGGCCATCTAGGTCTCCGAGCCAGCTTCATAAGCTGACAGCTCCAAAGGAAAGAGCTCGTAAAGTCGATCCATCTCCAGTTATGATGGTCCTAGAAGAACATGATTTTTATGGATAATGACCATCCAAAATATTTAGATATATGGTAATGATATAATTAGAAAAATTCACTGATGTTTTTTATTTTGAAGATCTTGGTAATGATATAATAGAATATATATATATAACACATAATAGAAAATGATATAATAGAAAATATAATGGTGATATAATAGATGAAAGATCATTTAGAAGATCTGAAAAAAATGATATGATAGAAAATATATAGAAAATAGGTAATGATATGATTATGATACGATATGATACGATTTTTTATACGATTATCCGATTATGAACATGACCATGATATCCAATGATATCCAACATAAAGCCAAAAAAAGTCAGAAACATATACAACAACCCGAAGATATGACTTGAAACATGGATCATTTGTTGAAGTACAGAAATGTGGTGTATGCCGTGAAAGAACTCCCAATGATCTCCATAAAAATCGATCAAAAAATGTTTGGAATTCTTGTTGATCATCATCCACATCTACATGGCCTCTGAAAATTGGGTACCCCAAAATCATCAGAATCATCAAAATCCAAGGGTTTCTCCTGGTTTCTCCTGGTTTCTCCTGGTTTCTCCTGGTTTCTCATCATTTTTCTCTCTTAAAATTAACATTCAATGAGGTGTTCCCACATGTTCAGACAGACTCAGATCGTTCTTTTTGTTTTTCGGGAGGTCTCCAATCTGCCAACGCCACAGTCCTTCCAAAGGCCGGAAACACTGCACCGAAGACGGCGCACGTCGACACGGAAACGAAAGGCTGGAGCCAAGCAAAATTTTTCGGCAAATGTCAAGCCATGGAGCCATGGCAAAGAAGAAAAACTCGTTTCAGTGCACGAGTCGAACTTAGCTTGCTAACCCTCCGGGTTTTCTCTACCCTAAAAAATGGGAAAATCCAATGGGAAATCCATCATAAAAACATCCATCCAAATTAGATGTCGACATGTTTTTCAGAAACAGGCCAGGCCAGTTGACCTGTAAACTGCCAGAGTTTACGCAACTTGGCTTCAGAACTGCCGTATTGTCCGTGGTCGGTGCCGCTGGAATTTCCTGGACCCGAAGCCCCGGAAGCCGGGTTCCGGATCATCATTGGAGTTTCCCGGAAGGAACCATTCGTAGGTCATATATGGTGAATATATGGTTCTTATATGGTTATTATATGGTTATTATATGGTTTATGATGGTTGATAGATAATCTGGTTGGTGGTTTGAACCCATCATACCCTCTGGATCCCTCTGGTTATGACTAACAGTTCGCCATGGAAAGATCCACCCATGCAAAAAATAGCTAGGTCAACCATCTATAAATCTATGGGCCATCGAAAAACCATGGCGAACTGTGAATGTCATAACTAGAGGGTATCCCTATTTTAAGAAGGTGTCCTCGTGCAATCCTCACTTATGATGGCTGACTCACCATTGGATTCTCTGCGCTCCTTGGACTTCTGCTCCTCCATAAGCTGTCGCTCACTGAGTCTCTTCTGCCTCTCCTGACACATCTGACACCAGAAAAATTGAGGCCGGTGGCTATCCAGCTATGCCCCAGATGGATGTTCAAAAAATGTGATCAACAGAATCAACCATGAGGAAATGATGGAAAAACCAACCAAGATTTTTTTGGAGCGCCCTGTTTTCACACACAACCCACATGGAGATCAGTTCCCACTCTATCCCAGCATGTACGATCAAAAGACTATGGAAATATGACGAACTATGGAAGTATGGAAATACCCAATTATCTCCATAGATTTCTTTGTTCTGTCAGATCGCTCGCATGTTTCTTCTCTGTTTTTCCACTGCATCAAACCATCTGTTCGTGTCAGATCCACCTGTTCGGCCAGATTTGTGGCTTCGGCTTCCTTTTGCTTCAGCTTCTCGTTCTCATCCTCAGCCAAAAAAACCATCTGGTTATGTCAAAATAGCTATTGAAAATGGACATAGAAATAGTTGATTTACCCATTCAAAATGCTGGTTTTCCATAGTTTTTTTGTTAGTTTACCAGGCCGGGTAAATGTTCAAACTTAGGCGTCCCTCAAGATGGTTCCCACCGCAAACATGGAGGAACCTTGCGAACCTGGCCTTTTTTTCTCAATGTCCGCTGTTCGGTCTGCAGATCAGGAGGTCAACCCGGGTACAAAAAGATTTTTTTCGGAGACCCTCCACAACAATCCAACTGTAAGTAAAACATGATTGTACCCGGGTTGACCTCCTGATCAATAAAGATTTTTACTTACAAAAACATGTTTTTCCATAAACATATCAATCCCCCCCATTCTTCACACCTGATTTTCCCATGAAAAATCCATGGAAAAATCCATGGATTTCCTCGAAACGGCCATTTTTCGGCCATGGCACCTTCAGCTTTTTCACCTCGTCCTCCAGCGCCTTGATCCGTTTCTCCAGGGCCGAAATCTTCGCTTTGTAGGCCTTCTCCTGTTCCTCCAACAGCCTCCGAGACGTCCAGTGGCTGGGATTCTTTCCGGAAAACCATGGCTTTCTCTGGAAAATCTGGGGAAAACCCATGGCTGAAAAAGCCTCTAAAATCCATTGGCCATGGTTCTTCATCCATTTTCAGGGGTAGAGACCATTTTCACACGTGGATTGCAGGGGATGGATACTTTGAAACTGTATACTGTCAGCTCTGTCAGCTGTTTCACCCGAGTTTTTGTGCCTCTTCACTTCTTCATCTGACAGTCCTTGAATCACGGGAGGTGGATCTTCTCGTTTCACCTTTGGTGTTTCCACAGGCCTCAGATGCGGTCAGACCGACCCCGGTGGCAGGCACTTTGGGGTTTCTCAGATGACTCGAGCTCCGCACGGCGATGGGGGTCGTTCCACTTCCACTTTCGTCTCAACCTGTTCTCGTTCCAAACTTCGGGAAAACCACATGGGACAACAACGGAACCCCCCCCCAAAACAAAACGAAAAAAACCAATGGTTTTCTTGCCATGTTCTCAAACATCACCATTTTTAAAAAAATGTGCTAAATCATGCTAAATCACTATCCTCCCCATTGTTTCGAAACTCTGATTTCCGCCGAATCTGGTCCAGGGGCCTTGGGTTGGGCCGACTCCTTATCCTTCAGCTCCATATATTTGGCTTTCCATCGCTCCGCAGCGGCTCTGGCCGCCTGCAGCTGTTGGCTGTCAACCCATCTGGTTATGACTAACAGTTCGCCATGGTTTTTCGATGGCCCTAATCGAAATAGATGATTTTCATTGATTTTCCCAGCTATAAAAAAAATCTCCATTTATTTCAGGGAGTTTTCCATGGCTATGTTAAATAACCAGTAACCCATCTGTAACCATTGAAAAAAACGTCAGGCGAAACTGCTTCGTCATGCTTTTCCGTTTCTGACTTTCTGTCTACCCCAGTTTTTTTATCAATTACAGTTTTTAAATCCTCAACAAAATTGTCGTGAAATTGGGATCAATTTTGTTCTATGATGTTCCATGTTCAAACCCCAATGTCCTGGGTCCATCTGGATCCAAATCCTCCAGGCCTCGAGTTGTCGAGTGAGCTGCTCATTCTCCTCCTTCAGTCGCTCGATGATTTCACGCAGTCGCTCCAACTCCTCCTTCGGGAAAAACAGCGGAAGGGCGTCGCCTTTCGCGGAACGTTTCTACAAAACGTAGTTAAATTAACTTGGTGCTTTTCCTGCTCTACAAAATTAACTTTCATACTTGAAAAAGATATGATTTCTTGATAGCTACACTGTTTACTCATGGACTTTATTGACTTGTTTTCGTCTAGCTATCTTCTTGTTTCTCAAGTGAAATTAGTGAACATCATCTGGTGAATGGATGTATATCAATGATGATGTCATATCCACCGAATTGGATACCCATGCTATATCAGTTCATATGATATCTTCCATAAATATGGGATCTCCAAAGTTTTTATGATTTATAAGGGAAAAATCCCAATCTAAAATGGATGATTGGGGGGTACCCCCCATGGAAAGCCCCATATTTGTCAAGATGTCATATCAATCCCCCGATCTCCTCCAAATCCGCACCCTCAGACAGGCTCACACCCTGGCTCGTCCAAGAGATTTTCCCTAGATTCCAGCTCAATGGGGGGCTTCACCAAGCAAAATGTGGAAATTTAGCCCATTTTTTGAATTCTGCCCAGCAATGGATGATATACCATGATATACCCGCAAAACATGGGCATGTCGTGAGACAAGGTGGATTTCTGATGTTCTAAACCAGTGGATTTGGGAAGGTATTTTCAGACCAACACATTCATCGATATGCTTCAAAAGGAGTTGCCATGCGCTACATACCCTCTGGTAAACTAACATAGCTGTTGAAAATTGCCATTTATAGTGGATTTACCCATTCAAAATGGTGATTTTCCATAGTTATGGGACAGTTTACCAGAGGGTAATCAAAAAATATATCAAAATAATTACTATTATCATATATTATCCATACAGATCCATACGTCGTATGGATTCATATGGCATGTCTCGAGAGTAAGGGTGCCCAAGGGTATCAAATCAGCTCCTGAATGCCTTCATGATTGCAACATATTGCAAGATTTTGCAAGAATCAAACAGTCTTGTCATGTCTTGGGTATCTTTATTTCAAGAAATGCCAAGACAAACAAATATGATCAGGCAACATCAAATAACATCATGCAACACTTACCCTCTGGTAATTTAACATAGCTATTGAAAATGATCATAGAAATAGTTGATTTTATCCATTAATAGCATGGTCATGTTCCATAGTGTGTTCCATGTTTACCAGATCTTCTCGTGCCTTGTCTGGCTTCAAACCAAACGGCAAGCGTCCGTTCTTGTACTTGGACGGATCCAGCGACAGGATCCTTCGAACCTGCGCTAAATCATCACATGGTCCCCATCAGAACTCTTCAAAAGTGCCAATTCAATGGGGGTTTACCATATGTATCCATATGTATGTATGTATGTATGTATGTATATATATATATATCCATATGTTACTATGTTACATATGTTACATATGTTCAAACAAAGCCATGTCACAAGTCAGCTAAGTCAGCAATTGGCTTGATGGAACACAGATTTTTTCAAACATCCCAGCTGCTGGTCGCCTTCTCAGTAATGCAATCCATCATGAGATCCCTCATATCCGGATCGAACTGGTTCAGTGGCTCGTAGATCTCGTTGTCCATCTGACGGAGAAAAAGATCTCGGATGTTCCTATGGGATTTTCTATGGGATCATGGGATTTCTCCGAAAAAAATGGAGATTTTCAGCATGTTATGTCAGGATCTGTCAGTTGAAAACTCTGGAGAGGTTGGATTTGTTCCATTTCTTCCTTTCCATCTGACAGTCAGTTTCCATCTGAGGATTTTTCATTGTTTATATCTTTTTATGGGAAAGAAACAAATCCAATGGTTTTAGAAAGTCATAGTTCCCCATTCAAACTGCAAAAAAATGTGGTGACCAAAATTCTGGACATGAATACTGGCGGAGCAAATCCATAAAATCCACTTGCAAACCATCTGGATAGTGACCCAATGGCCAATCATTTCAGGCCATGTGGCGATATGTGCATTTTGCCCCTAAAGATTCACAAGCAGTTTGTCTCAGAACGACCAACCGTTTTTTTTGTCCGGGCTTCAAAAGAGGTGGGCTATCTGAAAAAAAACATCCAATATCATTCATCTTGACCAGATGTTCATATATCTTGGTAAATTATCATATTTCACTAACCTGAAATAAGGCTATTTTGGGATGATTTCCCTTATTAACCATGATTTCCAGGGCTCGGTCGCAGGGCTCGGTCGTGAATGAAATTTACCCAGATATTCTTCCCCAGAAAATCCCAATCCAAAAATGGAATCTGCATAGAATCCTGGTTTTTTTTTATGGGTTTGTCTGAAAATAGTGTACCCCTACACCCAATGGTTAATGATCATTATCCCTACTATAAATGGCTATAATTGGGGGTATACCCCATTTTCAGACATACCCTGATGTTTTTTTTCAGGTTTTTGAAACCCCTGGTGCCCCCGATCCGCCGCGATCCGCCGCAGCTTAAAGCACCTCCTGCAACTGCTCCTGGTCTGCCAGCATGTCTAAGGTATCGTCTCCGAAGAGTGGTGACACACACCCTGGACCTGCGCAGCGAGATGGCAGCTGTCGAGATTTGTGAAGGATAGCCTCCGATAAAACATACAAAAAGCCATGGAAAATCACCATGAAGAGCGAAATCAACTATTTCGACTGGGCCATGGGCCATGTTCAAGTTCGCTTTTTGTATGATATTTGTATGTATGTATACTAAGTATACCATTTCTATGTTCAAGTCCGCTTTCATTTTCAATTTCATAGCTTTCAATAGTATATTCATATGTTTACCAAGTATCCCAAGTGATTGAAGAATCCACGGAGATAGATACCTACCAAGTATCCCGGTGCCTTGCTGAGCGAATGCCATACTCCTTGACATATCCACGAGCCTCGGTATCCATCCATCTGCAAGCCCATCCTTCTAGTTGGTTTATTGTGATTGATATACCCTCTGGTAAACATACAAAAAACGATGGAAAATCACCATTTTTTTATGGGAAAACTCACTATTTCTATGGTCATGTTCAATAGCTATGTTAAATTACCAGAGGGTATTGGTGATATATATATATATTGATATTGGCATATGATATGTTATATCCATGTTGAATCACCTATATCATATATATATATATATATCCCATGACGGATCCATGGTGCTGGTATATGCAAGCTAACATAAAGGGGGTATTTCTTGATGGGATCCATGGAGCACCATTTTTCTAGCAGCACTTAAATGGATCCGTCATGGGTATATAACCAACTAGTTACATGAGTTATAATTTATCATTTCGAACTGAGGGCCACAAGTGTAGAAACCCTGAGGATTGCCTATAGTTTGTTCTCAGGCAGATTACATTTACAACATCTTGATGTCATTTTTCAAACTCTTTTTGCATGTCTTCAATATTCCACTGGGATTATTCTGCTTGGTATGGTATCCCGTCAAAAATGGGCTAGTATTTTTATGAAAACATAAGGACTTAGTAACTCATGTACCCTCCGGTAATCAAACGTGGCAATGGAAAATCCACCATTTACAATCATGTACATCTGATTTCCCATGATTTCCCATATGAAAACCTCCATTTTGTGGGGGGATGTTCAATTGCCATGTTTGATGACTTTCCAGAGGGTACCCGGCCTGGTAAACATACAAAAAACTATGGAAAGATCCATCATTTTTCATGGGAAAATCCACTATTTCTATGGTCATTTTCAATAGCTATTTTGACATAACCAGAGGGTAAGTCCCAAACCCTCTCCGGTTGGGCCCCAAACGGTTCATCTGGGGACGACGAAGATCTTCGGGATGATGGGCTAGCAGGACCCTGCCCGGCCTCAGCAGGGTCAAAGTTGTGCCATGATGAACTGAGAAGTTGGGCTTCCCATATGGTGATGAGGCGATGTCAGAATTTTAAGGGTTACCTCTGGAATTAATGATGGTTAATGGTGGTTAATGGTGGTTAATGGATATTACTATCCTCTGGTAAATTTTCACAGTTTGACCCTGAAAATCACCATTTGTTAGAAACTCATCTTCCAACCCCTACGAGTATCTGCCAGGGTCAAACTGTTAATTTACTGGAGGGTATGTTGAAGTATTGAAATGTGAAACCATCATGTTTCTGATGATATGTCTGGTGAACGTTTCTGATAAACCAGCCATGTTTCTGGTAGAATTTCGTCCATAGCCCAAAGAGACAGTTTCTGGGGGATTCACATTTCATGCCACCATGCCTAAAATCACCAGTTTTGTGGGTGGTAAAAACTTTAGTTATTTAACATAGCCATGGAAAATGGCCCATTTATCGATGATTTTCCCATTAATAGCATGGTGATTTCCCATAGTTTTTTGTATGTTTACCAGAGGGTAATCGAAAAAAATATCCAAATAATTACATCCAAAATATCCAAATAATTACCAGCGTGATATCCAAAATATCCAAATACATCGTATGGATTCATATGTTAAATAACCAGATGGTATAAACTTTTTTAAAATCATCCTGGGCATCGTACCACGGAAGGCGGCAACAGATGGCCCTGATGGCCCGCGGCAAGTCCGGTGAAACGAACACAACTTGACATCGTCCGATCTATCAGGTGGCACTTGGAATATCTTGGAATTGTATCATGTGTGCATGTATGTATGTATGTATGTATGTATGTATGTATATATATATACATATTATATATAGATTATATATATACATACATATCTATATATACAGCTATCTATACATATATGTATATATATATTATATATATAGTGTGAATGTATGAATGATCCCAGTCATTGTCCACTTTAACCTTCAGAGATCCACCAACGGGATTCCAGCATTTCTCAGGTCCAGAGATGCGTCCAGTTGCTGAAAAGACTGTGAGTGGAAAAAGGGGAGATCATTTGCTGCCAGGGTGGAGTCAATTCACAATACATACATATATACGCAGCCAAGGACATACCTAATACAAAAAATGTAGGTCTTGGGGGGGGGGGTAGCATATATATATATATACATATATATATATATGATCATACGTATATGTATCGAATCTTCATTTCAGACCATGATTCCACGAGATATTCCAACTTCAACAGCTTAGATCTGCACTCGCCTGAGGACTGGATGGAGACACTGGCATAGCATAGATCTGCGTGGCACAGAGCTATGGGTTTTTTTGATGACAAGATGTGACGAGATATCTCGTTGATTCATTGATACCCTCTGGTAAACTAACATAGCTATGGAAAATCACCATTTTTAATGGGAAAATCCACTATAAATAGCCATTTTCAATAGCTATGTTAAATTACCAGAGGGTATATGATATGTATTATAATTATATTGTAATATCCCATCCTTTATACTTCATATGATATGTATGATAGTTGTACTAGAATATCCCATACTTTATATACTTTACCTCAGTTCTTTTTCTGATAAAAAGATGTGAAAGGAACAGATGTCGACACAATTCGCGCAGCCATCAACTCCTGTTTTCAATCCATCTGGCGCTTTTGCGAACTGGCGGCACGTCGTCACCTGAGTTGCGGAGAAAAAAAATCAGGCCCATCCAGACGACTCCATTGTCCTGATGGAAAATCTGGGATCAATGCCCATCACCATCACCCCAATATAGGGTGAATATTATATATATATAGATATATATAATATATATATATATATTCACCCTGAAGAATTGGGGGGTTCCATTGGCTTTTTTTCCAGTCATAAAAACACCTGGCAGGGAACCTCAATGGGGTTTGCCATGGTGATGGTGCGCAGGGGGGTACGGTATGGTCAACCATCAAGCTGGCGGAATCCTAAGAGTTCTGACGGAATGGCTGTAGAAATCCCAAAAAATGTCAATGATTTTCTATGAACATTTCACATGGATGACTATTCCAAATCCCCAAAAACTGGGCCATTTACCCAAGCAAATGGATCATGGCAACTCTTTGCTCTCATGTTTTCGCCCTAACTTGCAGCGCTCTCGATGCTCTCGGCTCATTGACTTCAGAGTCAAGGGCATGTAGACAGGGCCCGTAGGGTCACTGTATGACCTATATATACAGCTGATCTTCAGATCAGCGCAGCAACCGCTGCATGGTTCCGGCTCTTCCGAGGTTCTCTGAAAAAATAAATTGTCTTTTGTGGACAGTGGATATGATCTTGATTTATCAGGGTCTGTCCAACTAATCAGTACTTGTGTCTTGTGTCCCTATCGACAAACTAAATGGGGATCTACCTTGCAAAAAAAAACTACCTGTGACAAATGAAAACCACGACAACATTAATGTCAACCCTGGATTAATAAACCCCTAGATTGCTCAATTGGGAGGGTACCATTTAAGTATCAGAATATTGACTATTGGAGGAGTACCCCCCTAATCAATAAACCCATGGTTTATTAATCCGGGGTTGACATTAAAACCCAAGATCACTAATAAAACATATATAAACTATTAACTGACCACATCCAAAAAAAAATGGTTGCCACAGAAGAGCCCAGGGTGTGTCTGTGAATTGCCACTTCTCCTACGACAGCTTCTGCTTGGACGTTCACTTGTGTGACACAATGTTTGTGGTCCCCACTTTTGGCACCGAAAAAAATGACGATATTTTCGGATCTTTCATAGGATCTAAATTCTATAACAGTAACTCTAGTTCGAAGCGCTGTTTCCACTATGTTTGGGGTGTTATACGTTCATAGATCTTCCAGCTTTTTCCATGTTTTTTAGTGCTTTTTCGTGCCAGTGGTAGATGGTAGCAGCTGGTAGCATCAACACGTTATGTGTGTGGGTTGACACGACTCAAATGCTCACCACTTTCTGGAGGCTTTGCTCATTCACAACCGAGGTCGCTATCCATTGACCCAGCTGAGAATCTCCATCACTGGCGAAGAACCTGTGACAAAGTGGCCATAGCGGTTGACGAAAAAGACTAAAAAATCCAAGCTGTTCACCCAAAAATGAAAGTCCGAGCTTAAAAAAAACTCGAACAAGTAGGGTTCATGATACATACTAGTGTATATATATATATTATGTGTATATATATATATATTATATATATATTACCATTATATGGGGATGTTCTCCATGTTCAACAACGAAACGCAACAAAATCCACCAACTCTCAGTATCTCTCAGTGCCCCACTCCAACTCCTCCGAGGTTAGCCAAGAGTAGAGGAAAACGTCTCCCTCCCACCAAATGGCGAGAATGTCCTGGCAATGGATAGATCATCACTAAAATATCTAGACAAATATGGATGGATCTCACTTAAATATCTAGATCAATAGATGTGTAAATGATAATTTAATGATAATTTAATGATCATATTCATCATCTATAAATCATCTATAAAATCAGCAGATTTGAAGATATGAATCATTGGTAAAAGTGGATTCATTGATTTAGATCACTGTAACTACGACATTTGGGGCCGACCAAAATGTACACGTTGGCGTATCACATCATGGCTTTCGAGAAAAAGGTGTGACCCCCCCTCTTTCTGGTGCAAGCGCAACCTTTCTCTAGCTTTGTTTCTCTGCGATTCTTGGGAAGAATCCACATTCTGATTGGATTTTCATAATTTTCTCCTGATATGTCCTCAAAAATAGCCATGTTTCGGGGGTTCTCGCTGGCTTCCCATCCCCAAAAAACATCCTACGCTGATCTCGAGGTCCTCTTTGGGTACATTCATAGCTCTGACCTTCGTTGGTCTGAAGCTTCCAGCAACAGAGGCCACACACCTGAGATGGTATGATTTCTGTGGCCATTTCCGAACTACCACTTCTCAACAACGAATCATGGCTGGGGCTACTGCAAACTCGAATTTTTCAAGTAAACACCTTCTGTAAACTATAAATGCCCCAAAACATGCTATACAATTGCTATAAAAACATCTATAGCATAGAAATATTTTTATAGAAGTGACTCAAATGGCTGGCTCCGGCTGGCTCCCCATGGCTTTTTTTTTCCAAAATTTGACCCAGCCGTTGCAAGTCACTGAGCTCCTGACACGCTGGGTATTCGGAAACTTGGATCCATCAAGCCTTCGAAGATCAGTTGATTGGACCTGAACGCCGTCGTTCCCAAGATTTCTCAGCTACCCTCTGGTTATGTCAAAATAGCTATTATAAATCACCATTTCTAATGGGTAAATCAACTATAAATGGCAATTTTCAATAGTTATGTTAAATTACCAGAGGGTATATCAGTGATCAATGGGAGATCTTCAGGATCCAATTGATGGAGGTACCGATTCCATATATAAGGCCTATTTTTCAGGGCTATGTAAGGGGATATACCCCCAAAATATGGCCGTATATGGTACAGTACCTCCATTTTAGGATCCTGAAGATCTCCCATTGAAGTGATATGGAAAATCACCATTTTTAACTAACTAATCTTTGGTATATCCCCATTACCCCAAGTATCTTGGAAAAATGATCAGTTGATTTACCATCAAAAAAGATGATATATCCCCAGCAAAAATGATTGGGAAATCACCATCTTTAAGTTCGGTAAACTAACCGGAAAAAAATTGAAGGATAAATCAACATCTTTTTTTTAACCCTCTGGTAAACGTTTACAGTTTGCGAACTGGAAAATCACCATCTTTAAGAACGGTAAATCAACTATTTCTATGTGCCATTTTCAATAGTTATGTAACAAATTACCAGAGGGTAACTTCACCAAGTTCTTTTCGATTTCACAAATGTTTACCAACTTTGATCCTGAAAAGCTGGCGTTATTTCACCAAGCCACGCTCCGGAGGCAGTTCGGCCGTGGTGTCCAACATTGTTACATAGGTTGCATTTTCTATATGATTGGGAACAGTTCATGATGAAGGATTGTTTTGAATGTGTTTTGTTGATGTGATATCAATGATATCCCCAGGATTTTATGTGATGTTATGGTGGTTGCTAGAGGTTTCTAGACAAAAATTCTTTGGTGGATCAGGAGTTGGTAGCACATGGATTTCCGCGTCAATTGAACAACATCTCCGGAAAATCTGGTCCAGAATACATCTCCAATTGTCACCATTTATTTCAGTTATAGTTGGTTGTCCAATATGAGTAGAAATGTTGGTAAAGCAGTAATAAACCACCCATTGTTGATGTGATGCGTCAAAAACCAGCCACAAAAATGGTGAAATTAGGCGGTGGTGGATCCTGTTGCTTTTCTAGCATCATAATCCATATAGTTCAATTTATAGTTGATGATCCAATATGAGTATATATATATCCAATTAATAGTTGGTTATCCACTTTTTTTTGTTGGTTGTCCATATGGAGGCTTCCTAAGTCATGGGGTTACCCCCAGTTATCATCCACTTTTTCTAAATTGGATTCTCCAAGAAACTCCAATGTGGACAACCAACTATAAAGTGGATAACCAACTATTAATTGGATATATATATATATATACTCATATTGGATCATCAACTATAAATTGAACTATATCTTGATCACCAACCAACTCTTAATGAATTGGATCTACACTCATATCATCATATCTTTAGATCACCAACTCAGAAAAACCCTCTAAAACCAACGCCAAAAAAGGCACCCCATGGCACCACGATCCCCCCCCTTTCGCGGACTGGCGACTTCTTGGGCCCGGCGGCAGCGCTCATGGCACCGGTGATGCTGAATCGCCTTGATCTGGCAGTGGGGATGACCTGCGAAAAACATGGCGGCATGGAAACCGGCCGGGAACAGGAACGCAGGCATGAGATATCATGGATGTAGACTATAGACTATGGGATATGGGATATGGGATATGCATGGCCAAAGATGGCATTGGAAACCGGCCAAAGATGGCATGAGATATCATGGATGTATAGATATAGATATGGAATATGAGATATGGGATATGAATGGATATGAATGGATATAGATATATCAAAATAATTCAAAATATATCATTCTGAACAATGTATATCTGTGGGATCATGACTATCCAAAATTGGGCTTTCCTGTCACCGGGAAACTGGCGATCTGGCGGTTAATCCTTTGGATCAGGGAGGAAGCTGACTATGAAAGACCATTGGATACAACGATTCTGGTCCATACCAAAAAACTATGGAAACTCACCATGTTTAATGGGAAAACTCACTATTTCTATGGCCATGTTCAATAGCTTTTTGTATGTTTACCAGAGGGTACCCTTTGGGTATTTGGTTACCCTCTGGTAAACGTTTACAGTTTGCGAACTTGAATAGCTGGCCCAATCGAAATGAAGTGGATTTTCCCAGCTAGATAGCATGGTGGATCTTTCCATCTGATTCCAGGTGATTTTTTGGAATTTGCCCAGTTTCACATACCCAATGTGATCCCAATGCGTGCGTGTGTGTGTGTGTGTCTGTTATGGGAACTACCTTCCTTACCCTTCTTCCAACCAGGTTTCTTGAATACAAAAAACAAAGTTTGCTTTGAATTCAGACAAACGAAAACTTAAATTGGAATGAGATATCTCATGTATCCATTGTATCCATTGAATAGTGTATCCATTCTATCCATGTTATATCCATATATATCCATTGTCATTATATGGATATATAAGATATATATGGATATAACAATGATAACTATGGATATATATATATATATCCAAGATATATACATAGATAGTAGGTTTCCACATGTTATATCCATTCTATCCATATTTGTGTGAAAAAGTGACAAAAATCCCGTGGAAACCTTCGGCCGCGGCCCTTTTGGCCTCTTCGCTTTCACCCGTGAGCACGATGCCACGAGAGAGTACTCCCAGTCTGCCGTTGACCATCCGTTCGATGGCTTGACCGACGATTTCTTGGCCCTCGGAAACTCATGGTTTTTGTGTAGGGCAAAGGCAACAAAAACTGTGAAGAGTTTGGAAACTGCTTGGCGGAGGTGGGTATGTTTGATTTAAGCCACAACAGAAAAGTTGTTCATGTAGTTGCAGTAGTCAACTCAATCATCAACCATTCCCAAATGGTAGGTTTCTCATTGGCTTTAGCCACATCACCTTTAAACCTTCTTGGCAAACGCTGAGCCCGTGGCCGGTCTCACGTCGATGGCGGGGAGTTTGCAGGCCGTGGTCGTCTTGTTCTTTTTCCACCTCTCAGCTGCGAAGTTGGCGTGGAATCCAGGAAGGTCATCGGAAGAATTTTCCCGTTTGAAGATCATTACCCGGCCTGGTAAACGTTAACATAACTATATGGAAAGATCCACCATGCTATTAATAGGTAAATCAATTATTTCAATAGCCCACAATAGCTCATATTTTCAATAGCTGTTTCTATGTTTACCATATTTACCAGAGGTTAAAGAATGTTAAAAATATCTCAGCAGAATTACCATCTCCAATCATCCCAGTGATCTGCTGATCCCATGCGTTCCTCGCTTCCTCGCCTGCCAAGCTGTGTGAGTATTCGGCCATCGTTTCGAAAGAGTCGAAGCACCTCCTCCTGGATCCCAAAATTTTACCAGATGCCCAAAGCAAGATGCCCAGATGCTCGATGTATGGAAGATTTACCCTCTGGTAATTTAACATAACTATGGAAAATCACCATTTTTAATGGGAAAACTCACTATTTCGACTGGGCCATTTTCAATAGCTATGTTAGTTTACCAGAGGGTACCTACATTTACCCAAAAAAAATGGCCCAAAAAAAACGGTAGGTCAATATTCCAGCACCATGGAGCATATGGGATGAACAAAGACATCCTCTGATATTGGTTTCATCTACATTTCACCCTGGTTTCAGGGGGATGGAAAACATATATTTCGGGAATGAAAACCCACAACTTCAAGCTGCTCGAAACTTCATCCCAAATCATCAGAAATCCCATGGAGTGTGAAAAAACCCACAGCACCTGGTGTTGCGCAACGGACTTCACACTTCTGGTGCTCGGTGAGCTCCTTTTGTTGGGGCCGGAGTTGGGCCCCCAAAGCCCCATGGTGCGAACGTGACCCTCTGGTTATGAAACGTAGCGAACTGGAAAATCACCCCGTGTCTATCGGAAAATCATCATAAATCAATATAAATCATCATGTTTTATCATCTATATAGATGGGCAGTCTTCCATAGCCCATAGCTATGTCAATCATTAGAGCCATAAATTGGACTGTCCTTCATGAGACAAAACCCATTTATATAACTTGTAGGTCCGACCTCAGGCCCCGAAAAAGCCCAACGTCGGGGCTTTTCTGGGCATTTCTGTCAAAAAATCTGGGAGCCAAAATAAACCAGCCAATGTGAAGAAGTTCGATCTTCCAATCCTTTTCAGGTTTTTGAGTACCCCATTTTCAAACCCATTTTTCCTGTACCGATCAACAGTTTGGATAACATTGTACAGCTACTCACCACCCTTAAAATGTTGGAACCCCATAAAATGCATTGGTTTCCCATCTATAACCCTCTATCAGTCTATTCAATGTCTATTCATTATAGTTGTTAGTCAAATCGCCTTCCCAACTCATCGATGATAATGAAGATCCCAAAGATTTAGTATAGTCAGCCAACCCGCCAACCATTTATCAAATATAATATATATATATATATAGCCCGGTTCTTTTAACTCTAAAAACCCCCATAATTCATCATAATTCCATAATTGATGGTTAAAATTTGAAACACTTACATCATACTTTGTCCCATTGAAATCCCATTTTTTTGTCTGTTTCTTTCCCACAAATTTGGATCATTTGCGGCTCCTGTTAGGGTTTTCCTTCATCGACACCGGGGACAAATCCGCATCCAGCTGCGCGCGTTTCTTGGGCGACGCCGTAGCGGTCACCACGGCCGTGGCGTTGGGTGTGCCGTCCACAGGTGGGTCGCTCGGATGAGTCTGCGGCTTACCTGCGCTTTTGGTGTACCCTCTGGTAAACATACAAAAAACTATGGAAAGATCCACCATTTTTAATGGGAAAATCCACTATTTCTATGGTCATTTTCAATAGCTCTGTTAAATTACCAGAGGGTAAATCATTGAACTTCATAGAAAACATCTGAAAACATAGGAAAGACCGCATGGATGGCTTCAAAGTTGAAGACTAACAGATTATCTGAACTTTTCTGGATTTGTAGGACAGTGGTTTCTTGCCGGAACAGGATGGAAAATGAGCAGGAAAGCCCTTGATAAATTGTCAACAACCAAGGGTTTCCTATAAAAGTTCCCTTACTTCGGTCCAACGATTCATCAGTTGCTGTCAGATCAATCACCGGCCATTTTGTGGTGCCAAGCCGTCAACCAAGCCGCTCTTTTCTTGGCCAAACCTCGGAAAAGCCACTTACTTCTTGGAGGATCATCCCACTTCATGCCACAACCCTGGTGAGTGGATCGTCCCCGAAGTGGATTCTCCCAGAAGTGGATCACCATAGACCCTCTGGTAATTTGTCAACAGTTTGGTTAAGTTTTTCATAGCTGGCCCAGTCGAAATAGTTGATTTACCCATGAATAGCATGGTGGATCTTTCCATCGTTTTTTGGGACTGTTCACCAGAGGCTAGTTACATGGTGCACTTTGCGAGTTGTGGGATGATCCAACTGAGGGTCGATTCGGTCTATGGGAACTGGAAAGTCACATGGCGAACCTCGGAAAATCACCATATGTTTTAATGGGCATCGAAGTGACTGGGCCCTGGTTTCCATCTTTTTTTCAAACAAATGTGACCAGAGGGTACAGTGAAACAGCACCTGATAAATTAAAAAGATGTTGAATCTTTCAGATTCCATCCCCGATGTTTCTTGGTTACATCAGTTATATCCTCACGATATCCAAAAATAGCCAGGGCCCGCACGTATCAATGCGGCCTCGCATCTCCACAATGTCCTGCACCAAGATGGCATGAACATTCATTGACCATCCCCAACTGGAATTTTTCATGATCTTTACTGAGCTTTACCCTCTGTTAAATTAACAGTTTGACCCTGGCAGTCATCGGGGGGTTGGAAGATTAGTTATATTAGTTTCAACGAACAAATGGTGATTTTCAGGGTCAAACTGTGAAAAATTACCAGAGGGTAACGACTTTGAGGTTTCTTGGAGGATTAGAAGCCACCGTCATGAACAGTCGCTGAACATTTCTCCACGTCCACGTCCTGTCTGAAGCTTTTCAGTGTGTCATTCACAGAATGCTGAGCTTTCTCCAAGCCCGTCAGCTTCCACTCAATTCGACGTTGTGCCTCGGTCACATCACAGCAGGTCACAGCAGGTCATCGGTCGGTCACCAAAAGCCCAAGGTTTATGTGGTGTTTCATGGTGAAAAACAAAAGTGAGTTCCAGCCCAAAATATCAACCAGTCTCCGAATTGCCAACATCTGAAGAAAAATAGGGATCCACAATGGATTTTTTGCATCCCCATCATCCCCATGTTTCCAACCGCTTGGAAGCTGTGTGAAGCTATTCGGGGGCTAGTATAAATTATCCCAAGGAAGGCTATGCCAGGGTGAAATGATCTGTTTTGTCCAATTTCCATACAGGTCCAAATTGCCAAAGGGGGATGGCCCAAAATTGCCATTGAAGATGAAGAAAACATCAGAAAACCATGCTGATCAGTTGACTTTTCGATTTCCTACTCAGGCAGCTCCAACTGGCTTCAAAGACATTCGCTTGGCGGAGGCCCAAGGTGACGAAAGGCATGAGCCCCTCCCATTTTGTCCGTCTGTGGCCATGCCTTGTTATCTCAATATCTCGATGGCCAAAACCCACTAGAAATGAGGGTTTCAATATGTTTCAATCATCAATGCTGTGGCTTTCGAAGCTGTTCAAAAAAAAATCGCTATGGATCAAAGTTGGATGGCTCAGCTGGAAAATCCGCTGGAAAATCCCTCATTTATTGATGATTTCCCCAGCCAACAAAAAAACCTTAAAATTTATAGATGTTCCCCAGCTATTCAAAACCTCTATATTTATTGATGATTTTCCCATGGTTTTTCCAGCTCCTAGGCTCCAGTTTACCTTTGGTCGCTCTGAGGCATCGGGCCGCCAGTAGAGCTTGTAGATCTGTCAGGACTCGCAGCAAGGTCACGTTCTTCGCGCTGAGCGGAGCGGGGTTTTTTATACCATCCAGTGGGATCATCACTTGGGGAATCCCAAGTGAAGCCCCAAAAACATCAAAAAACGGCCAGTTCCTTGGATGATTTTCCCAGTTTTTTTGGTTTGATGGTTGTTTACTTTGGGGGATTAGCAAGGTTTGATGGCTTGAGGAAATCGATTTTTTTGGATGTTGTTGATTGTTGGTGCTACTTGTTTTTCTGAAACAAAGAATTTGAGCCAAGCTTTGATGCAAATCCATTGAGGTTTCCACTCTTCTGAAGAGCCCATGACGGTCGAAATCATTCGAAAGGCGCAAACTGTGATGCCCGTTGGTATATCACTATAGTTAACTCCCCTAGGTGCAGTTGTTGCAGTTCTTGCAGTCCATCAGTTCTGCAACTCAAACTTCAAATGCTTCACATTTCTTTCAGATATGAAATCAGAAACCTTGAAACTTGATGCGCGCTGGAATTTGGCTGGTCTATGCGACTTGCAATGCTTGAGAAGCAAACAGCTTCATTTGGGCCATGGGAAAGCTTCAGCATCACGTTTTCGCTGTTTCTACACCTGGTCAAATGGGAATCGATTCCAACCAACAGTGCCGATTACCGAGTTCCTCTGGCACTGGAGTGAGACCTTTCTATGACAGGCTCTACCGAACTCTTCTGGAAAAATGAACGAAGCCAAAAACCTTGCTTTTCAACAAGGAAGTAATTTGAAGAAAATAACCCGCCGACTCGACCGTTGCTAGGTGCGCTGCCCTTTGCGATGGGCGATGTCAGCTGCTTTGCTTCGCTAAGACTGTGCATGCGAAGGGACTGACTGGGTGCCCATAAAAAATCCGCCGACCCCGGCCTTGGCCAAGGCAGGGGCGGCGCCTGGGACCGCCGCAGGTGTGGAACTTCTCCTTCTTCGCTTTCCACGGTCAAACCCATCTTGCAGCCATCAAGCCACATCAATAGCTTCTTATGGCCACTCTTGCAGGCAACAGGCACCCCAG
>Ga0126342_10000562_pt1 | contig 42129 bp, 30 predicted proteins | sample Cyp1metagenome_FD_92528 | JGI IMG/M metagenome (GOLD analysis project Ga0126342, IMG submission 92528) | Coral microbial communities from Lord Howe Island, Old Settlement Bay, Australia - Cyphastrea 1 metagenome | ecosystem: Host-associated > Invertebrates > Cnidaria > Coral ...
GCATGGTACAGCTGTATCCTTTTCCTCCATTCTCGATAGTCAGCCGGCTGTCCCGTGAACACAGGGATGTAGGAGTCGCGCTGTGTAGGGCTCTCCGGTGATGTCGCGGCAGTTGACATTCCTCAGGAAGTCCTTACCTTCGAATTCAGTGATCCAAATCAGGTGCTGGAAGATCTAATGGCCGTTGGTATACTGTAAGAGGTCCAGCACTTGGATCAGCGCAGCAAGGGCCAGCAGATCGCTGGCTCCGCTACCAATGCAAAAGCTCAGGTAGCTCCAACCCAAGCCACAGCCTAGCCGCACGAAGTGCCAGGCAGCAACAGCGACAGTCGCCTTTTCAGGCCTGCATAGCCCGTTGAGGTCTCACGCGCCCGCCCTGGGCCAATAGCGTCGGATGACGCAGGTGAAAAGAAAAGGGTCACGGAAAAGGTGCAAGGCATGCAACTTCACAATAACTTATAAGTTGGTTTATAAAGCCCATGAACTCCAGTTATAAGTATGGTTGACTGGAGTTATGTTCACCAACTTCGCTAAGGGGACATAGCTATGGACAATCAGCTGTTTTTTATAGGTAAACAATGGACAATGGCTTTCTAATTGTTTAAATTTGTTTAAATTGAAATTGTATAGGTAAATATCTACAACCATGGTTTCTAAAGAATTAAACATAGGTAAATCAGCGAACTTCCTGGCCATGGCTTCCAGTTCACAATCCCGTGGTGAAAACTCACATCGCCATGGAAAGTGCGTTTGCTGAAAATATAAACTGCTTGTTTTGGAACATGAATGGATTATGACTTTCCATTTTTTGAGAATGTCAGAATCCCAACTGACTTACTCATATTGTTCAGAGGGGTTGAAACCATCAACCAGTAAATAAGTGAATTATATAATATATATATATATATATATATATATACATAGATAATATAGTTCATATTCACTTACAATCTACAAGTATAAGGCGTTCTATATCGTAGTATGATATTTTTCATTACCATCGTCACTGACCATTCGGGATGGCGATGGAGAGATATTACTAAGTCTTGCAATTCGAATATATGGGGTATCGTAGGTAAATCCAATAGTAAACCATTCCCAATAGAGGTTTATTCTCGGGTATACCGGATACCTCTATTTGGGATGATGATGATGATGATGATGTAAATGGACGCAAATGGTTGTTTAATGGGATGGTTTTCTATTAGGTTCAGCACATTGTTATAGTGTGTATGTATATATATAATACATGTATACATACATACATACATGCATACATACATCATATATTATATACATATATTATATTATATATATATATATATATATTGTTTTAGAACTATATCCATAACTCCATATCTCTGTTTCTAAGTTTGTATGTGTGTTTGTCTATACTATTTATATATCTACTTGTTTGTTAATCTGCCTGTTAGTTTGTCACTCTATCTGTTTGTTGGTCTATCTCTATGTATCTACCGAAGCATCTGCCGATGTGATCGAGTCCCCGGGCCACATTCGCCAGATGTTGGGAAGCATTCTGATGTTTTTTGTAGGAAAATCACCCATTTAAAGGGGAAAACCACCATTCAATCAGCAAGAATCAGAATGTCAGTATCTCAATCATTGGCTGCTTCGAGCTGTGTCAGGTGAGTGGTCGGTGCTGGAAAACGCTCCCCTTTTCACTGAACTTTTGAGCTGATCCGCAACAAGGCCGAAGAGCGGCCTTGGTGGTGGTTGAAGACCTTCAACCTTGTCTCGATCGTAAAGTCAGGTGTCCCAAAGTTGAGGAGCGTTATAGATTTTGACCAGTCTTTTTAGTAATTTCCGGACATTGTGGCCTTGCATACGCCTTTCACACACAATATACATTTTTTTTTCATTCGCAGGCTTCAAAGGAGTCTCCTTGCCGCCTAATGCACACAGAGCGGCTATGCAGCTCCAATTAAGTACAAAAGACCCAAAGTCACCTGTCCTGAAAATCGGGAAGCCATGTTGCTCCCCGTCTGATCTGGCCACAAAGCACACACACAATATACGCATATAAACATAAAATAGATAGAACGACAAATAAGTATTTAAATAGATGTAAATAGATAAAAACATAATAGAATAGGATAAATAAATATATAGAATGTACACTAATATAGAATTTTACCCATATGTTTGGGTGCCTGAATTGGCTTCTGAGTTGGCCAAATTCTGAGGTTTTAAAGATGCCGGCCAAAACCGGCCAGCCAGAAACCATCAGAAACCTCCAAAAAATGCGGCGTTTAACCATTTCTGAGCGGCACTCGCCGCATGGCTCCCTGGCGATACTTTTGCACTGCCCCGTTGGGTCTGTAGATTTTAATTTGTTTGGACCGCTTTTCAGAGAATCGTACACCGGTTTTACTCAGGTGTAGCAGCACCCAAGGATCGATGTTGGGCAGTGCTGCATTTGGAATTTGGAATGCGATTCGATAGACTTCGGTGATATTTTGTAGCTTTCGCTTGCCTCAAAGTCAGGCTTGCCAATGGGCGCAGAGAGATTCTGAATCAGGAGAAGAAACATGAGAGAATCGATGTTGGACAAGCCAACCCTTTCATTTTTCTGAACCAGTTTATGCTGAATTTTGGATGAATCCTGGGGTACATAGGCTGCCCAGCAATCATTTTTTTGAGACGGTTTCCATGCAAGTTCCACGTGCAAGCCACGCAAATGAGTGGAACAAAGATCCCAAACTTCTGGGTGAATTACACAAGGTTGTGCCCCATAGCTAAGTTGGTTTGCCACTACCATTACTAGAGTTTATTGGGGATATATATATATATATATGTATATTTATATTATATATATATATATTTATATCTCTATTTTATATGTATCTGGAGTATTCCAGAGTTAGATGGGGTACCAACCAAGCTTGTTTGGGTCGTTGGACGGAGGTCGTCACAAGGTCGCATTTTTCGAAGGCGATGCGAAGCGATCACGGTGAAATCGGGGGATTTTAGAAAAATGTGGCCTCTTTATGGGTTAGATGGCCCATATCCCATGAACTTTAGTATGGTTTAGGTGGCCCAATATTAGATGGCTTATAAACAACAAAATAATTCTGTCTGAAAATGCCATTCTCTTAGACCAATTCTCACGATGAATGCGCCCATTGAACATTGTCCAGTGCGCATCTGACGCGCTGGATCTCAAATCGAGCCACGCAGGGCGCAGCGCACAACGACACTCTGGTGGAACCTCTACCAGATCTAAATGCTGGATTTTTAATGGATTTTCACCGGCCACAGTTGGATGATAATGCCAAGTCTGGATCAATTTCGAGGCTACTTTAGAGTCAACAGTCAGGGTCTGGACGAATTTCCACATAAATTTGCTTAACCTAGCTGAACTTGAGGAAGTGTGGTGACTCTGAAAGATGTGATTCTTAACCAAGAACATCCAATAGGCTACACGTTTGCCATCCCTTCAAGGTGGGGACCCATGGCCAGAGATCCGATCTCATCCCAGCTGAAAACAGAGCGCAATCCCATGATTCTGGGACTTTCAGCCTCTTTAAGCCCTGGCAAGATGTCCTCATCGCCAGGAGTGGCTGCTGCCCACAGAAAAGGTCCCGGAGAACTTTCTGGAGGCGTTGGTGCTGGAGACTCGACATGGTGAGTTCGCAATGGAGAGACCGAATCCAGACCGAATCCCAACGTGAAAAAAAGGTCCCAACAAATTGAAGATCATCAGCTGATCATCGTCATCCAAAAACGATCCGAAAATTCAGGGGGTTCGTTTGAACATAAGCTTCGGAAGTAAATATATGATTATCCGACAAACCCACTTAAATCATCAGTTTCTTTTGTCCCATTTGGGCTTCCCACAATTAGACAATGGTTGGTTTATGTTGGTTTTATACCCCGATTGAATGCATCCGATCCGACTGTTGGCACTTGCAAAGCTATAGTCTAGTACATTATACCAAAGAAATACTTGAACAACCCTCATTCAAATCAAATTCATCACCCATCAGTCGTTCTTCAAAAACACTTCAATTGCTTGTTGTTCATTTTCTCAGAATTGGTCACAAGACTGAGAGGAACAGCTGTAGAATGTTCCTTTCAAATCCTCAACATCAATTTAAAGTTCATATCCAGAATCCGCTGTTTTTACTCAACCGGATTTTAAAAACAAATAAAGTCTTTAGAGTCTCGAGATGACAACTTTACTTAACTGGCATTTTAGTCTTTCAAATATGTTCAAATACTTAACATCAAGGTAGTGAATAAAGAACATCAACTAACTCACTAGTTAAGTTAGTTACCCTCTGGTAAACTAACATAGCTGTTGAAAATGGACAACATTTATAGTTGATTTTCCCATATTTTCCCATTAAAAAATAGTGATGTTCCAGAGTTTTTCGTATGTTTACTAGAGTCATAGAACTGGATGATGGGAAAATTTACAGGAACCCCCTATATTTTATGGTAAAACCCATGGTTTCCTGTAGATTTTCCCTTAAGCCAATCCATTGACAGAGGCTAAGTTCTCCTTCCAATCAACATCCACATCCAGCCCGGCCAGCACACGGCCAGCTTCCCACGGCCAGGTCTCTGAGCGCTTGCGTGAGAAGAAGCGGAAGTGGGGCGATGCCTTGGTGTTTCGGCTACCCATCGCCATGACGGGTGATGGGTATTACCCTCTGGTAATGACTAACATAGCTATGGAAAGATCCACCATTTTTAATGGGAAAACTCACTATTTCAATGGCCATGTTCCATAGTTATGTTAGTTTACCGGAGGGTATGCATGTTCTAATGATTAATATATTCTGGATATATCGTGGATATATTGTGGAGATATTTTGGAAATATGTTGGAGGTATTTTGGGATATATTATGGACATCACTTGGATATAACTTGATATAACCATATATATATATATACTTATATATCGATATATTATATGGTGATGACATGTGATGACCAATGTTTACCCTCTGATAAAGAAACACATAACTATGTAAAATCACCATCTTGAATAGGTAAATCAACTATACATGGTCAATTTTCAATAGCAAACTGTTAGAATTACCAGAGGGTATCATTGATATATTATGGATATATTTGGGTAAAATATAACAACCTCACTGCGACCGAACCCTGAAATCATGGTTAGGATTCGGGAAATTCATAACTTGATAAAACTAACCTATCATCCATATATATATATATATGATGATGACCCAATGGTTATGGATGGTTAATGGCTATTATTTATGGGTATTACCATGATTAATGGATTTCTTCAAATGGTAATATCCATATTACCCTATGGTCCTGGTTAAAGACCCCGCCGGTGGTTTTTGATAATTTTTGAGTATGGATGATTATGTTGTTATTGACCCGCATGTAAATATGAATGCGACTTGTCAATATGGGATATATTCGAGACGTATTGATCATAGGTTTGTCTGTATATTTATATAGAATAAACATGAATCTCCAGTTTGAATGTGGTAAGATATGGTAAAATGATGTAAAATGGCAATGTGGATAATGGATCCGCTCTGATGATGGTCAACGTCACCATCCCCAATGGAGGTCTTACATATTGAAATTGGATATGCCCCGTTTTTTGGTAAAATGTCCCGCAAATGATTAGCCAATGGGCAATCTGACTAGCTTCACCTGATATATTTTACGGACCTGCACGGTGGAGTCTCTACATCTATGTTACCCTCTTGTAAACGTTTACATAACTATGGAAAATCAACATGTTTAATGTGTAAATTCACTATTTCTATGGCAATTTTCAATAGCAAACTGTTAGTTTACCAGAGGGTATGTCAAAAATTATTGATGCTTCAACTTGTATATTATATATGACAGGGCTATGTTGGACCATGGGTGGCCTTAGGGGATGCACCCGGCAAGGCTTCGCCTCTAAATCAGTTGGCAATGGAAAATCACAATGTCCAATAGGTAAATTCATCTATATTTACTTATATACATACATCAAAAAAAAAAAATATATATATATATATATAATACTCTATATATATACATATTATGTGTGTGTGCGCGTGTGTAAATGGCCCATTAGCTATGTCAACATTTCCCGGAAGGTAGGTCATTCCTGAGGCAGAGCGCGCCCCAAGCGATTGGAGCGTGGCGTGTCGGGTCCCTATGGGTCCCTGGTGCACGGAACTGGTCACTGAGCTTGGGATTATTCCAGTTATATAATGGCTATATATGGCATATATATATATGGCTCAACATGGGTTATAAGAACTAAATGGGTGGTATAAACTATAAACCCTAAAAATGTTGATGGTTTATTAGTGTTCCAGTTGCAAATGGGTTATAAGAATTAATGGTTACTCACTATAATTCCTAAGTTACTAAGTGGGACGATTATCCCACTTAGGAACAGCTTGTTCATCATATTTCATGTTAGTCAAGCAATAATAAACCACCCGTATTTTGGTTTATACCATGCATAAAACATGGTAAAATTGGGGATAGTGGATCATATTGCTTTACCAGAATTAGGGTTTGTTCATTGTTGGATTCCATTTGTCAGGAGGATTTCCTGAGGAATAGGACCATTCAATCATTCATCAGTCTGGATTTGAGGTCTAGATTCTAAATACCCTCCCCCTTTTCCTGGGTATATTAAATGTGAGCGGGGAAAGGATTAACTGAGATATAACTGATATAACCAAGGTTTTGACATGAATTCAATGAGACATATTTACCCCAGGTGCAACAAGTTAGCCTGACCTGAAAATAGTGTACCCCAAAATACATTTGTTTACCATGATATTAATCCATTAAGAATGCAATTGTTTGGGTATACCCAATTTTCAGACACAACCCTATTCCTCTAGCTATTGAAAATGGTCAATTTACAATTGATCCTATAAAAAACTGGTGATGTTCCATCGCTATGTTCGTTTACCAGAGGGTATCCCATTCAAAAAATCACCTATTTTGCCGGTGCATCGCCCAGCGAGGCGTGGACATTGACAAGAGCCTGGAGAGCAGCTGGACACAGCTGCGCTTTGAGACTCGGCGGAAGGAATCATGGGATCTCTTCATGCGAAATCACCATGTTTTATGGAGAGTAACCATTGAGATCCCAGGGTAAAATGTACCTATAGTTTTTTTGTACCATAACTATCATGGTGATAAATAATGGTATATAATAATATATAAATGGCCGTAATTATAGGTATATTATGGTACATTAACTATAATTACGGCCATTTTCCATGTCGCAAACTGTTAGCCATTACTCTAGAGGGTAATGGGGATATGAATATAAATGAATGGGATATGTATCAATATTGGTGGTATCTACAGTGGGAAATTGATGGGGATATGTAGGGGATATACTAAGAAGTACCCTCCGGTAATTAGTCAAACATGGCAACTGAATCCAAGTTTAATGTGGTTTTAATGTGAAAAATCATCCATAAATGGTGAATGTTTGCTTACCAGGGGGTAACTATATATTCCAAAATAGCCGAGTTGTTTTTTTGGTTGGTGAATTATGATGAAACACATCCAGATATAGAATGAACATCCCTATCTATCTATTCGTTGTGCTGAAACCATCCAGAGCAATGCTGAAATGCACTTGGCATATGGGTTTGTTTGAGAACACACCCAGACTTAAATGGTTTGTCATCACGTTCTCGATAAATTGGGGACAGTCATTACATATTATTATATTGTGAATCCTACATGAGGAAGAAATGACATATGTTCCCTCTTAGGGTTGGAGGTTTCAATCCTTATTGATGTTCAAATCATATTCTGGTTGATCCCCAATCAGTTTGGCCTGTTCATGGGATCAAACCACTTAAAATCTGCAGGAAATCTGATGGCATTTGATAACAGTTAGCCACTCGCTTACATGTTTCCGGTGAACATGTTCCAAACACCAAGGCTTTTGACATCAGATGTTGTTCCCATCCACCATTTTTCCTGGTGAACTCTCGGTTTGAACCATGGTGAAACCCTTGACTAACTGTACTAACTGCCTGGTCGAGGTCGCTTGTTCCGCCGGATGCCAGCCTCCAACACCCAGGATGGTTTGCTGGGCACCATCACCACGCAATTCCGAAGCCGGCCCTCGGATGGGGGAGGAACAGGAACTGGCTGAGCTGCCTGAAGTACATTATCATTTAAGTAATCTCTGCCGGATCGTTGGCAATACCAATTCCCCGGTTCAATGAGTTGTATAGATGATTTTTCCATATTGTTCCATTAAAACGTTCACGTTTAATCACGTTTATAGGTACATACCTCCAATAGGGGACCTCAACATGAAAAGATTCACTGGGCTTTCGCTTGGTATGTGACCTGCGACCTGGAGAAATCCATACGTAGTTTTGTAAGCCCAGCATGGCTCGGGCTCCCAAAATGAACGGATGCAAACCATTTCCCCACGTTGTTTCTCTTCATAAAGGGTGTTTCATCACGATGATGGGGAAGAGATTGGCACTATTTAAAAGAACCAACCGCCAAACAATGGGTGACTGGAAGATGATTTTCGCATCGGAACACGTCATTTTGGTGTCCTGGGGGCTATGTTCTCACATGACCTCACTGTTTAGCAAGGGCGGTTGCGGACTCCAGCGATTTGTCGGGAATGTTACCTCTGGGAGTATCCACGCCATGGCCAAAAAATTGGATTATCTACCCATTCTTGGAGGTCGTCACTTTGCCCGGCTGCCATAGCCCATGACGGATCCATGGTGCTGGTATATATGCTAACATGACTGGGGTATATTGATGGTAAATGTTACCATACCCAGACACTCCATGTATGGAATATTTACCTACATTTACCCCAAAAACGACCCAAATGTAGGTAAATATTCCATAGGTGGAGCATCTGGGATATATAGCAGCACCATGGATCCTATGGGTAGGGAATATGGCGAACCCATGCGAAGGGATGTCGCTGGCACATTTTTCTCCAGGACTTATGGACGGAACACCATGGGTGACAGCACGATGTAGGCCGTCCATGTCGCTGTATAGCAACATATGCACCCAACAATCTCCAGCACGAAACAAGAGGCATCCCGTAGCAAACCATCTTTTTTGACAGTTTCCCAGGAGAAATAGACATGGATAATCATGGATATAGCTTATTGACATACTATAATAATCCTTCTTCAATACCATAATAATATACATGGCATATACATGGCATATATCTACCAGGTTCAAGTGACATTTCCGTTGGGTCCCCATGGCGGACGGGGATCCCATTGTGAAAGCTTTGCAGCGACTGGTCCAAGAAATGGAGGGGTCCCGGTGCGTATCAGTGGAGTTTTCACATGTTTTTACCAGCAAAATGGCAATATCAACCAAATATCAATGGGAATTTCAGGATCCAATACATGGAGGTACGTTAGTACCATATTTCTGGCCATATGAATTGTGGGGATATTCCCTACACCATGGCCATTGAAGATATGAACCCTGCTGTGGATCATTGGGGGATAACCTTCCCAATCTATCGCATCAGTCAATCAGTGAAGGTAAAAAATCCGAGGCCCTCCCAGCCTTTTCTCATCCACCACCAGCATCATCGTGACCAAAGACAAAACTTACGGGTGATGATAAAAATAAGAAGAATATGCAATAATCACTCAGTGGTGCCAGCCGTAAACGATAACAAACACGGTCGATATCATCGATATCATTATTGAATATTATTGATATCGACATCGGTATCATCATCATCATCATCATCATCATCATCATCATCATCATCATCATCCCCCGCGCAAGGCATACTGCCGTCTTGCCCAGGAAAAGCAGCATCGCTCAGACCCTGAAGGCCGCGCGCGCGTCTCTGGCGGAGCCGTCTCGGCCGTACACGCCCTTGGATCGTCCCTTGGTGAAGGGGTTTCCAGGGGACGGAACACCTGTTTTTCAGCCTATGATCCTAAGATAACCTATGGTTTATGGTACCTATAACTATAGTTAATGGGGTTTATAAACCATCTTATAACTCATCAATGGCCATTTCAGGATCCGATTCATTGGAGGTACCAATCCCATATATAAGGCCTATTTTTTAGGCCTTTGATCTAGGGAATATCCCCAGAAAATATGGCCTGAAATTCCCATTGATATGATCCTAGGATATTTTCACATATTTTAGGTATGTTTCTTTACTTTCGTTTGTAGTTCAGGTTTGCAGCCGAACTAGGAATCATGAGCAAGGGGTGTTTGTGTCTCGTGATAATGCTTTGAAATGTACAAGGGTGGTATCAAAGTGCATCAGTCTCCAGATTACTTTCATTTTGCTGCCTATCAGCCCTACCATTTCCACCAGGAAAATTGATGAACAGTGTTTTCCAAAGTCAATTTTCTATGATTTTGTGGTTCCACCACGTTCCATCTTAGATTCTTTCCGCCTAAGCCTCGCGACTTCGAGGATCGCTCTTTCAGCGCCCCAATGAGGGCAGCGAGCCGCGTCCTTCCAGCAGCTATGGCGTGGATCAGGTGCAGCCCCAGGGCCAGGCCCTTTAAGATCCTGGAAGTGTCAGGGTGGTGCCCCGATGTCGGAAAAAAGATGGTTGAAATAACATGACATAGCAGCAACAACTGTTGGGTGTATGGATGTTTCTGGTGCATTTAGGTTGCGTGATCTAGATTAATATGATCTATAGCTGATGGGCTTAATGAATCTACTTATATCATTGGGGGGGCACCACCTTGTGGTTAGTAGAGTTACAAATGCGCCCTTCTAAATGTGCTAGTCGCGGACTTGGGACCAGTCCAATTGGTTTTGCATATTAGGGAAGCTAAAGGGCCAGGTTTAATGTAGGGCAATCGAAATCGAGAGCCCGCTTCCCATGCAAAATCAACAGGCATACAAGTCGAAAGAAGGGAGGCCCTAGTTTGTAGGTGGTTGTCACATTGACCATCACCCCATTGAGCTATTGATCTGAAATCGCTGAAGAGTGTCTGAAGTGGGCAACGAATTGTTGGAGAAACCTGCGAAGATGCGTCACTGCTTTTCTTTGAGCAAATTCCAGGACCTCGACACACAAACCCAACAGTTTTGCAGCGGGTTATTTTCAAAACAAATCGGTTTGCAGCAAACTTTCTGGATCAATCAACCCATGCTGCAGTGATCATCCCCCCATATTCAAGATAGAAACAAACCAGCCAGTCTCTTTCGGATTGTCCGACGGATTTTTCCTAAAAAACACCATTAAGACTTGTGAAAAGAATTCCTTCATGGTTATAAATGAGAACATATGAGAACTCGGCTCAAACTATGATTATTATACCGTAATAATACCGATATGTCAACGCTTTAGCATCAATGGCTGGCTGTGATTTTCAACCGGGGGGTCCATGGCTTATGACCCGTCCCCAAAAGTTGCTGCTTTAGTGACAATGGCAAATCACTGGAGCAATAGCCTATACTTAGACCCTCCAAGTACTTCCATGTTGACAATACAATATCCCATAGGATCCATGTATGCTATATATGGTAACATTTACCATCAATATACCCCAAATGTTAGCATATATACCATACATGGATCCTATGGGTATGGAATCACTAGAATGAATGTGGGTAAAACAATGTCATGTTTACCATCCCCCAGTCATCACCATTTTTTTTGGGACTGGTGGTTACCAGTCCCAAATGATTTGACTGGGTGGTTTATGGCATTGTTTTAATCACATTAACTGGTATTAAATGTTTATTGCTGTTGAACATAAAATATCGAATCACTGTAAACGATAAATTTTATAACCATAAAATAGGTCTCCTGTCTCCATAGGTTGGGATCATAACTATGTATCTTAGTAAATTATGACGACCTCACTGTTCTGCCTCACTGGAATCAATTCTAGGATGCGCGAAATCATCCCCAAATGGCCTTAATTCAGATTAGTGAATTATTAGAATTTACCCAGATATTACTACATAATTATTATATAACTTAATATTGCTATACTAATTTACCCAGATATTACTTATTATCATAACTATACTATATACATATATCAGGTATTTGGGTAGTATCCAATATTATCATAACTATAAATATCTGTAGATATAAAAATACTTATTATCCATAACTATTTTCATATCTCCCAGGTGACCTTCGTTCGCGACACCTTTGGAGCCCGCCCTGAGAGTGCCAGGTCCAGTCGATCGCGACCGGACACTGGGCGAACCGGGGGACGGTTTGGTAAACGTTTATATAGCTATGGAAAATCACCATCTTTAACAGGTAAATCAACCATAATTAAATTATATTAAATTGGTGATTTTTATTGTTTTTTTAGTATACATATAAATGTTAAAATGTTAGTTCACCAAATATAGTTATCATCTATTCATGATATATACATGTGAGTTTACCATAGAACATGTAACATCTAGTAATTTCACAGTTTGCTATGGGTATAGTTACCATTAAATCATAGGTATTTCAACGAACTAAATGGGCCACGGCTTCAATAGCAAACTGCTATATAGTCATTACCCAAGGCCATGGTTGTTATGGTTGGACCAGGGCTGGGTTGGTCGGTTTTGATGTCCAGTTTTGGATGGGAGAATCGTGGAAAACCTCTGGAAAATGATGGAACTAATAGGGAAAATCTATAGAAAACGGATGAACACGGTGGAAATTATATGGAGGATAACACAAAATGGTGGACAAATGATGGAAATTGCATTTATGTGGAACATATGAAAACCATAGAAAATCACTTTCGACAGTAGGGAACGGTTTTGGAACATTGGAAACAAACACAATGGACACATATATGGAAAACTATGGGGCACACATGGCATATAAACAAAAATGTCAATATGGATGTGGAACGTGTTTGAACCCAGTCTGCAGAATGGTCATATGGAAACCATGGATTGCCAGAGGGTACTTTGACCGATTCGAATTCATTCCATCCATCGCATGGTGCACAGGGTAACATATAGTGCACATCCAAGATTCATGCGAGTGCCTGCAGGTCATGTGTGTTTTAGCTGCAGAAAATGTTGTACTTTTTCCCCTTTTATCAGTTATTATATGTATTGGTTTCATATGGCTTATGGTGTATCTCTTGAACCATCTTTTAGTTCTTTGCTGATTTTTTGACGCACCAACAAGAGCTTCGATACATTGTTATGAAGTGCAGATTCGCTGTCACACGACGGGAGCAATGATTGGGATTTGCTCAGGAGTGGTACTGTTATGCGGAATGTTGGCCATGAATGATGTGAGGAGTTTCCAAAATGGCAACCCCTTCCCATGCATTTGGTATCCCAGTTTTCCCATCGTCTCCTGGTTGCAGCACCTTTTATATGGCGTTGTGTTTGACCTGGCAGGTGAACGGCAGTTGTTCATCGTTTGTTTTTCCACTTTGTCCCGTGTTTTCCCGCCGTTCCACTTGACCCAGAGATGGTGAACCAACGAGGGTTCTCAATGGAAATCCATAGAAATCCTATGCGTTTTGGCCATTTTTCGCCCAAGTTTGCCGCTAGCTGCGCCACCAGCATCTGAGGATACCATTCAGGAGGAGGGCGTGGACATCCTACGGCTGGATCAGGCGGGTCAGATGCAGCGCTGGGGGTTCCTGGGTTTCCCATGGCACTCGTTGATCATATGCAAAATGGCGAAATAGCAATGGAAGAATTGGAGAACATGTCATTCTGCATATTCTACCACATCCAGAAAATGCCAGATGACGGGCACATCAGATTTTTTCTGGGGAGTGATGGAAGTCATTGTACCAGAAGTACGATGGATTGCAACCGGGAAATTGTGGAACTAACACTGCTTGGAGCGTATTCCGAGATTCTCAGCTGCTCTAGGAAGTGGAGAGCAGCGGCAGCGCGACTGGGCCGAAACCAATGATTTGTGTGGGAAATAAGTGCTGAATTACTGGTTCAATTGGGTTGATAAGAGTTGATAAGAATTCATGCGCAGTTACCATCAATTAATTACCTTTTTGGTGGTTTGGAACATGTGGATTATTTTGCCGTATATTGGGAATGTCATCATCCCAACTGATTCATATTTTTCAGAGGGATTGAAACCACCACGATTGTTCCTCGATTGTCTCCCGCGCTGCGAGAAAGTCGCTGACAGCCCGCTTTTCGGGCACTCAAACCGAACTAATCACAACCATGGGGAACCTACATCTCTCGTCTCCAAGGGCACCCCAGTGCAGTAGAAGACCTGCGCACACCTCCAGGGCAATGATTCTGCAGCCACAAATCAACCCAGTGCAAACGGTTCGGATCCCATGGAAGAGCCAAACACCCTGTATGGAGCATCAAGGCTGCCGATGAAGGCCGGCAAAACTTGTAAGTGCAGGACGCCCCCAAATGGCGCAAGCATTCTTTTAACACTTTTGCAAACCAGCGAACCCTGACATGAAAGGAAATGGACAGCAGCTCCACCTCCGGTGTATTGGCATCTTCAGTCCAGCCTCGCAAGTGTAGGGGCCCACTCTCACCACACAAAGAAAAATCCAAGTACAGTTGGATTGAAACCACCAACCAGTAATCCATTACTGAGATTCTAGTTCCAGCATTCGATGAAGCACGTTCTACGCGTGTCGCTGGTGTTTTGCGATGCCTAGCGCTCGGCTTGCAGCCAATGATTCAATAGTAAAGGATTTTTTTTTGTTTGTAGCACCGGCTGGACAATTCAGAATGTGGGATCATGTATATATGTAATCCATATTCAAGGCTACAATGAGTATTATAAATGGCATATCCCAACTTAAGTATGACATGATATATCCCAAGATTTTTTTAATAAGATAACCACTATCAGTTTTGGAGATTTTTTTTGCCACTAAGTAAGGTTAATTAACCACATCTAAGTAACCAACATTTTTCCATAGCCCTCTGGTAATTTGAGGTAGCTATGGAAAGCCAACAATAAACACACAGACAAATCATCATAAATGATCTATTCTTATAATAGCCATGGCTTCCATAGCTATGTGAAATACCCATAGGGTGCACGTGATTTTCATTTTTATTAATCAACCAATCATCTATCAACACATTTGTGGTTAACTTTCATTTATACTTCACATAAACAACAAACATATAGGCTTTTATGGTAATAATCCATGATCATCTATGATAGTGAATAGATAGTTAATAGATAGTTAGATAGCTAATAGATAGTTATATAATCGATAAATTATATAATGGATAATCAATATAATGAATAGTTCATAGTACTAAGAGTTAATGTTAATAGATACTTATTTGGTAATTACTAGATAGTTCTCATCAATCCAAGATAGTTAATAGATAGTTAATAGATAGTTCATCAACAGTTAATAGTACTAATAGTATCTTATAGTGTCTTATACACTTAATGTTAATAACTTAGGTCCAAGGTAATAGTTGATGATTAATTAATGTTAATTAACTAATCATCCAAGAACTTCACCACATCCGCCAGGAGGAGCTGACGCCGGTGCAGGCCACCCCGCCTCCGGCGGCCCGCGCGACCTCGGGCTCGCTGGGTGCCTCGCCATCGGGGCCGCCCAAGCCGCCACGGCCACCGGGAGGATATCCCGGCAGCGGATCCAGGTGGAAGACTTGGGATGCTGGTGATGTGTTTTTTTGTTTCGAAGATCTTGGTGTTTTCATCTTGTGGTTTGTATTTAACGGAAAAGTTTGGGGTCAGATAGTGTTTTGGGATGGGTTCGCATCACTAGCAAGCCCTGGCAGGGCCTCCCTGGGCGGCTATCCGGATGGCAATGAGAAGTCGCCCATGCGGTGCCTTGATGAAAAAAAATTGGGGCTGAAGGATTTCTGTCATGTTTTATCAATATTCTTTGAAGATAAAACAGTAAACTAAGACTAAAATTAGGGGAGCAGGTAGAAACGAAAATCCACAGGAAACCTTTCAATGCCTCTATTTTGGTGCATTTGTGTGCTGAACATTCATAGTATTTGAGGCCAAAAACATATAACACTGTGTAAAACTTGGAAACCTCTTTGCGCCTATTTTGGGGACTCGCCACCAAGACTACTAAGAGAACAATAATCATGAAACAACGTGTGTCCTGCAGGGTTTCCTTGAAAGTGGTTATTTGAAATTAAAGCCGTGGAACCAATGGAGCGTCAGAGTTCTTGAAACACTCCATATTACTTGGATTTACTTGGCACATCACGAGAAAGAACTCCAAGTAAGATCCGCCCACCATCTACTCAATCATTCTGTAGTTGACCCACCATTTGCTTCATTTTTCTCCCAAGATTTCCCACAGTTTCCCCTCAGCCTCCCAAGGCTCTCCTCGTCCTCTCCGCGCCGCCGTTTGGCCAGCCTCTCCGATGCGCCAGGGACCCCGGGCTCCGCTGGGCGCCGCTCGGGCAGCGGCTCGCGGCGTGCGAAGGGCGAAGATCCGGCGGCGCGGCTGGCGCAGGCGCTGGAACTGGGCAGCTCGGCAGGGTGGACGCTGGGATGGGGAGCCTACAATCTGGTGAATGGGATTGGGTTTGCATGTTTTTTTTGCACGGATTTCCCCAAAATATTGAGTCGAGGTTCAAGATTTGACCCCTATTTCATATCATACGTGCCCAAGAGGGCCGATTTGAACGTCAAATGATAATGCTGTTTCATTTGTAGATCCAGTTGTATATGCAACTGCTTCCCCCATTCGCATTCCCCCACCAGGGGGTTTCTGCTTTTATTGGATCATGATTGAGCCCACTTGACCCTGGCGTCCTAGGAAGCGTTCCGGTGCCTTGGCAGGGTTAGCATGGAACTTGCTGACAGGTGGCTCATATACCCTCCGGTAATTTAACGTAGCTATTGAAAATCACCATTTTTAATGGGAAAACTCACTATTTCTATGGCCATTTTCAATAGCTACGTTAAACATAACCAGAGGGTAGATTCCATCAGAAGTGGCTGTAGAATATGATAGATGGGATATGAATATTCGCACGCCTCTAGCAGATCGCAGGAGTGGATGAGAGTGCCTGGCCCATCCTTGACAGGTGGCTCGAGCACCCTGCGAGGTGGTCATTGGCAGATTGCAGTCCTTGAAGGCCTCCAAAGAGCCTCAGCCAACTGCTTGGGGATGGGCAGGGGTTGGCAATCTTGCGAAAAATCTCGCATCGGACTTTAGATATCTTTAGATTGCATATGTTTGTTTTTCTCCCTTTTTAAACTTTAGATGTCAATCATCAACTTTTATGGACTGCTGCTTTTTACTGTGGCACTGTGGGAGAAAGAAAAAAACAGCCGTTGAATGGGCCGTTGAGGATGATCCATGTTGATCCATATTGAACAGATCGCCCCTAGGCCATCAGCTGCTCTCAGGACAAGGGGCTGGACAAGGAGGACTTTGCTCAACTCTGCGACCGGATCCTCACCCTGACGAAGGAGATGAAGGCCAGACGCATATGCCGCATATGTTTGGGATGTTCATCATCCCGGTCATGGTTGTTTATATGTAACTTTACAGTAGACTTGTAAAATCACCATTCAATCATTGATCAGTGGTTGATATGTCAGGTTCTATCAGAACTGAATGGTTCTTTCTGTCATAGATGCAGAATGTATTTGGGGAAGCTGTGGTTTTTGGTTCGTGTGGCAAATGGTGTGCCACAAACAAGAGGAAACACACCATCTTACCTTTAAAAACAATGGCAACTATTTTTTAGAGGGCCGGTGGACCAGATATATTCATTCAATCATTCATTCATATTCCATATTTGTTCTAGGTTCTTGGAGGGTCTAGGTGGGCTGTCAACATGCCATCACTCCCAGAATATATATATATATACAAGTGGAGCATTTACAGGATTCCCACCGAAAAATCAGGGCTAAAAGTCAGCCAGTTTCAGGTTTCAGCGACGGTTTCAGATGTTCCAACACATTGAATTGCAATGAATTAATTACAGCTATTACCCTCTGGTAAACTAACACAACTATGGAAAATCACCATTTATAATGGGAAAATCCACTATAAATGGTCATTTTCAATAGCTATGTTAAATTACCAGAGGGTATCAGCTTTTTAGTTTTCATAAATCCACCATGTTCATCCATTTTCCCTGGTGAAACTCATCATGTCATGGTCAGCCCCCATCTACCCATCGTCAGGCGGGGCAACATGTGGACTCCTCCGCGCAGCTGCTGCGGGAGATCATGGGATTGATGGACGTGAAGGATTTGAAGGACGTCGGAGCAGTTGATAGATGGGATTTACATCCCATGATTTATAGATGGTTTATCCATGTTGATGGATGGGATTTACTGGTTATATATCCTGGAAACTGGTATTATGGAGAATTTCCAGGAAACCAATGGAAATACTGGTTGGTGGTGACTGGAACATGAATGGATTATGACTTTCCATAAATTCGGAACAATGATCCCAACTGACAAACTCATATTTTTCAGAGGACTTGAAACCACCAACCAGTATAGATGGTTTATCCGTGTTGATGCATGGTTGCGAAATCCTGCACCAGTTGATAGATGGTTTATGAATGGTAAACATCCCATGATTTTGTTGGATTTAGCTGGCCCATTCCGCAGTAGCAAAGATAGAGATGTGATACTTATGCGTAGATATCGACTATAGACTATAGATTATTCTAAACTGTTTTAATGAATCTCACGTGATTGATGACTATTGAATACCAATGAGAAAATGATAGTGCATAGGCTAGATTCACTTTGGTGTAGATCTATTATATACTTTACTTAGTACTTGTTTAAGGGAAAATTTACAATGGGTGACATTCAAGCAGTGGGAGGGATCTTTGATCGGTGCAATCCAGAGATTCCAGTTCCTCTCCTCCACATCATTTTTCTGGGGTGTACTGGCCATTGAGTTCGTTGATTTACTGATCAAACATGGTGATTCTCCATAGTTATGTTAGTTATTTAAACGTTTACCAGATAACATGATGGCATAACTAACATAACTATGGATAAACATAACCTACATTAAACATAGTTTACCAGAGGGCAAAAGTTAAATGCTATGTGATGTAACATGATGTAACTATGTTCAATCCCAGAGATAGAGATAGGGTGAGATCTGCCACTGGCTGGAAGCCTGTCCCCAATGCAACCGGATGTGCTGGGAAATAGGTTGCCCATTACCCTGAAGTCATTGGTTAAAGTTAAAGAATTAAACATCATTTCCCTATGAAAGTGCTATATATTGGGGGCGTACCATGGCGTACCCAAAATTTTCAGACAAGCCCCACCCAAAAAAAACACTTAAATTTGATTATATATCCCATAGAATATCTCCGTAAAGTTCAATTAAATCATATCATATTATCAAGTCCCGATGTTCTCTCAATGGGTGATTTCTCCAGTAGGAGTCCAAGTATCTCTTCAAGCTTGCTCGCTGTGCTTTGGCCTTGCTGTCTGTGGACGCAGCCACTGCCGGTGTCCCCATCTCTGGAGTCCAAGCAGCGTCACTTCGGCAGCGCCGTCCGGCCTGGCGTAGACCCTAAGGTAATTTGTTACATAGCTATTGAAAATGGCCATTTATAGTTGATTTACCCACTAAAAATGGTGATTTTCCATATAGTTATGTTAGTTTACCAGAGGGTAGACCCTAAGGTATCAGAACATTGCACAAGTCTTGTTCAAGTACTCGCAGAAGGAGCCGGGCGGGTGTTGCTGGGCCCCAAGACCCCAAGAGGGTAGGGCCTTTGGGCCGGGCCCTGTGTTCTGGCGACCCATGGCAATTCTGTTTGAAGCCATTTGCCAATCCAGAATTGCCTTTGTGCTTCAATCATTTCCAGTCCATTTTCTGTTTGAACCATTTCTTGGTCATGCAGCTCTATGCACTCAGTTTCAATCCATCGTCATTTGTTGACCACCATGTCTGGAGACGTTCCCGACAGGAAGGCAATGATGCGGAGTTCTTATCCGCCAAACTCATTGAGCCCTTGATCGAAGTGGCCCGGCATACGCCCTCATGTTGAGACATCTCATCAGCTGGAAACCATATTGAAACCATGGCTTGAAACCATGGCTTGAAGCCTGCCCGATCTCCCCAAGTCACCGAGGGTCTTAACCTAGCTATCTCAATGGGACTACAGAGGTGACAGAGAGAGTTTTTGGGTCACCAGGGGAGGGGTTACAATTGAATTGGGGAAATGGGATGGAAACGCTGGGAGGTATGTTGATTTTCCTTGCAGATCTTGCAGTGATCCCCTAACATTTTTTCTTCAGGGGGTTGAACACCACCAGCTAGTGATACGGGGTGGACATAAATTATCATAAATTGTTGGTTGACAGAAACTATAGAGAAATAGAGCTCCATGAGTCTTCACATGACATGTGCGCCCATTTGCCCACGTAGACGATAAGGGCAGGTTGAAATTGCCACCCTATCAAATATAATACTGTATAATATATATATATATAATATACCCTCTGGTTATTTAACATAGCCATGGTATAGCTGGCCCATTTATAGATGGTTTACCTGTATATTAAACATGGTGGATCTTTCCATGGCAAACTGTTAGTCATAACCAGAGGGTAGATCTAGTTCATTTCTTGGGGACACCCATGGGTTTTTTCCGTATTGATGTTTGGATGTCAGGTCACTATCCAGTGCCAAGCACCTGCAAGCCCTTGAGGTGCTAGAATCGACTTCGGACTCATGTTCATCCACGGATCTCCGAGAAACTTGGCAAAACATGGAGGATAATTTCCAGGAAACCAATGGAAATACTGGTTGGTGGTTTGGAACATGAATGGATTATTTTTCCATCTATTGGGAATTTCATCATCCCAACTGACAAACTCATATTTTTCAGAGGGGTAGGTATACCACCAACCAGAAACATGTTCAGATTTTCCTGCAACCAAGTCGACTTGGGAAATCTTGGGAAACTGCGATGCGTTTGTACCAAGCAGGGCAAGCCCCAAAAATCAGCACTTGTCCTGTGCCACATGGTAGTTCAGGGCAACACAGGTGCCCCCAACAAAATTTCAAAGGCATATAGCCATAAGATGCCATACGATAGTTCACAGGGCGCCTCATCGCTCCTCAGAGAGAGGTGGTGAGACGGCCACAGCCGCTCAAGTTGGAAATCATCCCGACTCCCCATCCTTGCGCCGTTGACCAGGTTTACATCGTTGGCATCCTGAAGAACGTGTCGAACGACTCCGCGAATCAAAAACTTCTGGCGCAGCGGGGTGCCGTTCACTGCCATGAAGTTTAGCATGTTTTTTCTAGTGACCTAGACCCTCCAAGACCTGGAAGAATGGGGTAAACCCATTATTTTGGGACTCTTACATCTCTTACCTATTTTCATGAATATGTGTAAGTCCATATGGAAATATGAATTGGTGTGTTCTATCTGTTTTTATTCTCGGACTTTGGGCTGCAGGGCGATTAATGCTGTGGCTGGTTGTCCTCAGCATCAGTCAATGATTTTGTGCTTTACTCGATAAAGAACCCACGGTTTTCAACAACCTGTCTACACAGCAGCTGTAGCATTTCTTGAAACACCCCCCCTGAAAACTTGCATGAACCTGCCCCAAAACTGGTTTCGCAAGATGATCTTCATCGCAAATCATCGGTCTTCTCTGGTTTCCATCTCAACCTTCAAGGATGTACCCTTTGGTATCCCCAGCATGTAGAATCAACATGAATCAACCAGACAAGTCCAGACAACCCAATGATTTTTTCCGCTGCTCGATTTGCGGCACGGATCAGGTTACTGCGCTCTTCAAGTTGATGGACCTTTTCCCTTTGCTTAGCGCGTTTTTTTTGGGGGGGATGTGTCAGGTGGATGGTTACACCTGAAACTATCTGAAACAGACATGTCTTGACATGTTCCTTACCAGAAATGATGCTGAAAGAGTCCACTGCAACGATGTTCAGGTTCGAGGATTTCAAACGACTTATATAACGAATCTTAATGATACTTATAGTATACATAGACATGCCCTTTCATCAGAGGCATGACATCAAACGAGAGCCAGTCCCGGGCGCCCTGCAGCCAGTCCCTTTCGCCCGAGGACGGCAAGATCCTGACGGGAACTCCAAAGGAGGTGCCTCTGTTGATCCAGGTCACAGCCAGTTTGAGGAATTTGGCCAGCAACCAGTACAAGCAGTTCCTCACAGAGGACAGGACCAAGGAAAACCCATCATGAAGATCCCTAGATGATGCACCCGTTGGAGTTGCCCAACATGGTAATTGATGGGTTTTTGGGGTGAACTTGCGGTTGCTGATCTTTGGTGACGGTTGATGATGTTTGGATGGGAAGTTCTTTAAAGGAACCTCCAAACGGACCTTTGGAAGAAAAACAAAAATAACAATACATAAGCGGCCTGAAACGAAGATGAACCCCCCAAAGAATGGTTTTGCAATCTGATTTTATTGTTGGGAATGCAAAGTGATTTGTTCCATGCTGGATTTTGGAGGCATTTTATGTTTGCATAGCTGAGCTGGGTCGAGAGGTAAAAGATCTGCCTTTTCTGCACTGTCATTGCTGGGTTCACAGCCTGACAGGTGACTGTGATGGGGATTTACTTGGTAAAACTTGGTGACTGGTAAGTTAGTGGCTTGTTTTGTCCCATAAGTGGCGCAATATGGAAAAATACATACAAAAAAATAGCAGTATAGGGGCAGAGTGTCAAAGATTATCCATGTTTTTTTGTGTTCTGATCCCACATTTCTTCACTATTCGATGAAGATCCCAATGTCTCATGACGTTCTTTCTTGATCCCCGGCTTGCCGGCAGGATCACTTGAATGCCTTGACTAATGTCATGGCCACCTATGCCGGTCATGTGCCTAGCCAGGACAAGAAAAGGTTGATGAATCCCCAAAAAGAGAATGTTTACGGATTAAATCCGATCATATCCATGTTATCTACTGCAAGATGGTGACATATATATAATATAATATATATATATATATATATTGGGTTTGCTTCATTGAATCCCACTATATCTCCATTGTAATCATTTGTATTCCATATCACCGATATCACCATTACATCCTCAATCAAATCCCAAAATATCTCCATTACATCTCTATTATGCCTTATTTAGCTTAACAAATAACCGCATAAATAATATCCCAATTAAATTGCCCCCTTTATATATCATCCCAATCCCAATGTTCAATATCCCCACAATATCCCCATTTTATATCCCCAACTGAAACTTTTAGCGTATCCCCAGATTGTATCCCCTTAAATGTGGGTAAAGCAATAGGATCTGTTAGAATCCACTATCCCATGTTTTTTCATTTTGATGGGTACGATTGAAAACCATCAATCCATACGGGTGGTTTATGACATTGCTTTACTAACATTAGCTTAATTTAGCTTATATTATACTTTATTCTACCTAGTGATCCATGGTTATCTCACTTCTATACCGTCCCCCTTCCCCCAGGTTTCCCACACTTTCCTCGCACATACTTATAACCCAGTGAAAATTGAAATAATCCATCGATATTGGACTCATTCATCCCTTCCCCCTATGAAAAATACTCCCTGGAAACCATGGTTTAGATTCGTTTAGTAGGGAATGTCCACATCATTGGGATCATAGAATGGGGGTGTTTCATATGGGGGATGAGATTAACCAGGGCTATTCACATTGGTGGAACTCATTACTAATAATGACTATATAATAATGACTAATAATGACTAATAATGACTACTAATGACTAATAATGACTAATAATGACTAATTGACACTGAGAAACACATCATCTCCAACCTATTATAGTTGCTTTACCGTTTTTTAACATGGTGATTTTTCACTTCGCAAACTTTTTTTCTCCCCCAGAGGGTAACATTATCTCCCAGTGGGAGGTGGAGCTCCTTACCAACGTGGCACGCATCTTGGCCAAGCTCACCTTGCACGACAAGGCCGCTGAGGCCTTGGCTCGCTCCGACGCGCCTCGGCCGCGCGGTGGGAAACGTCAGGGAAATGTATGGAAAATCAGCAGGGTTAGGGTTACTGGGTTGCTCCAACTTAGCTTTTTTTCTATCAAGGATATGATTTCTCGCCACTGAATTGCAGGTTGATTCGGTGGGATTCCGACTCAACTCCGTTTCACACATCGCAGTCAAGGAGGATCCCGAAACCGACCGATCCCTGATAGTTTTTTGTTGTTGGATGCAGCGGCGTTCCATTTTTTTAGATGGGTGGTTTTCAATCAGCGTTTTTTTGAGGGCCTAAGGGCATATGGCAACCGCCAGGGTGGAAGTTTGGCAAGTTTTCGGTATTGAGGTGTTAGGAGCAAACCTGTCAATCAACGAGAATCAAGGTTGATTTAAGTGGAACAAGCTCGGCAAAGACACCGACAGTGGGATGACGCCACCAACAAGAAACTCACCAATTAATAGTGGGGATTTAACCACAATAAGAACATTTTCAATGGCCATTTCAGGAACCTAAATTGGAGGTACCTCCATATATAAGGCCTATACAAGGCCTATGTAAGGGAATATCCCCACAAAATATGGCCTTATATGGTACAGTACCTCCATTTTAGGATCCTGGAATTTCCATTGACATGTGGTATCAGAGACACATGTTGATCATAGAGTGCGACATCAGACATCAGTGCCCAACAAATGATGAGACTCCTGGGAAATGTCAAGATTTCATCTGAGAGAAAGGGTCCCTGACATTGGCACTTTTGGCATCTGCTCTGGATCTTGGTCACAGGGACACATTGGGAGTTCAAGATGGAGCTCACTGTGGTGCTGTGGAGCGGACACAGTTACACAGTTGCGACGTATCCAAGAAGTCCAGAGTTATGGTGATTAGATACCATGAATGGTGATTAGAAAACCCTAGCTGGGTGTATCACCCAATTAGAGGTCCCAAGGTACCAATGGTGTGTCGAAAAGTCTTGGAAGAAACCATCTGGGATGGGATGATCCCCAAATCCACGCCGTGCTTTTGTTACTTCCCCAATCATTGTGAGAGCGGTTTTATATTATATATATACACATACACACAGATACACACACATATATATAGATAGATAGATAGATAGATAGATAGATAGATAGATAGATACTTGATGTACTAAACATTCGCGCCACTGGCTGAACCAACATGTTATTTTTTCATTTTTCCCACTGGTTGTTTGAGGAAAGAAAGGCTTACAGTGATGTACCTGCTTGGCATTCACCACCTGTCAAGGTGGTTTCACACCCAGCCATTGAACCTTTCACGCCCGGCTTCTGGTTTCCTGGTTTGGTAGGTTAATATTTCTTCAAGTTGTTTTCTAGAAAAGTGGGGCCAAGACTAGCAACTCGTCATTACTAGATATTACTAGTATCTACTAGTAATACCTAGTAATAGAACATAATTGACTAACAATGCAGCGAAAACCGTGTTGTGTCTTTTTGGGAGGGTAATATTGACCACGAGAGGAATGATGGAACAAATTAAGGCTGAGACAGCTGAGACAACTTGAAACCGTAGAGCAAACGATACCACTTGTTTTTTCCGGAACATTTAGATGACTGGGGGAAATCAAGATGTCTGCCAAGGATTCATGTACACGCCTGGGAAGAAATTGCCCAAAGTACAGCATGGATAGTATGGGTTTCAGTGCCTCGAACTAATATAAGTTGGTTTATATTAAACAATCCAATTATAATCATTATAAACCAACTTATGATCATTATAACCAACATTAATTTATACCCATCCACTAGTATAAGTTGTTTTATCATCATTTTCCCTTTCAACATTTTTTTTTGTTTGGGGGTACCACTTAGTATAACACCAGTCTCGTGTGTAACACCATTCTCGGACACATCCAAACATCATATTATGTTTTTGTCCGGAGTCAGTTGGTTAAATATACGCATCATTTAAAACTAACATAAAACATGGTATATTTAACCAAAAGGAATGATCATTGTTAAAACATGGTATCCCCAAAAAACATAATTAATCACGGGGTGGTAACTCTTTTGAAAACAATAATAATAATTTTGATTTCTTCTCAAATAATATCATAACATGTAGTACAATGTACCATAGCATATCACCAACATGTACCAATTAGAACACCCGAAAAAACAGTTTCCCATGATCATCTATGATAATCTTAGGGTATATGATGATATTTTTTAATGACATATATGCTGTGGAAATATGACAATATCACCATAGCATCCCGATAATAAACATATGGATTTGTCAGGAAATAAGGTACCTCAAAAGTCCTCAAAATCCAATGGTTTATTCTCATTTTCCCATTTAAAGGACTATTTTGGGGTATACCGGGTATACCCCATTTTCAGACACACCCAAATCATATCAAACTGGTTATGAATCCCATTATATAAGTCCCACTAAATCTCACAGAAATCCCACTTAAAATCACAATAATCCCATACTAGTCCCATTAAGTCCTCTTAAATCCCAACAAGTCCCAATAAATCCCAGGAAATTCCCGTTAGTTTCCCATGAATTTCCCATTAGTTTCCCATGAATTTCCCATGAATTCCAAAAAGGTGCACCTCCGTCAGATCGTGCAGACTGTGCGCAGCAACATGGACTCCCTGGCCTTGTGCCTGCGTACCTCGACAGGGAACATCCTGAAACCATGGTTAACTATGGTTATTTATATATCATTATTATATCTTTATATATCCATATATTCCCACTAACATGTTTTTTATTTTCTGGTTTGAAGCCTAGGATCCCAAAAAGTAACCTAAACAAATACGAACAAAACAAAACATGTGGGGATCATCGTGACATCGTGACATACTGTGGATGGTTGCGAAATCCTATACCAGTTGATGGTAAACATCCCATTTATAGGTTTCAACATGTTTCAACCATCCTTTTGGTGGTGCAGGATTTTGCAACCATCTACAGGAGGATCCAGATGTGAACTAAAAAATCATGTACCAATAGATGATTAATAGATGGTTTGGTTATATAATTAAATTCAAATGTTACCCTTTGGTCATTTAACATAGTGGACAATGGTCCATTTACAGATGAAAAACATGATGATTTACCCGTTATATAAACATGTTTATTTTCCATAGCTACGTTAAACTACAACTAATTAGTTTTTCGTAGTGATCATTAGTTAGTGATCATTTTAATAGATTTTGTCATGAACAATGTGATCATCTAACTCATCATTCTTTATCCTAGTTTACCTTGTGGTAATTTAACATAGCTCAGCTCATAGAAAAACACAGGTTTTATAGGCAAATCATCTGGAAAATGAACCATTTATGACGTACCTCTCAGAAAGGTGATGTTCCATAGGGGAGAACAAAATTGTCTCAGCCTCATCTCTAACTGCATATTTTATTGGTGGAACGGTGGAATCTACTAGTGCCAGGTGAACTTTGTAAAGGGCAACCATTTTTCACTTGCCGTGCCTAAAAAGGGAAGCCGACTGTCCATTGGATTGTCGGTTATATCTCCATTTTTGATGGTGAAACACACAATGTTGACCGGATCATGGAATCCACGTGGTGGGTCAAGAAACTTGCTTTCCATTTATATTGTCTTAATCATTTGGCTATTTATAGTGGATTTTCCCATTAAGAATGGTGATTTTCCATTGCTATGTTAGTTCACCAGAGGGTATGTTATCTTCCATCATTTCTATGTACTTGTGAATTTTCATCATCATTTCTATAAGATTCTATAACTATACTTGTGATTGTTCATCAACTTTCTGCAAAAACTTCCATTTCTTCCCTCTGGTAGTCAAACATTGCAATGGAAACTGAACCATTTAGAAGATGAATTTTCCATAATTTTCCCATGACCTCCATTTAGTGCAGGAATTTCCTCCCATTGCCATGTTTGATGACCGGAGGTCTGCTGTTTGTGCTGGGCAACTTAACGGAGCGCAGCGATCGTGTGCGGACGGTCTTCGCCTTCGCGCCTGGGCGAAAGGCCATGGATGTGCATCCTTAGGATCCGTGGATTTTTAATCCACATATAGGCCATATAAATCAACATAATCCCATGTGTAAGTGGGGATATTCCATATAAATATATATAAATATATATTTGGGGGTATACCCCAGTTACTAAGTGGGATGCGGCAGCATGTCTGGCTGGTTCTTTGGTTGGTAGGGAATCATTCCAAACTAACCTTCTTTATTATTGCCAGGTATATGATGGTAATATTATTCTATCAATCCATCAATCAATGGCATGCAATGGAATATCGCAGTGTTTTTCATCATGGAAAACTGTTGGTTGGTAGTCTGTCATGAACCCAATAGTGCGGGTACTTGGTGGCATAGTGAGAACAATCAACTAACGAATATAATTCACAGAATGCGGATATGATCAGGAAACAATGCAGGTATATGAATTAATCCCCAATTTGTTCAATCATTGGGTATACCCTGTTTTTCTTGGGGGATGATATTGCAGATATAACCGTCACATCTTTGCTTTTTGGATGGTTCGCCCGGGCGGCCCGGGCCGCTGTTTGAGGATTGCGAGGGAACTGCGCTGGTTCCCGAATTGTTGGGCCCCTTGGCGGAAGTTTCCAGTTTTTGTCAGGCAATGATGTGACGCGGGGGTTGTTAAAATTGTGAAAAAACACCAAAAACCACACATATTTTGGCCCTATGGTTTGACCCTTCACCCGTAAGTAATCCCCAATGATGACACCCAATAGTGTGCATACCTTGAGGCAAGTATTGGCAGAAGGAACGGCAGCATGCTGCGGAGAAAAGCAAGGCGGGCAGCGCGGCCGGCGCCTCGGAGTTTGAGGAGGTCTTAGTGAAGCTGGTGAGGCGGGGGAAGTGCAGGGGGAAGAAACAGCTGGGGATGGTTTATAGAAACCATTTAGGCATATTTAGGCTCTTTTTTCGCAGATGGTTCTCATAATTGCATTTGCCGGAATATTGAGGAGACACCTGCCACAACGGGATGGTGCCAACATTGTTCGTGATAGAACAATGAGAAGAGAGTGAGACAGCCAACCAACATGTCTTTTTGGTGGTTTCTAATTAAAGAGTTTTTAGTTTCATGTGGGATATACCTCAACCATCCTCAACCCATCTCAACCCCCATGTTCGACGGATTTTTTACCCTCTGGTAAACTAACATAACTATGGAAAATCACCATTTTTAATGGGAAAATCCACTATAAATGGTCATTTTCAATAGCTTTTTGTATGTTTACCAGAGGGTAACCACTACCCTGGACCGGTGAGTCACAGGTTGTTGGCCAATGTTGCCATCAGCCCCAGCGCGGGCCCCACCCTGGCTGCCAGCAGTGCGGTCGCCGAACCCTTGCTGGACATGTTGGGAGCGAAGCGCATCAGCGACAGTGAAGAGCTGGTGGGGGACCCCAGGGGATCCAACCGGGGACCCAACCGGGGATCCAAGGAGGGAGGCACTGCAGACCTGGGGCTGGGACGTTTTTTTTTGTTCTAGGATGAGGCATATGAATTCCGTGTGTTTTGGCTGATCTCAGAAAAAACATGTTTTAGTAGTTACTCAAAGATGGAAAAGTAATCTATTGTTTATTTTTATATATATATATATATCATATATTGCTATTTTAGTGGGATTATACTTTTGTATTTTGGGGGGGTTAGTACTGGTATGTATGTTCATAATTCAGAATTATATATTCGATACATGCGTGTGAATTTTGCACCAATGTATATATATATATAATTATATATATATATAGAATGTTGATGCTAGTATAAACATACATGGTAGCAAAAATGATGGCAATAGTAGATTGCCTTATTGATCCTTATTATTGGCAAATTAAGTTGGATGCTTCCAGAAAGAACAAAACATCATGCTCCGCTAGGTCTTAAATGTGGTGGCCGCGATCACCAATTTGCTCTTCTATGATGTGCCAGCGAACCTGCTGTTTCACGAGGATGTTTGGGCGCCAGCTGATTCTTGAGGCGTTGTAGACTTGGAAAGCCAGCAACTCTGCGTTGGCATCCAGCTGGCATCAGATTTGACTAGCAAATTGGCCAATTTCTCTTGGTCAGGTGATCCACAATAATTAACTGTCCATCTCTCAGCTGGCCATTTTTTCCACGGTTTCCACTTTCATGCTTCCATAGATCCTACGACGATGTTACATTTGTCTTAAGTTCGCCCCAAAAAGATAGAGGCTTGCTGAGTGCTGAGAAGTGGTTGGTAACTTGGTCACTTAAACCTCTTTCTCTAGATAAATGAAACAACCCCCAATTTCAAAACCATGGAACAGTATTCACCATTCTTCACCACAATAGATGAGTATGATGATATTAGTAGGAATTTGATGTCCCATTCGGAGAATGTTATAGATTATATTTCCCACATGTTATAGATCATTTCAGTGGCAGTGATTTTTTTAGTATGTTATATTTCCCAGATTTCCCACATGTTATTTTTCCCACTTAACATATTCCCACATGTTATTTTTCCACATGTTATTTTTGGGCCGGGGAATGCATTGAATCATATGTCCTCCCACGGTCCGTATGGGCACATCCCTGTGAGGAGAGCAATCAGTTGCTCTGCAGATTGTTCAGGCCATTGCTGCTGGAGTCCTACAACGCCACTTGGATTTTTGGACCCCACCAAAGGTAGATTTGGTGAAAACAATGATCTATATATACTTGATCTATATGTGAAAAAAATAGTTTCAAGATAAATCATAATAAATCATGATAACTCATCATAATCCCTATGATTAACATGAGATTTATATATGATCTATATATTACATTATATGATTTACATACATTTTCAATTTTCCCTGACTTTCCTCATCCTCTCCACATCGGCACATCGACCTAGGTCGAGGCGCTGGTGGAAACGGCCCGTGCCTTGGGCAATTTGTCCAGACATGCGGATGCCCGACGATGCATGGCCAGTCTTCGCCTGGATGAGATCCTTGCGACCTGGTGGCCAGTTCTCATCCCATTTTTTGGGGATTTTGATGAACGATCCTGCTATTTAAATAGGGGTAAGTTTCCCTGACTATGAATATTATGAATGGACACCTGTACGAATATTTGGATGTTTTTTGTATTGGTATTGGTTCACTTCGCCTTTTAACTGGAATTAGCCCTTGATTTTCATGGAAGAAGTGTATATGAGGGGCATCTATGAGGAGCCATGCCACTTTAAACCGGACTTGGGTTAAGTAAGGCTCAACTTACAAAGCCCAAGGGTTTGATGGCCAAAAAAAAACACGCCAAAAACCATTGATTTGATGGATTTCCGGTGAATTTTCATCCATTTTTCATCCATTTTTCATGAACATTTTCCCTGGAAGATCCAGCAGTGAGGTCATTCTGTTGGACCATGATGACCGGGATTTGGTCTTCTATTCCTGTGGTGCTTTGGTGAACCTCGCGGCCGAAGCTTGGCAGCAGTTGTCCCGATTGATTTGGATTGATTTGGGTGATTTCCAACACCTCAACACCTTCGAATAGTAGCAATCCTCCCAACAAAAACCTCGAAAAACAATGAAAAACGTACCTCCCCAAGCATCCCCAAGCTGTGAATTCAGTAGGATTTCATCCATTGGTTTTTGGGCCATATAAAATCCATAAATTCCATGCTGTGTATCCCCCGGCGAGGACTCCGAGTGCATCCCCCGTCTCGCTGGGTCCACGCCGGCGGTGCAGAAGTTGGCCAAGCTGCTGGGAGATGCGCCCTGCAACGATCCCATGCTGCAGCTGGTTGCGGCACCGTGGCGACACATTCGAAAAGGTGGAGCTTTGATGGAAATACAACCCATTTTGCTGCGTTGAACGGGATTTTTAACTGCGTTGTTCATTCCAATTTTTGAGTAATTCAACACCAACATCCTTGTATATCCTTGTTTACGATATGAATTGATATGCAAATCTCATATCTGGTGCAGTTCATTGCAGTTCGTTAGGTCTTTGTTCAGTGAAGTTCGTTGCACATGGACGGTCCCGGATTGGTGAGGTAAAGGTGCTGACCAACCTATCACTGGACTCCCGTGCTGCGTGGCCCATGGAGGATATGGAACTGGTGCGCGGTGTGTTGGCGCAAAGCATTGCGGACAGCCAGGAGCCGTGGTGACCAGGTGTGCTTAGGCTGGGGGCTGGTGCTTCAATGGGTTGAAGGTTCAAGATGTTTAAGGAAGATGGTGGCTGAAGTCAAAGTGATGGCTGAAACTGGATGTTTATGGATGTTTTGTATGATGGCGTGAGGTGACGCAAGGTGGCAATGCTAAGATGTGAAGCCATCTCCAACGGAACCCCCCAAATGACAGAGATGATATGGCATCATCTTCCGCCCTTGGCCTTAGCTTCCTTCCGCCCTTGGCCTAAACGGCTCCGACAATGGACGTTTGCATGTTTGTTTCTACATATATATATAATATAATATATATATATATAATATACATATATATGTTGGGATGTCTAACATCATTACGACATATCATGACATTTTCTCACATTGTTTGACATGATCCAATCATCACATTGTCTCACCTTATTTGACGCTATAGTCCCCAGAAGTTGATAGACGTTGACGGAAGTTGGTGAAATCCCACTAACAAAAAAGTCGTATTACAGTGATGATTTCACATGATTTCCAAACTTCGATCTTTTTTGGGGGTTACCCTCTGGTGAACTAACATAACTATGGAACATCACCATTTTGTATGGGTAAATCAACTATTTCGGCTATTTTCAATAGCAAACCGTTAGTCATTACCAGAGTTATGGAAATAGGAAAATCCATGGAAAAATGCAGGTACCTTATATAAGTCATTGGAGGTTTCCTAGTCATCGGGGTTACCTTGATTCATCCCAGGAGGTCGGGGACGATCATGAGAGGCAGCAGCTGATTGATCTGGCCCGACACCTGCAGGGGCGCCTGCCGGCCGTGCCACGGCCGCCACGGCCATGGGCAATGGCAGTTGTTCACCAACGAATATGGTGGGATTATGATGAGATGATAGGATTCTGATGGGATTATCATGGGATTTCATGGGATTAAGACGGGATGATGGAAGTTGACACAATTTAACCATACAGATTAGATGATATTAGATGTTTAGCACATTAACAATGGAATTGAGGGCATGAAAACATACAATGGCAAGATTTGGCCAACAAGTTCGTTAAGAAGAGAACATGATTATATGGCCCATGGAGGTATTTGATGATATTTGATGGAATATATCCATAGGAATCCATACCTATGTAACCAAGCAATATTGGATTTGGGGTGGTCCAACCTTCTTCTAAACAAGAGATAAGCCCAGCAGAAGTCGTCTTTTGTGGCAGTGCTCCTTCATCATCCTTTTACTATTTTGTTTGAACCCTCTTACCTCATTCTGATCCAGCTTCTCCCCCTTCAGACTCGAACGGACCCACCAAGACCCTTCCAACAAAAACACAAAAGCAGGCTGTGTTTGATGCAGTCGGTTGAACGGCAGCGGACCCTTTGTTCCTTCCAGGCGCCAGACCCCCCTGCGCCGGCCGCGCCCGCGGACGCGGAGTGGTTCTACTGCCGCGCGGAGGGCTGCGGGCGCCGCTTCGGCAGCGGCGAGAAGCTGGCGGCACATGTGCAGAGGAGGCATCAGCAGGACGAGGTGCTGGAGACTTGACATAATGTGAACCCATTAATAAAAGCAATTACAAGCGAAGTTTATGAATATGGATTCCCCCAATAGGGTGTCCCTTTATACATGTTACTCCCCATATGGGAACTAGGGGTTTATCAATCCTGGGTTGATAATATATAAGTATATATATATTATATATGTATGTATTTATTTTTTATATATAAATGCACACACACACACATATATATATATATTAATTATTGTAGATCCAGCAGCTGGGATCGAACATATTCTTGTCGGATATCACCAGCCGAAAATTTGGATTTTGGATGGAACGAAGCGTACACACATGGCAATTTCAGCACCAAAGCCCAAACCTGGTGATTTAATAGAGCTTGTAACTATACACATCCGGAGTTAACGCAATTTCATCAACAATTAATTTGGATTTAGCGGGTCAATTACTGTATGGGGTGATGCAACTGAAGTGATGGTAAAATAATAAGCATGCAACTGACAGGAGCAGCAAACATGGAAGATTTTTTTGCTTTCATCTCCAAAAATTGCTGCGCAACCAGCCACAGGTCACTATGAGCCAATAAGTTGCAGCACGATAAAATAGATTAAAGATGGGTCGTATTTGAGTGGAATATCAGCTTTCACCGCTCGGATGTATGGATTGATGTACTGGAACAAGAGAGATACATCTGGATTTCAACATGCGTAAAGCCACCAGAAGGGAGATTGGTGTGTTAGATCCTCTAAGAAGCATGGGGGATTGGGGGTTGTCACCATGAGCGAGTTTGGAGAAAAGCAATAAATGATAAAGATGGCATTGAAAGCAACAACCAAGAATAGTTATATGCTGCAAAAGTGGGATGGACGCCCTAAAAGCTGTGAGGATGTACAATGTAGAGAAATCGGTTGCAACAAAATCATCATGCCACATTGGCATACTTAACAACTGGATAACTACCAAAAATGGATAAAACATGCTTTCCACTTGCCAACTGGGACAGGAGGCTACAAGCTGTAAAGGGAATGGCATCTTCAATCCAGGGATTGAAGTCTCCCAAAGCGGGATTGTAACCAGCAAACACCCAGATCTAGAGAGTAGCACAGATGCTGAAGCAGGGTACAACCAACAATCGTGGTGACAGGTATGGTAGCACCAGCAATGGCTACATATGGCTACCATGGCTGCGTGATTCAGCTACGCTTCATGTTCCATCCTGCTGCCAAGGAGTAATAGTGGTGAACAATTCTTGCAGTGATGGATTTGGGCGAAGCATAGCTGGAAACGACCGCCTTAAAGGAGGTTCTATCTTCATTTATTTTCCATATTGGATCTACAAATTGAACTTGCTACATACGCGGGACCTTTAACTGGTTTAAAACATCTGAGGGTCTGAAAAATCTAAATCATCCATCTACAGGTTCCACTGATTCTTCCGCTCAGTTTTCGCATGTGTTTCGCCCAAACTGAAGGGCTCACAGACATAGTCCTCGGAAACTAGCAGTGTTTCACCTCGAGCTCTCACCCCGAAAAAAGTCAGAGAAGTCCGTGGTGCCTTACAGAGACCTCACTGGAATGATGGTTAGTCAGGGTAACTGTACCACGAGAAAAAAACCTATTTCAGGTCAGTGAAATATTATGATTTACCCAGATGGGTGGTTCATAATGTTCATAGCCCATAGCATTAATAGTTCATAATTGTGTTTTGTTCGCATTATCTATGTCCACTACACCCACACAGCCCATGGATTACATACGTTTTTCACGATTTGTGTTAAGATTTCTGTTTCTCATGTTTCACCAGGTTACAGCACTCATAACCAGAACTGATGGACCAGCTCTTGAGTTGTACTTGTAGAACTGAAAACCTGCTGATTGGACAGCACAATTACCTCGGTTTATCCATCCAGTAATCAAAAAAAAACCTCCCTGATTACATAGATAGGTTGGTCAAAAATGGGAAGCCCACGATTTTCTGGGGAAAAACCTGCTTTCTGCTGGAAATCTATTGATCAAACCAGGTTGGGTCTTTGTCCGGGAACCTCCAGTGCAGAGGCAGGGTTGGGCAGGTGCAAGAGGTTGGCTTGTCTGAAATTTCCTCGCAAAATCACGTTTGTTCATGTTGCATATCATAAAAGCATGTGTTGTTCATGTTTGTAATGTTCTTCCAAAATCATAAATAATGGTTTGCCATCATTTGCGGGTATGCCACATTTTAGGACATAGCCCGTTCATGCCCGTTCTATTTTTTATTCCAAGGTTGGAATTTGTTTGAATCATGAAACCACTTGTCTAGAGTCTAGTTTTTTTTTTTTGCGTGCTTTGACGCAAAGGGTGTTTGAACAAAACCATGCTAGTAGTGGTTATGGCTTAAAGTGGATGGTATGAGACTCAAAATGGCCAAGCCACATGACTAGTTAGGGTGACTGTAGGCAATAGGCTTTCACTCAAACTCATGGTTTGTCAGACCAGCCATGTTAGGTGAGCCAAAGGCGCACCTGGCACAACTTACATAACTAGACTGAATTTGGCTTTGAGGCAGGGGCTTTGCTCAAGATACAGCTTCAAAGCAGAGACTTTTCTAGCATCATGGGGGCAATGTAGGCAGAGAGTCTATGTCTCAATAGGGACTCCATGGCAACATTGGTGTCGATGATGGCTGGACGGCCAATTCCTACTTGGAAGCAGCTCTTCACGTTGATAGCTGCAATGGCTGCAAAGCGTGCTAGATGGACCCAGGTCCTCACATTTATAGCTGCAATGGCTGGGAAGCCACGTGCTAGTGGACCCTGGTCCTCACATTTATAGCTGCAATGGCTGGGAAGCCACGTGCTAGTGGACCCTGGTCCTCACATTTATAGCTGCAATGGCTGGGAAGCCACGTGCTAGACGGACCCAGGTCCTCACATTTATAGCTGCAATGGCTGGGAAGCCACGTGCTAGACGGACCCAGGTCCTCACATTGATAGCTGTGATGGCTGGAAAGCCACGTGATAGATGGACCCAGGTCCTCACATTGATAGCTGTGATGGCTGAAAAGCCACGTGTAGATGGACCCAGGTCTCACATTTATAGCTGCAATGGCTGGGAAGCCACGTGCTAGTGGACCCTGATGGCTGGGAAGCCACTTGTAGATGTGATGGCTGGAAAGCCATGTGCTATGTAGACCCAGGTCCTCGATGGCTGGAAAGCCACTCCGTATCCACTCGGTATCCACTCGGTTTATGCGCCCAGGTCATGAAGAAGCACGTTGGTTCTCAAAAATGGCACCGTATGGCGTGGTTTATTGCTGAGCTTTCTGCGAAGGCATGTTGCAACAGGTCCAGAGATGTCGGAATTTTGGGCGGGCTGGCAGCAACATCACATTGTGCCCTAAACGGGCGTGAAATCGGCCCTTGGAGGCCTGCGGGACCAATGGACCAAGGGTTTGAGCATTGATAGGGTCTCTAGTTTATATAATCATTTTCACCCGCGTTGGCTGCTAGAGTTGTACACACTGATAGTGCATGGGTTGGTGCTGCTTGCACTTATTGTCATTCCCTGGGATTTATACTTGCATTTAAATATATTTAAAATTATTTAAATGTATATTTGCATTTATATTCTCTGATGTAATGCCTGCTTGTGTTTCATACCGGGCGTGCCCACCTGCTGATTCCATGCGGGTTTCTATTGACCATCAAGTCGTCAAAGTGCCTGTGAGATCAAGGCGACACTGCCGGAATCGTATTTTTCATTTTATATTTGTGCCTATTCCATATTCTATTTCAAGTGAATCCTTCTATACCAATTGCATTTGAATGAATTTTGCTTGCATTCCAAACTAAGGTTTGTTGAGTACCATTCTGAGAAGGGCCTTCTCATCTCAATTTTTGTCTCCCAGTCAGTGTCATTTGGATAGTAGCGCCTGCCTTTCGCCCCGACATGCCGCCTATGTTTTTTGGATACCCCAACATGGTTATCAGAGATACCCAGAGAGACGTGTTGGGACCGTAAAAGCCCCTATGATTTGGATTGATTTGGCCCATCACGACCTGTCCCTTTTGTTTTTCTTACAGGCCGAGGATTTGGCATAGTGACACCCCTATCTATATACATAAACACATAAATCTGACCTTCCAGGTTGATCTACATAGGTTGCTTGATTTCGAGTTCAACCCGTCTCTTTTAGAAATTATGATGATTTTGGGAAATTCATCCCTTAATTGATCAACTCGGGCATATCAGTACTTGACTGGGACATCAGTTGCCAGACCCATGGTGATTTTTTCATTGTTTTTCTATTTTACAGTAAATTTTCTGTGTTTTTTTTCATCATTTTCCCACATATTTATCATTCTCTAAAGCTCCAAGCACCCTCTGGGACTGTATTTGTGGGTGGGTTTTGGGGCCTAAACACATTCTCTTATAGCATTTGGAGCACCAGGGGCTATCAAACCCTTATAACAACCAACCAACCATCATTTATCAACTATATTACTAGCATAGCCTTCATTTATCAACGAACAAATCTCTATGTTTTTTGATGGTTAACACATATTAACACATATTAACACATATTAACACACATTAACACACATTGACACATATTAACACATATTAACACACATTAACACATTAACCGCTATAAACCTGTAGATTTTCCGACATCTTCCGTAGCCCTGCGAGGCCCATTTTGCCTGTGGAAGTTTTGCACCTCCAGGGCTTTCCAGCCAGGCCTTTGGGTGGTGAAATGCTGGGAAAAAAAATGTTCTACAAAGATTTCATGGGATTTGATAGGAAAATATCAGAAAATCTGCTATAGATATCTATAGATGCATTTTTCGTCAAACTGTGTTGCAGTTTCGTAAAATTTTGGTGGGTAAATGCTGGAAAATGATTAAGGTAAATACAATTTGTCAAAAAATTGTTTTCACTTTTCAAGCCGGGGGGGAAGAAAACTGTTGCACATCATCTCAGATTTTTTCTCTTGATATTCAGCAGTATAAGAGTTGCAAGCAGTCTTTGTTGGATCATGTTGGGTACCTCTGGAGAACATTCAATTTTGGAAAACTTCAATTCAACTGACATTTTGAAGTGGGCTAATTAGACAATTGACTGTTTGAGAGAAGTCCATTTATATAGCTCGATGATTTCCCATGATTTTCCGGCGAATCTCTCAGCTATGCATGTTCGATGACATCGGATTGTATGAACATAGGCTATCCAAAAACATGATGGTTAATAAATGTTAGTCATCATATTCCCCATTTAATCGCTGTAATTGGGGGTACACCCTATGTTCAGATAGATTGCTGAAGAACATCTCATCACCATTTGCGGTTCATACCTTTTTTACAACTATACAGAAATGATGCGTTTATCAGCTGTTTCCATGGTATTTCCTGCAATGTTAAACCATCATGTATCAACCGTTCTTCATTGTTTTATGACACCGGAGTGTAAACCTTTCCGTTCTCCTATTTTTTTCATTCTTGTCCCCGTTGAAGCATAGAAACCCCAGGAAACTAGCCAAAAAAAAAAACATCATCATAGAACCATAGAAACCCTAGGGAACTAGCATAACACCTTTATTTTTCATCATTTTTCCTTGGAGACTCCAACGCGTTCCCGTTGAACAACGCTGAACAACGTCCTGACCGCGGGATGCTCCGCACAGGGATCCCATGTTGGCCAAGGCGTTGCAGGGATTGACCGACCAGGACGGCAAGCCACGGGATGTGCGCGAACTGCTGAGAGTATGGGGTACTGTATATTGGGTTCGGTATATATATATACATACATATATATATACATATATATATATCTCAGTCTCGCTATCGATTATATATATATATATATCTATCTCTATCTCTGTCTCTATCTCTATCTCTATCTATCTAATCGAACCTAACCTAATCTAATTTAATCTAATCTAATCTAGTCAAATCTAGTCGAATCGAATCTAATCTAATCAAATCAAATCTAGTCAACTCTAGTCTAATCTTATCTAATCTAGTCTAATCTAATCTAATCTAATCAATTTTATCTATGTTATCTATCTCTCTGTTTGTTTGTCTGTATGTTTGTGTATCTATCTTTCTATTTATCTAACTATCTATTTAGTCTGTCCATCTATCTATCTATCTTTCTATCTTTCTATTTACCTACCTTATCTATCTATCCATCGATCTATCTGTCTATCTATCTGTCTATCTATCTATCTATCTTTCTTTCTTTCTAAATCTAAAACTAAATCTAAATCTAAGCTAAGCTAAGCTAAGGTAAGCTAAGCTAAGGTAAGCTAAGCTAATCTATCTATCTATTTATCTATCTATCCGTTTATCTGTCTATCTATCCATCTGTTGATGTTTCTATTTGTTTATCTATCTATCCATCTATCTATCTATCTATGTATGTATGTTTGTCTGTATGTATATATATTTTTTGGCGGTGTATATGTATATATATATATATATTTGGGAAATGTTGTTTACGATGTTTTCATTGAAATAAGAATGTGTATATGCATATATATATATATATGTATTTATATATATATGTATATAATTGTATATATATATATATGTATTTATATATATATGTATATATATATTAAAATATGCAATTATGGGTTCTATATGGGCTTGATATAGGCTGTAGTTTTCCTGTAAAATGTTCTGTGCCATAGTTTCGGAGTGATACCTGCTTGTGTGCGATTCACAATCTGTTTGATCATATAGCCATTTTCTGTCAGTGTTATAGAAACGGATGGCTATGCCCTTGGATACTTATCATGCTGACAATGGGTCGGGTTTTGCGAAGTGGAAAATCATCATTTTATGGCCATTATTCATATATCTATATTATATATCTATACATAGATTATAGATAAATGAATTATACAATCAAATCATCTATGCCTATGGGCCATGGCTTCCAGCTCCAAAACTGTCAAATAACTAGATGATGATTGTCAGCAGATTCAGGACACAAAGTGCTTGGATGTGCTTGGAATGTGTTTGATGGGTTACCTGCATGTTGAATCGGCACTTGGATTCACCAAATGGGGATGGATCAAAACCTATTCCCATATGGCGGGGGGAAAAACAATTAACCATCAAGAAACCATCTATCATAGGGTACCTGGGGTACCAGGACCCATAAGCAAATGTGTAGCATATCGTATCCTACAAAGCTACGGAAGCAGCCGCCTAGGAGGTAATTATGGGGGCTGGAAATGCCATGAGCGCTTGAGACTTAGAGCTACATGGGGTGACGCATTGGATGAAACCTAAGAACTCATGGTTTTATTATTGAGCCTGATCATTTTCGATATGTGGGGGTATTTGATATTGAGGTAAAGGATGACCATAGGATTTGTCGGGTTCGTTTTTGAGAATGACAAAGCAACATGGTTTGGTCATGTTTGGTCATAGACTAATTAGTCATAGCTCAAAATTGAGGTACCTCGAGACCGCACACGATTGTCTTATTGGCGTCATTGCATTAAACAATGCATTTTTTGGACTCTTTGGTGGTATACTCAAACTTGACCCATACCATCCCATACCCATGTGTGTGTTTATTGGATCTTATTGACATGATCACACATATCTATGCTGCATCATGTTTCGCACGGAAAAACAAAAAACAACAGTAGTCACATTTTTTGGAAATTGATGTTTTTGCAATATTTTGAGTTGGAAATCATTGAAGGTTTGGTCCCAGCTACCCATACCTACCCGCTTGTGATCTGACTCCAGGGAGTGTCCCAGGTGCCGGTTATTGGTGCAGTCTTGGCTGATGTTTTCGTCAAGACGTTGGTTGGCAGGTGCGCTCAAGCAGCGCCATGGACTGTGTTGACATCATGGCGTTTGAGTTGTTTCCATTTTTTTCCTCTCCGGCTACTGCAAAACCCAAAACTTAAAAAACATTAAACATCAGCTCAAAACCAGGCTGGATGTGGCAATGGAGGCCGCACCATTCGGGTGGGATACCGTGTGGTAAACCCAAATGGGATGAGTTATAATATATAATAATATACATATAATTCCATACATACATGCATGCATGCGTGCATGCATGCATACACACAAACATACATACATACATACACCATGTTACACACCCCACCTCCGGTGAGTGGAATCGTTTCGGGATTTACGGCATCAGAACTATAGCGGCTCTGGCTACGATTTCATCACCCGGGCCGCCCTCCTGGTATAGAGGATTTGCCAATTGGGACAATGTTCACCACATGAAACTCGTGATGATCCAAAGTGGAACCCCACATTTTAAAATGATAAATCAATTTGGCAAGTTTTAATTATCATCATTATCATCATTATCATCATTATCATCATTATCATCATTATTATCATTATCATCATTATCATCATTATCATCAATAACATCATTATCATCATTATTATCATTATTATCATTATTATCATTATCATCATTATCATCATTATTATCATTATCACCATTATTATCATTATTATCATTATTATCATTATCATCATTATCATCATTATTATCATTATCATCATTATTATCATTATCA
>Ga0126342_10000563_pt1:2500-42128 | contig 42128 bp, 44 predicted proteins | sample Cyp1metagenome_FD_92528 | JGI IMG/M metagenome (GOLD analysis project Ga0126342, IMG submission 92528) | Coral microbial communities from Lord Howe Island, Old Settlement Bay, Australia - Cyphastrea 1 metagenome | ecosystem: Host-associated > Invertebrates > Cnidaria > Coral ...
TTGGTGTATTTTTGAACTCGCTGCCTTTAGAAAGATCAACCCGAGTGGTGGTATCGTGATCGCTCCTGTGAGCATTGAAGTCTTTGTGGCAATGCTGATGCCTGCAGCGACGGCTTCTTCAATCTTGTACATGTTCATGCTTGCAGCGCGACAGACTGTGCTTGTTGGGGCACTGGTTTCGAGTGTTGCAGTTTTTCCATGTGGCTATGGTGTGCACTTGCTCAGACGAGACATGCAATGCAAGAAGGACATGCTGAAGGTGTTGGAGAACTTTGATTTGGACGCGGCAACCTCGGCTTTGATTTTTTCAAAGTTTTCATCATGTCTGTATTGGAGGGGTTCTTGGGCTCCTCTTGGGGCTCTTCTTGGGGCTCTTCTTGGGGCTCTTCTTGGGGCTCTTCTTGAACAACTTGCTTCAACTGCCACAGGACGACAACACATCCGTTAAAGCTGGGTTGTTCGGTTGTTCGCCTGTTCTGTGTGAATTTCCATGGATGATCTCACGGTATCTCACGGTTCAGCACGAAGGGATCTTCAATCCTTATACTCACTACATCTTGGTACAGCAAAATTCTGCAAGACTTATCCGAGACTCATCTCCAAGGCTGACTGCACTTTCCCGGAAGATCGGGAGTTCATTTTGCGCACGGTGACCGAATGGTACGGAAGCTCTGGATCCTTCATCACTTTCGTCCAGACCACTCTGCGAGAAGAGCTTGCGCAGCAACTCGAGAGCAGCCAGGACTGGCAACGCTGACGTGAAGAAACTTGAACCTCCTGTGTCACCCTGTGTCACCCTGTGTCACCCTGTGTCACCCTGTGTCAGACTTTTCCAACGTGTCCAACGTAGGGGAATGGCTTTGCAATGTGAAACCAGTCATCTTGGAATATCACCAGCTCTCCAAGTTCCCTCTGGAAAGATACCATGTGAAGTCTTGTGGAATGAGATTTCAAATGATTCCGCATGCGTATCTAATTTGAAGATATTTGAAGATATTTGAAGGTTGTGTTTGAAGATGTTTGAAGTGTTTGAGGTTGTGTTTGGTAATAGTATCATTTGTTTGTCCCTGGAGGTCTCGGCCTTTTACTATTTCTTTCCGTGCATCCCAATGATCAGCGTGGCACTTGACTTTCTGATCGGTTTCATCAAAGCAGGGATTCCCGCACCTTGGGAGGTTGGGGGCAACGCCAAAACAGGCAAAACATGGCAAAACATGGCAAACATTTAAACAAAATCTCTGTAAAAATCTGTCAAAAATCTATTTTATTCGTGTAACAATTTGTATCGGTTTCATTCGGTTTTTATATAATATTTTTTTATCCTATCAGATCCTTCCGCTTCCAAACTTTTCTGTTGTGTTCCGATGTTGCTTTCCAAACCTGGCAGAACAAACTGATTTGGAGTTCGTGTTCAGATCTTGCAGATCTTGCAGATCTTGCATGCAATTTTTCAATTTTTTCACAGTTCACCACGGTGCCCATGCTCATCTACAAGCAATGTTGACATAATTTTGACATTTTATGATTCGAACTTTCCATGAGAGCTGAGATTTGTTGATGTAGCGACATGTAGTCTATCATGTAGTGACATGATGTGTCTATGTTGCAGGTCTCTTTTGTGATCTCCGTTGTGGTGGGCTTTGGCCTTTGGGTCTCGATGGCAACAGCCTTGCTGCTGAACGCCTGCCACGTCTTCTCGGCACCAGGCAGCTCCTGGATCTTGGACGTAGCGAAGACGTCTTCGATCCTTTTGGTGTGGGCACCTTGACTGAACATTTGAGATGTATAATAATAAAATGTATCACATGTATATATATACTGTATATATATATACTGTATATATATACTGTATATATATATATACATGATATGTACATACATTGATATGCATTCTATGCACATGTAATATGGTATGACATTGCAAAACTGACATTCAGCAACTGTTGGTTACAGCTATTAGATAGAACTAGACGAACCAAGCAATATCCAGGTGCAATGCATAGATCCCATACCGTCACCATGCAACAGTCTAGATGCGACTAGATGCGACTAGATTCCAAGATCCCACGACGCAAGGTCTTGAAGGTTTGGCGTGTGAATGCATGTGCTCCAAAACTATCAAGCATTGGTTCATGCGGTTCCCATGCGGAACCGCATGCGGTTCCCGTGCGGTTCCCGTGCGGTTCCCGTGCGGTTCCCGTGCGGTTCCCGTGCGGTTCCCGTGCGGTTCCCGTGCGGTTCCATTCTCTGTTTCTTTCTACACAGCTTTGAAAGCTTTTGTATTCCTATGTAGCTCGTTTTCAACTACAATCTGGTGGATCAAGTTCAAAAGCTTGCAAGAGAATTCAGTGCTTGGATACACCAAGAATCTCTACTTGGATGGACAGAATCATCAGACCAAAACACCACAAGCTGCAGAATCGCGCAGGTCTTATTTCAGATCGCTGGCCTGATCTGTTCCGTCCTTTGTCACATGACAAGCATATGGGCTGTTTTCGCTTGGTCTTGCAGCTCCTTTCTTCTGTTTCGAGTGTTTCTCCGCTTTGACAGAGTAGGCTAACCATGCTAACCTTGGCTGCTTGGGCTGCTTGTGGTGCTTCTGTGCAATTGTGCAATGCGTCGCTGATTTCCGTAGCACAGTTCAATGGCTTCAGTGCTGGAGCAAGTCGCAAAACTGGCGACTGTGTCTGGCACAGAGCTGAACAATTTCTCACCCTTCAAAGGAACCGGCTGTTTTTCACCCTTCAAGGATTTATGGCCGTTCTCTCAAGACCAGAAAATGCGAAGTGATGCGAAGTGCACTTGAGAGATACAATTGGACATGCCTGTAAGCTATTGAGAGCAGCCCGGCAATTCAGATTGAGCGATTCTTGCGGCCAGACCTGAGATTTGGATAGTGCAAGAGTAATAGACTTGCCTCGTTGCAATTTCACTGTTTGCAAGTTGTTTGCCCGAAGGTCTCACTGAAGGAGATGGCACCTCTCGCATGTCCCTATTTGCAAAGGGCTTCAAGGATGCGAAATGTGGCATTGCTGGATATTTTTGCCTGGATTTGTTGCATTTTAGTGCTTGCACTAGAAAAACACGGGGAATTGAAAAATCGGCAGAGACGGAATGAGACGTGAGCCATACGGAGGACTACTATTTGTCAAAGCAATCCCTGGTGGCAGTGTGGCACCTCAGAAACATCTGGTCATTGGTTTTATATCTGTGATATTTGTGATCATTGAGATCATCCTGTGACCACCGCCGAATCTCTTGCACTTGATGTTACTCTTATGTCATGTTACTTACATGAACATAACTTATATGGCCATATTAGAATAGTTTCTTAAGAACATCTTAAAGTTTCTTACATCATGTTGATTTATATTTTGTATTTGACCTTCTGAGATCTTCTGAGCTTGGAATCAAAGGAGTGCCCTCTGGATGCATCTCAGGTTTCATCGGTTGATGCCGGTGGTACCTTTGCTGCCAGTGATGCTGGCCAAGAGCTCAGCGCAAACTCAAGAAATCTTACGAACCAGATTGAGAAGATTCCCATGCAAAGATCTGCAAAGGAAGTTGAGAAAAACATGTCCTTTCCAGTCGGACCGATTCGTTGCCATGCGTTCATTGCGGCATGTTGCACAAAGCCAAGAGAAAGATATGAGATCTCTGAAAAGAAAACAACACATGATTTCTGGAGAAGCGTACGATAGAAGCATCGTTGTCAGCGACGAACCATTGATGGTACTCAAAATAAGATAAACTCAGATAAACAAGAAGATTCTAAGAAGATTCTAAGAAGATCAAGAAACCATACGAGAAGATTGGGAAGATAAAGATATCACTGATATCACACCGTCACAGCCCCACTTGACGGCAGAGCTTTGGACGCACACAGAGAAAGACTGCGGGAAAGACTGCGGGAAATCGGAAAGATCCGAGGACGGAGCGCTTGAAGACTCTCCGATTTGGGAGAACGATATTTCAAGACCAGGTGACCATGTCGACAAGGTTTGAAGGCAAGATTTCACCACGTTTCGGCGGGTCAAAGGTAAGTATGTTATTATATGATATTCTTTTCCAACACCATCTTTGCTATCATTGAGTTGACATTTCTGGCGACATTGGACCAAGAGTCAAGTTCTCAAGTCCACTAGATGCCTCTTAAATTACACCGGGTTTGCCGTTGGGATCCGTTGGGACCTGACATATCTTGCTGTACGATGAACGTACTACGTTCCTGTCCCGTTTCATTTTCTTTTGAGGCCCATGATCCGCTTAAATGAGGGGAAACACATTGAGCTGACGAAGACATCGAAGACTAAGCCACCCCCAGAGAACTGGGGCGGATGACCACATAGAGACTATGAAACCAAACGCAACATTAATTGCGACAGAAGCAGCAGGAAGGCAATAATCAATATGCATATATATATACAATCAGATATAATCAGAAATATACCAGGCTGTTGAAACAATGTCCATAATGTGAAACAGCTGACGGAGAAAATGATTCACAACTCTATGACTGTGGCCAAGGCAATCTCGGAAATCCCCTTCCGCAGGAGCAGGGCTCAGCAGGGACTTGATGCAGTCATTGCTTTCATTACTGTACTCGCATTACTCCTTTCTCATCGATTCTCATCGATTCTCATGCTTTCTGAAATTTCGACTCAAATTTAATTGGCTGAGATTTTTCAACTACTTAGAAGTTACCTAGCTACTTTATTTTCAATTATTTTCAGAAAATACATTTTCATTTTCCATCATTTTCAAAGTTTTTTTCTTCCGTGTTCGTGCCCAGTCTCCCATTGACACGAACGACATGGCGGAGAGAAGGCTCTTGTTGCACACGGGGTGCTGCAAGTAGGCCGCATTTCTTCATGCATGGCATGCTTGGCATGCATGGCATGCCACCCACTTGAAGGAATTCAGAATATAGAAACTGGGGTTTGACTATTGGGAAGTCCGTGGGAAAGTTCTACTTTGCAGAATTTACACACCGTTTCTGCTCGGAAACGACATGTTTCGAGCTTGTAAGACACAAGACTGGGAACGCATGCAGTATCACAAGTTCAACATAGTCAAAGTATAGACTATAGACACAAAGTTCCAACACGTTGGGCAAATTTTGGGCCATTTTTTTTCGGAGACAGGACAGTGGCTCTGCTCTACGAGGAGGCTGGTTGCGAGCGTAGAGCCAGTCCCAAAAAATCACAGGAACCAACAAACCCCCAAGGGACCCCAAGGGACCCCAAGGGACCCCAACCTAAGCCGTGCCGTTTACCCAAAACAAAAAAGAATCTCACGTAAAGGATTGTAAAGGATTGTAAAGGTATCAAAATGTACGATGTATCAAGCTCTGACATCTCAAGACAAGGTATCACATTTGCTCTGGTTCTTTGATGTGCACCGTTTTTCTCAACGTGTTTCGTCTTTGGATGTGTTCTAGCTTGATTGACTGTGGTACCTGGCAGGCAGCCACTTTTGACGTCAAATTCCAGGCATTTGCAGGGCGGAACCAGTGGTAAAGTTAAGGGATGACAGGAAATTTGAATGCTCCCTGACGGTTGTCACGTCCACGCTGTGAATCGGTGGAACATGTGGAACTCAATAAGACCAATAAGACCAATAAGGTAAATGAAAAAGCAGAGAACCTGCGATTTGCACATGCTCTTTGAATGATATGTTACCAGCTGTTACCATTCACGGCAACGACTGGCAACTATTCAGAAAAGTGGAAGGGGTGAGGTTGAATCATTTGAATCTCTCTTGATAGGTGGCTGGTGGTGACAGCTGCCATCGATTCCTCTTCGCTTTGAAGGGCTGTTCTGGGCAGGGTGGCTGCTGTGAGGCGGACCTGGTGCAGTGCGGATGAAAGGTCTTCTGATGATTTGTCCGTGATCTTTCGATAATTACATGATACAATATGATTATATATATATATAAATGACATAACATATATACCTATCCCTTCATCATATCTTCATTATCTTCATTTGACTTCATTTGCTTGTGTCTCTTTCTTTGGGAGTTTGGCACTGTGAAGGGGAGTTGAGGCTACAGAACTGACAGAACTTAGACTCAATGTGCAGGTGGATCCATGCCACCTCTACGACAAGCCAGCGGTCGATTGCATTTTGTCGGATTGGGAAACATGGGGCGAGTGCGATGTCTCGTGAACATCTCAGACACGGCGACAGACTAGACACGGCCCAGACAAAGACTAGAGGCTCTAGAGGGGTCTTGGTTGGAGATACACTGTCACATCGCTGAATCACTTTAAGGTGTGGTGCTGGCCAGCAGGTCAAACGACGTCAAGTTGTCCAGTGACCAGATGCCGTGCATGTCGCAGAGTTCGGTGTAGACAGCATCTCTTGACTGGCTTTCTGACGTTGGCAGCACACAAACATCACTTGCAGCTTGCGCAGGTACCCTAGCAAAGGTGGCTATGGCTGCACAGCTGCCTTGCAAGAGTCTGAGTTTTATGCGTGCAAACCTTTTCAAACGGAACTTGCATTGGTTTGTCTCGTGCTGTAGTTTTCTTGTTTTTTTCAGGGATCCCATTAGAGAATAATTCAACGTTTTCTACGGGCTAAGTTGATGTTGCCAAGGTCGCTCACACGTGCATGCAACAATCAGGCAGGCTAATCTTGCAACGGAAACTCCGAACCACGTGATCTCAAACCCAAAATTCATTCGCTTAATTCATTTCCCTCAGTACCCGACGCTGTGTGCAAAAATTGCATTCCTTCGTTCCCAGTCTCAAGTCACACACTCCTAGTTTGCCGCCACCGGGCCATCATTGCAGGGCAGTGTAAGGATATGTAAGGATCCCCATTCCGCACTTGTGCTCTGGACTCCAAAGACTCGTGATATCTTCGGCCTCGAATTGCGTCGATGCATCAGGCTTGCGCGGATGAATGTGTTCCCGTTGACTGTGCTTGGACGGTTCAGAGCTCAGACTTGGAAGGAATTCTCAGCGACGCATAGGACCGGGGTCTGTGATCTGCGACAGATTCTGAGGCTTGGAGTGACTATGGCGCCTGCAACAAGCTTCTCAATTGCATTATGCATTTTTTTTATTGGCAAAAATTTGAGTCTTCAATTTTAAGGACTTATTAGGTTTCATCAGGTGTTGAAAGTGATCCTCGTCCTTGTCACAATGATCCAGTGTGATTTGCAAGAATCAAGAGAGGGTAACATGCAAGATCAGGTAAAATCAGGTAAGATCAAATTAGATCTTTTTGAAACATGTGAGGAAGATGGACCGGTTGATGCCATTTCATGCCAACTCAGCAGCTTGGTATCTCAGCTCATCACTTTTTCAGGTGTGGGGGGGAGATGCAGCGGGTAAGACACATTGCTGCACACCCGCAGTGTGGTGGCAAGGTGCGATGTGACGCAGAAGTTGCAGCCGTTAGCGGACATGTTGTCAGAATGATACACGAAGAGTACGTAACTGCAAAGTTTGGAGGCTTGCGAGAGTGGTGCTGCGGTAGAGGTTGCCAAATGCCCTCGTTCCTGCAGGAAGCTGAGACTTTGGAGTTTTTCTCTGACATGATATGATATGAGATATATTCTCACATGTGGTGCATGACTGCATTACGTTTTTTTTGGTCTTTACATGCAAGGCATGTGAGCTTCTTAGGCTCAGACAAAACGTTTTGCCTTTGGACTGAATGGTCAGACTACGGTCCGTTCTGAACTCAGTGGGAGGGTCTGTTTCCCTTCTGTGCGACCTCGATGTCTTGGGAGCTGGCCAAGTAGAGAGATTTTCAACTTAAAGCCCATCAAAAATCGCAGCAGCTTTTCCTCTTTGCAGCAGTCTATTGTTTTTTTTTTCATTAACCATTTTATGATATTTTACTTTTGGAATGGGATTTGAAGATTTTAAAAGCTTTTGATCATTCCACCGGCACAGTTTCTACGAGTCTCGTCTCGAGGTGCAGTGCCACCTGTGGGGCGGGCATCCAGTCGCGGACGAGAACTTTGCATCCGGCCATCCAGGCAGAGACATCAGAGACGGAGAGACATCGGACTGGACCAACGGACTGGACCAATTTAGACCACAGCTTTGTTGATTTGGGATATTTGGGTCACGCGCAGATAAAAACATTTCCCGAAACGGTACCATCTCATGCAATGATTGAGCTATGCAAGCAGCTATGCAACCAGCACTTCAATGGAAACATATAGAAAATCCCAGAGAGAGTCCTGTGGAATGTTTGAGAAATTGTCAGTTGCGTTTTGTAGCCCAATATGTACTCCAAGTAAGATAGAGAAACTCACCATTCAAAGGGTCCTTTGTCGCCAGCCTCCGGATGAAACCTACGCCTATGGAAGCGGCAGCCTTGCGGACTTTGGGGACAGCCCTGACAGCCCAATGGTTGAACGCATGGGCTATGAGGACGGGAAAGTATTCGGAATGTAAGACAAAAATAGACAAAAATAGACAAAATGATCAAAATGTATCAGAATGTTCAAACATTTCAAACATTTCAAACTTCTCTTCCTTTTTCAAGCTGTAGACGGTTGATTCAGTTGATTCATTCAGTTCTTCATTTTGTTTTTCCATGTTTTTCCTCTGAATCGGTTCTCTATGGTTCTCTTGGTATGCGCTGTCAGCCCTTGCGTGTCTCGCAGCACGAAGCTTAATTCGGCTGTGTGGTGTGAGTGAGAAGGTGCAGCTCCCAAAATACAGCAGGAAGTTTTTTAAGCATTTCAGGGTGCAATGACAGGGAATATGATATAATATGATGATTATGATGAACATTGATTAGCTTAAGAACAAACCGCTGAAGGAGATTCCTGTGGGCAGTGCTCCAGAAGACTCAGCTCCCATTGCCGCAGCCTCAACTGTCAAATCCATCCCAAGAGAACAAGCATGGATACCCTGTAGGACCCTTCAGAGACTAGCTTGATATATTAGTTACATAGACACACATAACACACATAACACACATATCACATGTGTGCACCGTGTACATGTAGTGTTTGTGTATATATTACTTACATACACTTTACACACCCACACACACACAAAATACATACGCAGATTCAAAATGTCCGTTCGTTTGGCTAGACGGAACATTTTAATTGCGCCTTGAACATGCAATGCATGCGATGCATGCACTGTCTCAAGACATGCCAAGCTGAGACCTGAGAAAATTGATGTATCCGGATGTATCCGGATGTATCATGAATCTTCTTCCTGTGGCATTCACCCAGGAGATCCAACCTAGTGTCAGCGGGGCATCTTTGGACAGCTCTGGCTGGCAGTTCAATGTCCAAGTCTCATGAGATATCACTGATGTCACGTTAATGTGTGTTTGGTGTGTAGGCAAAAAAGGCAGTGAGTTATGTATAGTTATGTTTTGTGCAAGTCAGAAAAGAAAAGAGTCTGTTGTGCCATTCCTGGAGAGTGCTGGTCAATTTGTAGAAGTGCTGAGGGAAACTACATTGATGACTCCGAATTGTCAAAGAAGTTCGAGGCTTCGCAAGAATTGATTAGGGTGAACCGAAGCAAGGCCGACTGTCGGAACAAGACGAAACTTTCCCTGTGACCCGCAGATGTGACGTTTTCCGTGTCCGAAACTCCGCATGTCTCCGCAGGAACTGAAGCTTCGAACGGATCACATGGAGAAGGGCAGAAACAAGGCAGAAAGTCAAGATGCAACGACAGTTTTAGCACAGCTTTGCATGTGAAACAGGAAAAAAATAGCGATGTGAAGTTTGTTGCTGCCTTCAGTAGAGATTTAAATGGCTTGAAATTTCTGAGTCTAGATATTAGAGTCTCGAACTACCATGGTCTCTCCTTTAGTTGTATATTCACTCTGTGCAAAGAAACGTATGCATGCTGTAACACATCACACATGATATATATATATATATACAATTATAATTATATACATATATATATATATACATGATGATTAAACTTACACACGATATATCATGAGATATCAATCTATATATATATAGATCAATATATCCATCCTTTAACGGTTTGTGTCTTTCGACCTTGTGCCTCTCGCAGGTCTTGGCGCTGGCATTCGGTGCCGGCGCTTTGAGCCTTGGAGCGCTGGCGACGGCCAGGGACCTCGAATTGACCGTGGAACTTCGACAGGATCAGTAGAACACCAGTACATGTAGTAAATATATGTAAATATCAGTATATCATGGCGCCATGGATGACTGGATGACATAATGGATCAATATGGATCACATATCAGTGACACACTGTGCACCACAAAGTGCAAGCGAAATTGAGCAATTCTGCTCTCCTAACTCACTCCACCAGTGCCTCTCAAGATTCTTCAAAGCTTGGCCAGTTGAGTTTGACAAAATTTCAGTCATCCTTGCCTTAGCATATGACATCCACACAGCTTTGAAAGGGAATTGGGTACCTGCACATGGCCGAGTGTAGATACAATTACAGAGTTTTCATGCAGGAAGGGCAGTCGTATTCTTGAAACGAGAGCGCGTTGCACATTGCACAGATAAAGAAAACAGAAAGGGTTCACTCGAAAACTCTCTGAACCATCGGTCAGTAGCAAGCACCCTTTTTGTCAAGCTTCCCTCTTCCTGCGGGTTTCCATCCGTTTCCATCCGTTCCCTCCTTCCCTAAGTGCAAGATAAAGACAATCCGAAACGGACACATTGGAAAGCATCATTCGCAGCAAAAAGTCAGGGCATTCGGAGAGTCGGGGTGTAGCACAACAGCAATTACAGTGCTGAGTAGCCAACTCCTCTGTGTTGCAGCACGAAATAATCAGTCGAAGTTTCAGTCGGCCCCTGGTGACATGGGACAACTGGGACAACATTTTGAGGCCGAAAATAGGGAAAATAGGGCAAGAAGCATAAGAAGCTTTGTGGCCTGAGAAGCTTGATCAATTTGAATGCTGAGACTAGATGAGACATTGGGACTGGAGGTCATGAATGTGGGTCCTGAGATTTTTCTTTTGTTGAAGCAATGTACAGTGTGAAGAGTTGTTTAACTTGACTTTCTTGGAAGAATTCATTGCTTTGCATCCGAGGTCGTGCACGTCATGCGAAAGTAAGGCTGGCCATCCAAGTAGCATGGGCAAGAGCCCTTTTACTCGTTTCCCCTTGCATCGTTGTTTATAACCCTGAGATGGTCTAGTTCAAGTCTAGTCACGAGTCTAGTCATGTCTAGTCTTTCCTTTTGCACCACTCCTGACAGTTCTGCACATCTGCAGGTCTGATCTGAAAGCCTCGTCCAAAGTCCAGACCGGTGAGGTCAAGCATGGTAAAATGTCCACAAGATGATATTCACCCGAGTGCGCCATAGGTGTCTTATGACTTTTTATGGTTTTTTATCTTTTAGATCTTTTACTTTGTGTAAGTTTGTGTCACCTCTTGAAGTGAAGGAATATGAAGGAATACATAATCTACCAGGAATCTACCATGATATTTTTGCTTCAGCACGTCAGTGGCACTTGGCTAATTCGATCGGCCAAAGCCGCCAGCGAGGCAAAGTTCAGCAGAGCGCAGAGACAATGTCAACGTTTGGATGATTTAAACATATTTGAAACAGAATGATATAAAACTGTGGCTTAGATGTTGAATTGCTGAATTATTATTATGCATGAATTCTTGTCAAGTCTCAGAGCATCCTGCTGCATGTGAGAGCAAACGTCACTCACAAGCTGCAGTGTGACAGTCTGTGGCATTCTGTGGCATTGTGCGCATTGTATCGAAGCTGTGAGAAGCTACAACTCTCATGGGCCGTGCCCGATTGGGCTTTTTTACTGCCCACGTTGAGCCGGGGTGTCCCTCATGAGATCTTATGTGTTATGAGTCAGTTATGAGCTCAGAGATTGAAACAGATTTGAGAATCTCATTGGGGAACATTGGCTTAGGTCGTTCACAAACGGAGATGACCGAGGGAGAGCAACCAACAATGACAATGACATCGTGGTAAGTTCAGCATAGCTTTCATCTCAAGAATGAAGAGGTTGCGCCTCTCCTCGTACCCTCCATTGTCGCGGTTTGGAAAAAGCTTCTATTGCAAGGTGATTTTGAGGCTCTTGATGGTTCTTGCCGTTCTTGCCTTGTTTACAGTTGCTTTAATAAACTTTAAGCTTTTGATCGTTTTGATCGTTTTGATCGTTTTGTAAAAGTTTTCCAAAGCTGTTCCACAGGATCGACCAGAACTGAATGGGATCCAAATGGATTCAGAGCTTCTTTCAGAGCTTCTTTGAGCGTTCGAAGTCTCCCAGAAAGCCTCGAGTCCTCGAGATTCCCAGTTCAGTGGACATGACGTCAGGACGTTTTTTTTTTGTTCTTTCTCTTTTCTAGAAGCATTTCTCCCAACTTTGAGTTTAAAAGTTCAGCATATGCAACTTGATTGACTTGCTTCTGATGTACGTAATCGACGTAATCTTACATAATCTTCCATATATTTGCTGATGATCATGCCACTGCCATGTTCGGGCTATGGGTCCCAAAGCAGATCCTACAGGCAACGCATAGACACGCCAATTTTAATACGAAATAGAAGCTAAGCCCATGGGTTTGAATTTCAATTTCATTTTGCAACAAAATCATACAAAATCCTGAAGATCCGGAGTTGAGATTTGCACCGAGATGCCATTCACATGCTGAAATTGCTGAACTTTCTGAAATTGCTGAAATGTGTTTCGCTAGGCGATCAGAAGGGCGACCAATCGGCGGTGTGGCAACCGGAGGGTTTTGAGACAAAGAGATTTGGAAGGACTATGAAGGACTCAAGACATCTCAAGACCTCTTCAGATTTGAAGGAATCCTCAACTGCCTTAACCCTTTTCTAGACCCCTTTCGAAATCCTTTTCTAAACCCTAATCTTTTCTCAAAGGGTTCGAACAGTTTGCGTTTGCCTCGTTCGCCTCGTTCGCCTCGTTCGCCGTTGGCCTCGTTGGCCAGCTCGGTGAAAGCACTGGCAGAGCTGGGCCTTGCTTGGCAGCTTGGGCAGCTTGCCCTTCGATCCCTTCGTACGTGGCCGGCTCAGCTCTGAAATTGTCTGGCGACGTCCGCATGAAGCGGCGCCAAGGTGCCGGGTCGGCCTCCGAGGCTGGGCACAGAAATGCCACAGAAATGGCATGAGTCATGAAATGTCATGAAATGTCAGATGAGCGTCGTGCAGGGTCCAATTGGTAGAGTCCAAGACCCTTGGTTTAGTGTTGTGTCATATGAGTCATGTGGCTGTCTGGCGTAAGCAAAACACTGGGTTTCGTAAGCTGGCGTAAGCAGTTTGGTGATAGATGGGTGGCGTAAGCCCATGCGTAAGCATTCCTGTCATCATGTCCTGGAAGCACATTTTGGGCAATTCAAGTCGCGTGATTAAGTGTCGCGTAAAACTGTCTCACACCCCAACCCTCGCGTAAGTCAAAATTGTGGTTGCGTAAGTCGCGCTTATGCCTGCGCGCAAGCAAACCCATGCGACATAGGCGCCTTTCGGACGCTGCTATCTTTATGGACTCGAGGGCATATATGCTTACATAATCTTACATACATGTACATGTAATATACACTGGTGTACACAGTTTGCTAAGGAGTGCTAAGGAGTGCTAAGGAGTCAGGCTTGACTAAAAAGCCAAAAAGCGCGTAGAAAGTCAGCACACTCGTTCGACCGAGTCTCAGGCCACCTGGCGAAGAAAACGAAGGTCCAAATGCTGAAGGCGAACGGCGAACGGGACCTTTCTGTGGAGACATGAAAAGACATGAAAAGACATGAAAAGACCATCAGAGATTGTATACTCAAAATGTTTATACACTTATAAATACATATAATATATAGGTATACGGATTGCGTGAACAAAATCTGAAAGATAACAATTGTCCAACCATCATTTCAAGATATTTCAAGATATCTGTGTTGGTCTTGGAAATGCAATTTGGCATTTTCTGACAGGATATACGCGCCCGGAGCCACCACAAGGTGCTTAGCGATCAGAGTTGAATGCACCATAGTTTGCATCCTTTTGACATTCTTATGATAAACTGCTTGCGCACATGTTTTTTTGCTTGGTGATAAGCAGCTTAGTGCCGACAAGACAAGGCCAAAGTAACGTGGAAAACATCCCTTGTCATCTCTCCTTCTCGTGGATAGCTTGAGCCTGGAAAGATGGAAACAGAAATGAAACAGAAACTGGAAACAGAAACTGGAAACAGATGGAAACGGATCATCATGGATCATCATGGATCATCATGGATCATCACGGCCGTTGTTCGAAGAATTTGCTCGCCTTGCTCTGCAGCACCTCCATCTGCACGATCTGCACGTGGGAGCTCACCGTCCCCTTTGCAGCGCCGGTGGGAGAAACAGAAGCCGAGGGTCTGAAGTCATTCTGAAATCATTTTGGCGGAAATGACAAAGTGTTTTTGTTTTTTGTATACTTTGTGTGAAATCATTTTGTATACTTTTGGTATCTTTTGGTCTTGGGATGGCCGGATGGCCGGATGGCCCTAGCAAAATCACCATGCTGACAGTTTGCGCACAAGCACTGGGCGACCCAGCTCAGCTGGAGTCTCAGAAGTGACATGGGAAGAACTCTGGGATGCACAGTTGTATCGCAAATAAGTTCCGCGAACTTCTTAGATGTCCTTTTCTTTGTCAGATAAGATTGGCAACTGGGATAGGATGGAGCTATTGAATCAGAGTCTCAAACAGTACTGCGGTTTTGGATTATTAATTCAAGAAAAAATGCCTCAATAGCCAGTGGTTCAGCGTGGATGTAGCTAAGGCTTCATCGCGACCTCAAAGTTCAGGCCTTTCGTGTAGGTGATATGCATTGAATTGACCTTTGATATGCATACTGTATATCATATATCATCATATATCCATATGTGTCAGAATATGCAATGAGATAACAAGTTATGCAAAGGACCAGTTGCAGCAGTCGCACATGCACATGTACCGCCTGTCGCAGGTACTGCAAGTAGCTTGAAGACATCATCCACGTCCAGGCAATTTAGTGCACTGCAGGGACGCAGTCAGTCTCTGGTGATATTTGGAGAGCATCTTTGAGCATCTTTGAGCAGTCCTCGAGACGACCGGGTGATTTCTGTATGGACAAGACATTGCTCCAGCCTTGAGCTGTCACAACAGGCCGTGCTCGCGGCATTCCGCCTCAGAGGCCGAACAAATTATTACAGCTGGCAATCGATGTGTCTCAGCTCTGCCAGATGCGAGGAGTCTATGCTCATGCAGCTCATGCAGGGCTATATTCCTGTCGCAGAATATGCCATAAACCGAGTCGCACTGAAGCTGCGTCTGCGGAGCTCGGAATTCGTGGCTTTTCCAAGGCTGGGATCACAGCTCTCAACAAGGACAGCATCAAAGACCAACGGAACGACAGATTTGCGCATCAGCGGAGGGCAACACGACATGACGGAGTCATCTGGAGTCCTGGTTTTCCAAGTTCACTTTTGGTGCTTCCTTGTGACATTGTGCTTTCTGGTGATCTTGTTCTACAGTGTTTCGTGGAATTGAGCAAAACCCTGGAGGTTCAGACATTTTGAAAGGGTGATCACGGTGATGCGCAAACCGCCAGGAGCTTTTCGAGCAAAACAAACTGCTTCGAGCGGAGCTCATCAAAGCCAAGGCCAGCTCGATGCTCTGTGCAGCTCGAGTCATCTCGAGTAATCTCGAGCTGGAGATAGTTGGCCTTTGCCTTTGATAATCTTTGATACTTCTTCGGCCCTGCTCGGCCCTTTTGATACTTGTTCGGGCGTTCTTTATGTATCTTTGTGATTCTTTATGTCCATTCTTTTGCACACTGTGTATGGTGTGTATGTGTATTTGTGTTCATGCATGTTCGTTCTTCCAGGAGCCTTCCTTCAACATCTTTGATTCTGATTCATTTTTCGCAGCCTGTTTACTTCAAGGTCTTGGGTCGGTGGCTTGAGGTTTGTGCAGCAACGACTTGCTAGCTGCTCGCTATGTATGTCCGAGAATAGATCCAAAGTACGCCTTGCAGGCCCAAATAATTGAAAGCGGGAATCACTTTCTTTTGGCTTTATTTGCAACGCCATTTTATCATATTTTATCCGCTTGCTGTAAGTATAATTCGAATATTGCTATTTTCATGAAGTATCAGAGACGTATGCGGTGTTGCAGGCGTTGACGCGTGCAAACATCTCTGATTCTCTTTGCTTTGAAGCCCTAACTGATAGATCCTCACCTCTCCAAAAATCAAGACTTGAGGCCCTTGAGGCACGACAAAAATGGACAATCCTTGTACGACAAAAATGCCACAGTGCGGATCAAAGTTCTTGCTCAATCCTGCACAGATCTGTACAGATAGCAATCCAAAGTGCCAGGGTGAAACACGCTACACACGCGCAGCAGACCAAGCTCTGTGGTTGCTTCTGATGCGTCATTTGAAGCAACCCAAACTGCGAAGTCAACCGATTCAACCGAAGACGAGCCACCATTCGCATCAGCACTGGCTTGGTTTCTTCATTTGTTTCTTGTTGGTTCCTTGGAATTCCTTGGACAGGTGGCGCAAGAAGAATTGAGAGCTGAAGAGCGTTTCCTGCGTTCGCGCATGCTGAGCGCTGGCCTCGAACCACCCGAGGCGAATGGAGAGATAGAAAAAGGATAGAAACGGGGAGAGAAAACAATTAAAGTGGAGAAATCAATTGAATGATGAGAATGCTTAGGGATTGACATTCCATTATTTTCAATTGACATTGTGAAGTAAAGCAAAGAGCGAGAGTTGGAACCAAAGAAAGCAAAAGACACACACACACACTGCGACGCAAATGAGAAACAGTGAAGTAGACGGCATGACACATTTCTTTTGCTGAAAATGATCAAACGACACAAGAAGTATTTGTGGGCTCAACAAATAGTGACTATAGCGGCTACATGCCAAAGTCTGCAGGAATACAGGAGAGGATGAAACAATATGAAAAAAGAACATGCATCATGAGTTGCATCATGCATCATGATTCAAAGAGTTGCATCATGAGACTTTCCAAAAAAATGGACCGACGGAGTCCCATGTCCTTACACTGTCAGGTTGAGGGCCTCGAGGAAACGGATGCCTAGCCGCGGAACAAAGTTTCTGAGTGTTTGAGCTGAGAGACGAAAAGGGCGATGTTGAAAATCAGCCGTCCTTCTTTGAACCTTCTGGACGAGGTTTTACAGACATGGATCTTCATAGCTTCTTTCCGGCATCAGAGCTGCATGAGTCTTGTTCCGGAATGATCTTGTGCAGATGATTCCATGCCGATGAGATAGCTCTGCAGGGTGTTCTTGCACTAAGCAGCAAATTCAAGCGACATGATATCAAGTCAGCATGTCAGAGGTCTAGGGAGGCTCCGGACAAGCATGGACAAACATATTCTGAACAGTTTTCGATCGATTCTGCCTCGGAATTGGACGGGGATAAGAGGGGCCCAACATAATAAATGATATATATATATATATATATATATACATACATACACGTATAACCGTATATATATATATATATATATATATACGTATATTATATAGAGATAATTGTAGATATAGATAATATGTATATACATATACATACTGTACATACGGTCATGTACTCACACGGAGACGCACAAAGGCGGCGGGCAATGCAATTGACTCTTGGGGATTACAATGTATTACAGTAAGCATCAATGACATGCATCGTAGAGCTTCCAGTTTACGGTTTGTGCAGCTGCTCATAATTGTACGGCTTGACAAGTGACCTCGCCATTCATTCTTCACCTGTGGCCATGGTTCAACCAGAGTCCAATCCGTTGGAAGCGCTGCAAAGTTGGGTTTCATGGGCCAATTCTGGGATTCTTGGCAAAGAATACCCGAATACCCCAATATTTTGCAATCAGTGGTTTGTTGACTTTTTCAGGAGCGAACTCTTGAGATTTCGCCATTTTGATCTCATCTATTTTGACATTCGTTCTTTGAGCATCTTTCAGCAATCTCTGAAGATCTCTGAAGATCTCTGAAGTACTCCAGTGAGTCCGTCTGTGTGACACCCTCTCAGAGTAGCTCAGAGTCCTGTTTTGGCCGAGGAATGCTTTGAACCTACAGGGCCTGGATGGTTCAGTGCTGCCAGGGCTGCCAGGTGTGCTTTTGTGAACACCATACGTTGCGTATTACTATTTTGCTCTTCAAGATGGTAGAATTGCAAAAAGTATGAAAAAGTCCTCAACTCTGAAGTCAAAGTATGTCGAAGAATCAGAGCCTGGACACAGCGCTAGGCTTTGGAAGAGACGTGAGCTTTGGACACAGCTTCCTGACTTCAAGACTTCCGGCAGAAGCAGAAGCAGTCGACTGGGAAGCAGCTTTGAAGAGGTCAGCCAAACACAAGACTTACATGTTTAACTACTCAGTAACTACTCCACAACATATGTTGGTAAGTTGTCTCATGTCCTATTGATGGTAGATTTACGTTCGGACACTTTTCCCAGCAGTCAATAGCGATTTCAAGGTTTATGCTGCGCCTTTGTCCCAGTGTTCGCATGACTGCGTAGATTTGCTGATTTTTCTGCCTGTGATGGATTTGCCGAGCTGTGCTAGGCAAAATGCTGCCAATGATGAATTGTGTAGCCTCCGCCTGATCTTTGCGCATGCTGGTATCTACCACCATCTACCACCATCTACCACCATCTACCACCTTTTTGCCCTTGCACTTATGAGAAGTACCGAGGTGAAAACAGCCAGCTGCAAATCGAAGTTCAACGTTTGGCCGCAGAAGAATCAGCTGCTGAAGTGTCAGAGGTCTGGATACAATGTACATCAATGTACTAGGCAGAGTGCTGTTTTTTGTGCTGGTTTCAAGTTTATTTCAGCTTTCTGCCAGAATTTTGTTTCTCGATCTGGGAGGAGGAGGCTGAAGATCAAGAGGGTCAGCTTCTGAGTTGTTGCATTTCTAGATTTGCCGCAAAGACTTTGCCCAACATTGCCCAACAAAATTAGCCGATATCATTGCTTCTTGCTGATTCTTGCTGTCACTCTCAAGGCTGGTTGGAAGAGCTGATTTCAAAAGTCCTGGAAGGGACACGGGAGTACCTTGTCATACCTTGTCATAAAGAGTGTGTTATTTCGCAGCATTCGCCATTCGCAGATCGCTGTTCTTATCATCTCAAGGATAGCACACGCCCGAGAAAGTGCACCAGGACAGCTGCTGGCCATGTTGCCAGCTACGGGTAGCTCTCGTGTTGTTAGCTTGCGAATTCCTTTGCTGTTCCAAATTTAACATGCATTTGTAATGAGCTCTTGACCTTCAAAACTTCATAATAACTGTATAAACTCTCATGGTTCTGTTCCCATACGCTCCTCATACCACAGCCTTTCGTCTTCCTTTCTGCCCGCCGTTTTGGTGTGCCGTTTGAGGGCTCTCTTTGAGTTTGGGTGTTTTTGGAAGTGACCTGGTGTGACCCGTCTCGTTCAGACGACTTTTGGACGAAGCTCTCGCCCTGCTTGGAGCAGGCAGGGTGCGGTGACGAAACTCAGGCTTCTCGCATGAAGCCACATGCGGCAGGCCATTCGGGCAGCACATGCTGATGAAACCTCAGGAGCTACCATGGCTGAAGAGGCGCAAAGGATGAAGGGCAGAGCCCTAGCAGAATGATGCAGAATGTCATGCCGCAACACGCCACAATATGCCACAACCTACTGGCCTACTGTATCTACACCAATCTGCTATGGTATCTGTATCTACTCTGCACTAGAGCAGACAGTAGAAACGACGAGATAAAGCCGTGCTTGGGAAAAAACATACTACGCAAGAAGCAGCTTGGAACAGCTTTGCTGTAGAAGTTTGATCTTTGGATATGCCACCGTCAGAAACCGTGCGTCGTTGTGACCAGTGCTGAGACTCACGGTGACTCACGTGAGTCACCTGACCAGGTGGCACATTTGGTATCGGAGAAGATGGCACTCCGAGAGCAAGTGGAGCGTCAGCAGGCTGAGTGTGCGACATGCTTATGTGAGCAGCCGCCAAAACCTCCATGTGGAGATATGATGAGATATGTATCTGGATCCATACGAATACATACGAATACATTATTCACAAATTTCTATAGATGTGACTGACCAGAAAATCCGCGAAAGCTTCGCGAAAGCTCCGCGGAAGATCCGCGAAGGCCCTGACTAGCTGGGATGGCCCCCCCCATTCGATAGGGGTGTGGCAGTGCCCACTGACATCTGGCGCTCGCGGTGTCTGGCTGTGCCCACTGACATCTGGCGGACGCAGTTGGGGCCCGGCAGTGACCACTGAGATCTGGAGCTCGTGGTTGAGGGTGGAGTGGAGGACGAGGAGGTGAAGGAGGAGGAGGATCGAGGAGGAGGAGGAGGAGGAGGAGGAGGAGGAAGAGGCGATGGGCGGTATGCAGTCTGATAGAACTTAGAGACTCTCACATGGCAGGTTGGGAACACATGTTTCAGTATGTGTTTGCCAGGGAACATAGGGGGTTCTTTTCAGGATTTTCTGCGAAAGCTCGCGAAAGCGCATTTAGGACACATGGACGCCGCGAAAGAAAAAACGCCACATCGCGAAAGGTTCGCGAAAGAGATGGCAAAAGGGAAGACAGAATAGAACGCAAATTATTGGGGTTTCAGCAACCGCTCATGTGAAGATCATGAGGGCAGCAGATGAAAGATGACAAAAGTAAAAGTTCAGCGCTCTTTTATGCGAGGAAAACGGCACAGACAATCGAAAAGTTCAAACCATCTCGTTAAACCAAACAGTTCGTTTTGCAACCTTTCACATCCTTCACATCCTTTCACATCTGATTTCTTGAATCTTTCAGAATCTTTTCGAATCTTTTTGCGTCCTTTAAACAGTTTAAGTATTTGTAGATTATGATATATGTTAACATATATTATTTGTATTACACATATTCTCTATTCTCTATCCATATGATTTCCTGGCTTCAGGAGCAGATTGAAATTTTGGAAGACCAGCTGCAGGAGATGAGCTCCATGTCGGATTCTAAATCTCAGCCTTTCAATGTGTGTGCAGTTTGGGCCAGACCCAATGGAGCTTGAGAACTGAGTTTGAGACACTTGAGATTTGAGATTTGAGATACGTTTGTTGGAAGGATTGTGTGAAACATGCGTTGTACGTGCCCTCGAAGCAGCTTTGCTCGAGAGCCCACGTGGCTGACGGGGCCGTTATGCAGTGACGCCCCTCCTGACGGGATGACTGTTCAGCCGTCGCAGTCCGCGCAAGAGCCGCTGGAGCCGTTGATTGAAAGCTCCCGAGGGCCAACATATAATGGCGGCGGCTGCCCGTGCTCTGCGTGCTCTTGGCTCCTGAAGGTCTATGCCATCCTTGCCCTTCTCGCGATTCTCTTGGCACCAATCATTTGTTTGGTGGCAGCCTTCCTGCCTGGCGGGTTGGGTCTTGGGACATTATTGGCTATTGCTATTGGTGTACCAATTCTGTGCATTGTCACTCTTCTTTGGCCTGTGTGCCTTTATGATCCAGATGCCTATGACAATGTAGGCATGACGCAGTTCACTTTGAATGGAAACACCATGACCTATGAAAACTACTATTCCAAGTTGGTGGATTTCGCCAACGCTGCTACTACCAAGACCTGGCGGAAGGACCTTGGAAAGTGGTTCGAAGACTTTACCACCACGGACAAGATGGTTGGTACTTGGGGCTGCGGTACAAAGATGTACTACAGCTTTGCCACGTGTAAAGAGAAACTCCAACAAATGAATTCCAAAATATCTGCGGATACTTTGAAGCGAGAAAGCCAGTTGGCACTGGGATTCTTCAACAACGTGTCGTGGCGTGAAGCTGGACGATTTGCTCTTGGTGCAAGGAAAGACGATCATGCCTTTTGTCGTCCACTCTTGGCTGAGATGTTTTCTGCAAAGTCAAATCCGGGCTGGACCCCTGCTTCACTGCGCAGTGAATTCAAGAGTTTGTTCGCCCACATCACGACTCTGGATCACAACAATCGAAACGGACACCGTGGTGCCAATGATCCATTCTTCCCGTCCAAAACCAAGAGTATCCTTACGCAGTGGACTTTGAAGGTGTTACATCGAGTGGGACTTGGCATGGATTTGACTGATGCAGAAGCAGAGGAGCTATCTGCTATGCAGACAGTGGGTTTGTTGACAGCTGGTGCGACATCGACCATATGCAGTATCTACTTGTTTTACGCGTTCTTCACGAAGCCTACTCTACTTGCCCGAGCCAAATACATAGAAAAGCAACCGGGCGTTATCAAGTTTTGCTGCGTTTGCTGTTTTGTTTTTACTCTGGAGATCCCTGGTCTCTAAAGGATTCTAAAGGCATGATTTTCATTTATTTCGGATTTGTTTTTTTCTTGGCATTTTGTTTATTCTTGTTTCTGTCAGAACCAGCATTTTGTTGAGGTATCGCCCATTTATTCAGAAACGCTGGCCCACTAAAGAGTGGACTGTGGCCAAGCTGCCGGGACTGAGCGTTTTAGACTTTGCAACATTGTCGAAAACAGTCGAAACATCATAAAGGATCATAAAGGTAAAGTTCAAAGCATCAAACTTGGATCAAATTTAGGTAACCTGAAGTAACTTTGCTTTCCGCTGCTCTGTCCAATTGATTCAATTTACATCAATTTACAAACTTGGCTTGTTTGAAGACATTTTGCGTGTGGTTTCCAGAACAAATGCAGTGAAAAAGTCAACGGATTCTGTTTTCTTGCGCATAATGCTTGAGAAACTGACACAGGCTTGACTTGATGGGCTCTATGTTCTTGGATGCAATGCTGTTTGCCGGCGGCCGATCTGTGCCACTTTCAATGGACTTGGTCCTTGGATACATTTTAACCCGCAACAAACCGGAGTCTTGGCTAACAGATCTAACAGATGAACAGGGATGAAAGCATGCAGTAGAAGTTTCACGTCTGAATCCAGATGAGTCATCATATATATCAACATGTAGATGAACATAAATATCATAAATCATAAAACATCAATATGGACAAAAGATAGCATAGATTCATACAGATTCTGTCCGTAGAGTGTATAGTAGTATAGATTTTTGGGACATGCAAGAGATTGCAAGAGTATGACTGAGTATGACTCCTAAGGAGTCATGTGTTGGAGTGGATTTCAAGAAGGAGGAGAACATTCGAAGTCTTCTCATGGAGGCCATGCGATTGCATCCAGTTGTGACGACCGTCCCATACTGGGTGAAAGGTGACGACACCAGCACAGGTCAAGGGACGTGGGAGCACGAGGCAGTGTGCATCGACCGCGCACTGGCAGATCCCTCTGTGTTCCCAGAGCCAGATGCTTTTTTGCTGAACCGGCCTGGACAAGGAAGCACCGATGATTCTTGGATTTGAATGGATTTGAAAGGAACAGTCTCTTGCTCTTTACTGTCTTTACTGCTTTCTAACTTTTGATTCTTTGTCCGAAGTTTCTTACTCTTAGGGAAGATCATGAAGATCTCTTCGCAAGGAGTCTTCAACCTCGAATTCGATTGCTTGGGCAGAGTTTGCTCTGGTGGATGGTAAGAACGATCATCCGCATTCGCACGGTTGTCCCGCCAAAGACTTGAGCATTAACATGATCGTGGCTTTTGTACAAGAATATCATGCAGCTGGGCCTTGGAGAGTGGTGGACGACAACATACACTTTGACTATTATGGCACGATCGAAGGTTTTAAATGCACAAAAATGGTGTGAGTGGCGACTCCTGTCATGACTCCTGCCCGTGTTTTTCAAAGTAAACACCGGGCACGGAGCTGAATGCAACATTTGTTTCATGCGAAAAAGAGACCTTTCTGTGTCCAATCTCCAATCGTCTCCTTGCACGTGTCATCCCGTCCCGTTCCACCGTTCCACATCTCCTGTCGTCGCTGTCGTCCCATCCGTTCGATCTGTGCTGAGGCATGGTGGTCCCAGTCCCATCCCGAGCATCCCAATGCCGGCGGTCCTGACTCGCGCCGGCAGCGGCACCGCACGGCCGGTGAAGTCCAAACCTGAGGCACCGCTACGGCTTCACCGGCCGAAATAGACGAAAATATCCTTAAGCCGGTAAAAATGTTAAACATGTTAACGAGACTTTTCAACTTAGGATTTCTTTTCAACGGTATTTTGCTAGGCCGAGCACCATTGCCATGACTATCTTGACAAGTCGTGACAAGTCACTTGACAAGTCTCGACAAACTATCAGAAGCAGTAGTGGAAAGACCGGAGAACATTGATGGCGCACTTCCAAAAGAAAATCTAAAGTGATCTGCGAATTCCTTCAGATTGTCACTGCTTGAAATTGACAGAAGTCCCAACGAACTTGGGAGGTCAAGAAGAAAAAGGTGAGGAGGGAAGAAGATCAAAAGAAGAGGCCAGGCGTAGACAACCAAACCGAATGCATTTCAGAATCTTGATCTATGCTTCTACTTCTGCGGTATTAGAACCTGCATTCGGTAAAATCGCGGCGATACTGTGGAGGTACCAAATGCAAGAGGGTGAGCAGGAGGAAAGGTTTCATGGCAGCGTGGTCTGCAATTCTGCTGTGCACATATTCATTGGTGACCAATGTGCATAGACTTTTCTTTATGATTTGCAATTTCTCCACGTTTTTCATGTCAAATCCCAGCTCCACGGCTGACAATGTTTCGTTTTGACGGGCAGAATCCAATTCAGAAGCAGCTAAGCAGCATGGCAAGCTGTGCACAGCCATTGCAGGCATTGCAAGGCAGTGCATGTTTGAAATTGTTTGAATAGGCTTAGCGGCTTAGCCGCTTAGCCCAGCTTGGCTTTCCAGTTCCAGGAGTGGAAGTCCTTGAGCGAGGCCAATGCAGCTTCAGCTCAACAAGTTCAGGACTGTGAGAGTTACAGAGAGATTGTTGTGACATGTTGTGACATGTTGTGACATGTTGTGACATGTTGTGAGAATGGAACATCTGAACTAACATCAGCTTCAATCCCTGACCAAAAACAAACCATCTCTTTTTGCATCTTTTCGCATCCTTTTCCCAGGAGTTGTCCAACCAACTGGCTGAGATGGGAAGCAAACTGTTGCAGTCCTTTGAGATGCAATCGGTCTTGGCCCAATTGCAGAAGGCCGCCACTCAGCCTAACTTATCTAACTTGGCCGACTTGGATGCAAATCGGTCAACTTGGCCGATCACACGACTCGTACACGACTTGAGCGGATTCGGCTAGAGCAATTTCTTTCAAGTGATTTCTTTAAACGGATTTGAAGTTCTTTGAATGGGGTCATTTTGGTCATGTACTGTATGTATCTGTATGTAATGTCTTGTCAAAATTTGTCAAATTTGGTGTTTTGATGCTTCGGTATGCGACGCATCCTGAGGTCAACGCCGAGACGGAGCGCGCGGCTGCCCTGCGCGAGGCTGCTTGGATGGCCGCTGAGGAGGTCCTGCAACGGAGAGAGGCCGCCAGAGAGGCCAGAGATGGCCAGAGATGGCCAGAAGCCGCGCAAAACGCGCAACAGGTAGCGACCTGAACGGCGCAACGAAGTGAACCCGAAGTGAACATCGTTGAACATTACACCTGTGACAACGAATCTCGTTGAATGTCGTTGAATAGTATCAATGCGATTCAACGTGTCAAACTGCGACAGAACGAGACAGCGTGGAAGCTACAGACACATTCGAAATTGGTCAGTTCTTTTTGAGTTTCTATTTTCTTTCACGGCAGCACTTGTTTCCTATCTTTAACGAGAAAGTCCTGGTGAAGGCTTCATTTTGCAAGTTGAACTTTTCAACATTTTTCAACATTCAAGTTGTCGAGATCTGGGAGGCCCAAAGCGAACAGCTCGAGCTGCCGACCGAGCCCAAAGCGGAGGCCGCTGAGGCCGCTGAGGTCCCCGTGGCTCCGTCGGCGCCGACGGCTCCGTCGGCGCCGGCGCCGGCGTCGCCGCTGGGGACATCGCCGCTGGCAGCGCTGCCATCGGCGGCTCGCCACAACCTGCGACCCAAAGATCCCAAAGATCCCAAAGATCCCACGCAAGCCACGCAAGACATCAAACTGAATCGCTGAATCATACTGATACTGCCAGATCCAAGTCGATCCAAGTAGAGTCTTGTTTAGACACATATCATATTCCATTATGAATCATAATCCATCATATTCCTCATCTCTCATCCTATTGTCTTGCATTTGGTCTCAATTGCCTCCAGCTTCTTTGCAATTATTCTTTTACCTCGCAACAGGAGCATGTAAGAAATATATAGACATATTGATTTTAACATCTCAAAGCTCGAAACTCAAAGTTGATAACACATGTCAGAGGAACAAAGTGAAAACTGAGCAAGTCAACTCCTGACACAAAATGCTTTGAGTTGCACTTTTCAAAGATTTTTAAAGGAAAGTTGCAGATCTTTTGAAATTTCATAATCTCTTTACAGTCGACACTTTTTCAGTTTTCTGCAAAAGCAAGGCCATCGACTGGGACCGCTTGCTCAGCGAGCGTGAAACGACAGCGGCAGCTCTTTCAGCAGGTCCGGCGAGTCTGGTCACAGGTCACAGGAGTCACAAGCGGCTGAATTTTTTGCATAGAAATCGATGCCCAAAACGAAATAAAAAGAATAGACGAATGGGATACTGAAAAAATAGTATAAAATAGTGTTTGTGCATGTTTGTGCAAAAATGACCATCAACTGGCAGCAATTGACCTAGTAAGCACGTTCTGCCATGGGGTAGGTTGTGGCTTGACTCCCGAAATATCAAACAGCACTGAGCACATCGGATAGAAGCAGCCACGAAAAAAAACAAAAACAAGCAAGACCACTGCACATAACAAGGTTGATCTGAACTTCGGTGGTGCTCGAACATTTCGAAGTGCCCAGACGTACAGAAAATGCCACCAAAGACAGCCAATCGGACCAATCTTTGTCATTCATTGAGTGAAACAACGGTGCACATGACGAGCACCGAACTGAAAACCTCCAGGAGCAAATTTGTTGGGATGGTGATGCACTGATAAGCCCCGAATCAATCAAGGGGTTGCGCTTCGCATTCATTGAAACAGAGCTGCTGAAAAGAGCAGAAGAAGATGCCACCTTGCTTTTGAATGCTTTTGAATGCTTTAAAGTCGTATTTTGACCGTAGAGTTTGAAACGGTTTGCAATTTGCAACGCTTTGTTATCTTGCAAGGATGAGAACGAAAAACGAAAACCAAGTTCTGCAAGAGCTTTGAGCAGGGCATCCCTGCGAGGTCTTCAGAGACTCAGTTCGCTTCAAAAAGAGGCACAAGAGCTACAGGAGGACCCGATGCCATCCTTTGCCTCATGACATCCGATGTTTGAAGTGTTTGAAGTAGCGTTGAGGCATGCCTTCCATTTTTTTTAAAAGTCGGGCTATAGGATCCATACCATATCTATGATAATCAATGTACAATATGTATATGTGATACGCCGAGAGGCACACCTTCACAAGACATCGGAGTTCCACGAGGAGCGCTGCCGTGCCGAAGGGGATCATCAGGATCTGCGACCGCTCCGGAATCGCTTGCGCAACTGTGTGGAAGCAGAAGCTAAGGCACCCTTTGGATCCTTTGGATCCTTTGGATCCTTTGGGAGCAGAAAGATATTGGGAAAAGGTGCGGTTCACATAAAGATCAAAAAGCTAAGCCTGAAAGCTTGATTCAGTGTGCTTGTTTATCTTATTTCAGATATTTCACCTATCCACACATATTCAATGTGCATTATTTATATTGTTTACAACTATGTGCCAAGGATAGCAGCAGTGCAGGGCAGCAGATACCTGTACCGACTGGGATACCATGGCCATTGCAATTGTTGCAAGCCTTGTTCTGGATTGACCTGTTGTTGCTGCTGTCGTGTCGACTTCTGTTGTGGCGACTAGCCAATGTGAGAAGAGTGGCTGCGTTTCTGATCAAAAGCTATGCGCCTTTGCATGTTGCTCACTAAAGACGCTTTTTTATCATCGAACTATTCAAAGCTCAGCACATATTGCAGCTGCTCTTGGCTCTTGTCCTTTCGTCCAAAGGCGGCCGAGGAGCCCTTGCACGAGGTGTTGGCAGCATCTGAGGCGCGTGTTTTCACAGAATGGCAATGTGGAAAGTCTCGGAATTCATTCGCAGCGGTGCCAGTACGGACCGGTTATATATGGTTATATCACATAGCCCGTGGATTTTGGAGGATTTATATATTCTAATATTTTGTCATTTATGTTCTCTGTTCTGACAGAGCAAGAAGTCATATGTCACGAGTCGAGCCAAGTCGAGCCAAGTCGAGCAGGGCCTTTTTCGGCGTCGTGCCAGTGACCTCACGCATCAGATTCGAGACCTTCGGCAGGCGGAATCCGAACGTCAAAGTGGGCCGGTCATCTGCCGCATCCAACTGATAACAAGTTTTTTTTTTACATGTATAACACTTTTATTTAACACTTTCATTCAACAATGGTATGACAATGGTATGACATCCATCTGGTAACATCCCATGTCCGATGTCCGATGTCGGTCCCAGGAGCTGCGCTTGGCCAAGGAGGGCGAACGGACGCTTCGACGCTCCGTTTCTGCCCGCAGCCATGCCTTGCAAGGCACACTTCGACAGTGGGTGAAATGATGGGTGAATGATGGGTGAAATGGCTTTTGCTTTTGGCTTTGTGTATTCACAAAAATTCACAAATGATCCCGAGCTTTGAGCTGTGACTTGCCCTGGCCGATGGATGCGAATTTGAACTTGTCAAAGGTCTATTGCATCGTGCAGCCTTATCGGGCTTGGCTCTTCCACAGATTCTTGCTTGCACGAATCACCTGATAGTCATATGCTGTGGATTGCTGTGGTGTGTTCTGTGCTGGTGGTCTAGTGGAATCAAGTGCCTTTTCTCGGCGCGAAATGTGTAGCAGCTGTGCTGCAACGCATATGCAACGCATTGCGCCGAAAATTCCAGTGAAATTCTACAGGTGTGGCCCTGTACGCTTGGCCCCTGATCCAGATGCCGAACGTGCAGCACTGCTGGCAGCCGTGCAGGAGATGCTTACTTTTGCTGCAACGTGTCCCGTGATTTGCAGCTTTTGACATTTGCTTTGGCCAGGAGCAACTTCAACAAAATCTCGAACTTCAATCAATTACTTAAAAAAATGTGTAAACAATGTATAAGAACAGCTCATATGATCATACTATACAGCGTATACACATATATATATATGTATGTATATTATACATATTATGTAGATATTGTTTGTTGAAATGACTCGAGAGTGGGCCGGGCCTGCAATAAAGCCCAACTCGCTTCCAACTCACCGAGTCTGCACTCCTTGAGGCTTTCAATTTCCTTTGAATTTTGAACCTTCCTGCAACTCTCCAACCTCAGTCTCTCTATGTCTAAAAAGCATCCAGAAGTAAGGATTCTATAGGATTCTTACATGTGGGTGCCATTTTTTGATATTTTTTGCTTAGAGGCAGCCCTCCAACGCTTCAACCCTGCAATCCTCCCTCCAGCTGTCTTGTCCTCCAGCCCCCCAACCGGGCCCCAACCTTTGTCCTTTATCCGAAACTGCGCGGTCGAACAATTCTAGAAAAACACAAAATCAGAAGGAACTTTTGATTCTTTCTGTGAATCTTCTCCAAAAAATAGCCGCGAAAAAAAGCCTGCATACAATTCATGGAACAAAGCCACTCCTACTGTTTGGTTCTCACCTGAGATTTGATTTTGGATCGGACTTGTTTTGGCTCCTGGTTTCCATCCTAGTTGTTTTTGTTTCTAGCCAGCCTCATTGCTCCAAATTTGTTGGAGCGTGGGCATTGATTCGCACTTCCAGGAGGCCTGCCCTTCCTTTTCCACTGCTTCGAAGTAACCAGTCTATAGTCTATACGCTATGAAATAATATTAGATCATCTAAAGCATGTCTGAGGAAAACAGGATAAAACGCGTTATGTATATATATATATTTATACACATACATATAAAACAACATAAGAAAAACACATACTTAAGAAGAGATCGTAGCAACATCATATTTCCAGCATAGATGATCATTATTTACTATATGTTTTTTTTGGTTGTTAGATATTGAGGATGTAGTCAAAAATAGAATGATCACCAAGAACATATCAATACATCATCAATATATTTTGTAGAATTCGCATAATGCTATAATAAACATGTTATTGCACATTAATAACAAGGCTATGGTTATATCATTTTTGACATTTACCCTAATGAAAAAACAACATAATTTATGTACTGAAAAGAAACATGCAGCACAACCTCTTATTTGGTTAAGACACTCACTTTAGATCAAATGTGCGCACTTTGCGCAGAGAAGCCAATCGGGATTATGAAGTCAAAACATGACCATTTAAGACCTTTTAGATGAATAGAAAAATTGTCGTCTTGGTCGTCTTGGCAGCTTTTTCAACTGGCTGCGCTCCATACAGAACACAAAGCTTTCAAGAGAGCGTTTCTGCACAGGTGATGCAAGACTGTTGCAGGATAGAAACCAGATGACTCTGGATAGAAACCGTTTCTTGAAATCATATCATAATCATTTTTGAGTTCAAACATCGGGCCCCTCTCTTTTGCAAAGTGTTTCACCAAAGGCTTTGGACGCTGAAGAACTCCTATCACCGCTTCGTCGTTTTGCTGTTTAACGTTTTTGGCTTGGATGTCATCCCCATGGTTTCGTCAAAATGCAGCACAAACTTCAAACACAACCATCAGAGAAACATCCTATTCCTATTCGCTTCTCAACTCAAACTTACATATTTGCCTCATTCATTGTCATGGGTTTGGAATTTCCATGACTAATGTGCTTCTGAAACATTGCTCATGATGTTTCCAAATAAAACAACCCAACCTCACATGCGTTGGTTCAAGCAGAAGTAATCAACCTCCAGTTGTGTTCGTTGAATGAATTGCATAGGGTCTTTGGTTGAACCTTTTCAGAACTGATTTTCTTGAGCGCTTGAAGCGTATTGTCTATCCATTCATGTTTTGCACCCTGCCTGCGTCATGGGTGACGCGTGGCAAAAATGCGCCGCAGTGCCGCGCGCTCGGGAACTTCAAGTCCAGGTATCAGTCTGTGCATCACATTGGGGTTTGGCCAACCTACATTTGAATGCGGATATGCATTTGAACATGTTTGAGGGTCAAACCCTGCTGTTTGGGTGCACAGTGCAAACAGTGCAAACAGTGCAAATCATCTCCTATGTTAGTTTTTTTTCCTCAGTTGATTGAATTACATCTGGAAAAAAAAAATATGTACATCTGGAAACTGATAATGAAGTAAGGCAAGCGAAGGACGGAGGACATACTTTCGCCAAAACCTCAGATTTGAAGACCAACCTGGCTTTCAGCCAACATTCAGCAGTCTTGTGGTGTGAACTTCGTCTGAAATCTTGAAAGCAAACTTGCGTCTGGCGACAGTGACATGTTTCTGGTTTGCTGCATTGAATCTGATTTTTGATGATTTTTGTGCTTCTTTTGCCAATTATAGCTGTTTCTCACTCAGGTATGCCACCTCCAGTCCCTGCACAAGAACCCAGTGAGAGCCAGAGCCTACAGCGGGTGGAAATTGTGAGGGGATGGGGGTGACAGCAAAGCAAAAGGCAGTGAAGGGTCGCTTGGGAGCAGACAAACCTGGTTTCTTTGTGTTCTCGGGGCTCCTGGATGTGCAAGGCAGGACATTGACTCAACGTGTATGCTTATTGCAATTGCAAAAAATGCAAATTTGGATTTGCAGTGGTTCACTGTTGTGCAACACTTAATTATCAACGAGAATCCAATACCTTCAGGACAACGGGGGTTATCCAGAGAATCCCCAAGCGCAACTTGACAAGGTGAGAACTCCACAGTGTACTTTGTCCAACAGGCTCGAAAACCTTGGAACAATTTGAGGCATGAATTGCATGTGGATTGAAAACCAGCAAGGGCACCCTTCGTTGAGACATTTTGAGACATGACTAATCAGTTGTGAAGAGCTTCAGAACTAATTCTCACCAGGTCAGGGGAACATTCTCACTGTCATTTCTTGGGACACCAAATGAAAGCATTTGCACCCCTTCGCCGAAGCTTTTCGAACCGGATGAAGAGCAGGACATCAAAAACGTATTGATGGTTGACGCTCCCCCAGGAGACGCGAACTCACAGAAGCAATCAAGGCACGGGCATAGTACGGGCATTTCAGCATTCAAGAAAACTCAAGTAAATTCAAGTACTCAAAGAACTCGTTTCCTGCTTTGGCTACCCGGATAGTCTTTTGTTTGCCATGAATCAGATCCTTTCATCTCGAAAACAAGGGCTGAATGATTTGGTCACTGTAATCGGGCCAGTTTGACCACACATTTGAATACATTTGACATGTGTCTGACAGATATTGCAAATCCATGATTGCAAGGCTGGACGAATCAGGAGGCTTGGAACTTTCGACAGGTTTTGGCCTCTCTGCTTCAGGATAGAAGAAATAATATATTTTTGTGCTGCAAACGTACTCCCGGGAAAGTGTTCTAATTCTCCGCACGTCTATTTGGTTCATTTTATTTCTAATTTTCACGAAGCGGAGTGTTTCTTTTGAAGTCGCTTCATCAGGGAGAGGCCAGCCAGCAGCCCGTTAGGCGGGCACTCAGCAGGCCTGATGTCCATTGGACATTTGGGGAATATCTTTCAATTGACATATTTGAGTTTCAAAATGGATTTCAAAATCTTGACCATTCTTGGCATATCTTGAACACTTCCTCTGGAATGGTTCGTTCCGCCGCCAAAAGGCCACTACCTGACACTGCACATCTGCGCGCAGTGGCTGGAGGCACTTCGGACAGAGCACACGAAGCACACGACACGCGGAGCTCAAGTTGGGATGAGCCCCGGGAACCTCTGATCGTTTTCGGGGCCCCGCCCCGGGCATTGCCGAAGGTCTCAGCCTCATTGAGAAAATTGGCGGCGGCCCCAAGAGAGAACCTGGTATTGCATTGCACCAATGCCATCAGCAAAAAATTGGTCAATGTCCCATTTTGCGGACATTCCGATGCTTTTTGTGAACTATTTTGAGAATTATCAGATGCTCGAAATTTGAATCAGACATTCACGGCTTTCTTTTCTTTCTTTTCTTCTGCTACCTTTCGATGCCAGGGCATGAGCTGAAACGGATTGCCCAGGCCTTCCTTTTCTTTTTCGTGACGTTTTGTGTCTGCGACACTCTGCAACCGATGCATTGACACTGCAGGTGCTCGGGAGTGGTCCTCAGGGCCCGGTGCCGCCAAAGCCTGCGGTACCGAGTGCACGACTGAGGATAGGATTGATAGTGAAAAAATGTGAGCAATACCAAAGTGATACCGATTACATCCGATTACCACTGTTAAAACATACTTAAAACATACTTAAAACATACTTAAAACTATAATACTCATAATTGACTCATAATACACATACAACGTGCGCACAAAGTCTCCTGAACTTTGAGGTGGAATCTGGGAGCCCACAGCACAACAGGCATGTTCTGGAACATTCTGGAACCTGAACGGATCGTGGAATCGTAGTGGTCTGTTTGTCGGAATTTGCGTCGAAATCTTCACTGAAACATTCCAAGGCGTTGTTTCATTTTCCACGAGGTTGTTTTGCTACCCTGAAAAGAGTTCACAGTCCTTCGCAGCGGCTCAAAGAATAGAAAGGTCTTTCGCAACACATTGCGTATCATTGCCTCCCATTCCTTGCCATGTTGTAACTCGGGAGCTTGGCGACCTGTCTGCAGGGATACTGAACGTTGGCGGCAAAGTGGTGCTGGCTGCATTTGAACGAACTGAACGAACCCCTGGACCCCTGGATACGGATTTCGCACAGATTGCAACACTTTTTATCGCTGGGGCACCGATCGCAGCTCCACAAGAACACATCTCCGCATATCTCCGCCATCTTGGTCAACAAAGATCTCGCCTCCATTTTCGAGGGAGAGAGGAAATCGAAAGAAGGCTCAAATTAAGCCGAGCATTTGGAAGCACTTGGATGCACTTGATTTGAGAGTCCGTCAAAATCTGTCAGAGTAGATTCTGAGTAGATGCAATCGGCAATGCTCCCACAGCTTGTTTGTCACTTGGGCGTTATTTGGTGTGTGCTCTGTGATGGAGTGTGTGCTTACTCCTATTTTGTGATAGGTTCTGGGGAGCTGGATAGCAAAAAGGATTTGGTGAAGTCCTTGCTCACGTGGTCAAAGAGTCAAACCGTCACACCCCGGGCTTCCAACGCCTTCGGCTCCGCAGGTGAAATGCCTTCAGTCTGCTTCAGCTTCACCTGCGCCCTGCTTGCGCTCTCACAGACTTTGCTATGTGGAGCAGGAAATGCCAAGGAAGTGGAGCAATGTGGAGCTCAGTGGAGCTCAGAAGCTCAACCTTGGACCTGCCGGACCCAAACGGGCCGGTGGAGCCATTGGACTGGACAGCCGAGGGCTGGCGCGAAGAGGCAAACTTCCAAAGGCAGAAGTTCTAAAGACGAACCGCCAGCCACGAGAGCAGGGTGGGAATGCCGCCCGTTGAGGCTGGAGCTTCGCAAGGAGTCCGCGTTTGTGATCACCTCTCATGGCCCTTGGCCGCGCTTCTCCTGAAACTTCCGTGCTGCGCCATGAGACGAACTGCGGCTTGTGCAATTAGAAGTGCCCAGCCACCTCTACCTGCTCCGGTGCTTGCACAGAGATGCCACAGTGGGCTCATGAAGAAAACCAAAGGGTCACCAGGGTCACCTTCCAAATTAGGGACAAGAAATGACAAGAAACTCAAAGCTGAACCGAAGCAGTTCTCTGGGAGCAGCAATGGTTTCATGGCCGCCAAGGTTGCCGTTGATTGGTGGAGTACCACGGAATCCACAGAAATTGCAATGCAGTTTCAATCTGCCTGTGATTGGCTCGAAGGACAATGAGACTGGGTGCTGTTAATTCAAACACGGCTGGGCATCTTGGGTCGCCCTGTCAGGCCCTGTCATGTGTGGTGCCAATCCAGTGCTTCTGTGATGGTGTCCAAGTCATGCTGTGTTGGGCCGTGCGATGGAAAGGAAACTGGGTGAGTGTTTCTGTCTATGTGAAAATTGACCTTGTTTGATATCGGTGCCCGGGCGATATTGTTAAGGAGGTTTTGCATGGCTGATTGGATTGCTAGAATTTGACGATCAGAAACTATTACTGTTGGATCTGTTGGCCCTTGACATTTTTTGTTCGACTTCCGTGTCAGGTTTCAACCCATCCACCGATACCGCCTCGACCTCTTGAGCCGCTGGTATCACCTCGGCCACCGTGGGAGGCTACCGCAACTCTTGTGCTTCGCATGCTTCGGCCATTTTGGCTCATGGATCTCATGGATCTCATGGATCTCATGGATCTCATGGATCTCATGCACATTGCCACTGTGATCAAATGTGGTGACACGTCAACATATAATCATATCATATATAGGATATTATAGGATATAAATGATATAAATGGATATAATGATATAATAGGATAATTAGTTCAAAACACATCGGCACAAAAAATGAATACAAATGGTATTGTGACGTCCATAAAATGTATTCTGTACATGAGATAGTTTGATACGGTTTGACGTTGTTTGATGTTTTGTCTCTTGCGGTCTCGTTTTGTGCAGGTGACAGAAACTACAGCCCGACCTGGGCAGATTCGCCGCTCTGCGAGACAACAAAGAGGCTTTGGACCGAACGGCTTGAGCTCTTAGAAGTCTTGGAATTGAGACAAATACTTACTGTAGTACTTATAGTACATCTTAGTACTACTGTTTATTGAGACTGTCTTTGAGACTATCTCAGACTCTCTTGGCCTTTATGTTATAGAGGCTTTGACAAAACACCAGAAATTTCTCTGAAGCATGGGTTCATTTAAACATATTGAAGCAAAAATATCAGATATGTCATATGGCAATTCCTGACATCAATGTAGGTGCCTCGCCGACGGAATGGCGACCGCAGCTAGAGGACCCACAGTCATCGCAGGGATGCGTGTCACTCATCCTTACTAGTCTCATGATTGATGCATTCGAACAAGTTGGTAAGAAAACCATCCATATTCGTGTTACTGATTGTTACTGATTGTTACTGATTGCTACTGCACGACCTGCAAGACCCTGTTTCTCTTTGGATTCCTCTTGTTCTGTTAAGCCGCAGGGGCGTCCACGGTCCATGGCCAGCGGCAGCTATGGCAGCTTTCAAAGCATTTCAGGTTCCAAGCTCATACCTCGCGATTTGAACCGACAAATGGAGTGCTGAGCTGTTGTTCAAGGTAGTTACTAGGCTACCAGGTTAGTAGTTTCCAGTCTTTGTACAATTTGTACCTTGAGTAGATTCTTTTTCCACACAGAGCCTCTTCTGAAGCTATTCTTGTTGACCCTTGTGTGGTCGAGTATGTCCATATCTTGTCTCTTGCTGTCTCTTGAACCATAGATATAGGAGACGTGGAAAGATATGGCGACCCTTGTTGTTTGAGAAAAACACAGCCGCGGCCATGTCATCATATGTCATCCATGTCTTGTGCCGCAGGATCCAATGTCTCATCTCCGTTGAACTCACAGTTCAGTGTGGCCCAGGTGAGCCGAACGAGCTTTGTTGATTTTGTTGGACTGGACGATCTAGACGATCTGGACGATCTGGACGAAGATGACGAAGTCTCCCGAAGTCACCTGAAATGTTTGTCGAACAACTACACGAAGACATGGGATTTTTCAGGCTCTCAAAGACTCTATAATATTAATCAGACAATTTATAGTGTATGTTTGAATATGTTTGAATGAAGAATGAAATATGTCACGCACACACACACACACGATATAGCCGATATAGTCAAACATATTCAAATCACATGCCCGGCATCTATTATTTATCTACAATTATCTACATCTTGGGCATGTCTTGGTTTCACATTGTGCATTTTCCGCCAGGATGTTCCAAGCCATCGCTCGGTGCAGGATGGTGTGTCAACTATGAGGGGTTTCAGTATGGAGGATCTAGCTGTCTTTAGGTTATCCACAATCTGGATCAATCTGGACTCTGGAAAGGTGTGGGCTGTGGCAAGATGTCCTTGAGTGCATCCGAAATTTTGTCCAAAGAAAGTTCAATAATTAGACAGCCAACACCCCGAAGTCTAAAAAGATCTAAAAGCAGTTCCTGTACTCTTGAAAAGGAAATAAAACGAGGCACCGTCTCCGACATGTCTTGTAGCTATACAGATCGTACAGGCTCGGGCTGCTGCAATCTGTGGACCCAAGCGGAGTATGGGTGCTCAAGGTTTGGAAGCAGAGAGTCATACGGAGTCATACGAGTCATGCGAGTCATACGAGTCACAGCATTCAATCCACTTTGCGGGAGAAGTCTTGCGATTTTGATGCAGCTGATGATGTTGATTCATGTTGACATGTTGACATGTTGACATGTTGACATGTTGACATGTTGACATATTCTTCAGACGTGTTTATATAAGTTGATCTTCAGTCTTCATTCTTCATCATTTCTTGCGACTGCAATTGGTTTCAGTTTTGATCGGAGATCAGGTCTGTCTGCTCGAGCCAGAATCCTGGTGTCACAAGATGCTTGTGCCCGCCGTGACGCCGCACTGATTCGACGCTTCGATGCACCGAGGCCTTTCAAGGCTTGGCACCAGCAACGCAGCAAGGCCACTTGGGCAATACTTGGGGCACTTTTCCACTTTGTTGATATGCCTTTTCAGTCCAGACACACAGGTACTGTGTGAATCTGGAAAGGCACCTCTGGTTTGCTATCGATTTGTCGATAGCAAAGCATTCATGATGTACTCAATGTGCCCATGATGTCAAATCTTGTGTCAAGACTCTTATGTCATGGTGATCCTGATTTGCCAAGGGTGTGCAATTTGTGCAGTCTTGAGGTGCTGCTCCCAAATTCTTATGGCACCAGCGAGAGTCGGGTTCTTGAATTTGACAACTTGGAGCGTAAAAGAAGCTGTGCAAGATGCAGCGAGAAGGCAACAAGGAAAACATGCTGAAAACATGTTGAAAACATGTTGGACACATGTTGAAATGAGCGTACAATGCAAGGTTTGTAAATGTGGCTGCCCTTTCAGTCTTGGTGTTGAAACTTGTTGAAACGATTTTTGGCACACAAGCACAGGGCTGTGGATCCATTGGATGGCGTTATCCTGGAGGTCCGTTGGGGTGTTGTCCATTTGAGTCTGGGATTCCCTTTGACCATCTTTGACCTTTTGCTTGGTCATGTGGCCTTGTGCTTGGATTGCGTGACTCAAAGTTCAGGATGCTCAACACATCGACTTGCGGCCACAGTCGCCACTAAGGTGGGCCAAAGTGATTGAGGAATCTGTGCAGTATGTACTCGTAGCATCTGAGGAATCACCCGAGGAATCGCTTTCGCAAAAGATGATGCTTGTGCTTGTGATGTGCGAGGCAAGCAAGTGCTCGAGCGGGGCAAATACAGGTCTTTCCAGTCTGATTTCAAGTGCTTGTTTACATGTATATATATAAATAGTCATTTTGTGCATTTTGTATAATTGAAACGTAAAAAAGGACGAGAGGGCAGTGACATGCAAACGTTGGAAAACATCGAACTTGTCCTTCTGCAAAAGACCTTACTCCATTTGTTGTACGTATTGCTCCCAGGAAGACTGAAGTTTCACAATGCTTCTAAGTCTTCTCCGTTGAACATATGGGTTTTGTGGCAATGCTAGGTGCAAGCTCAGAAGCGGCAGAATGGAGGTGGTGGACCACCAAAGGCAGTACCGAACCAAAGTCATCCAAAGTCCAGAAACAGCTAGGGCATTTAGGGTATACCACGTACCTCTATCCTTATGCCACCGTGGGTGTTTGATGCTGTTTGTGCCTGAAGATGTTAGGTGCCGTGAAGGTCTTTAGAGTCTTTAAGCAAACACGGCATTGCAGAGAGCGCACCAGTGCGAGCATGACAGTTTGACATGACAGAAACTATCTAGCAATTCGACGTGAATTCTACTTGACAAATTACACTCGTCAGAAAACGGCTGTGGCGTATGGTGCACTTGTGCCTATTTGTGCAGATGTCAATGCCCTGGCAAGGCCTTTGCAGATGCCTTGGCTCAGGCTGTGAAGGAGCAAAATCTTTCGAGTCAGGTCCTTTCACTGATAATTCATTGATCGAAGGAAGTTTAGAAGTCAAACTTCCGACAATATGGAAAAGCAGAGGTGGGAAGAGTCAGAGAAGAGAAGAGAAGAAGAAAAAAATATCAGAGAAGAGAAAGAGTCAGAGGAAAGGAGATGCAGGTGTGCGAAAAGGTAGAAAAGTCGCGATTCACTGTGTTTTTCAAATGATTTGTGGCTCCGGAGGGTCAAAAAGTAGGCTCGCTATTGTAGTTCTGCCAGACTTCCTCAATGTTTTAACTTGACAACGTCAAAATGCAGGAATTCTGCGAGACTTCCTCAAATTTTGAACGTGGCAAAGTCAAAAACGAAGCAATTCTGCGAGACGTCCTCAATTTTCGAAGTTGACAACATCAAAACGAACCAACTCTGGGAGACTTCCTTCAAAAATCTATGTGCAGAGCTGACGGCCTCGTACCAATGCGTTTTGCGATTTTACCATGCCATCTCTCCAAAGCACTGCGCCTGCCACGAAACAGTGATGCCAGGTCATACGAAGTGCTGCACCTGTCACGCAAAATCATCTTCCCAAAACTGAAGATCTGATGCTCCAAAATGCAACAATCAGCGCCCGGAC
>Ga0126342_10000564_pt1 | contig 42122 bp, 33 predicted proteins | sample Cyp1metagenome_FD_92528 | JGI IMG/M metagenome (GOLD analysis project Ga0126342, IMG submission 92528) | Coral microbial communities from Lord Howe Island, Old Settlement Bay, Australia - Cyphastrea 1 metagenome | ecosystem: Host-associated > Invertebrates > Cnidaria > Coral ...
ATATTATATTATATTATATTATATTATATTATATTATGTATATATATATATTAAATATTATATATATATATTATATATATTATATATATATAATATATATTATATATATTATATATATATTATATATATTATATATATATTATATATATTATATATTATATATATTATATATATTATATATATTATATTATATATATATTATTATATTAATTTATTTTCTATATACAGTATCTAATATATATATATATACATACCATCCGATGCCTATGGTCCCACTGCTGATCTCCCCAGGTTCCGCCAGCTGCCGGCGGTGCACCGATGTAGCAAACCCACCCGTCCGGATAAGGCCAGGTTACCAGCTTGGGACGTGCTGATTTAATGGGGATATCATGGGGACTTCGCCGGTCAAAATGGTGATTTCATGGTGATTTCATGGTGATTGCGGTCAATAGTGGTCAATGGTGATGGTGAATTCCGGTGAACAGTAGGTATACCATGGTATACCCCCCTAAATGAGACTCCGGAATCAAAGTTCAAGCAATGTTCCTTGGGTCGGGTGGTGTTCATTGGAGGAAGGGACTGATGGCAAAAATATGCAAACATCATGAAGTGGATGATGAATTGGGACAATCTCCTGCAGCCACTAATGCCAACTATATCGGCAGGGCTAGTAAGTCAGCTCGCAATTGGTTGGTTTCCCCAGCTACAAGATCCTACTGGGGATGGTCATCTAGTGATCGAAAGTCTGAGATTTTGAAGAATTCGTTCAAACAATTTTAGAGGCTGCAGAGTTTTCATCAATTTTCTAGATAGCTTTCGGGCTGCTTTACATCATTTTACATCCATATGTTAGAGATATTTAGAAATTATTCAGCCAAATACTGTTGATTTCTCCCCAACATAGAGTCCTGTTGAGTCCTGTTCTTGGGGCCTGGCTTCAGCCAACATTTCGCCCAGCTGGTGAGGCTAGGAAGGTGGGCTACAAGGCCAAGCAGGGCTACTGCATCTATCGCGTGCGGGTGAAGCGTGGAGATCGCAAGAAGCGTGTGGCGAAGGCATCCTTTGGGAACCTTGGAATCCCATGGGTCATGCCATGGGTCAAGCCATGGGTCAAGCAGCCATGGGTCAAAAAAATAAGGACCGAACAATGACAAACGAAGCCTGGAATCATGGTTAGTAAGGAGTCCCAGTATGGCCAAAAAAAACTTAGGTTAGTGAATTATGATGATTTGCCCAGAAGGATAGTTGGATTTTTTCAAATATTTTTCACCATGACATAATAAATGATAAAGGCGCTTCACATAGATTCACAATCATTCGCCCCCACAGGGCATCGTCTACGGCAAGCCCACCAATCAGGGTATCAACAAGTGGAAGGCCTTGGTGTGGCACTGGGTGGGGCACTCACTGGGGGATGCTACAAGTCGTCACTGATGAGGCTTGTCCAAATATGGGGGATATTGGAATATGTCATGATATACAATGATATATCTTATTTTAATCGATTTTGCAACCATAAAAATGGAGATCACTCATGACATTCTTGGGATTTCTTGGGAAATTAAGTGAGGATTGGTCTTCCAGTACCTTTTCAAGCTACACAATGGACTCCAGAGCATCGCATTCAGCTTCTTTCAGAGCCCAGTGAGCAGGATTGAAGAGGAAATGAATCTGTTTAAGCAGTTCTTAACCAGTTTCTATCCAGCAGTTGGCCGCATTTTGGGAAACCATTCCTTATCGGATGGGTGTAGACGACCCTGCCGCGTCGTCAACGCTGCTTCCACGCTGCGCCACAGTCCGTGCGGAACCTGCGCAGCATCGCAGAGGAGCGCGTGGGACGCAAGTGTGGCAGCCTGCGTGTGTTGAACTCCTACTGGGCCGCTCGGCAGACTTCAAGCTGTGATAGGTAGCATGAAGGTGCTACAGAGATTGTAAAGACTTGTAGAACCGAACCCAAAATCATTCAGATCTGAAGTCAAAACGGTTCCTTTCCCCATGACAAGGCAGAGTTTGGTTTCCATCAGATTTCTTCTAGGAGTAATAGACAAAAGCGAACGCCTTGGAACCTGCAGAATCATCCCCTTTGATAAGATATAAACCAAGGTGGCACAAGATGCCGTTCACAAGTGGTACGAGGCGAGGCAGCGTGGCATGAAATGGAAACACAGACAGAACAAAGAAAAACAAACAAGAGACGCAATATTTGATATCCATGTGTGCTCTCTCTCTCTGTATATATATATATCATATCATATATATATATTTATATATATATATATACATTTATACAATAAGGTGTACATATAATCATATATATATACATATATATATATATATATATAAATTTGACAGAACAAGCAAAAAGCCTTGAGGTGGTCATGGTGGATCCCTTCCACACCGTCATCCGCAACGACCCGCGCATCAACTGGATCTGCAAGCCCGTCACGGCACTCAGTGATGGAGCCACCGAGAATTTTTTTGGCACTCTGATCGTCAAAGATATGGCAATTGAACATGGATCAATGGGAGGTTTACTGATATATAAATTAATCTTATAAATATTATAATATATATATATAGATATATCATGAATATGAATAAATGGGAGGTTTTTCATAGAATCACAATCATCATCTATAATTTATTGAGGTATAATGCTATGGATTTTCCATGATTTTCCAGCACGCCCTGGTGAATCCAACATCGAGGTGATGAAGCACCGTGAGTTGCGAGGCCTCACCGCTGCAGGACGCAAGGTGAGTTCCGGAGTTCCGGGGGTGGCGAACGGTAGTTGTGGTGGACATACCACAAAGAAAGATCTCTCATTGAAAAGCAAGTCACACAAACTAGATGATTGACATACAGCTCTGATGATGGAATCATTTTGGTTTAATATCTCCAACAATGATTGATGGATCAGAACCTGTGAAATAGCATATTTTGGGGTGAAGACCCCAAAGTCCTGGCTATTTTGGTGTGAACTGCAGGGTACTGGTACCGGTGTTTCAAAACTCATACCCGTTTAATGAGAAACGCACCATACACATTAAGTAATATGGGGACACAAGCTAGAACAATGCATCTGTTGAATATCTCCATCAAATAGTCCGATGAACCAGTCCCACGAAATGACCATTCCAAAGAAAGATCCAACAATTCCGTTGAATTTTCCCCATCATTTTCTTGTCTTGACCATGCATACTTTTCCATCATTCCCGAAATTCATTCAAAGCATCATTTTCGGCCCTTTTCATTCTCAAAGATTTCGATTGTCCGTAGAAACCATCCATTCTCGCAAACCATTTTTGCTGAGTCATGATGACTTGGGGCTTTTCAAAATGATCTCAGCATGGAATCACCTTGAACTCCCCATGGTTCATCATGAGCAACTTAAACTGGTTGGTGGTTTGGAACATGGCTTTTATGACTGTCCATTCAGTTGGGAATGTCATGTCATCCCAATTGACTTTCACTCAATGATTTTTCAGAGGGGTAGGTATACCAACCACCAAGCAGTAAATCACTTGGGGACAACGGGAAGTTCGAGACGCCTTCGACGCGTTCGTCCAGGCTCGTGGTCTGCTGAAGAAGGGAAAGCGTGCCACCAAGATCCGCCCCAGCTACCGTGCTGTGTATCGCCGCCACTCCCTCATGCGCCTCCGCTGGGATGCCCAGTGATGCTTGATTGGGCAAGATCAAAAGAACAACTAGGACGGTTTTTCTCCCCACACACATGTCGATACAAGATACTAATAATATCTAATACTAAAACATACTAAAACCATCAAAAACTAGCAGACCAGATTTGGAAAAGCACAGCTACTGAGACACGCAACACTCTGCCGCTTTTCCAGGCCGTTACCGCTGAGCACATCTTCCGCCGCGCAATACAACCGTACCGTGAAAGTTGCAGTTCTCCTCAGTTTCACGGACACGGCACGATTGTTGAATTTCTGTCTATTTTTGTGTCCAGATGTCTATTTGTTGGACATTAGCAACTGGTAACTTTTTTCCCTCCAGATAGCAAATCTTCACAGTTGGTATTGAAATCTCACCCAAGCATCCACTGAATCCCACTGACCTTATCGGTTTTGTGAATCTGCGTGCTGTGCCGTGTAGCTGAAAAAGGGATGCCATTCTCACCTTTCAGGCAGGACGCACTTTCCGTTGCGTGGACAGCTGGCAGTCCTCGGAAAATCTGCGGCAGCTTGGGAGGTCTGCTCGGTTTTGTTGATGAAATTGGGGATTTCAACCAAACATTGGGGGTACATAAACATGTACATAGCAACCCTTAGAAAAGATAGATAAACGCAATTTACCACTGTTTTGTTGCTTTTTTTTTTTTTTCGATTTCTTCTAAAGGCCTGCTATCCACTATAAACATCCATAAATCAACCAGTTTCTGTGGGTATTGATGGTACTATATCATCTATATCACATCTATATCACATCTATATCACATCTATATCACATCTATATCATTGTATCACCAACCGCTAGTTTACCAACAGACTTCCTACGGACACATGCTGTCACTGTCCCTCACCTTGCATTTGCATGTGCATGTGCCGATTCTCGCAAGTTTGGCCCAACTTGCTGAAAGATGTCAAAGAAGAAACTCAGCACACAGGTGGATACAGTAAATTGGGAGACTTCCAGAAGGTTGTCAACCTGAGGGTCTTATGGCTGGGGGGCTTTGTTGCCCGTGATGGTTGGCAACCTACAGGTGACGATGAAAGACAGTGGGATAACCTGAGGTTGAAACCATCAAAATATCCGGAACTATCGGTATGATTAGTGAGATCATTTAAGATGATCAATGAGGTCCAAGAATCTAAGATTTTGGAATATTCTGGATTTCTATCTTGGTAAATGTTTGGTACATCTGGTACCATATCATTGCCATCGCTTTGCCATGGGCTGCGGTGCCACCAAGGCCGGCTCGAGCCGGGTCGCTCGGGCGCTGTCGCCGGAGCAGGCGGGGACGGGACGTTATCAGTGCTGCAAGCAGAGATCAGTTGGAGACGGTGGAGACTGGAGCTGATTCATTTTTAGAGCTCTGATTTGTTGATTATTTGACCTAGCTAGATAAGAAAAAAATAGACAATATAAATAGAGAATGATAGAGAATTAAGCGGGAAATAGAAGTGAAAGTTAGTTTCGGTCAGTAGAAGTAGTCGTTTTCATTGTCGAGTCAGAGGAGCTTCCCCCGAGTGGCTGTCGCACTGCGTATGGGGGCCGCAGCATGGAGAATGCCTATGCTGGGCACCCAGGTGGGTCTGGGAAAATCGGCAGATATGTTCAAATGCTGTGTAAGGATGTGTAAGATACATTCTTCAATGGATTGGTTTAATGGAAAATCTACAGGAAACCATAGATTTTCCCATTAAATATGGGGCTTTCCTGTAATTTTTCCCTTAAACCAATCCATTGAATTCTGAGTTTTCTTGAGTTTTCTTGTGTTTTACATGGACACTGTGGTCACCTCGTCAACCTTCCGACTTTCCGTGCCAGGTTTAGGTCAAGCTGAAGTGGATCCAACCACAGCCATTGATATCATCCTGGACGGCACGCGTGCTGCCCCCCGATGCCATTCATCCGTGGCGATGTTCCCCTTGGAGTTGGCCATCCTGGCAGCGCAGCGTTGGACGGAGCGACGTTCGGCGTTGGTGACCGTGGTTTCTCCCGTCGGCGCTGTGCTGTCGAGCGGAATTAGCCCGGAGATGCTCAGATTTTCTGGTGATGTTTTTGTTTCGATTTCCCCCATATTCCCGGTAAATCCACCATTTAGGGAAATCTAGAGGGAATATGTCATACTTATTGGTGCCATCAGCAAACTCCCAGGATGGGTCCTGAGTTGACTCCTTCCGGGCAAGTTTCACCTTTGCCTTCCCTGCCATCGTTGGAATCGGTGGCTGCGAAAGCTGATTTTGCAGTGGACCGTAACCCTGAGCCAAACAGAGATTGGAGAGGCCTACGGATTGTAGCGGGGTGGCTGCAAAATCTCAAAGGAGAAGAGACTTTTGTTGGATTTTCGTTGGCGCCCTTTAGTATCTTACTGCAGGTTTGTTGAATTCCTTCAGTCCTTTGGTTCTAGTGCTTCAGAATGTGCCATCCTGTGCCATACGATGCCAGCTCTCCCTGAACTGTTTAGCAGCTGAATGGCGATCCAGTATGGTCCAGTGAAATGGGTATGGATCAATACCTATGAATACCATTTTTAGTGGGATGAACATCCATTTACCAGCTATTTTGATGTTCACCAGGGGTACAAGATTTTGACACACTGCCAAATGGAAATATTGCCAAGATATGCCAAGATCATCCAACAATAGTCCAACAATAGTCCAATATTATGGTCGAATAATGTTGAATACTTCCACCAACCATAGTGGCTTCTGTGGCTTCACCAAGACAGACCTGCCATTCCACGGCTATTTCCAAACGTGCCAGGCTTCACAAAGCTGGCGTTGCAGCAACACGATTGGGTGGAGAATGGCTGCAGCCACGAGGTGGGAGTTGGTTTTCAGTGCTGCGAGTGCTACTGTTCTGATCTTCATTTTTTCTTGATGCATTTGACGGATAAGATGTTGCAGTCTTTCTTGATGCCAGCTAGAAGGTTTGTCCAAACATATCCAAACATAGGGTTCCCAGTAAATCCCCGCAAATCCAATTGCTTCATCATTTTTGGCATATTTTGATATATATTTTGACCTATCCGACCTATCCCATTTTGGGGCCCCATGGCCAGGCTCCAGGATCTTTGGCCAGGGACTGGTCTCAGATCGACGATTCGCTGTTTTTGAACCGGCCGGCAGAATCCGCTGAATCCGTAGAGTCCTTGTCAGACTCAGAACATGCCGCAAAGGTTCTTGTTTCAGATCTCTTCACGCGGCAAGTCCTGAGAGAGGTCTGATATTAGCTGCACGGAGAAATTTTGCATCAGTGTTTCGCAATGAGATGATCCTGCATGTTTGTGATGGCAGGCCAGGCTCTGAAACTGCATTTGGCGCTTTGTGAATTGAACATGGAGCATCTCGAACAGATATGGTATGATATGATTTGAGTCAACACGACCATCATCGCCATCGCCATCGCCATCATCATCATCATCATCATCATCATCATCGTCATCGAAATCCTGTGATCAGCAAAATCCAGACCTTCTCGGATTCCCGGGTTGCCCTTGAAATCACAAGCGGCTCGCACCAGTCCACTGAGCTGTGCCACGAATGGATCTCCACTGGGAAACACTGATGCGAAGCCTGGGTTTAGCGCCACATCTCAACTTTCCCATCTTTCCCACAGTCACAGTCGGACCGAACAACTGTGATTCACAGGAAAGCGCCACCAACAACTTCCACTACAGTAAGAACATCTAAATCTGCACAGTTTGACGCAATTTGGTTTCAAGTCTGATACCCAGAAAGGAAACTGACGTCAGCAGCGGTTGGAAGGATTCTCTCATCAAAGACATGGTTTCATTGGTTGTTGGAGGATGCTCCCACAGTCGCAGTGACGATCTGAACTTCTGCGAACGCAGATTCGAACGATCGAGGTCCACCAACTGGAATTCACCATCTGGGTCAAAATTGACGCTATTTGGCCGTGGGTCAAAATTGAAGATATTTGAGACCATTTGAGACCCAGAAACCTTCTAGATTTGGCTATTTTTTGGTTGATCCGCCACTGTCTTGGGATTTTGGCATATTTTGGCCCACATCAAATCTTATTGAGTCGCAGCTTGATGTAAAAACCAAGGGCTGGCAACTGAGCGAAGGTATCTGTTTCACCTGCCACTCCAGGACTTCATGGGAATCTCCAGCTTTTCCCGAAGAGGGATCCATAGATATCCGAAAATATCCTGAATTGGCCATTGCTACATTTTTTCCACATGTTTTTTGGGCAAACCCAATTCCTCACAGCGATACACCACCCCGCCTCGCAACACCGAGCTAAGGAGCTGAGATGGCGCTTCTGCATCCTGGAGGCCGCTGCTCATGAGGTGCAGATCAGTGTTTGCCGTTTGAAGCGTGGGTTTGTCTCAATTTTTTGGGGCAACCCATCCAATACCTATAGGGTTGATCCGGTCGATCATCATTTTTCCATATTTTTCCCATTTTTTAAAAATCAAATCCATCAGTTGATCATCATATTTACCCATTTTACCCTGAAATGGCCATAACTCAAGGGAATCTGACCATAGTCCCTGCGCAGGTGCCAGGCATTCTTGCTCTCCTGAGGTGCGAATCCCTGGGGATTTTTCGCGGTGGCTGCTCACTCCTGCTTGATGATGAGAGGGTTATGCCAGCCAGCTAGCCAATATATAGGGGGTAATAGAAATCGATTGTTCTGTTTTGGATGTTTTGGATTGTGTGTTTCCACGATCGGGATGATCCCCATGACGAGGTTGATCATATCACATCATATCACCACATGTGCCATGGTGAAAACACATTATGGTTTATGGATTTTATGGTCATCCATCCCATACTGGAACTCCAAGCATAATGGGTTAATAACGGTCAATCCCTAGATCCCAGTCAAAATGGATTGATGATTCCCATCTCCTTTTAATTCCTTATGCTTGGAATATACATTTAATTAGTACATAGAAGTACCTATTAATGGGTTGATCATCTCCTTTTATCTTATTTATTTAAATGTATAGAATACCATAACTTGTATAGATTTAGCATATTTTACATGGATTTCATCCTTTTAAATGGGAATATCAACATATCTCAACCGTGTAAATCCACCATGTAATTTGACCCTGGCGCGTTCTGTTTCAGAACAACCACGGTATTCCACGGTGTTCCGAGGTGGCCCGATTTGACCCGGCCGGAAGCAGTGCGAGATCCGAGGGATCCAAGCGTCAAGGCATGGATGGATGGGTTGATGGGTTTATATAGAAACCATCTATAAATCCATGGGGATTTTTATGGGATTTTTACCATCTATAAAACCATCAAATTTATTTGGGATTATAGATGGTTTATATATATATATATTAATATATCATATCCCATGATTTTGTTCGGGTTTCGACCATCCGTTTGGTGGGGTAGGATCTTGCAACCATCCACAGTACCTCATGTTTGGTCCATAGCCAAAATGAAAGGGAATAGTATGAGACTACCGGAAGAACATGTTGACGGAAAAAAAGGGCCAAAACTTATCAAAACTTTCATTCTACATAGTTGCATGCGGAAGTTTGTTTGTGTCATTCTGATCCGTGAGGGCAGATGGAAGATGTTACTTTGTGTTTTAAGATGTCGTAGATGATACCCCAGTAGTCCTACTGCCCGATTTTCACAAGGAAGGCCAAGGTTGATTTTGGCTACTGTTGACTTGGATGTTCTGTGACCGTCAAACAATTTGGTTTCGGTATCAATCTGTTTCTCTTAGTTACTGACAGTCTACACAATTTCACATAATATATATATATATATATATACTGGTTGGTGGTTTCACACATTTTTTTCCATAATGTATGGGATAATCCTTCTCATTGATCAATATTTTTCAAGATGGTTAAAACCACCAACTAGTATATATAGATTTTAGTATGATTTTACTATGAATTACTTTTTGTCAGCTGATAGTCCTTGGTAGCTTCAGTGCACCCTGGCGCTGATCGACGCGAGGCCGGGAACACCTGGGCGCCCTTTCCCAATGAGTTGTCGGCCTTCGCCCTCGTGTGGTGGCAGGCAGCCGGGTCGGCGATGGGATGGGAATGCCGCAGATGACTCGGCGATCAGTTTGCTATGGAAAATGGCCATTGAAATAGTGGATTTTCCCATGAAAAATGGTGATTTTCCATAGTTATGTAAACGTTTACCAGAGGGTAAACCCAGAACTCTGCCAAGTCTGAAATGATCATTTCAGATCAATGCCTCTTCAGGCGAGGGTACCTAGAGGACTGAAGGCATAGAAACGGACAACAGAAAACATTGGTTGCCGCATGCTTCCGGTGGGCTCTTAGCTGCTTCTGGGCTGGTGTTACGATGGAAAGAATTTCCTCATCAATGTGGGTATGAGTCAACACCCAGTATCCGTGAACATCAAAATAGCTGGTATATGGATGTTCATCCCAGCATATAATTATAATATAATTAATATAGCATTTTATAATATTTCACAATATTTTATATTGATCCATAGCCAAAGCCATATAAGCCATATATATATAAATAGTAGCAAATGGGGATGCGAGTCAAACTTCTCTGGCCGATGGCGCCTTTTGGCATTGTTGTCCATCTCGCAGCATCTTATGTTCGAGCTACATCCACTTCGGAGTAGCTGCGACATTGCAGACTGGCCCCAGTGGACAACAGCAGTTCTATGGAATTGGAGGCTTTATCGCTGTTGAATTCAAACATCCACTTGGAATATCGCCTTCGAAGGGATACGCTCTTTGCCCTCCACAGCATGCCGTTTCCGCTTCGAGAAGACTTCACAACTGGGGAGAACTGGGACTTACGCGGCCAGAGATTTTGGCCCATCTGGTGTAGCTGGGCACAATGGCTTTGCCTAATAGTCGATGTTGGCGATCCCGACACTTCTCCTGAGGGGTTTTGGCAGCGTGACGGGGAGGTTTTGTGTGTGAAAGGCAACAAGATCTACTGGCTTTCGGTGGAAGGTGAAGCACGGGAACTGAGTTGGATATCAGCAACATCCTTTGTGGCTTGACAATTCATAATTGGGATGTGAAACTGTCAGTATGAGACGCACTGTTCAATGATGTTCAATGTAGCCAATCCAACAGAATGGACAAGTATAGTGGTTGTTGCTCGGGGCCATCATGTGACACCCCTTTTCCAACTCTACGGGCTTTGTCAAGTGACATCAAGTGACATTTGTCAGCGACATCTGCTGAGACATGCTGAGACCAGCAGCAAGGTCTGCTGTCTTTGCGATAGCAGCGAGTGTGCCGCCACGAGCGATGGGGACCGCCTGCAGTGGGCAGATGAGGATGTGTGGACTCGGCTGGGGCCAGCAGAACTGGAGATGCTGACGGTCTCATTGCGTCTTGGCCAAACGGATGTCCAAAAGTCGGAGACAACAGGAGATATATGCAGGGATACCCCAAAATTGCCAGCATGAGGGTGTTACTATATAGCGAAAGTGATGATATTTATTAATTATTATATATAAATATATTAGTATTTATACATTATTTATTGAAACCTGATGATAATCCTTGGGAATTTGGGTTACTCCATTTCAGACAATGCCACATAAACTCAGGTAATTTTGCATCCAGCACCGGGTCCACAGCAGAAACTACAGGATTTGCACCGCTGGCTGGTTCATCCAAGTGATTAGGGGACCTCATTCTGTTTGTTTTGGAAATTACATGAATTTACATAATCCAGTGACCCTCTGATATCATATGATATCCAGGTGTACATGGGATTTCTCTTCGCAGTCTGTAATTGACCAGTGATTGATTCAACAGAATCCGACGTCGGTCGGTGGCATTTTCTCTATCCATGTGGTGAATGAAGGGAGCAGTTCGGCGCTAAGGGGAGCAGCTTTGACTTCTGAGGAACCCTTTTTGCCTATGTCGATTCTTGAACTCCACCAGCGGCCTAAAGGACGTGCGTGACGTGCGAAACCTGATGTCGAGCTTTGGTGAAAAACTAGGGGTACAGGAAACATAGGAGGGACTATTTGTTTGTGTGTGTGTGTGAAAATGCCCCCCCCTCAAGCGGCAATTTCACTGTATTTTCATCACGAAAGCTAGCTTCTGCTAGCTGAAGTCCCTCTTGCTTGAGCAAGGTATTGGGGGGGCTAGAATCTCCAATCGCATGAAACTTAATACTTAACTACCCCTCCCCCTCCCTCCCCGGCTGGTTGGTTCACAAACAGTTTGGCTGTGGCTCAATCCCCCCCTGGGGACACCGTCGGCATGTCGCCGCCGGCAGCAAATTCGGCAGCATCCGCATCCTCAGCATCATTGTGTTTTCATGCCAAGCTAGCTTTCGTCCCTTACCCCTGGGCCTCAAGTAGGGAAAATCTTGCTTATACTTTAACTCGCTCTTCAGCATGTTGTGGTGCTGTGTGAAAGACCAAAATGTGGCTGATTGGATTCGAACGGATTTGACTGATTTTGCAACAGCATGCTGGCCGTTGTCAGTCGTTGAGATCGCTTCTGCGCAACTCAGGAAAGAGTCGTCCGACCTCACAGCCGGACTTCGAGCAGAGTATGCCAAGCTTTTTTCGCTTCTGCCAGCAGATGAAGAGTCCTGGATGAGATTTCAGCACGCTGTCAAACATCTACCAGAGCTTGTGGAACAGAGGAACGGCTCATGATGTCATGATGCTCTTGTATAGGCCCAAAGTATCCCAAAGTCATGGTCATGGTGTTGAACCCAATGGTCCGTCGGTCCTTTGCTTTTTTTGAAGGGGACTTCTCACGCATACTTGTTGCAGGAGGCGCAGATATTCAATCGACTTGATCCGGAGTGACTTTGACGTTCTGTATGTGGGCCACAGCTTCCTACACATGGACTCCAAGGTGCTCCCTGATCCTGGCTCTTCAACATTTAACATCGGCCATGGGGCCCTTTTTTTGGTTGGGATGGGAGCAGTTGCAGCTTGGGTGAGTCAGACCTGGTGACCTGGTGCATCCCCAAGGATCCGTAGACGCCGTAGACGCCGTAGATTGAACATCTTGAACCATGAAATTCCAGGGATATGGCTAAGTATTGACGATGAAAATCGATGAAATATGCCCGTCTTCCATTGACTTCTAAGAGTACGACGAGTTATGGCTAAGAAATCCGGAAGCTGCCCAAATTGCATCAGTGAAAAGATGTGAAAAGTGCTGAGGATGAGAACGGAGATATGACTGGCTTCCTGGAATTCCAGTCCTGGCTTCCTGGCACGGCACGAATTCTTTGCAACGACATTGGCCGCTTGCACCGCGATGATCTCATGGAGAACCTCTTCATTTTGCCTGAGGACCGCAGGCATCCGCAGGCTAAGATAGGCTAAGACTGATCGGAGTATCCCAAATTCCTTGGGATGTGGAAACTCGTCCAAGGTACAAAAGGAACATCCGAATAGCCAAGATGATGGATTCTGGAGGAGATAAATGAAACAGGTTTACCTTCATGCAATTGATCTTGTTTTGGTTTGTCTTTGTTCTTTGTCCAAAGATGTAGATGAAGGATCAAGTCTCTGAAACTTTACCGCTGGGACATTTTGATGCAGTTTGGCTGCGAAACTGCACGGCAACTTTGACATCACATGCTCTCAAAGTATTTGCTGCCATATTGAAGGCTGCTTGCAGGACAATTGGTTCTTGCTGCAAAAATCGGGAGGACTGGGAAAAACTGAGGCGACCCAAGGTTTCACAAAGCCACAGCATGCCATGGTGCCATGTGCTGCACAATGAGGTTGGCGGATTTCTCATAGCTACCCCTGCCTATTTGGACGATGGTCATGTCATTCCATGCGACCTGGAAGCCGTTTGGGTCGAAGGGCCAAGATCCGTACCTCAACTTGACCTGGCAGGTCTGTTGCCTTTTTGGGACCTCAAAGGAACAGGGCATCTGTCCGTTTTTTTTTTCCCGGACCCAAGTGTGGTTTGCTTGAAAATAGAGTACCCCCCAAATCCACTAAGAATCAATAAGTTTATCATCATGTTCCTTATTGACTGGGCAAGGGCAATCATTGGAGTATTTTTTCATCCGTGCTGAATCTTGAATCTGTTTTTCCCCCATGCACCACTGGAGGCATCTTTGACATTACAAAGTTGTAGGACTTGGAGGAAAATTGCCGGGCAAAGAGCGTCCTAACGGTGATTGACCTGGAGCAAAAAGTGCGTTGTCTCGAGCAGTTTCTCAAACCAGCGTTTCTCAAGCGGTGAGAATTCCATAGTGTATAATCCTGAGCTATTCTCGTCCCGGGTTTCATAATTAGATCATCCCCAGTTGACTTCGTTCTTTTTGTATATTTTTGTGTTTTTTTTGAGATGGGTGACTGAACCACCAGGGCAATGTCTTCAGCTCTTCATGTAGGCCATGTAGGCCTTTCGTTGCCAGTTGCGAGGCACTCTTCACGCTGATTGGCACCCCGAAGGCTGGAACTGCCTTTCTTTAGCTGCGGCAAGTCTGGGGCATCTGTTTCGAGCCATGACGGGAGTTTTACAGGATGGTGCCCCCCAGTTATAAGTGGGTTTATAAACCCCACTAACTATAGTTATATCTGCCATAAACCATAGTTATGGGAGTTATAAACCAACTTAGCTATCTTGGGGGCCTCACATTGTAGGATATGAAACCATCCGTTTTTTGTGGGGTTGCCAGCCTTTTTGTTGAGGGTTGATGATTTTTGGCCCATTTGATGCCATTTGAAAGTACCGAGAAGGAGGAAGGCATTGGGAGGCAGTTTGATTGCTCGACATGCTCACTGTGGAAACATGGGTTTTGTTGATCATTGATCGCATACTTGATGAATAAAGCATATAGTGAAATGGGTTTGTCTGAAAATAGGGAATATTCCCAATGAAATAGCCATTTAAAAACGGGATAATGATCAGCAAAACCATTGGGTTTAGGGGTACACTATTTTCAGACACATCCAAATATTATACATGCTTTGCTTACTGAGCTGTAGACACAGATCTATCCTTGGTGGAGTGGCTTTGTTTTGTCGATGGGCTAATTACATGTATATAATTAAATATTACCTCCCATTTTACGGTCATGTGTATAGGTATGTCAACTCCGGAAAACATCATGTATTGCCATCAAAACATCCAAAACCCATTCAAATCCATTCAAAACTGCGGTTCTTCCCCAGCAAATTGAGCGGAATGTTCTCCAGCCTGCGGCAGTCGGACCATATGGTCCGCCCTGCGGCCTTGAGCAAACGCTTCTTGCGGACGCAGGCGGCGAAGGGCTGGACTTGGGGGTGGGGTGGTTGTTTAACCAATTCATATTTTACTGAGATATCATGGCATAGTAGGGGGATATGATGGTTTATATAATGGAAGTAGTGAGATGTAATAAGATGTAATAAGATGTAATGGGATAAAATGGTAACTAATGGGATATGATGGTATGATAAGATAATGGAAGGAGTGGGATATAAGGGATAAGTTTGTAAATAATGGGATATAAAACCAACCTTGTGATATCGGTTGGTCCCCTTAAATTGTAGGTATATCCATGCCATGTATATCCGATGTTATGGCCATGAAATGATCCGGAACACAATGACAAACCATCGGATTCCTTGTCCACAAGGTGTTGACGCGCTTCCGCCGCTATGTGTGGAAGCCCAGAGCAGCTGGCACTTGGCTCGCCCACAAAGGCCACACAAAGGCCTGATGTTTTCTCTGGCTTCCTTCGGAACTTCGGAAGACCTGCAGTATGATGTTTACATATTATGTTTACAACATATTCAATATTATATTCATACTTTGATCACATCAATATTATATTAAAGACCTTCGATCATATATATATATATATTCAATATAATATTCATAACTATTCATAACCTATTCAAAACGTCGCGAGTCCGATTCTCAAGAAGGGAAACCAATGGTCGAAGCAGCACGAGCGATTTCGCTGCTACAACCAGTGGTTCATCATGCTTTTCCTGATTTGATGGTAGTGAGTGTAGCATAGTGTAGCCCATTAATCCAAATGATCTCCAGCAGTTGCTAAGGCGAGGAGTTCCAATCTTTTGAAGCGGGGAAGGCTGGGCTGCCAGACAGGGAAACGGGAAACGACTGCGATTTGAACAGTTTGGGTTCTTCCATCGGTTTCCATCAAAGAGTTGCAGTACGACTCAGTATGACTAGTTACTGCGTAAGCAACATGCACCCGAGGCATTTACTCCCGCGCTTGGCAGCTTGATGCTCAGGGCTGAGGCTGTGAAGTCCATTTGCAGTTTGTACAGCAGAGGTATTCGCAGCAAAAAATGGCTTGCAAGAGGATGCCTGTCGCATTTTGGAGAGGCCGGGCTCGGAATTTAGCATGGCATAGCATATCATAGCACCAGTGATACCATCACAGCCCAGAAAAAGTGGTCTCCTAATGTGGAGGTACCCCAGAATCATTATAATGGAAAATCCTATATCAAAATGGATGATTTGGGGGTATCCCCATTTTGGGAAACTTCCATATGAACAATTCCACAGTGTATTTTTTTAATCCTGGATCGAACGCCTGTTTCGCACCATTGGACGCCGTCTGAAGGTGTGTCTCCCACGGCGCTCGGAAGAAACGCGTGGAGCGTCTCCTGAGTTTTGCTGCCTTGGAGTGCGAGAACCCAGAGAAGCCTCTGGTCTTCTGGGAGCAACGGAGAATCCCACAGACAAAAGATTATATTGTAATTATAATATGTTGATATCTTATATATAATTACTTATATTATATACTAATGATTACTATATGATGATTCCTATATATAATATATTAAATATATATTATATATAGGAATCATCATATAGTAATCATTAGTATAATATAAGTAATTATATATAAGATATCAACATATTGTTTTAATATATTTTAATTGCACTTATATAAGGAACTTCCGGATATTGGACAACTCTTAGCGGAGTTTGGGGAGTCATTTCTGGTCTGCTGCAGGAAGCAGGTTGCAGTGACTGGCTTGGATTTGCCTGAGGTCACTCGCACCAGACACCAAGGCGCTGTTTTGATGGGCGAGGTGGAGCATGAAGTCGGGGACAGCGTCAGTACGTTTACCCTATAATAACCATAACTATGGCATAACATGGCATGACTATGGTTAATAATGGTTAAGAATGGTTTATAATGGCATACCCTCTGGTAAACGTTTACATAACTATGGAAAGATCCACCATAGCTATAATGGGAAAATCAATTAGCCATTTTCCATAGCTATTTTGACATAACCAGAGGGTACATTTGGAATCATTTGGCGTCGTCGTTTTTTTTTATGTCCAGGCAGCCGCTGACTGTCACGTGGTGTTTCCGCTTGGGATGACGAGTCTCAATCACCGATTCTTGGGGATGCAGTTGATATTTTTTGACACATTTCAGAGCACCATTTGGTGTATATCCATCCCATCATTGATCGCCCCACATCTCGATGAAATCTCCATCAAATCCCTGGGGAAACCCACATGTTCCCACCACTTTCCTATGATGTCCCCATTATCGGGGGTCTAATATCCATGTCCATATTTTCCAGTTGGAGTTGTACTTGTGTGGGATCTTTGGGCCGATCCGCGTGGTGAGGAGGGCCGCGGATGCTCTCTGATGGAAAGGGTGAGACACGCGTCACGCGTCACGACGGCCATCCAAGACGTGTGGTCCTGCCGAACGGAGTACTGTGGGAGAGTCCCATTTCTCTCTGAACTCGAAAGGTTTGGGGGATTGACATTCCCATGACGGATCCATGGTGCTGCTATAGATGGTAACATTTACCATCAATATACCCCCAATGTTAGCATATATACCATACATGGATCCTATGGGATTGATCTTGAAACATCTTGGAACTGACATGATCGTAATTCTCAGCAAAACTGCACATCAGCAGATGATGCTAGATGCAAATACAGCAAGGCCGAGCGTGTATGAGCTTCTCATGATGAATTCACACCCCATTCACCAGGGGGCTCTTGAGATTGTCCTTCCAACCTCAAACAACTGGGTTTGTCCAAACGAGGGGCAAGAAAAATGATGAAACATGGTAATAATGTAATAATCAGACCCCATGTTTGGTAACAATTCCAAAACATGGAGGTCTGGTAATAATCCTTTGGAATTGGACAGTTCGCATTTTCAGACCAGACCTCCGGTCCAAGGTTTTTGCCAGTGCAAGCGGTGGCTCGTTTCGGACTCAGAGGAGTTCGCTGCTGCACTGCTCGGCAACCGATCATCCAAGAGACCGAAATTGGTTGCTGGTACCTTGCAGTATGTCATATCTATGGAACATGTGCCATTTATAGATTCCATATCGGGAAATGTGCCATTTATAGATTCACCATGATTTACCCTCTGGTAATTTAACATAGCTATTGAAAATCACCATTTTTAATGGGAAAATCCACTATTTCTATGGTCATTTTCAATAGCTACGTTAAATTACCAGAGGGTACCTATTAGATCATCTATTGACCGGCCATGAAAAACAGTGATTTCAAAGCCATGGGATGTTCGCAGGAGCCCAGATGCTGTCACCGGTCATTGAGGCGGGCTTTGATGTTGAAAGATGCAGAATCGGTTCAATGGAACATGGGCTTCGGAATTGGGTTCTGGAAATAATATATCTATATTTTCCATAGAATTTGATGAATATATATATATATATATGAATATCAAATTTCTATGGTTTCAACTATCAATTTTCCATTCAGCCAATCCATTGTAATTTCCGCTGGACCCGCAGCAGGATCTGGACCAGTTCGCCTCAAACCCACTGGTCTGAACCTGAAAGCAGACGACCTTTTTTTAACTGCACTGAGGATGACTGGAGTCGAGTCTAGAGGTCAAGATCCACAGCCCCATTCTGGGAAATCCTTGATCTAAAAACCCACCAAAAGTTCGGTTCGACAATCTACGAAAAAATATCCATCAGATAGTCTGAAGTCCTAATTTTTATAAACATAAAAATCAACAAATTCTCAAAATTTTCTATCTCCCCGAGGAGCTTTCCGGGAATGTCTCCCCAAAAGTTCCACCGCTTCCCGGCTCCACCGCTGCCACCGCTCAGTTCCCAGCGGCTTCACGTGCAGCTCTGAGAAGTTGGAAGTCCGCTGCCCGAGAAACCGGGCCATTTTAATGGCAGGTTTCATAGGCACAGCGGGCTATTATCATTATTATTATATATGTATATATCATTATTATTGGTGTTATTACTATTATCACATTATACATTCACTACCATTGAAATTGTTTTTATGGCCTATTTCAATATATTTCAATGGTAGTAAGATGTTTAGTTACATGGGGCGTGAGTGTTATGTATGTATGTGTGTTTGTATTATTCTATAGTATATATAGATATATGAAACACAAATTCTTGCAAGAACGGTGTTGTTTTTGTCAATGTCCCAATTTGACATGCTGCGAAGATCTGCGAAATGCAGTTTCGAAAGATTACTCCATCAGATGAGTCGACTATAAACTATCTTCAACTGCAACCACCGCACCATATCTATGTTCCAAGTATCTTCAACTAAACCCACTATCTTCATCTATCTTCCATGGATAGTGAAACACACATAACACTATCTTCCAGTAACAGCCCAGCAGTTTCTTAATCATCCTTCAAGGGTCCGCCTAACGGGTCATTCCCTTGGGATACGATTCCAGTGGAAAACCGTCAAGGGACCTCAGTTTTGTTGAGTTTTGTTGATATTGAACTATAGAAGCCATATGAATCATATATCATAATATGACTATATAAAACTAAATTTAGCTAGTATTCATTTATATTCATATAGTCCCATATATATATATATATATATCATTTTGATTGAAGATGAAACGGTTTCTCTGAGAATAGGGTACCCCGAAAATTGACGGTTTATCATCATATTCTTTGTCAAAACTGTTGTTCATGGGGTTTTCTCACCATTTCCAGACACGCCCAACTTTGCGCCGTGAGGTTCTTCGCGGAGATGTTGAGAAGCCATGGGCAAAGTCGCAGAATGCCAGAGCTGACCCCAAAGATCGAGAGGGCCTGTAGTGAGGCAGGGCCGACCTTTGTGACCTTCATGGGATGTGCTTGGCCGGGCGATAACTTGGAAATGATTTGGACATCTGAATGGCAATTGTTTGGTAATTCTTTGAAACATATTTGGGATTGTTTCAGTAATTGGTTCGTAATTGTTTGGTCAGTATTTAGGACGTATTCTATTTTGGGAATTGTAGGTGTTTTCTTCGGTATAATTGTTCGATGCTGGAGCCACGATGTCCCAGCACCAGTGTTTGTGAACACAGATCTGTCAAAGATCGGGTAAGAACTGGCAGGATTTTAGGAAAAGTGCTGGACGTGGTCATTTATCATGGCTGTCATGTTCAATCCAACGGAGCTTGCTAGCAGGCTTCAAATTTGGCATTGGCACGGCTGAAAGACCTAAGGTCCGCTTGCTGTTGACGTTGCAAATAGTGACGATTTGGGACTATATGGGATGATATATGGGACTATATGTATAAGTATATAATTATTTATATATATATATGGGACTATATATATATGGGACTATATTTTGGATGATATACCATACATCATATAGTCCCATATATAGTCCCACGTTGCTGTTTTCAACTATTCCTTCATTCCTTCATCGGCACTTGGATGATCGATCTTTCAAGGGATTGAAGGGAACATGTTCCAGCAGAAACCAGTAAGTTTTCCCCATCAAAACCATCGTTTTTTCCTGTAAATGATGTAAATGTTCCACCAGAAACCATGGTTTTCCACGTCAAATATAGGTTTTTTTTTCCACGTTTTTTCCCTGCAAATGATGAGAATTTCTTCCCTTCAACCAATCCACGTTTCCTCCTGGATCGCTGTGGCGATTTTTTAGGTCCTTCGAAGTGGGCCTTGCATTGGAGCTGATGCCATTGTTCTCACCTCAGTCGCGAAACTTCAGTTGCCATGAGCCCACCATTGGATGGATGATATTTAGCTCCCATTGTGACATTAGGGATGGTTGAACAACTTGGGTTGACCACATGATGTTTGAAAATTGCCTGGAAATCTTCTGAATCAGATTGGTCCAAAAAGGCCGGGGTGCCTTTTTGGAGCCTACGGAGGCCTTGAGGCCGGAGACTTTAAAGAGATGGCGTTGATGTTGGGAATTTTTCAGGGCCACATGGCCATGAAATGATTGGGAAATGGGAAACAATCAAGACAAACTGTTGGGGGTTGTTGAGGTTGACGGGTTTTTGATGGGTTTCTTGGGTTGTTGATGGGATTGTTGGGTTTGATTCGCACACATTTTGAGGCATACTGTAATTTCATGCCATTTTGGGGAAGCCGGTTTTGTAACTTGTTCCTCCAAAGGTTCAGTCGATGGTTCAGAAGGGCAGAGAAATTAGTGGCAGCGAAAAAATCCCACAGTCCAATCTTCCCAGAATTGGGATACCCTCTGGTTATTTAACATAGCTATGGAAAATCACCATTTTTCATGGGAAAATCACTATAAATGGGCTATTTTCAATAGCTATGTTAAATTACCAGAGGGTACCATATCTGCGACTTTGACAACCACTGAGATTTGCACAATTTTGCACAGGTAAAGGTGACTCCTCGTCAGCCTTGGGCTGAGCATCGGATGCATCCAATGCCAGTCACAGCATTGGAGCTATGAAAAACCCACTGGGCATCGAGAAATCAGCTTCTGTTTTTAGTGGCTGACGTTTAAGTTGGCTGTGTGAAATATGTTTGTTCTGCAATCTACGTGGGATGATGATGATGCTAATTTCATAGAATTGGATGATGGGAAAATTTACAGGAAAGCCCTATATGTGATGGTAAAAACCATGGTTTCCTGTAGATTTTCCCTTAAACCAATCCAATGATAATTGACTAAGTTGTTTTTCAAGGGGGTTGGAACTTCCGCCGTGGATGATTCAGATGCACTTCTGGCTGAGGCTGGTCTATAAGCGAAGCCGATACCGAGAGCTCATCATTGAGGGGGCCAGGGACTCAGCGACTCGGTGGTGCCATTGTCCCATTGATGACAGATGGGACTTGTGTAAGACAATGCCAATTTGCAACATCTTGGAAGCTACATGTGACATCGATCCATCGATTCTCATTACCATCTACATCTCATGTCTCAAAGTTGCGTTTTCTCCATAATTAATGTGTTTTTTGTTGTCCCTCCAACTTTCGCCTTTAATTTTTGGGCTGTGGTCTGCTATCCAGAACTCCGGGAGGCTAAAAAATGACCCCAGGATCCCACCCCAGGAGCCAATCCTGCTTGGACGAGTGCGGCGGAGCCACGCCAAGGCCAGCAACTGGATTCGCAAGGGGATCAGACTACCTGGATTTATCGAATGGTAGTGGAGATCATAGCCGGACTTGAATGGACTTGAAGTTGGACTTGCTTGATTTTTGAAGTTCATTTAAAGTCCATTTAAAGTTCATGAAATTCAGTGACCACATTTCCATGAAAGTTGAGGCCATCCATGCAGTCCGAGTCTTGGGGAATCTGTGGCGATCTCATAGCCCCAAGTTTCAATGGTTGAGTTGGCATGGACGGAAAGTGCCACAGCTGCAAAAAAATGGCCTTTTCAATCCTTTTCAGCTCAGAAAATTGGGAGCCAAGCTTAAGCGATGTCATGTTATCGAAGCTTTTGAGGCGTGGCATAGCACTGACATCGTGGTGATACATCACTGGGGCCAGGCGCGGGGTCTTCAACCCGTTCAAACCAACTTGTTGCAAATAGAAATAAGCACACCTGCTCCAAAAAGGAAAAAACATGGAGGTGCAATGTACTAATTAATGTATTACAATGCAGTTCCAATGCAGTTCCAATCCTTTTTCAATGACATTTCGTACTATAACATACTATAACTATAGATTGTACTACAATAGTTCTCTATCCTTCAGACAATGGTTCCAATCTGTTGGTACCTTTTGCATCCCTTGGCGGCAGGTGGAGTTCACCGTTCCACGACGCTTCGCTCTGATCACGGGACAGCCCCCATTGGAAGGGAAGCCCAGCGACCGAACCCCGCGTTGCAAGACAGGTAACTAACCAGGTAACTCACCATGATTTCCGGAACAAGTTGGTTTGATGTAGAGATCGGAGAAATTTTCGGCAGGAACCCTGACTTTTAAGCATTGGAACCGTGAAAAAAGACCTTCGAATCGTTAGAATAAGAGTGGAACCGTGATAAACCAGGTGCCGAAGCCTGGAAAAAACGGTGACCTTTGGGACAGGTTGCCCGTACGACTGGGGATTCAGTGACATGCAGTTATTGTAGTTCCATCATTTTTGTCCTTAACCACACTTAAACCATCATGTTCTTCCCACCGACCATCATTTTATGAGGTCATAGTAGGAAGAGCACCACTTTTTCATACTTTTTTCATAGTGAAATGCCCAAAGCTCCCGAGATACAAGTTCAATTCATTCAATTCCGAGTCGGCAGATTCAAGATGAAATACCCCTTGGGCAGTAGGACTAATATAACACATTATCATAATCCGCAAGAAAGATAAGAAAGTATATAGGTAGTACAACTCCCTTTTTTCACAACCATTTAAGTTAATGTATGTGTTTAAAAAAGTATTAGCCTCTGGCAATCCACGGCGTGCTGGATACCATCCCTGTGTTAGTTCGGGGATTTCTCCAAGGCTTTTCACAGCCGGATGCACCTGAAGTCCGCAGCGCAGACAGCAGGATGTAACGACCAGACCCAGGCATCGGCACAAAACTCAGGTGAATCATGGTGAATCAAGTTTGATCACATTAAGACATATTATATAAGACCATTAAGAAGCAGTTTTGAGTGGGTCTTGCTGTCTTGCTTCGTTGGATTCTTTGGATAAACTGGATTAGAGTATACTGGGTGCTTGGGTGAAAAGTCGTGCGTGCTTGTGTGAAGTCGTGTGGAAACGGTGTCCCCTTGCCGTTTTGATGTTCAGAGGTATGAATCTTACGTTGTCAAAAAGTATGTTAAGGATCTCCAGGGTGGACAGTGGATTCGGGTTGCATGTGCGGCTATCAATTTTGTTCCCAAGTCTTGTCAAGCAGGTGGGAGAAGGGGGTTGCGGAAAAAACCCGTGAGTCGCCCAGGTTGTGTTGTCCAAATGGGATCTGTTCGCTACAGGGTATCTTTCCTAGAATCCTAGAAGATGTTAGGATACAGTGGCCCATGGTGTATGAAATGTGTATGAATTATATACTATATTACACCTCAACCTGTTTGAAACAACGGCAAAAGCTGCTCCTGGATGTGGTGTCTGTATGAAATCTTTGAATTTGAACATAGCTTTGGGATCCACGTGAAAGTGGTCACGCGATCGCAGTATCTCCATGCTGGGTGACTCCACGCGATCATGGCTTCGGCTTGCCACCAGTGTAGACATCAGTGCACGAGTACATCGCATCTCCTTTGGACCTGTCTGCGTTTGCTGTACATGTGTCTTGCTTCGTGCCATGGCTTCTGATTCTGAAGCAATGATGTTTGTTTTTTAGAGCCATAGGATTTTCTGTGTTTTAATTCACGATGGAATTGAAAAGGGCACCTTGGAAACCCTTGGGCCATGTGGACTTGGACAAGTGGGAAATTTCCTGGATCATCATGATGATTGGGAACGTGATTTGAGAAGTTTATATAGGTTCTGTAGAACTTTTCAAGAACTTTAGGCACAAAACAATACAAAACATGCATAACCACGGCATGTCCGAAGTATGGTCAGGCAAAGGGCTCCCGCAATCCTTCAGTGAACTTGCAGGCGAAGAGGGCCGTAGAGCGCGGAGTGGCATGGATATGTTCATAAAAAGAATCCAATAGTGTAATAACAAAACATGTATGTATAAGATATTAATTGTATATGGTATATATAATTTATATAATCTAGTCGATGCTCATGGAAGCAACAACTTCATGCGATCGAAACAGCGGGAAGCAAACAGCCATCGAGCATTGGGATTCCCCAAAAAATCTACCATGAAATGATGGTGATAGAAATGGCAATGATGCCACGAAACAAACACAGACCTTAGCATCAATATTTTTCGAATGTCGTTTTCCAAGTTCAAAGCTCGTGTTTGGCAGGGTCTATGTTCATTTGGGAGATGGTAATGGTCATAATGGAATCATTCACAACTTTCTTCACTCATGTTTGAGGTCTGTTGGGACAATTGAACCGTAAAGGCGGAGTCCTGTAAACACGCAATGAATGTGATTTTCGTCCGAATCCGGGAAAAGGAATTTAGAGAAGACCCCATATATATATATATTATATATTATATATTATATATATTATAATTATATGTAGATACATATGGAATCATTGGATGCCGGCAGGTCACCCTCAGAACTTCCTTGGGGATTCTCTTGGCCTACGGGGAGGCTGGAGCCTTTCACCGTTAGAAAAATCATGGACTTTCTATCATCGGTGTGTGATGTTTGCCGAATCACATTCTGTGATTCGGCACCTGACGATATCTGATAAACAGGCCGATAAACTGATGGTAACTCTGTGAGGTCCCAGAAGAATGATGCAGAAACGATACCATGGAAATCCATTGGAAATCCATGGAATACATGAATTTTTGGATTGCGAGGAGCCTTTGACGCTTAAACTGCACCAAAATCTCCTTTGGAGATTTTGGATGTGGTCAGTGCAATTTTCATGGTTTTACCAGCTCAATCCAATAGCTTCAGGCAGCGGTTCCTCCCCCAGAAGAGATCGATGACGGCCAAGGCCCTTAGTCTTTCTTGGAATTTGGAGATGAGATGGATTCCTCTTTGGAGAACATTTTTCGAGGGTTTCAACTGCTGGAAGATGGGAAGTTGCTGAAGATTTGGAACACATGTTCAGGTCCACCTGAAGTTCCTGAAGCTCCGCGGAGAGAGACGCGCCCGCCCCTCGAGGCATCGCCCGGGGAATCATTTTCGGACTCCCCAGTGGAGATGCTGCCGGAGCAGCCGGAAAGCCCCGCGATCGATTCTGAGTCTGAATAGTTGCAAAAAGAATTTGGATTTGCTGATGCAGAGGCATGCCATTTAGATTTCTTTTCAGGCTCGCTTCTTTGCACTCATGGCATTGAGCCACTGCCAGACTGGCATGAGAGCCTACTCTGCTTGCATTGCTCGAACAGCTGCAGTAATTTTATTAACACAGAGTTGTCTGAAAACTTGGACCACTTATCCCATCCTCTATTGAAATTTCCCCCCAGTATATCACAATCATTATCATAAAACATCATAAAACGATATATTAAAACGATAAAAATATAGAATTTTGGGGGTATCCTATGGTATCCTCGTGGCTTGAGATCCCTTCATTTTCTATGGAAAGTCTCTTTGAACCAGCGCCGGAAACGCTCATGGCATGCCATGTCGATGCCCCGCTTCCAAGCCGGTCTCCATTCGCCGCACCTCTGTGGTCCCTACGCAGCGGTGCCGAAGGGTTGCGAACGGCAGGACCTGCAGGATGCCAAGGAAGAGACCAAGCCAACGGGCTTGCAGGTCTCAGATGCTGGTTGATGACTGTTACCCTCTGGTAAACTAACATAGCTATGGAAAGATCCACCATTTCCAATGGGAAAATCCACTATAAATGGTCATTTTCAATAGCTATGTTAAATTACCAGAGGGTAAACAATCTGTTGAGACCTTGAAAATTGAAGCCAAGTATGTACCGCAAGATGAATTTCAAAAGTGAGAGGTCCACAGTGATCCACACTAGCTGTTTGAACTGCACAGGGATTATGACGCAAAGTTTTCCGAATAAAGAGAGAGAGAGAGAGACCTCAAAATGGAGGCGCATCAGCTACTTTCACAGAAGCTTTTGGCACCTGCATAGGTCTGCTGTAACATTTTAGACCGTTTAGGTTGTTACGCCTGATTGACTTCTGTGCGCTGGAGGTATTGAAGAACAGAGTATAAAGCATAGTCTTGGCAGGATAGAATCTGATCGAACCTGTAGGCCTTTTTGTGACCAGACGCAAGACCCAGTGGAATTTGACGGAAACACTGGTTGGCGGTTTCAAATGCTATATTTCGATCTATATGTAATATTATATGTAATTACATGTAATTACATAATACTAGTATGATCATAATATGTATTTTTTGTATGTAAGGCATTTTTTTTTGCACAAGCACACTGATCCTTTGCGGCTCGCCTCAGCTAAATTCAGGAATTGTAAGGCAATATGTATATATGTATAATATGTATATATATATATATATATCACATATATATGTCCTTCCACCTGGGATGATCACTTAATCTGACTTGAAAAAGAATCGCAGGTCTACTGCGATTTGGATGGCGTCTTGGCGGATTTCAACAAGGGCTGCCTGGAGCTGTTCCCAGAAGGTGGACCCATTGCTGAGAAGATCCCGACTCATCTGGTGCCTGGTTGAAGTGGTTGAAATCGGCTTCTGGAAATACAGGTCCAACAGATTTCAACAGGTGGGGTTGGGTCAAAACCTTTGACTATCAATTTTAGTGGGATGAACATCTATTTACCAGCTATGACTTGGGGTTCACTAGGTACCAGGGTTTTGACCCATCCCCAGGTCAAACAGGTCAGACAGCATGGGAACCAGTTCTTGACTTCACTGATCGAGGATGGATCAGTAATGATCATCATCCCAAGGAGCAAGCTCCCAGGATGATATCGCTAGTGGCTTAGAAGTAAAAAAAATCTGCCCAACAGTGGACCCGCAAAAAAAGCCACCTTCATCCTAAGGCTCAAGCATCATCTGTGCCGTGCCCCATTCTATAGATATAATGTTTATATATGAGTTTCTTATGGGATCTTACGGGAACCCGATAAATGTCTAGAATCTAGAGACTATTTTCTCGGGATTGTTATAACTATAACCCATTCAGCCAGTCGTTTCCTGCATATTTTCCATTAAACCAACCTATTGATAATATTTAAGATAATCATATATGTTGCATTATGTTGCCATATTTTTGCCGATAAAATAGCATAACATCGATACAGGATGGTGCCCCCCAGTTATAAGTGGGTTTATAAACCCCATGAAAACTAGTTCGTTATATCTGCCATAAACCATAGTGAAATGGGACTTTTTTATAAACCAACTTAGCGTTCACGAACTAGGGCACCACCTTGTCTAAAAATCCTCTGAAATTCCCATTTCCCATAGGATCCATGGTGCTGGTATATATGCTAACATAAAGGGGGTATATTGATGGGATCCATGGCACACCATCTATAGCAGCACCATGGATCCTATGGGTTTTGAGTGGTGTTTTTTCATCCAAAAAACCAGGTCACTCGCCTCAGCTACGACGAAGAGACGGAGATGTGGCGCCGTGTCGAGGCGAAATCCGACTTCTTCCTCTCGTTGGATTGGACCAGCGATGGCGACCTGGAAAAAGTCCATGGGAAAAATCGGGATGCCACGGGTCTCTGATCGCATCAAAAATCAGCTCTGAACTGAATGTTACTATAAGTTACTGGATCATAGTCACTAGATAAGTTACTAGATCATAGTTACTGAATGTTACTATAAATACATTACTAAATAAGTTACTAGATCATACTAGATCTATATATTTCATGGGAACTTATAGTAACTGATGTATATTGTATATTTCATTGTATATTTCATGGTTCTGATCTTCAAATGGCTTTATCGTTATAGTCGTAAGCTGATGATGCCAATCAAATTCAAACATAAAAGATAACATGCAGGGCCCCAGACTATCCAGACAAGTCATATGTTTTAAAATTCAAATATGAAGCGGCACATATGGAATCCACAACTGGGAGTTATAGAAATTTTCCATGAAACTGGATCCACAAATTGTAGCGTTTGACATTTGAAAAAGAGTTTTTCAAGTGGTGTCTCTTTGCTAGTTTGATGTTTTTTTGGGATATTCGGATCCTTTGGATAACTTTTACCAGCTTAGGTGAAGAACTTTGGAGATGGATCGATTGGAACTTGGTGCCTTCACCCGCCATTTTAACTGGTTTGCCGATGGGTCGGGCAGGGCAGATGGCTTCGAAACAGAAGGAGCAATGGTGTCATGACCGGCTTGGATCCCATGTGGCAGTGTTTTGCTGTGGCACTCGCAGCTTGGACACAGCGAAAACTCAGATGTTGGGGTCCAGGTATGGTGCAGATTGGTGCAGGTCTGTCCAGGTATGGTCCAGTTGGGTGTATCCCACCATGACCGGCTTGAAATCCCCTTTTGCATGCCCAGAATCCCAGGCTCCTGACAGCCTGCCAAGGCTTGGGAGGCCTGCGCCATGATGCATGAACCCATTACTGGTTGCGAAAAGCCGGTTCTACCGTGGGGTTATCCCATCCAACATCCCAACGTCCAAAAAGACACGGAAAAACCATGAAAAACCCAAGGGTTATCCCATGAACATCCCATCTTTTTCCATGGCTTCAAATCATGGCTTCTTTACCGAGGCAACAAGCAGAAGTTCAGCGGTCCCAACTGTGTGTTGATCGACGATCGCGGGGACCTGCGCGAGGCTTGGGAGGCGCGCGGAGGAATCTTCATCCATCACACCTCGGCGCTGGAGAGCATTCGACAGCTACGTGGCTTGGTAAACCAAGGGATCCAAGGGATTTTACAGCTCGTTCGCTGCGAATAGACGTGGAGAAGTTTGGAGAAATATGGTGAGTTCACAAGATCAAGATAATCATGGAAGATGATTGTAAATAATTCACAGTATGTTACATGTTTTTAATGATTAATGATTATATGAGTGAGGGTTGATGAATGTGATAATAGTGATTAAGTACCACCTTTAAAGATTGCGATTAATGGATATTAATGACAATCTTACTATAATGACATTTCCAAATGATTATTGTTATTGTTGGTATCCATAACCACGCATCTAGCTGTGACGAATGGTCTTTATTCATACTTATAGGTTATTTATATTGTTTTTAATGATTATGACTAGTTTAATGGTACATTTTGACAATGTTAATATTTAACTGATATTGCCATGCTCTTTTCTTCTATTGGTATACTAAAAACCTTCAGTAAGTTATAATCTGTCTATGAGTTTCTCCGGTTTCTCCAAGGCGAAGTCTTGAAAGTTTCGCATGGCAAAGTTCAAGATGAACAAGTTCCCCTGCAACTGACCAGTGTTTGTTGGGCTGCTCAGACCCCTGCGGGGTGTTTCAAGTCCAAATGTCGCTATCTCCATGTGCCCATCTCGCGTCGTCATCGATGTTGGATTCAACTCTGGGGGTTCGTCTGGTGGCACCAACGGATGTTTGATGATCTCAACAGCTTGATTCAATGTGCCTTGACAGCCCTGGTTGTGATAGCTTGGGAAGCTGGCCATTTAGCTATAAAGATACTTATAATAGTAAAGTGGAGGTTTCCGAGGTTTCCGAGGTTTCCTCACTGCAGAATCTTCAAGATGAAAGTGTCGTTACAGTGAGAGCTGGGAGCACCTGCTCTATTTCACAGACGACACCAGCAACGTCAACATGTTTAACGAAACGCCAGGATAGAGCAGACTGTGAAGGTAAGGTAACTGTGGGAAGACGCGCAACTGTCCATTCTGGTAATATTGATTATTTCTTTCGGTACAGGACTTTTGAATTACTTTTGATAATACTCTAAGTAATTACTCGTGATGCTCTTGTCAGCGTTCCCAACATGTGTGGTCCCTGCAGCGAGGTATTCATGCAGTTTATTCGCCGGACCACAAAGCCGCCTTCAAGGGAAAAGATGACCAGATGGATGAGCAATCGCATGGTGCGTTCAGACCCTTGGGCACTGAAACAAAGTGTCAACAATGGGTGTGTCCTAAAATAGGGGACCCGTTTTGACCATGTTTTTTTCTCAGCTGAAATACAATCAGTGTGTTCTAAAATGGGGAACCCCATTCTAACATATTCTAACCATTGTTTGTATATACGACTAAATAGTTTAGCTTTGGATGATTAGGGGGTTAGTGTCCATCATTTTGAGGACACTCCAAATGATTGCATTGGGGAAACCCAAAACCGGGTGGGTCAAAATCGAGTAAACCCCCTAAAGTAGGATGCTTTGATTCCAAAATATGATCTTGTCCACATGCTAATGGAACCGGCTTCGCATTCCGGGTGCAGATGTGTGCCAAAAAATCAAGTCAGTACTGGTCCGAAATATGTGAAACTAAATAGCTCACTGCATCTCACTACTATTTCACTAGCAGATGATCACTTTGGGGAAGCCCTTTTTTTTTTAGTAAACTCCGGTTTAGTCTCCATGACACTATCCCTATACTGGTTCATCCATGTAGAAAACTCCTCTATTCAACCAATGATGACAGTCACCCCATCCCCATGTCTGGTTTTTACATCCCCCAACTACTCCTGGGGTGACCATAAAAACAGATTTTTTCCATTATCAATTGGGAATTGTCCATCATATTTCCGTCGAGTCACGAGAAAACCAGTAAATCAAATCCCGAACTTTGTTGGCTAATTCCCCATTTTTCCTTAGCTCAGAGGTGTCACTTGGTGACCATTCGCCCAGGAAAAATGCTGGAAACGCTCTGCGAATGTTGTGACTTGGGTTTGCCACTGGCTGACATCATAGAGAGCGCGAAGAATGGCACCGTTGCGCCGGCACCGTCTCCTCTGCCGCCGCTCCCATGGCAAGTGAAGCTTGTTGAGCATTGTTCTCCCGGATGGTCACTCTTGAAACCAAGTGAGAATACGAACATTTGGCCTCTGATTTGATATGTGTCCATTTAATATGTCCGATATATTTCCTTGATTACATCATCGAGGTCTTTCTTCAGAAACAGCAAAAACTGTTGTTAAACTGTTGGATATAATAAAATAATGTATGCTCTTGTCTCGAATTGCCAGCGCATGTCACCTCAGGAAGGAAGTGCATTCCAAGATACTCAAAGTAGTCAGAAACTCAGGAACGATTCAAACACACGCAGGCTGCAGTTGTCCCTGCAGATTCTCATCTATGGTATGGCAGTAAGCACGAAATGCGTGTTTCAGTAATAAATCCTCCACAGAAAGAAATCTGGTTTCAACCCAGCAACAACCAGATTTGTAGTCATCCTGTGAGGCTCAGTCATTAGAGATATTGGGTGATCTACATCTGGTGGTGGCTGGGAGTATGGGTGTGCTTCTCAGCTGGTTGTGCTGGGTGAGATTCGGTCAGTGACTTTCCTTTCCGTTTTTTTTGGGTCGGATACCAAACGTAATGGATATTAGGACATTGATACCAACATCCATCCATATACCAATCCATCCATACCAATCCTACCATACCAATCCATCCCTAGCAATCCTACCAATCCTACCAATCCTACCAACCGTAGGCTTTTTCTGATGATTTCTTAATGCTTTCAGATCTCATCGAGGTCTAGGTGCTGATGTTGGCGGGTCCCAGTCTGAGTTGATGGCAGAATTTTCCGGCAATCCATGGCTAGAGATAGATGAATGTGGATATGTCTGGTCAATTCTATCATGGATTATTGTTGATTATTGATAGCAGATATGTCAGATATGTTGAGATTGATAATAGATCTGTTGAGAATTATTGAGATCAATTCAGATCGAGTGAAAGCTCCTTAATCAGGTCTGATCTGGACCTTGTTTTGTGTTGCGAAATTGAGGCAGGGCAGCGGGGCATTGCACGGACCTGTTTTTTTGCCATGTGTCATGAGCCTGCCATGCTTTCTGCCATGCTTGATTAAACATGGTTCTGTCTGGAATTACTTAATATCATCAGTTTCATAATTTCATGTCAGAACATTAAGTGTTTTCTACAAGGTGTTGACTTTTAAAGCATTTACGGGAGGCCAGCTTCAGTTTCGGACGTGGGGACAGGATTCTCCCGCAATCAGCTGGCTAGGTGGACCCCAGGATGGCTTTGCCTGCATTGCGAGATGCTTTGCAGGAGGACGGGGAAGCCCAGGGAAAATGAAGAGTAACATATTAGTGGTGTAGGATGTGGCCAGTGTGGCCCAAACTTTTTCATGTGGATTATGATGAAATAATGATAAATAATGTGGATATGGACAGAAATGAAGCACCTAATTATATGTTGTTTCTTGTTTTATCAGAGACTGCTGAGTGACACAGACATGTAAATCTACAGCAGATGCCATTGATGCGTCGAGACTTGAGGGGTGAAGAGCCAGCTCATTGGGTCATGTTTAGACTTGAACTGGTTGGTGCTTTGGAGCATTCGGATTATGACTTTCCATATATTGGGAATGTCATCATCCCAACTGACGAAGTCCATCATTTTTCAGAGGGATTGAAACCACCAACCAGTGAACCATCTGAATGGGGGTTTATATGACATTGATCCATGGCCTAAAGCTTCATCATATTGGATGAAGCTTTACTGGATGAATATGGATGAAGCAAAGTCTTAGATTCGAACATTTACAAAAGAGATTACGGCAGATACTCATTATAGAATACTACTCAACATATTACAATGTCAACAGTGTTACTATAGAATCATCGAAAACATAGTTATTTACAATATATCTACTAGGTCTAATATACCAACAATCATGTTATGATGTCATACATTACAATTGATATTAGCTATTATACTATATAAATCTATATTAATGTTAGGTATAACAATTATGGCATTATGGTATATTATGTCATCATAGCATAATCCCAGGTATATCTTGTGACGATGATGTTGTGACTATGTCACGGCCGAGGCAGGTGAGGCGAGCGATTTGCTGTTGCTGGACCAGGTGATGGGTCGACGTCGACGTCGACAGGGAAAATCTGGAATTCCCATGGAAATCCCATGTTTCTTTCGGTTTATTTCGGGATTTCATGGGAATCTAAGGAGGATATCCCCTTACAAAGATGGCCCGCGATTGAGAGGCAAGTTGGCTGTGCGTGCAATCGCAGGTCTTGGTTCCATTGCTCAGTTTTCGCCTTGGAGGACGCTGCAGACGTATTTATGACATATTTATGACATTTTTTGTTGATATTTGATAGAAATGACATTTTGCTTTCAGTCATGATCAGACATTTTGTTGACATCGCCTTGTTCATGATGTGAAAATTTTGGGGCTACACATGCAGTATGAGTCGGTATAACTAGTTGCAACATGTTGCAAAAATCTCACGGAAGATCCACCCCAAGCCAACTGTTGCTGTAGAAAGTATTGGCAATATTGGCAGTGTGTCAAAACCTTGTACCCCTGGTGAACATAAAAATAGTAAATGGATGTTCATTCCCCTAAAAACGGTATGTATAGGTATTGATCCATAGCCATATTGGCACTTACTGTTCCATCTGTTCCATCTGCCTTTCTGACCTGCCAGGACTATCTGTGGACATTACGATGTTTGGTTCTAAGTCTTTGAGTGATAACAAACGCCGGCGACGTTTTTGAAGCAGCGAAATCAACTGGGAAGTCTTTCACCAAGCAGTCGAGTTGCGACTTTCCGGTGAGTGGTGGCCCAAAAACTATGATCAGGAGATATACTGGGATTGCTTACTGTCATTGTGGATTCTGCCTGATTACAGCAGCAAAATCTGGTATTCCTATGTATTCCTGACATTTCATGACTGTGGATGAGTTAAATCCCGGACCAGCCAGCCAAATCAGGCCATGAATTTCCGATGATTTCCGCTCCTCCCCGGGGTCCCCTTGGGTCCCGTTGCACTGAGGAATCAGATGTCCTCCATTCGAGACATTATCCTATTCCGCTATGCCTTGTCTCTTACTAAGGATGTCATCCAGCAGTTACCCTCTGGTTATTTAACATAGCTATGGAAAATCACCATTTTTAATGGGAAAACTCACTATAAATGGGCCATTTTCCATGGCTATGTTAAATTACCAGAGGGTATGTCCTACATGAAACCAGTGGCTCTAAGTCACCAAGAACCTTGAGGTTGAAAGCTAACATAGCGACTTAATTTAAATATGTCGACCAAGAAGTAGTGGATTTTGTCCACCAATCATAGTTCATATATTAATGATATCCAATATTCTACAAATATAGATTTCATACGATGGGAATTACATTAATATGTGTTCACATATTATATAATAATAATATGTAATTCCCATATACGTGTTATTATATGTGTTATATTTTATAATATAGGGAACTATAATATATTCCCATAGAAAAATATTAAATATAATATATAATAATAACATAATATGTGGAACCTTCCAAAACTTCTAGATCCATACTTTTCCACCGAGGCGCACGGCTGGTCCCGAATTGTCCGCCACCCTTCGCTTGTTGAAGCGGGAGCACCCGGGAGCCCGTCCTTTTTGTGGCGTCAGTGGCGGCACCAAGAAAACTGGTGCGATAAAATGGGGATAAAATGGGAATGACATCATGAGATCATTGGGATATTCTGTTTTTTTTTTCCGTTTTACAAATTTTCTTTTTGAACCACGGAACCACTTGATCGCTTTTTCAAATTGTGGTTAGTAGAGGGAAGTATCCAAAACTATCCGATAAACTATCCAAAACTGGCATTTTGTCAGGGTAGTGAATTTTGTTCTATGATTTATCCACATCAATGCCATGTCACGGCCATAAAGACACCAAAAAAGCAGAAAAACATATCGCTTGTTTGGAAAGTGTTCGAAGTGTCCGCATGGCATCCAAAAAGCTGCAGTATTCTGAATAGGAATCTATTATAGACAATATTGGATAGTGTTTATGATTGGATGATATTGGATGGACAATGGACAATAGTCGGGATGGAATATGATTGGACAATCTTGGACAAAATGGGCGGAGCTACAGTCGTCGGTAGCGGGAGCCATCCTTAGGATGTGGATCAAAGCTCGCAGAATCCCAGGGAACAAGCAAGGCACGGCCGGGCACGGCCGGGCACAGCAGTGGAAAAACTCGGCAGTTGATACAGCTCCAGGCGGCTTCCCCAACGTGGTCTGGCTCCGGATGGCCGTACGCTTCTACCAGGCTGGGGAACAAGACCTTGGCGAAAGTGATGGTTCCTTTCACTGGGCTTATCCAAGAAATGGAGGATTTACATGGATTATATATGGATAATGATATGGTTTTGCCTTCAATTCACAGCAATTGCCATGGTAAAAAATCTATGGAACGATGATGATCAACCAGTGTTTTTCTGACAGACCCTGGATTCTTTTCACCAGAGGACATGTTCTCGCCTTGCTAGCGAGGCGATGTGGATCTTCCAGCATTACCAGAGGGTACCCCATTTTTACCAACATTAATAGTGGTTCAATGTGGCGGTTTTAATGGGTAACCCTCTGGTTCAATAGTGGTTCAAACCACTATTGAAGCAAGATTAAACCATATTAAACCATATTAAACCACTATTGAACCACTATTGAACCACTAGTTAGAACATCTCCTTTTTTGAACGCCAGGAAGCCAAAGGAACTGTGAAGCGGGTGGCCCGAGACTGGCTGAGACGATTTATGGCTGCTCGGCAATTTTTACAGCACAGCTGGTGGTAGGTCGCCTAAGATTAGTTTTTTTTATTTTTGTACCAAAACCTATTCAAAACATGAGGTTCAAGAATGAACAATGGTGGTGTTTAACCATCTTTAACCATCAACATCATCCCTCAACACCCATCAACGAAGGTTGATGCGGCCTTCAACATGTCCCATTCGGGATCACTTGGGACAAAATTCTTTCATGTGCCACCCTTCAGGATGCAGGTAAGACACATAAATGATTGTATAAGTATGAATCAATGAACATGATTGAATCAATGCACTCATGTGGTACTTTCTATATCTCCCCTAACATAGACCCTGCTTCCTCCGCTCGATGATTCAGCAATCTTCGGTTGATGATTTGTCGATGATTCATCGGATCAGATCCCTATAACGCGGACAACATCCCATTGAAGTTGATGATTACATGAAACATATCACATACAGTAAGATACGCGCAAGCCAAGCAGATATACAGCTTATAGGATTAAAGTAATATAGAATAATATAGATCTAGTATGATGAATATTAGATATATCACTTTAGTCTATAGTCAATTGTAAACTACAACACCAATAGGTGCATCTGATAAATATGTGTAGTATCTGATATACGTATATAATATATCCTATGTCTCGAGAATATGGTATATTAGATATGAGTACTTGATCTGAAAAAGACGATTATCTTTAGTATCTACCCTCTAGCAATTTAAGATAGCTATGGAAATGGCCCATTCACTTCGATGATTTACCTATTGAAGATGTTGATTTTCAAGAGCTTAAACCGTTGACTGTCACGGTTGACTTACCAGGTATCCTATATTTAATTGATACCCCCTGGTAAATTAACATAGACCCTGAAATTCACCAATTTTGATATGGAAACTAGTCTTCCAAGCCCTATCAATCTGCCAGGGTCGAACTGTTAATTTACCCTCTGGATAGTTGATAATTGATAGGTTATACTCCACTATAATTTCCACTATAATCCCACTAGACATGTTCATTCTGTTTCCCCAAATTGCCGAGGCCTGGGCTTGGCAAGGCTTGCCCACTGGTGGGTCGTCACTCGGCTTAAAGTTTTTCTGTTGGTGATTTTGAGTGGGAAACATGTGGATGTCAGTGAGAAACCTAAGATTTTATCTGGAAAGATTTTGGGATTTTATGGAGAACCATGAGGATTTTACGGGGGGGATTGAATGGGAATTTCACCAACAAAAATATGGTGATTTATTGGATATATATATTTTTTTTTTCCATACCTCGAAAATGGATAGTTTAATACCTCGACTCTTCATTGGAACCCTACTTTTGACCGATACTCACCTTTCTAATTGTTGAACATGGAGAGGATATGATGGTTTTGGATGGTCTTATTGGTGGATTCAAAGATTTTGGGATGATGAGCTCAGAGTAGTTATAGAATGGGTTGAACCACGAACCACTGGTGGTAGATACAAGTTCCGATTTATTTACCCTCTGGTAATGACTAACAGTTTGCTATTGAGAATTGCTATTTATTGTGGATTCACCCATTGAACACGGTGATTTTCCATAGTTTTTTGTTGACGTTTACCAGAGGGTTGATATTTGATGTGTCTTTTCTCCCAGTAAATTGGTCTTTCTGGTTGAAGCCTGGCTGCACGTGGCTTAGGCCGTTAACGCTTCATGGTGAGCAGGAGCTGTCCTGGAAGACTTAGGGGGCATGAAATCAAGAATTGGGGTGTAGTGGTCATAAAACCAAAAAGATTGAGATATTATATGATATAATGAATGGTATATAATATATACGTATATAGTATATATATATATACACATATATGTATGTAATGTATAATAATGGGATACACTTTGACCAGCTTTATGATGTGGTTTTCTCCTGAAAAAGCCTTTGGATTGGCCACCATTTTATGGCAATTTAATACCATGAACAATGGATTTGGGCCCGCTCCTGGCAGCTGGCAATTTTAAGAAGGAACTCTTAGTTGAACACCTACCACATACGGTCCATAGTTGTTTCTTTGAAGTGGGACCCTATAGTATGTTTTAATACTAAACTACGAGATTTTGGATGATAGGGGGGTACCCCCTGTTTTAAGACATCCGCATATAGCCGAAAGACTGAACTAGTGCACAGGATTGCCACTTTGTGTCGGTGCCAATTCCATCGGAGCATTTATCTCCGTTCATTCAACGATATTAACAGTTGGGTATGGATCAATACCTATGAAAATACAATTTTAATGGGATGAACATCCATTTACCAGCTATTTTGATGTGAACAGAAGGGGTACTATTGGTTTTGACACACTGCCAGTTGACTTCGTGTTATCGACAAGATCTCTCCTGGCGTTCTGCTACTCCCTGACATTGCAGGAGTACTACTCTGGTCGGCTGGCTGCAGGGGTGCCTTCTGCAACGTAAGGGATCTCAGAGTGGTTTTGACGCTTCTGTTTCTGGCTACTGCCTGAGCAAGATTTAGCTATACTATATAGTTGAAATAATGTGTCAACAATCAAGGGCGACTGTGTTGATTTGTAGGGTTACTATGGGTTACTGGAAGACCTGTGAAGGACTTCAACAACAATCAGCTATCAACAACAGCATGTCCCAGCCAGGTTCAGGTCAACCAGCCATTCCCAGTAGCGGCAACAGGTGTTTTTTCGATGTCTGTTGGGCTCAATTTGCCCCACCGTTCTGAGTTGTGTTGTGCAGGTTGCTTCTTTTTGTCACAGAGATGGTGATGTTTCTGGAAAAGGCCCCAGCACCCAGTTCCTTTGGAGAGGACCGGCCGGTGTCGCCCGTTTGCCGACCATCACTCGTGGTAGACCCGTGCTGTCTGTGTTGCTTCTATCACAACAGCGCTTGCCTTCACCATTTCATCCGATATGCAGCATTCCAGGCCCAACCTGGGACAGTTTTGCTTGACAAAAAGGATGATGCAACGAAACACCACAGCCAATCCCTGAGATGCAGATGGCCCACTGAAAATTTTGCAACCGTTGATATGTTATGGCCGGCCAGCGGCTTTTAGATATCCAGCATTTCAAATCAAAGAATGGGGTATCTTATTGACTTCATAGGCATATCATTCAAATACCTGTTCCTCTACAACATTACATCTCAGAGACCAGTGTTTTTGGCTGCAGATTTTCGAATCGTCGAACCCCGCCGAGTCATGTTGGCCTTGCCAAAGTTGCGGCCATTGCGACGTGCGGCACAAGTTGTAAAACTGCTGCTGGCCATCTATGCTCTGCGGAAAGTCCTGCAGAGGTTGCCAGAGCTTTTGAGGAGATACCGGGCAACACGGCAGGGGAGCCCAGGGCCACCATTAGTTTTCATTAGTTCCTGAGCAAATGTGGCCCATGATTTCCTTTTCCCACCAGTGGTTTCAATCATTCTCCAGCAATCTCCAGCTATCTTCGAGGCCCCTTCCGTGCAGCCTCGGAGAAGCTTTCCTTCAGTGGTCAGCCACAAGGATGGCTGAGGCCATTAAGAGTGGCGAGGTCACCTCACTGCAGCTGGTGGAGGCGTCCATTCAGAGGATCCAAGAAGTGGATGTGTCCTGGCCTTTTTGTTTAAGGGGCATGTGGAATGTCGGAGAATTTTCGTGAACACGGGTGAATGATGGTGAATGATGGTGAATGATGGTGACCATGTATATATATATATGTTAATGTGATTCTTTATGTGTACATGTGAGTGCAATGTGATCTTAGAATATCTTAGAATATTAATTTCGATGTAAGCATCATGGGATTTAGCCATCAACAGGGAATTGTTCACCATCAAAACGAGGATTGATCTCCACGTGCTGCTTTAGCACGCTGATCATCCCATGAAATTCAACAGCTGGGTGTTGAACCAACCCTTCTTGGAGGATCACTTGACCTGGTAACTGCTTAGCAAGTCGGATTATAAACTACGGTAATACCTGCCATAAGCCTAATAATAGTAGAGGCCAACTGTTGATGCAGTCTTACTAAATGTTATTAACCCTAATATTAACCCTAATACTATTAACCCTAATAGTGATAATAGTGGTGTTCTTGTGTTCTTCACCATGATCCCCTGAATTTCGTAGTCAATGATGTGGGCTCACCAGTGACCTACGGCCTTGCCATGCCTTGCCACCAAGGTGCACCTCAATGCACTGGTCGCTGAACGTTTCGACGCTGCTCGCAAGGAGGCTGGACGATCACCACATTGACTGCGTGATTCAGATCTGTGTCAAAGACTTTATATATATGTATATGTATATATTATTCTAGTGATCCCCAGAAAGATGGAAAAACATATTTATCACTATTTTAAATCGGATTCTACATGATTTTACTTTCAAAGATAATCCTTTTGGGGGTTACTATATAATGTATATATATAATATTATATATGTAGTTATTTTTCAGCATATACATGTAATACATGTATATACATAGTTTTGCCTATCATTTCTATATGTCTATGTGTTATGATATATAATAATCCTTATTATTCTATACATTTTTCTACACTTCTCACATAGCAGAGGCAAATCCCGTGGATTTTTTGAGGCTGAAGAAGCCGACCGACGGGTGGCAGTCGGGCAGGATGACCTTCCAGCCTTCTTGGGAGCCCCAGCTGCACGGGGGTAAAGGGAATTCTGGTTTTGGGGCTAGTTGCTAATTAACTACTCTATAACTCTATATATTATGTATTATATATATAATTATATATAGAGTTAGTTCTATGTTGTTGAATCACCGATGACGCATTACACGTTTTTTGTTGTGTCCTTTTGAGGGACAGGGCACGGCTGAGGCGTGCCCATTCTGCTGAAGGAGGCCTTTGAATATCCAGGTTTCCCCTACACCAACGGCCTGATGTGTCGAAGAGGTCGCGTGGGGCAGAAAGCCGGCCCCGCACTTCGACGTATCGAGAGCCAGGGCTTCATTGTTTTGGGCACCGGCAACGTCTCAGAGGTGCCGTGGTGAGATGGCGAAGAGATGCTAAAGCTCCAAATTTGGACATGGCATTTTTGATGCTTCTGGAAATCATACTGAGCCATGGATTGGGTGTCCATCTTGAGCACACCATTGCCATTTTGCAAATACAAATGGTGCCCCTGCTGGTGACTGCAGGCTTGCATGTGGATGGAGAGCTACAACTTGGTGTACTTTGCTTGCGGACTGGGCAATGCATGGTGCACGTAGTCATCATTAGTGATCTTATCGTCGAAGTGGATCTTGATGCTGAAATCTACGTCAAAGTCTTGTTTGCCCCATATGATTGATGTATACAATCAAAACATCCAAAACTATCAAAACTGGTGGTTCACCACCACCATCATCACCATCACCATCATCACCACTACCACCAGCATTTCCACATCATCTAACAGGGTTTCAAACTGGTTGCATCCTTATTCTTTGAAATGGCATTTGAAATTGATTCATGTCCACGCCCAGTTTTCTATCCATCATATCTCCTTTCATATCTTTTATAAGTGGTATTCATGTCACCAAGTCATCAAAATCCATTAAGTATCAAACAAACATGGTATAGATCTAATATCTAAAAAAGACCACATCCATATCCAACCTTCGCTTTTTGATGCTTAAATCCCCGTGTTTCTTGGTTAAACCCATTAAAATACAATCATTTATTATGATTAATTACCATTTTTTTGTGATGTTTAACCCATCTTTTTTGTGATGTTTAACCCATTTTTTGTGATGTTTAACCCATCTTTTTTTTGTGATGTTTAACCCATCTTTTTTGTGATGTTTAACTGTTTAACCCATCTTTTTTGTGATGTTTAACCCATTTTTTGTGATGTTTAACACATCTTTTTTGTGATGTTTAACTGTTTAACACATCTTTTTTGTGATGTTTAACTGTTTAACCCATTTTTTGTGATGTTTAACCCATTTTTTGTGATGTTTAACACATCTTTTTTGTGATGTTTAACTGTTTAACCCATCTTTTTTGTGATGTTTAACCC